>Ga0209998_10000192_pt1 | contig 21712 bp, 18 predicted proteins | sample EndophyteCoNSPM_FD_187576 | JGI IMG/M metagenome (GOLD analysis project Ga0209998, IMG submission 187576) | Arabidopsis thaliana rhizosphere microbial communities from the Joint Genome Institute, USA, that affect carbon cycling - Endophyte Co-N... | ecosystem: Host-associated > Plants > Roots >... | reverse complement strand
AAGCGGGCCAGGAGCTCGTACGCCTCGATCTCGACGCGCCGGAAGCCGGCCTTCAGCAGCCGATCGCGCAGCCCGGCGGCGTCGCCCAGCGCGAAGATGTCGCGCACGCCCGACGTGCCGAGCCGGCGCTCGATGGCGCGGTCCAGGAGCTGGTAGAACGGGTGGCGGTCCAGCCCCTGCCAGACGCTCAGCACCGCGCGGCCGCCATCGGCGAGCACCCGGCGCATCTCGGCCAGCGCGGCGGATGGATCGGTGAAGAACATGAGCGCGTACTGGCACAGCACGAGGTCGAACTCTCCATCGGAAAACGGCAGCGCTTCGGCCCGGCCTTCCCGCCACTCGATCGAGCGCTGTTCCCGGCCGGCGGCCGCGCGAGCGACCGCCAGCATGCCCGGGCTCGCGTCGAGACCGGTGATGTGACCGTTGTCCCCGACGCAGGCGGCGGCCCGGCGGGCCACGATGCCCGTGCCACATCCGACGTCGAGCACGCGCTGGCCCGGCCGGGGCCGAGCGAGCTCGACCATGCGCTCCGCGGAAGGCGCGAAGAGCACCGGCACCATGTAGCGCTCGTAGGTCTCGGCGGGATTGTCCATGGTGTTCTCCCTTTCGGTCGATGATCGGTCGACGGTGGGCGGAGTGTATGATGCTGGCGTGACCGCGAGGAATGATCGCCGGTCCGGATCCCTTGCCTCGTCGTCCGCCGATCGGCCGGAGCCTGCCCGAGCGTCCGCGCTTCCTGCTCCGGAGTCCGGTGCAGAGGGATCGACGGGCGTCGATGCGCTGTCGGATGTGCTGCGGGCAGTGCGCCTGAGCGCGGCGGTGTTCTTCCGCGTCGAGGCCAGGTCGCCGTGGGTCATCGGAGTTCCCGACGGCGCGACGATCGCGCGGAGCGTGGTCCCGCGCGCCCAGCACGTCATCTCGTATCACGTCGTGACGGACGGCCGCTGCTGGGGCGGAGTGCCGGGTGAGTCCCCGATGGCCTTGGCACCCGGCGACGTGCTCGTGCTCCCCCACGGCGATCCCTATGTGATGTCGCTCTCGAGTGACCTCCGGGGCGGACCGGAGCAGGCCGAGGTGCTGGGCTTCCTCGGCGCGATGGCGGCCGGCCGGCTCCCGTTCACTGTCACCGAGGATGGGGGCGGCGCGGAACGCCTGCAGCTGGTGTGCGGATTCCTCGGCTGCGACGTGCGTCCCTTCAATCCGCTCCTGGCGACGCTGCCCCGCCTGCTCTGCGTGCGCCGGACGGGATCCGCGGCCGACGACCCGCTGGACCGGCTCGTCGAGTTCACGATCGCCGAGTCGCGAGATCGGCGCGCGGGCGGCGAGTGCGTGCGCCTCCGCCTGGGCGAGCTGATGTTCATCGAGGTGGTGCGGCGCCATCTGGCCGCGCTGCCCCCGGAGCAGCGGGGCTGGCTCGCCGGCCTGCGCGACCCGATGGTGGGCCGCGCCCTCGCGCTGCTGCACGAGCGCCCGGCGCATCCCTGGACCCTCGAGGAGCTGGCCCGGGAGTCGGGCGCCTCCCGCTCCGTGCTGGCCGAGCGATTCACTCTATTCGTGCACGATCCGCCGATGCAGTACCTGACGCGCTGGCGGATGCAAATCGCCGCGCGTCTGCTGGCCGAGAGCACCAGCAAGGTCTCCGCGGTCGCTCTGGAGGTCGGCTACGACTCCGAGGCTGCGTTCAGCCGTGCCTTCAAGAAGGCGGCCGGGGTGCCTCCCGCCACATGGCGGCAGCGGCACGCGGCCCGTCCCGCCGGCATGTTCTGATCCCGCCGTCGCCTTGACGGAGCCGCCGGGTCGCGGCACTATCACCCGGACTCGCGTGCTGCCCGACAACCTCGGCTATCTGTTCGACACCGCGCTGGCCCTCACTCCGTCGAAGCCGGCGGTGTTCCAGGGCGACACCGTGCTGACCTACGCCGAGCTGGACGCCCGCTGCAACCGGTTGGCCAACGCGCTGGCCGCGCTCGGGGTGGGCGCGGGCGACCGGGTCGCCCTGTGCTTCAACAACGACGTGCGCTTCCTCGAGACGCTGTTCGGCGCGATGCGGCTGGGCGCGGTGGCGGTGCCGCTCAACATCCGCATGGGCGACGAGGCGCTCCGCTACGTCACCGAGGACTCCGAGGCGCGGGTGCTGGTGGCGAGCGCGGCCCTGGCCGCGCGCGGCCGCGCGCTGGCCGCGCAGATCCCCGCCATCGAGCACGTGGTCGTCGATGCGCCCGCCGGCGAGGGCGCGCTGGCCTACGAGAGCGTGGTGGTCGCCGCGTCGCCCACGCGGGCTCGGCGCGCCACCGCGTTCGACGAGATCTGCATGCAGCCCTACACCTCGGGCTCGACCGGCAAGCCCAAGGGCGTGCTCCTGACCCACGGCGGGCAGATCTGGAACACCGACATCATGCGGAAGGCGCTGATGGCGGACGACACCGAGCGCGCGCTGATCGCGGTGCCGCTCTACCACAAGAACGCGATGGCCGGCGCGGTGAAGCCGTTCCTGCTCGCGGGCGGCTCGCTGGTGATCCTGCCCGGGTTCGACGCGCTGGAGGTCATCCGCGCCATCGCCCGGTACCAGGTCACGTATCTCACCGGCGTGCCCGCGATGTACAAGATGATCCTCGCGGAGGCGGACGCGCTGGCGAAGCACGACGTCTCGAGCGTGCGCTACGCGGTGTGCGGCTCCGCCGAGGTGCCGGACGAGCTGCTGGAGGAGTTCCGGCGCGTGTTCGGCGCGCCCATCGGCGAGAGCTACGGGCTCACCGAGGGCGGGCCGGTGCCGATCGTGAACACGCGCTGGGGGCTCAAGAAGCGCGGCTCCTGCGGCCTGGCGTTTCCCGGCTGCGACGTGAAGCTGGTGGACGAGACGGGCGACGAGGTGGGTGTGGACGAGGTGGGCGAGCTGGTGACCCGCAACCCGGGGCTGGCCGCCGGCTACTGGAAGCTGCCCGAGGCCACCGCGAAGAAGTTCCGCGGCGGGTGGCTCCACACCGGCGACCTGCTGCGCCGGGACGCCGACGGCTACTACTACTTCGTCGGCCGGCGCGACGACATGATCAACGTGGCCGGCGAGAACGTCTATCCGAAGGAGGTGGAGGACATCCTGCTCCAGCACCCGAACCTGCGTGACGCGTGCGTGGTGCCGGCGCCCCACGACGTCAAGGGCGAGGTACCGATCGCCTTCGTGGTGGCCCGCGAGGCGGGCACGATCAGCGAGGCCGACGTGCGGAAGTTCTTCCTGGAGCGCGCGGCGCCCTACGCGCACCCGCGGCGGGTGGTGTTCCTCGACGCGCTGCCGCTGGGCGGAACCGGCAAGATCGACCGCGGCGCGCTGAAGGCGCGGGCGAGGGAGGTGGGCACGTGAACCGGATGGAGCAGGGCGCGGCGGGTTTCAGCCACTCGCCGTTCATGCGCTTTCTCGGGCTCGAGATCGTGAAGACCGAGAAGGGCCGCGTGGAGATCCGACTGCCGTTCCGCGAGGAGTTCCGCCGCGTGGACGGGTCGGACTGGCTGCACGGCGGGGTGGTGAGCGCGCTGGCCGACATTGCGGGCGACTACGCGGTGATGAGCGAGACTGCGCCCGGCGTGCCGACCATCGACATGCGGGTGGACTACCTGCGGCCGGCGCGGCAGGGCGACCTGACCGCGGTGGGAAAGACGGTGCGGGTGGGGAAGACGGTGAGCGTGGCCGACGTGGAGATCCGAGACTCGAGCGGTACCCTGGTGGCGGTAGGGCGGGCGTGCTACGCCTCGCCGCGGCCGAAGGAGGCGACGTCATGAGCGATCGCATGCCCCCGGATACGTTGAACGACATCGGCGTGCTCAAGCGCCGCGAGATCGAGGCGCGCATCCTGATGCCGGTGCTCTCCGCGCTGGGCGACGAGTTCGGCCGCGAGCGGGTCTTCGAGGTCGCGCGGCGGATCATCGTGGACGTGGCGCGCGAGCAGGGCCGGGGGCTGGCCGAGCGAATGGGCGGCGACAGCCTGGGCCACTTCGCCACCGCGCTGGAGGACTGGAAGAAGGGCGACGCCTACCGCATGGACGTGCTGGAGCAGAACGATCAGAAGCTCTCCTTCAACGTCACGCGGTGCCGCTATGCGGAGATGTACCGGGCCCTCGGCATCCCCGAGGTCGGTGCCCTGCTCTCTTGCAACCGCGACTTCGCGCTGGTGGAGGGCTTCAACCCCGACGTGAAGCTGACGCGCACGCAGACCGTGATGGAGGGCGCCTCGCACTGCGACTTCCGCTTCGAGCTACGGAAGTCCGCCCACGACGCGAAACCCGCCGCAGACCGGACGAAGAATGCGATGGGGGGGCCTGGGGGAGGAGCGACGCCGCTCCCCCCCAGATAAGGACAAGTTTGAGAGCTATCGCGATCGACGCCCACGGCGGGCTCGAGCAGATCCGCCTGCGCACCGACTGGGCGGAGCCCACGGCGGCGCCGGGCCAGGCGGTGGTCGAGGTGAAGGCCTGCGGGCTCAACTACCTCGACATCTTCGTGCTGCGCGGGATGCCGGGCCTGCCGGTGGAGATGCCGCGCATCCCGGGCGGCGATATCTCGGGCGTCGTGCATTCGGTCGGCGCCGGGGTGGCGCGCGACTGGATCGGCAAGCGCGTCCTGGTGGATCCACACATCAAGCACGGTGGCGCGCTGGGCGAGCACGCCAACGGCGGTCTCTGCGAGCGCATCGCGGTGGACGCCGACAACCTGATCGCCATGCCCGACGCGGTGACGTTCGAGCAGGCCGCCTCGCTGCCCATCGCCTACGGCACGGCGTACCGCATGATGATCACGCGCGGGAAGCTGCAGCCCGGAGAGCTGGTGCTGATCCTGGGGGCGAGCGGCGGCGTCGGCACCGGCTGCGTGCAGATCGCCAAGAACCTCAAAGCGCGCGTGATCGCCTGCGCCTCCTCGGCCGCCAAGCTGAAGCGTTTGCAGGAGCTGGGCGCGGACCACGTCATCGACTACACCAGGGAAGACTTCTCCAGGCGCGCCTGGGAGATCTCCGGCAAGAAGGGCGTCGACGTGCTGGTGAACTATACCGGCGGCGACACGTGGGTGCCGAGCCTGCGCACTTTGGCCCGGAACGGGCGCTTGCTCACCTGCGGGGCCACCGCCGGCTTCGACCCGAAGACCGACATCCGCTACATCTGGCGCCGCGAGGTCAACATCGTCGGCGCCAACGGCTGGATGCGCCAGGATCTCGAAGCGCTGCTGGCCGAGGTGGAGCGCGGCTCCATCAAGCCGATCATCCACGCGGTCTACCCCCTCGCCGAATCCCGCGAAGCGATGCGCGTGATGGAAGACCGCGAGGTCTTCGGCAAGATCCTCGTCAAGCCGTGAGCGCCCGAGTGAACGTCGGCTCGTTCTCAACCCTCTCCCCGCTGGGGAGAGGGCGGGGTGAGGGGCTAGCAGTCGTCGACCTCTCCAAGCCCACCCAACCCAGCGAGGTGACCTACGCCCAGCTTGACGCCCACTGTAACGCCATCGCCGCCGGCCTGAGCGCCAAAGGTCTCCGCCGAGGCGACCGCGTCGGCATCCTCGCGCTGAACCGCACGGAGTACATGGCCGCCCTCTACGGCACGATGCGCGCCGGCGCGGTCCCCGTCCCGCTCAACATCAAGCTCCCCGCCGAGGCCCTCGCGTTCATCGCCCGCGACGCCGACCTGAGGTTGATCTTCGTGGACTCTGCCCATAGGAAGGTCGCCCCGTCCAACATCGAGACGGTCGACTTCGACGCCGACTTCCCGCAGTTCCTGAAACCCGGCCCGTTCACCGCGGTCGAGCCCGCAGAGGGCGACATCTGCCTCCAGCCCTACACCTCGGGCTCGACGGGAAGGCCCAAGGGCGTGCTGCTGACCCACGCCGGCCAGGCCTGGCAGATCGACGCGCTCGTGCGCGCCCGGCGCATGACGCCGGAGGACCGCGTGCTGGTGGCGGCGCCGCTCTACCACAAGAACGCGCTGGTGTGGACCAAGGTCTGCGTGGCCGCCGGCGCCACCATCGTGCTGCTGGCCCGCTTCGACCAGCGGCTCTACGTGGAGTCGATCGGCCGCTATCGCGTCACGCGCCTCTCCGGCGTGCCGACGATGTTCCACCTGATCCTCGGCGATCCCGCGCTCGCCCAGGTGGACAAGGGCAGTGTGCGCTCGATCGGGGTGGGCTCGGCGCCCGCGTCGCCCGCGCTCTTCGAGTCGCTGCAGCGCACGTTCCCCAACGCGACGGCCACCAACGGCTACGGCGTGACCGAGGCGGGCCCGGTCATGTTCGCGAATCACCCGGAGGGCAAGCCGCGCCCGGCCACGTCCATCGGCTACCCGCTGGAGGGCTGCGAGATCCGCCTGGACCCGGGGCCCGACGAGGGCGTGCTGCTCACGCGCAACCCGGGCGTGATGGCGGCGTACCACAACCTGCCCGAGGAGACCGCGCGGCGCCTCGAGGACGGCTGGTTCGACACCGGCGACGTCTGCCGGCGCGACGCCGACGGCTTCTATTACTTCGTCGGCCGCACCGACGACATGTTCGTGTGCGGCGGCGAGAACGTCTACCCGGGCGACGTCGAGTCCACGCTCGAGCGGCATCCCGACGTGCTGCAGGCCGCGGTGCTGCCGGTCGATCATGCGCTGAAGGGCCAGGTGCCGGTGGCCTTCGTGGTCGCGCGGCCGAGCGCCGGGCTCACCGAGCAGGCCGTCAAGGAGTGGGCGCTCGCCCACGGTCCGGCGTATCAGCATCCCCGGCGGGTATTCCTCGTTGCCGAGCTGCCGCTGGCCGGCACGAACAAGATCGACCGCGCGGCGCTCAAGGCGCGCGCTCTGGCCACCCCCACACCAGGAGGATGAGAGCAATGTTCATCGATCGCCGGAGCTTCGTGAAGGGCGCCGCCGTCGCGGGCGCGGCCGCGGTGGCCCCGCAGGTGCTCGTGCGTACCGCGCGCGGCGCGGACAAGAACAAGGTGGTGTTCGTCTCCGAGGAGTCGAACCCGAAGGCGATCGCGGTCTATGACAGGATCAACGCGGACTTCAAGAAGGAGACCGGGATCGAGGTGGTGATGGAGTATCCCGGCTTCGCCAACATCGCCAAGCGCGTGGCGACACTGATCGCGGCCGGCACCCCGCCCGAGATCGTCTGGTACGGCGCCGGGCAGGCGATGAACCTGGCCATCGAGGGCCAGCTGGCCGACGTGGGCGACGTGCTGAAGGCCACCGGGGGCACCGCAGAAAATCTGCGGATGATCTACAAGGGCGCGGACCGCTCCATCCCGACCAGCCAGCAGTTCACCTACGGCTGGTACCGCAAGGACCTCTTCGACGCCAAGAAGGTCCCGGCGCCGAAGTCCTGGGACGACTACCTCAAGGCGGCCAAGGCGCTCAACGAGCCGCCCGGCATGTACGGCTGCATCGTGCCCTCAGCCGAGACGGGCGCCAGCACGCTCCTGCTCGAGACGATGTTCATGAAGAACGACGTGCACTGGTTCAAGTGGAACGCGGGCAAGAAGGACTACGAGGTGGTGCTGGACCAGGGGGACCAGAAGAAGCGCGCGATCGAGACGCTCGACTTCCTCAACGAGCTGCACAAGTTCTCGCCCGAGGCCAGCACCTACAACTGGGGCGAGCTGATGTCGACCTACTTCAGCGAGAAGGCGGCGTCGTCCTACTACGTGGGCTCGCGGCTGCTCGACCAGACGATCGCCAACAACCCCAAGATCGCCGACGCCACCATGCCGTTCGAGCTGCCGAAGAAGCTCACCGAGGCCTACTACCTCTCGATCCAGGGCTTCCACGTCCTGGACAAGTCGAACGTGGAGGGGGCCAAGAAGTACGTCACGTTCTTCATGAAGCACCCTGACGTCATCAGCTGGTACCACGCGGTGCCGCTGCACATCATCCCGGCCAGCCGCGACATGCTGCACTCGGCCAAGTACCAGGACAACCCGGTGATCCAGAAGCGCATGGACGTGCTGAAGTTCCTCGACTCGGTGTGGACCAAGGGCGTGCCGCTCTACTACTGGGATGGTCGTGAGCTGAACCCGTACATCGGCCTCTACCACAACGAGAACCTGGCCGGCTGGATGCTCGCGATGCGCAACATCAAGGGCATGAAGTCGGACCAGATCGTGGACGAGGCCGCCGCCCAGGTCCGCAAGAAGATGAAGCGAGTGGGCTAGGGTGGCCGACGGACCGACGCCGACGGTCATCGATACCGATCCCGGCATCGATGACGCGCTGGCGTTGCTGCTCGCCTGGGGATCCCCCGAGCTCGACGTCCTGGCGCTGACGGTGGTCGCGGGCAACGCTCCGCTCGCCGATACGGCACGTAATGCCGCGCGCCTGGTTGCCGCGCGCCGGCCGGCTCGGGTGCCCCGGATCGCACTGGGCGCGGCGGCCGCGTCCTCGGCGGTGCGGCCCTGCTGGCGCGCGACGATGTAGGCGGCGTACCAATCCGACCAGTGGTGCTTCGGGGCGGTCGACTCGTACTGCCCGTGGCCATGCTCCGTTTCGCGCAGGAGATCGGTCAGCGTCGCGACATCGAAGCTGCTCAGCCCGCGTCCGGGAAGCCGGGTGGTGACCTCCTGGACCATCCAGCCGTTGCCGTCGGGATCGCTGAAGGAAATCCACGAGCTGTAGGAGCGGCGCTCCGGGTCCGGGCCCGGCAGTCGCCCCTGCGTCCCGATGACCCGCAGCGTGCCGTCGAAATGAAAGATCTCGCTCGGGTTGGCGCCGTGGACGACGAGCTCGGCCCGTGCGGCCTGGACGTCGTCGACGATGAGGAGCAGTCCGTGGACCGAGCCCGGCGCGGCGGGCGTGAGGCCCTTGCCGACGTTTCGATCCTGGGCATCGTGACCTCCGCGGTTGGGGAGCGACCTCGAACGAGGGCATAGTCTACCTCAACGCGGGCCGCTGATTTCCGCGGGACGTGGTAGAGTCGCCCGCGATGAGCGCCACCTCCGAGCGGCGCGCGTGGATCCTCGGCACCACCGCCCCGGCCCTCGTCTTCCTCCTGGTCATCGCGTACCTGCCCATCGGCTACGCGGTCGCGCTGTCCTTCTTCAAGAAGACCGCGTTCAACCCGGCGATGACGTGGGTCGGGCTCGACAACTACCGCTACATCTTCAATGAGCCCGAGTTGTGGCACGCCTTCGGCCGCTCGGTGGTATTCACGGCGGGCTCGGTCGGCCTCCAGCTCGTGATCGGCCTCGGCTCCGCCCTCCTCCTGAACCGCGCCTTCGCCGGCAGCACGGTGGTGCGGAGCCTCTTCGTGCTGCCGTACCTGGTGCCGTCCATCGTGGTGGCACTGGTCTTCCAGTGGCTGCTCTCGCAGGAGTACGGCGTGATCAACCAGCTGCTGATGCAGACCGGCGCCGTCTCCCACCCGGTGAACTTCTTCGGCGGCCTCGGCACGGCGATGTGGGCGGTGATCGGCATGGCCGGCTGGCAGTACGGCTCCTTCGCCACGCTGCTGATCCTGGCGCGGCTTCAGTCCATCAACCCGAAGCTCTACGAGGCGGCCGCCGTCTCCGGCGCCGGGCCGTGGCGCGCATTCCTCGACGTGACGCTGCCTGCGCTGCGCACCACGCTGATCGTGATCGCGCTGCTGCGCGGCATCTGGATGTTCAACAAGTTCGACTCGATCTGGCTGGTGACCCACGGGGGCCCGCTCAAGGCCACCGAGACCCTGCCGCTCTACGCCTACCGGCTGGCCTTCGAGGAGTTCGACTTCGGCCTGGCCGCGGCGGCGTGCGCCGTGATGTTCGTGGTGCTGCTGGCGGGCGCATTCCTCTACTTCAAGCTCTTCGACCCCACGCGCGAGATCGAGGTGGGCCGGTGAGACGCTGCGCCCCGCTGGCCCTGCTGCTCGCGGTGCTGGTGGTCGTGGCCTTTCCGTTCTACTGGATGCTGCTGTCGTCCTTCACGCCGCGCGAGGTGCTGTTCAAGCCGCCCTACAAGCTCTTCCGCCTGGATCTCTCGCTGGCGAACTATCGCGAGCTGCTCTTCGCCACCGAGTTCCTGACCTACCTGCGCAACAGCCTCATCGCGGCCGCCGGCGCCATCGTGCTGAACGTGATCGCGGCCACGCTGGCCGGCTACGGCCTCACCCGTTTCGCCTTCCCGGGCAAGAAGGGTTTCGCGTTCGGGACCCTCTTCTCCTACATGTTCCCGCCCATCCTTATGGTGATCCCGCTGTACATCCTGTTCTCCGCGCTCCAGATGCGGAACAGCTACCTGGGCCTGATCCTGGCCCACATGGCCATCAGCCTGCCGCTCAACATCTGGCTCATGTGGCAGTACTTCCAGATCGTGCCCGTCTCGCTGGAGGAGGCCGCGTGGACCTCCGGCGCCGGCCGACTCGCCGCCCTGCGCCAGGTGTGCCTGCCGTCGGCGCGGCCCGGCATCCTCTCGGTGGCCATCTTCTCGTTCGCGCTCTCCTGGAACGACTTCACCTTCGCGTTCATCCTCCAGACCGATCGCAAGATGTTCACGCTGCCCGTCGGTCTGGCCACCTTCGTGGAGCAGACCGGCGTGCACTGGGGCATGGTGATGGCCGCCGCGGTGCTGGTCTCGGTGCCCACGTTCCTGCTGGTGTTCTTCCTTCAGCGCTACCTGCTGAGCGGCCTGCGGACGGCGGGGTAGGGACTCCCGCGATGGCCTTCAAGGTCCGGCTGGAGGGCGTGCAGAAGACGTTCGGGCGCGGCACCCGCGCCGTCCTGGCGGTGCGCGACCTGTCGCTCGAGATCGGCGAGCGCGAGTTCTTCACCTTCGTCGGCCCCTCCGGCTGCGGCAAGACGACCACGCTGCGGATGATCGCCGGCCTCGAGACGCCCACCGCCGGCCGCATCTGGTTCGGCGACACCGACGTGACCGCGCTGCCCCCGCAGCAGCGCGACATCGCCATGGTCTTCCAGGACATCGCGCTCTTCCCCTACATGACCGTGCGCCAGAACATCGGCTACCCCCTGCGCATCGCCGGCCTGCCAAAGGCTCAGGTGGAGGCGAAGGTGGAGAAGGTGGCGGCGACCCTCGGCCTCACCGACAAGCTCACGCAGAAGCCCGGCCAGCTCTCCGGCGGCCAGCAGCAGCGCGTGGCCATCGGCCGCGCGCTGATCCGGGAGCCCAAGGTGCTGCTGATGGACGAACCTCTTTCAGCTCTCGACGCAAGGCTTCGAGTAGAAATGCGCACCGAGATCCTGCGCCTGCACCGAGAGATCTCGTCCACCATCATCTACGTCACCCACGACCAGGTCGAGGCGATGACCATGTCCACGCGGGTGGCGGTGATGGACCAGGGGCGGGCGCTGCAGGTAGCGCCGCCGCGGGAATTGTTCGCGCGTCCGGCGGATGTGACGGTGGCGACGTTTATCGGGACGCCGGCGATGAACATCATTCCGGCTACGGTGGTGGAGACGGCGAGCGGGCTGGCGATCGAGCTGCTGGGCAGGCAGACTCCGGTGGCGCCGCGCCACCACTCGGCCTTGCAAGGATTGAAGCGGGTGGACGTTGGCATCCGACCGCAGGCGTTGCGATTGATTCCGGCGGGGCCCGATCGACCTGCTGGCCGCGTATTTTTGCGTGAGCCGCTGGGCCTGGAGGATGAAATGCTCGTGGAGGTGACCGACGGCACGCGGGTGAAGGTGGTAGCGACGGCCACAGAGGAGTTTCCGGAAGGTGCACAAGTGGGGCTAGCCTTCCGGCCATCTGACCTGTACTTGTTTGTTGCGGAGTCCAAGGGGACGATCTGCTGCGGCATCGACTGAGCAACCGCGGCCCACGGTGACCGACAAGCATCGAGAGACCAGGACACGGGCCAGGGTCTGGACGTTCGACGTTGACCGGAATGCCAGCCGTGCTTACGTTGACGCAGCGACAGTACCCGGCGCCGCCCACTGACTTTGAAGCCACGCCCGAGGTCGAGATTCTGTGGACCCTGTACGGGGACCTTCCGCTCTGTGGGGTACCTAACCGTGGAGCGGGCTGATGGACAGGTCCTCTCGGCGGCCACGCGACTCAAGGGGGATCGGGAAGACACTAAAATGCTCCCACTGGGCGCGCACGCCTCCTGAGCCCTTCCCTCGTTGCCGGCTGTGTTCCCTTTCTCGGCCGCGTACACTCATGGCATGAGCCGGCGAACTATCGCTGGTCGGCTGCACCGCCGGGGTGCCCCCCGGCGGCGGCGAGGCCCCCATTCCCGCCAAGCTCGACGTCATCTTCGTTGGATTGGCTTTGAGATCGCGAACGCTATGTCCACCCTCGCCAACGCCACCTGCGATGGCGTGGCCGACTGCCTGACGTTCCGCGTCCAGGACCTCTTCGACACCGATATCCAGCTCGCCACGGTGGTCACGCTCTTCCTCTCGCCGGAGCTGGATGCGCGACTGCGTTCGAAGCTCACGAGCCAGCTCAAGCCCGGCAGCCGGATCGTGTCCCACCGCTACGGCATCAGCGACTGGGTGCCCGCGTGGCGGATGGTCACCCTCAACGTCCGCGATACCCGTAACGACATCCTGTGGCGCGCGCCGTGACCGCGGACAGCTCGCTCGATCAAGCGCGTGCGGTGTTCGAGCGGCAGGCGTGGGGCGATGCCTACTCGCAGCTCAGCGACGCTGATCGCGAATCGGCGCTCGCGCCCGAAGACCTCGAGCGGCTCGCGATCGCCGCGCACCTGGTCGGCCGCGACGCTGAGAGCGCGGAGGCCTGGACGCGGGCGCATCACGCGTTCCTCGGCCAGGGGGCGGCGCCGGGGGCGGCGCGGTGCGCGTTCTGGCTCGGCTTCACGTCGCTGCTCCAGGGCGAGTCGGCGAAGAGCGGCGGCTGGCTCGCCCGCGGCCAGCGGCTGCTGGACGATGGCGGGCACGACTGCGTGGAGCGCGGCTACCTGCTCGTGCTCCAGGCGCTGCGGCGCATGTGGGAGGGGGACAACGCGACGCTGCATGCCACGTTCGATCAGGCGGCGCGGCTCGGCGAGCGCTTCGGTGATGCGCAGCTGATGGCGTTCGGCCGCGTGGGGGTCGGCGAGGCGCTCATCCGGGCGGGGCGGACGGCGGAAGGGGTGGCCCTGTTCGACGAGGTCATGGTGGCGGTGACCACCGGTGAGCTGTCGCCGGTCGGCGTGGGCATCATCTACTGCGCGGTGATCGGGGAATGCCAGGAGATCTTCGACCTGCGCCGGGCGAAGGAGTGGACGAAGGCGCTCGGCCAGTGGTGTGCGTCGCAGCCGGACCTGGTGCCCTATCGCGGCCAGTGCCGGGTGCACCGCGCGGAGATCATGCAGCTGGAGGGGGCCTGGGCGGACGCCATGCGCGAGGCCAGGAACGCGTGCGACCGGCCCGGCGAGACCGTGGGCCGATCCTGGGTCGGCGGGGCGCTCTATCTTCAGGCCGAGCTGCACCGGCTGCGCGGCGAGCTCGCGCGGGCCGAGGAGGTCTATCGCGAGGCGAGCCAGGCGGGCCGCGACTCGCAGCCCGGTCTCGCCTTGCTGCGGCTGGCGCAGGGCAAGACCGAGGCCGCCGCGGCGGCCATCCGCCGGCTGATGGACGAGGCCGGTGATCAGGCCGCGCGCTCCAGGCTGCTGGCTGCGCACGTCGAGATCATGCTGGCCGCGAACGACGTGGCGGCGGCGCGCGCCGGCGCCGACGAGCTGAACCGCATTGCGGAGGCGCTCGATGCGCCGCTGCTGCGCGCGATGGCCGCGCACGCCACGGGCGCCACCTTCCTCGCCGAGGGCGACGGCCGCGCCGCGCTCACCGCATTGCGGAAGGCCTGGGCGGCCTGGCAGGGGATCGAGGCACCCTACGAGGCCGCGCGGGTCCGCGTGCTCATCGCGCTGGCCTGCCGGGCGCTCGGCGACGACGACACCGCGGAGATGGAGCTCGACACCGCGCGCTGGGTCTTCCGGCAGCTCGGGGCCGCGCCGGACGTGGCCCGGGTGGAGGCGCTGTCCCGCGCGGCCACCGCGCCGCCACCGGGCGGGCTCACCGCCCGTGAGGTCGAGGTGCTTCGCCTGGTCGCAGAGGGCAGGAGCAACCGGGAGATCGCGAAGGCGCTGGTCCTCAGCGACCACACGGTCCGGCGCCACCTGCAGAACATCTTCAACAAGATCGGGGTGTCGTCGCGGGCGGCGGCCACCGCCTTCGCGTTCCAGCGCGACCTGGTCTGACGCCTCTCGTGGTACGAACGTACCACGCTCCTCGACCGTGAAATTTGGCCCGAACGGTCGATGCGCGCGTGAGTGCCCGCGCCTACGGTGTCTCCTGGGATCCAACCTGAAAGGAGACACACCATGGCGACTGCCACCGATCCGAAGGTGACCCGACACGCGTCGGTCCTCGATGCCGTCCGCGCCCTAGCGCCGAAGATCACCGCCCGCGCCGCCGAGATCGAAAAGGCGCGGCGGCTGCCGCGTGACCTGATCCGCGACCTGACCGCGGCGGGCTGCTTCCGCATGCTGGTGCCGCGTAGCCACGGGGGCGGCGGCTTCGACCTGCCGAGCGCGATGAGTGTGATCGAGGAGCTGAGCCGCGCGGATGCGTCGGTGGCCTGGACAACCGTGAACCTGGCGGGCGGCTGGATCAACGTGGGCAGCATTCCCCGCGCGACGTTCGACGCCCTGTACGCCAACGGGCCCGACGTCATCCTGGGTGGTGTGTTCGCTCCTTCGGGGACGGCCGTGCCGGTGGACGGCGGATACCGCGTGACCGGTCGGTGGGCGTTCGCCAGCGGCTGCGAGGATTGCCAGTGGCTGTTCGGCAACTGCATGGAGGACCACGAGGTTGCTCCCCGGCTGCGCACCGTGCTGTTCTCACCCGATCAGACCGAGATCGAGGACACCTGGTCGGTCTCCGGGCTGTGCGGCACCGGGAGCCATCATTTCGTCGCGCACGACGTGTTCGTCGCGGCCGATCGGACGTGCCTGCCCTTCTCGGATCCGCCGTGCCTGGACGAGCCGCTGCTGCGGATGCCCATGCCGCCGGTCTTCGCCTTCGGGGTCGCCAGCGTTGCGATCGGCATCGCCGAGGGGGCGCTGGAGGACATACTCGCGCTCTCGCGGAGCAAGGTGCCCTTGCTCGCTCACACCGCGCTCGCCACCAACCCGCTGTTCCAGAACCAGCTCGGTGCGGCCGACGCGCAGCTGCGCGCGGCCCGCGGCCTGCTGTACGCCGACGCCGCCGCCGCGTGGGGGACGGCGGTGGCCGGCGCCGAGTTCACACCCGAGCACCGCGCCCGCATGCGAGCGGCGACCACCTTGGCCGCCACGACCGCGGCTTCCGTCGTGGACATGGCCTACCACGCGGGCGGCGGCAGTGCGATCTACGCTGGCAGCCCCCTCCAGCGCCGCTTCCGTGACGTCCACGCGATAACCCAGCACTTCCTGGTGAAGCGCGACGTCTTCACGACCGCCGGCGCGGTGCTGGCTGGCGTCGAGGCCGACCTCACCGTGTTCTGACGGGCGGGCTCACTCGGGCGCTCGTCGCACACCGCCTCGCGGGCGGTGGTACGGTCAAGCCGTGGAGACGACGCGCGCCGGACACGCCGCTGCAAGCAAGCAGGCAACGCGGGAGCGCGTCTGGTCGCTCCTCACCGAGCGGCGGGTCGCGCGCTTCCCCGGCGCGGTCGGGCGCATCCCGAACTTCGTCGGTGCGGAGGCGGCGGCTCGGCGGCTCGCGCAATCGTCGGCGTGGCAGGCCGCGCGCGTGATCAAGTGCAATCCCGACGCGCCGCAGCTGCCCGTGCGGGCGCTGGCCCTCGAGCAGGGCAAGCGCGTGTTCATGGCCGTGCCGCGCCTTCGCGAGGAGCGCTGGTTCCTCGAGCTCGACCCGCGGCGGCTCGCGGGCCGCGAGCGCGCGGCGGCCAGCATCCGCGGCGCGGGCAAGCTTGGCAAGGCCACGCTGCCGAAGGACATGCCGAGGATCGAGCTGATCGTCGCGGGATCGGTCGCGGTCCGTCGGGACGGCGCGCGCGCGGGCAAGGGCGGCGGCTTCTCGGATCTGGAGTTTGCGCTGCTGACGGAGCTCGGCCTGGTCGGCCGATGGACCACCGTCGCCACCACGGTCCATCCGCTTCAGATCGTCAGCGAGCCGATCCCGATGCTCGCACACGACATCCCGCTCGACCTGATCGTGACCCCGGACGAAACGATCCGGTGTCCCCGGCGCCACCGCCGACCGAAGGGCATCGTGTGGAGCGCGCTGACCGACGAGAAGATCGCCGAGGTGCCCCTGCTCGCGCGCCTTGCGCGGGAAAGACGCCGCGACCGTTAGAGGCCGGTCGATCGCGAGCTCGAAGATCTGGTAGCGATCCGCGGCGCGCGCCGTGTATTCTTGGCGCAACCCTATCGACAGGAGGCATCATGGCTGACCCTGCGTTGAAGGTTCGAGTCTTCAGCAGCCCCACCTGAGGCCCCTGCAAGGCGGCGAAAGAGTTTCTTTCGTCTCAGGGGATCGCGTTCGAGGACATCAACGTGCTGGCGGACGACGGTGCGCGGGACGAGCTCATCAAGCTGAGCGGGGGGATGAGCATCCCGGTGATCGTGGTCGGGGATCAGGTGGTGCGCGGCTTCAACAAGCCGGTGCTGAAGAGCCTGCTCGGGATCTGACCCCGCCTCCCGGGCTCTTCGTCGGCTTCGGCCAGGACACGTGAGCGCGAGAAGACCGGCGAAGCGCAACACGACGGCCAGGCGCCAGATGCCGGCGAAGGCCAAGGCGTCGGCCCGGCGCGCCTCCCCCTACGCCGCCGGCCTCCCTCGCCGCCCCGCCAACTACGTCCCGCTGACCCCGATCTCCTTCCTCGCCCGCTCGGCCGCGGTCTACCCCGACAAGCCCGCGGTCATCCACGGCGAGCGCATCTTCACGTATGCCGAGTTCGCCGCACGCTGCCGCCGGCTGGCCTCGGCGCTCGCCCGCCGCGGCATCGGCTCCGGCGACACCGTGGCGATCATGGCCCCCAACGTGCCCGCCATGCTGGAGGCGCACCTGGGTGTGCCCATGGCCGGCGCGGTGCTGAACGCGCTGAACTACCGGCTGGACGCGCGCACGATTGCCTTCCTCCTCGAGCACAGCGAGGCGAAGGTGCTGATCACGGACCGCGAGTTTGCCTTGACCCTCGAGGCCGCGCTCGGGCAGAGCCGGCGCCGGCCGGTCGTGATCGACATCGACGACCCGCTCTACGAGGGCGAGGGGCGGCGGCTCGGCGAGACGGACTACGAGGGCCTGCTGGCCGAGGGGGATCCCGACTTCGAGCCGGTGCGGCCGGCCGACGAGTGGGAGGCGATCTGCCTCCTCTATACGTCGGGCACGACCGGCAATCCCAAGGGCGTGGTCTACCATCACCGGGGCGCCTACCTGAACGCGCTCGGCAACGCGCTGGCCTTCGGGCTCACGCCGCGCTCCGTGTACCTCTGGACGCTGCCGATGTTCCACTGCAGCGGCTGGACCTACACGTGGGCCACCACCGCCGTCGGCGGCACCCACGTGTGCCTGCGCCGCGTGGACCCGGCGCTCGTCTTCCCGGCGATCGCGCGGCACCGGGTCACGCACATGTGCGGGGCGCCGGTGGTGATGACGATGCTCATCCACGCGCCCGCCGAGACCAGGACGGCTTTCGATCACGTGGTGGAGTTCGCCACCGGCGGCGCGGCGCCGCCGACGCCGGTCATCGCGGCCATGGAGGCGATGGGCTTCCGGGTCACGCACCTCTACGGGCTCACCGAGAGCTATGGTCCGGCCACGCTCTGTGCCTGGCAGGAGGGCTGGGAGCACCTGCCGCTGCCCGACCGCGCCGCGAAGATGGCGCGGCAGGGCGTGGGCTATCCCACGCTCGAGCAGCTCGCGGTCATGGACCCGAAGACCGGCGCGCCGGTGCCCCGCGACGGCCGGGCGCTGGGCGAGATCGTGCTGCGGAGCAACACGGTGATGAAGGGGTATCTCAAGAACCCGGCGGCCACCGACGAGGCGCTCCGCGACGGGTGGTTCCACACCGGCGACCTGGCGGTCTGGCACCCGGACGGCTACGTCGAGATCAAGGATCGGTCGAAGGACGTGATCATCTCGGGTGGCGAGAACATCTCCTCGCTGGAGGTGGAGGAGGTGCTCTACCGTCACCCGGCGGTGATGGAGGCGGCGGTGGTGGCGCGGCCGGACGAGAGGTGGGGCGAGACGCCGTGCGCGTTCGTCACCTTGAAGCCCGGCGACGAGGGCGATACGGACGAGGCGCGCATCGTCCAGTGGTGCCGCGACCACCTGGCCGGCTTCAAGGTGCCGAAGCGCGTGGTCTTCGGCCCGCTACCCAAGACCTCCACGGGCAAGATCCAGAAGTTCGTGCTGCGGGACCGGGCCCGCGGCGAGGCGTGAGCTTCGCTCCCTGTCCATCGACATCGTGTTCGGCCGTCCGATCGGCCCCGCCGCCGCGGCGGGCGAGCACCCGATCGAGCGCGAGGACATCGCGGTATTTCCCTGGAAACGCCGATCATCGCCGGGCCCGGCGCGATCACCACGGTGGTGGTGCAGGCCACCGAGGCGGCCAACGGTGTGCTCCAGACCGGGCTGCTCCTGCTCGCGCTGGCGGCCGTCATGCTGCCCGCCTTCGTCGCCTTCCTCGTGGCCGGACGAATCGAGCGCCTGCTCGGCGCCACCGCCATGAACGTGGTCAGCCGCATCCTCGGCATCCTGCTGGCCGCGGTCTCCGCCGAGATGATCCTCGCCGGGCTCAAGCAGAGCGGGTCTTCGTGCGCTGAGAGGCGGGAGGAAACGGCTCGGGCCCCGCGGCGTGAGCGCTCCCCCGGCAAGGAGAAAATCTCGGTACCGCTCGTCATCCGAGGATGGTAGTGCTTAGGGCGGCTCTAGCGACGCTGACCAATGGGTCGAGCGGTGCAGAAGGCGGGCATGAACGAGCTGGCGGAGCTTCTCGGCGAGAGTCCGGCGATCGAGGCCTTGCGGCAGGCGCTGCGACGACTCCTGAACCGTCCGCAGGCGGGACGGCGCCGGCCGCCGGTCCTGCTCCAGGGCGCCACCGGAACCGGCAAGGGACTCGTGGCCCGCCTGATTCACCGCGCGGGACCGCGGGCGGACGCCCCGTTCGTGGACGTCAACTGCGCGGCCATCCCCGACTCCCTGTTCGAGGCCGAGTTGTTCGGGTTCGAGCGCGGTGCCTTCACTGATGCCGCGCGGTCCAAACGTGGACTGTTCCAGACCGCGCACCACGGCACGATATTCCTGGACGAGATCGGGCTGCTTCCCGACGGCATGCAGGCCAAGCTGTTGACAGTGCTCGAGGAGCAGGCCGTGCGGCGGCTCGGCAGCACCACGAGCGAGCCGGTTGACGTAGCGATCATCAGCGCGACAAACCTCGACCTGCGGGAGGAAGTTGCCGCCCGTCGATTTCGCGAGGATCTCTTCCATCGTCTCGCCGTCTTCACGTTCGACCTGCCGCCGCTGCGCGAGCGCGGCCGCGACATCCTGCTGCTCGCGGAACGATTCCTCGAGCACGCGTGCGCCGACTATGGCCTGGCGCCCAAGCACCTCCTTCCGGCGGCGGCCGCACGCCTGCTCGCGCATTCGTGGCCGGGAAACGTTCGCGAGCTGGCCAACGTCATGGAGCGCGTGGCGGTGCTCGGCGACGACGCCGCGGTCGGCGTCGACATGCTGGAGCTCGCCGAGCCGACGCCCACACGCTTCGCGGCAATCTCGGCGCCGACGGGACCCGGCGAGCGTGAGAGGCTTCTCCGCGCGCTCGAGGAGACGGGCTGGAACATCAGCCAGACCGCCACGAGGCTGGACCTGACCCGCAACACGGTGCGCGCCCGGATCAAACGCTTCGGCCTCCTCCGGCGAGGAACGAACGACCCCGGCGCTGCCGGGTTGGAGGTGGAGACGCCCGAGCAGTCGATCCCGCCGCTGGCGAGCGCGGCGGTGCCGACCGCACCGCCGGCTCCGCTCCGCTGGCACCGCCGGCGGATCACATTCCTCCGCACGACGCTGGCGCCGACCGATCTCGACGAGACCCGACTTACGGGGACCCGCGTGCTCGATACGATCGTTCAGAAGGTCCTGACCTTTGGCGGCGACATCGACGAGATCGGACCTTCCGAGATCGGCGCGGTCTTCGGGCTCGAGCCCATCGAGGATGGGCCCCGGCGGGCTGCACATGTGGCCACCGCGGTCCAGAGAGCTGGCGAACGAGGGTACCCCGAGGAAGGCGGACCGTTCGGAGTGAAGAGTGCCATCCACGTCGGCGAGGTCCTCGTCGCGTTCCTGTCGGGCGGATCCGAGATCGAGGCGAATACGCGGCGGGAGAGCTGGGGCGCCGCCGACCGGATTCTCGAGCAGGCGGAGACTGGGACCATTGTCGTGACCGCCGCCGCGGTGCCCTTTCTCGAGCGGCGATTCTTGATAGGTCAGATGCGCGACTCCATCGATGGCTACGAGCTATGCGGACGGGAGCGGCCGGGGCTCGCGCCCGAAGGCCAGATGGCCGACTTCGTGGGCCGCAGGGCCGAGCTCGGCCTGCTCAACGACCGGCTCGCGGCGGCCAGGGCCGGCCGCGGGCAGGTCGTGGCGATCGTCGGCGAGGCGGGGATCGGCAAGTCACGGCTCGTCCACGAGTTCCGGCAGATACTGCGGAAGGAGCGGGTCCTGTACCTCGAGACTCACTGCGCCTCGTATGGCATCGGCGTCCCCTACTACCCCATCATCGATCTCTTGCGTCAGGGCTGCCACCTGCTCGACACCGACTCAGCCGAACGGGCTCGCCAGAAGCTCGTCGACGTGCTTCGCCGGCTCGAGTTGCCAGCGGGGGAGATCCTGCCTCATCTAATGCATCTGCTCGGCCATCCGATGGACTCCGAGCGCCCCGGAACCTCCACTCCGGACGAGATCCGGGAGCGAACGGCAGAGGTCCTGCACCGCATGTGCGCGAGCGCGAGTCTCCAACGTCCGCTCGTGCTGGTCATCGAGGACCTGCAGTGGATCGACCCGGCGTCGGAAAACCTCCGGAGCATGTTCGAAGCGCTGAGCAACCGGCCACTGATGCTCGTGCTCACCTACCGGCCGGATTATCCGGCGGCCCGGCTCGATCAGTTCCGGGCGACCCAGATCTCGCTGCAGCCGCTGGGCGAGGAGGAGAGTCGCCGGTTGCTCCACGGTATTCTCCCGTCGAATCGCCTACCCGACACGATCATCCGCGAGATCCTCGACCGGGCCGACGGCAATCCATTTTTTCTCGAGGAGCTCGGCCGCACCTTCCGCGAGGGCGGGAGCCCCTCGGCCCGCTACGACGTGCCCCACACCGTGCAGGAGGTCCTGCTCGCCCGCATCAACCGGCTACCGGAGCGCGAGCGAGGGGTGCTGCAGTCGGCCGCGGCCATCGGTCGCAAGGTGCCGCTTTCGCTCCTGGCCGCTATCGCGGAGCCCGAGGGCCGCGACCTGGCGGCGTCCCTCTCCCTCCTGCGCACGGGTGAGTTCCTGCAGCAGACCAGCATGGCTCCCGAGGTCGAGCTGACCTTCAAGCACGCGCTCACCCACCAGGTCACCTACGACGGGATCGACCACCGGCGCCGGCGGACCCTTCACGCGCGGATCGTGGCCGCGATCGAGCGGCTGTATCCGGAACGACTCGCCGATCTCGCCGAACGACTGGCCGACCACGCACTCCTGGGAGAGGTCCCGGACAAAGCGGTCGACTACCTGCGCCTCGCGGGCGCCCGAGCCTTTGCGCGCGGAGGCGTCGAGGAGAGCCT
>Ga0209998_10000191_pt1 | contig 21738 bp, 23 predicted proteins | sample EndophyteCoNSPM_FD_187576 | JGI IMG/M metagenome (GOLD analysis project Ga0209998, IMG submission 187576) | Arabidopsis thaliana rhizosphere microbial communities from the Joint Genome Institute, USA, that affect carbon cycling - Endophyte Co-N... | ecosystem: Host-associated > Plants > Roots >... | reverse complement strand
CTCCGGGTCACACGCGCGGCTGCACCTCCTGGTCACTCCCTGTCCGCGACGGTGATCGGGTACTGAATGTCGTGAGCGCGTGCAGCCTGGTCGTAATGGGAGTATCGAAGTATTCAGGATACAAAGCTGACTTTGAGCGGTCGTTCAGGATGCTCCGCAGTCTCCCAGCTGACATATGGGTCACGGCGCACGCAAGGCAGTGGGGCCGGTACCGGAAATTCCTCGCGCGTGATACAGCGAAGAGTCCCGTGGATGCGTTCATCGACCCCGAGGGCTACCGCGCCTACATCGACAGCGCCGAGGCTCAATACAAGAGGGGCGTCGTGCATTGAGAACGAAAAACAAGAACGCGCCTGTGATGCTGCGGGATCAGCTTCACGCCATCACAATGACGATCAACCTCGCCTGATTGCCGCCGTTGAGCGCCCATCGCTCTTCAAATCTCCATCAGGTCCTTGCCGACGATTACAGATCCTCGGAAATGCACGCGAGCTGCATCGATCCACATCTGGTCAGTGACAGCAGGGTCATCGGCCGGAGCCAGATGAGAAAGCACGAGCACTTTGACGCCCGCCGCCTGAGCAATCCGACCAGCGTCCTCAGCTGTCGTGTGACTGGCCAGGATATGCTCCCTGAGCCTCGCGGGGTTGGGCGTCCGGGCGATAAGCCGATCGATTCCCGGCAGGTAAATCGCCTCATGAACGAGAACGTCCGCACCCTGTGCAAGGCGGATCAAGCTGTCGGACGGCGTCGTATCACCGGAAATGACGATCGACCGGTCGGAGCTGTCGAAACGATACGCGAGCGCAAGCTTAATGAGCGGGTGATGAACGACTGCGGCCGTGACTTTAACGTTGCCATCATCCATTACCGCCCCAGCGCCTCGTATTTCGTGGGCGTGCAGGAGCGGCGCCAGCGGCGGATGTCCTTCGTCCGCAACCCGGGTGTCGATATCAGGAGCGCTCATCTCCAGGAAGAGCTCTGTCATTCGCTGGAGAGGCGGCGGTCCCCACGTATCGACGCGAGTGCGCAGTCCGACAGCCCACGCCAGCAACATGAGATTGCCGTAGTCGGCGTTATGATCCGAGTGATGGTGCGTGATGAAAATGTGTCGAATGGTCGGAAGCATCACGCCTGCCGATGCCATCTGGCGGGCAACTCCGTCACCGCAGTCAACTACATATGCAACGCCATTGACGACGATTACCTGTGAAGACGCGGCCCCGTTCTTACGGGGACGGGGCCCGCCTCCAGTTCCAAGCAGGATGAGGCGCGTTCGACTTTCCCCAAATCCTTCGCTTCGCCCGGACCACAATCCTCCGGCGAGCATTCCGGCGCTCGCTGCGACGAATTCGCGTCGATTGATCATCGAGTACTGACCTCCGTGAAGCAGGTCAATATACAAAATCACGCCCTGCCTGACCTGCCCTGCATCAGCATCATTCCGATTGTATATGCCTTGACATGTATATACCGCATAAGGTATATTAGGCCATGGCATCCGCTTTCCATATACTTGCCGAGCCCAACCGCCGGGCGATTCTGACCCTTCTTGTCGCATCCGAGAAATCCGTCGGAGAGATCGAGCGCCAGCTGCGAATGCCACAGCCAACCGTATCAAAGCACCTGCGCGTGCTTCGCGAAGCTGGTTTCGTAGAATCGACTGTTGACGCGCAGCGCCGCGTTTACCGGCTGAAACCTGAGCCACTGGAAGAAGTGGCCGACTGGCTCGCCCCTTTCCAGCGGCTGTGGTCCACTCGCGTGGACGAACTCGAGCGCCATCTCGATCGCATGAGCCGGACAACACGAACGAAGAAGAACACGAGGAAAAAGAAATGAGCGATCGCCAGCACTACACCCCCGGACCTGTAAGCGCCGCGGTAAAAAAGGAAGGAGAGAACTGGACCCTGGTTCTCGTCAGGGATCTGCACCACTCGCCGGAAACGGTGTGGGAGGCGCTTACCGATCCGGCTCAATTGCGCGAATGGGCTCCGTTCGATTCGAGCACCAACCTTGGCAAGGCTGGCACGACAGCTATGCTCACGACTGTCGGGGCGCCCAGCCCGCACGTTACGGAAACGACGGTGACGCAAGCTGACGCTCCCAGATTACTCGTTTATAACTGGGGTGGCTTCGACATGCGATGGACCCTCGAGCCGCTCGATGCCGGCACCCGTCTCACGTTGTGGACGAACATCGACCGCCGTTTCATCTCTATGGGCGCAGCGGGATGGCACATCTGCCTCGACGTTCTCGATCACCTTCTCGATGGCGACCCGATCGGCCGCATCGTCGGTGCCGATGCATTGAAGTTCGGGGCGTGGCAGCGACTTAACGCCGAGTACGAAAAACAGTTCGCCGGGGAGGCTCTACAATGAAGCCGAAGAAACACGAGGAGCTGCTGCAGGTACTGAAGAATCGCTTCGAGAAGAACATGCACATGCATAAGGGGATCGCATGGGCAGACGTACTGGCAAGACTCGAGCGGAATCCAAGTGCACTCAGGTCACTGCAGGAGATGGAAGCTACAGGCGGGGAGCCCGATGTCATTGGCAGGGATTCGGGCCATTTCATCTTCTGCGACTGCTCACCGGAAAGCCCAAAGGGACGCAGAAGTGTCTGTTACGACGCTGAAGCGCGGGAGTCGAGGAAGGAACACAAGCCTCAGAACAGCGCCCTGGAGCTGGCTTCCTCCATGGCCATCGAGCTTCTGACGGAGGAGCGTTACCGGGAGCTGCAGAAACTCGGGGAGTTTGATACGAAAACCTCGAGCTGGATCAGCACGCCACCTGACGTCAGAGCGCTGGGCGGGGCGCTCTTCTGCGATCGACGCTATGGCAAGGTGTTCGTTTATCACAACGGCGCCGAGTCGTACTACGCTGGCAGAGGTTTTCGTGGTTCGCTTCGAGTGTGAACCGAACGCTCCAGGAATTGGAGGAAAGACGGCGTACAGGTTCCGGCTTTCCTCCCAATTCCTGCAGCTTACACCAGATAGTACCTCGCAGCTTTCGACTACTTGCCGAGTGTTTCCTTGATGCGGGCGAGGTGATGCCAGCTGTGCCGCAGGGCATGATCCTCGATGACGAACTGCGCAGTAACAGGAGCGTCGAAACTGAGTCCGAATGGTGCAGCAGTATCCAGCTGCTCGTCGGTCATCTGGCGCACGGCCGCTGCCGCTTCACTGCTGTTCTTCCTGAGAAGATTGAGCGCGTCAGCGCTCGAGACGCCGGCGTTTTCGGACGCGTGACCTGCATTCATGTTCTTGACGACGTCCCACGTGACCTCGCTCATGTCCTTGCCGCTCCCGACCGCTTGTGCGAGCTGCACTTCCACGGGATACACGCTGGCGACGTGGTGTACGATGACGTTGACGGGACGCCCATCGCGCTCGGGTGCCACGGGTGTCTTCCACTCGGCATCTGAAAGCTTTTCTACATATGCTGCAAGCTGTGCAGCTCCCTGTTCGATCCGTGCAGCTAATGCTTCAGCTCTGGCTCCCATTTTATTTCAGTCTCCTCTCTGAGTTCGGTGGCCCTGGAACATGCCCTAAACATCGTTCTCGGCTCGTCGCCGCTCAATAACCCCCCAAAAGTCCATGCTGGCCTGACGGTTGAGGGGTTCTTATAATCTCGCCATGAGCGATCGATGGCATCTCAACGGACAGGTTCTCGTTGCATGCAACTGCGACTGGGGTTGCCCATGCAACTTCAACGCGCGGCCCACTGCCGGGAAATGCGAGGGCGGCTGGACGTGGCATGTCGACGAAGGAGTCTATAACGACACAAGACTCGACGGTCTCAACTTCTCCGTCTACGTGAACTGGCCTGGTGCGATTCACGAGGGGAACGGTGAAGCCGTGATACTGATCGACGACAAGGCGGATGGTGGCCAACGTGCCGCGATCGAACATCTCGTCAGCGGAAAAGTCGGAGGACCGTGGGGTATTCTCGCGTGGACGTGGCCGACCATTCACGGTCCCTACAGCGCGCCATATACGGTCACATTCGATGGAGTAAACTCGCGCATCAGCGGCGGCGATCACCTCCAGATAGAATGCGGCCCCATCCGGAATCCTGTTTCAGGAGCCGAAGCGCATCCCGGCGTTGTGCTTCCTCAGGGAATCATCTTCAAGCACGGCGACCTCGGCACTACGACTCGGTTTCGCGTAGCGGGCGGCATCGAATACGATCACTCAGGGAAGTACATGGGGGTCGGGCAATTCAACTACGCGTGGCCGCAGTAAGTCAGCCTATCCGCTGGCAACCTGCGACCAGAAGCCGTTCACCGACTGAATTCTTCCCTCCGCATCGAATGCAAAGAATGTAGTGCCCGTGCCTGCGGCTTTCCCATCCTTGCTCGCGGTCCAGTTGCAGAACGCACTGCCCTGGCACTGACGAACATCTCCCTGCCGCTCGAGACGAATCCCCGGCATGAAATGTTGCGCGGCCGTGACGTGCGCGAGCAGGTCGTCAGATCCCCTGGTCGCGCCATACCGATCGCGAAACTCCACTGTTGGTGTCGCGATCTGCTCGAGTAGTCTTGCGCGCTCAGCCGCGTCTCCATTTGACCACACCTCGAACCACGCGTCGATCATTTCGGGCGCTTTTGCGTTCACCTCTTCGCTCACGATGTTGCTGAAGATCGCGAGCTGATAGCGCCAGCCCTGAACATGCTCGTCACGCGCCTTCGCGTCGCTGAACTCGTGCTTGAGCGTGAGACGCGTGGCCAGCCCCTCTTCCGCCAGATCGATCGTAACCCGCGATGATCCCGGAGGAATCGGCGAGCCGCTCGTGAACCCATACGTGAATGCAATCCTCTCGGGCACCTTTATCTCGAGTACTTCACCGACAACCTCGACGGCGCCGGGATACAGGATCCGTACATGCCCGCCAGGACGAGGGTCCACCGTCGATCCCTGCCCCCACCATCTCTCCCACCTCGCATTGTCCGTAAAGAAGCGGAATACGGTCTCGCGCCTTGCGAGAATCGTGAGCGTGCGCTCCAGGCTTTGATCCAATGTCATCGGTTCCTCTTTCGTCGTGGCTGCGATTTTGATCTGGACCGGCGGCCCGGCCGTGGTCCGCGTCGCCCTTCCTCGAGCTCAGCCTCGAGCTTGAGCTTCCACAGTGCGCTGTTCCACATTCGCTCGAGAATTTCACCAAGCTCGCCAACGGCTTCCTTGCGGGCCCGATAGTACCGGTTTCGGCTGTCGGCACGAACTTCTACGACCCCGGCTTCTATCAGGCGCCTGAGCTGAAGCGACACAGCGCCGAACGTCACATCAGGCATCGCGCGATGGATTTCCCCGGCCGCGAGCTCCCTGTTCCATACCAGGCGCAGGATCTCGCTCCGCCGAGGCGACGCAAGGATGGTCATGACAGCCGAGTCGATCATGGTAATAGTTTAGATAAAACTAAACTATTTTGCAAGCCCCTGTTATTCGCGTCTCCGAAGCCCTGGTCATTCGCCCGGCCCGAGCTTCATCAGAAGCAATGGAATCACCGCGTCGTCGACGGGATGATGCACTCCCATCGCGATGATATGTCACATCCGCGATCGAGATCCGAGTCCTCGAACACCACTACGATTGCGCGGTTCACCCGCTTGCGGACGGTTCGCCGCGTGTCGGCGCCGAGGAGATTCCGCGCGACGGTCGCAACCTGGAGTGCATACTGAATGCGGTCGTTCTCGGGCCATCGCGATGCACCGGTCTGGCGGAACCGGAACGTGATCCGGCCGCGCCCGATCCTGCAATCAGGCGGCGGATTTACGCCGAGGGCCTGCGCGATTGCGCGGCCGACGGATGCGTAACGGACGATTCCAACTTTCAGGCGCGCCATCTACAGATCCTTTTCCAGAACCTCGAGCTCGAGACCTTCGACACGCGGTATTCCATGAACGTCGTGAGGCTCGAATGGTTTGGCCTTGCCCGTACGGCGATATCCGCGCCGCTCGTAATATGCGATAAGCTCCGGCCGCGCCGTGAAGACATTCATCGTCATCCTGCGTGAGCCCCATTTTGCACGAACGAGATGCTCAGCAGATTCCATGAGCTGGCGCCCTAATCCGGCGCCCTGCAAGCCGGGTTTCACGACGAGCATCCCGAGATATCCCGACGACCCCTCCTGCTGAAGATGTACTGACCCGATGATCTCGTCTCCTTCCGCACACAACAGGATCAACGATCCCGCCGATGTGATGAGACTTCTGATCTCTTCCTCGTTCGTGCGCGTGCCGTCGAGGAGATCGGCTTCAGTCGTCCATCCCTCCCTGCTCGAATCTCCCCGGTAGCAGCTGTTGACCAGAGCGGCAACGGGCGCGGCATCTTCGACGACCGCCTCGCGAAACTGCATTACCTGTCGTAACGAAGCGCGGTTATCTCGCCCTCGTCACTGACGAGATTGCGCAGCTGGGAGTCTTTCATGATCGCCTCGAATGGTCTGGTGACACCGTCTGCGCGCATCGATCGCCGAACCGGGCGAATGCCGTGGCTGTAATCCACATACCAGTCGACATGTCCCGAATAAACTGGTTGAATCGGCTTGCCGGTCGGATAATGCCAGCCGTAGATCGCTACTCGCTGTGGCTTCTCGAGAAGCTTGTTGGTGAGAACTATGTCTTTCTTGATTCCGGCGACGAAGGTACCGCGCTCCATTCCCTTCAGCTGGTCCTCGATGATCCTGTGGTGTTGAAGGAACGTGAGCGGTGACTCCCGCTCGACCGTCAATGGACGGGGATCCAGATGAGTCGGCGCCGCGGCCCAGATGTCGTCGACCATCTTGCTGGTTGGAAGAACGAATCCGAATGCGTCGCAGAATGCCTGGGCCGTGTACGGAGTCATCGGAATTCGCACGAAATCCTTCTCTGAACCGATTGCAAGGTAGTCGGGCATCACTTCGTATGAGATCGTGTGCCTCACACCGCTGCTGTCCAGGGCGCTTGCTTCTACGGTGCGAAGCCTTCGCAGGAATGACGGGATGTTTCCGGCAAGCAGCTCTCTTCGTATTGCATCCTCGCGCTCCTCACGGGACAACTGTGCAATGGACCTGATGAATTCCGAGCCGGTAATTGCCATCGCTCGACGCTGCGGAATGTCGGGAGGCGAAGCAGGTGGCAGCCTTACGTCATCTTCGACAAACTCGGTGTACAGTCGAGCGGGCCTGAGAACAGTCTCGCGATAGTCGGGGCGGCCCACGAGCATCGCGTGCATGTACCCGTTCATCTCGCCGATCATCTCGGTGTGAAGAATCCTGTTCGCTGGATTCGGATGCATCAGGATCTCCACCTGCGGCGCATGGAATCGAATGAAAGGGTCGACCGTATCGCGAGCGAACGAAAACGGCTCTCGCAGGTAATTCACCATGCGCTCGGACGCGCGCCAGGTTCCGCCGGTTTCGGACACCACCTTCTTTCCGTCGAGCATGATGTTGCGATCATCATACGCAAGCACGACGAGTCTGTTGCGCGGGTTCCGGCGCAGCCACTTTACGAGCTTCTCACCATGCCGCGGCTCGAAGTTGTAATTCGCGTCCAGGAACGCGATCCGCTCGAGCCATGAAGGAAGCGTGTCCTCTGCTTCGATGAATCCGAACATGAACGATCCACCGCCACTGTGTCCCGTGAGCGTGACGACGAGATTATCGGGATTTCCTATCGCGTATCGAATCTGATCGACAATGCCCACGATTCGCGCATTCGCCCGGTCATATCCACGCGAGCTGCGCCACGAGGGCCAGCTTTTCGAATCAGCTTCCAGATACGCGACGACCGCCTGCGGGTATCCACGGGTGCGAAGGGCCCGCGTCTGGGCGCCGATATGCTGAATGTCGAAGTGCCAGTCGAGCCCTTCGGTCAGCCTGCGGCCGATCGTCTGCGCGGTAGTGTTTCCATTGGGCAGCGCATAGAGAATCAGATCGATTCGCCTGCCCGGATCGATATTCGCGGGAGCTACCAGTGTTGCAGTGACACCGGGATATAGATCGAGCACCCGTATGCGCTCACCACTGCCACCGGGCGCAGTGAACCCTGAAAGATCGATCACAGGCTGCGGGCGCGCGCAACCGGCAGACAACAGCGCAACCGGCAGAAGGAATTGAACTCGGCGATTCCGCATGAGCACGAAGTGAGAGTTACTGTCGATCGCGGGCAGCTGCCAGAACCGAATGTACGAGCTCCGTCTTTCCCTCGATACACGCCTCGCGGACCGCTGCGGGTGGAGTTTGGACGCGAGGCGGGTTACAACTAACGCAGCTCATGCGGAACTTCTCATGGTGCAGGGCCTTACTGGCCTCTTTCCTTCTAACAGGCTGCGCATCGTCGCAAGGTTTCTGGGACGCGCACACGCACGTCTCGATGTACGGTGCCGCGGTGCTCGACTCCCTCGTCAGGTATCACGTCGTCGGAATCCGTGACCTTGGCGCCAACAAGCTCGACGAGATTCTTCAATGGCGCGATGAGATTGGTTCCGGCAGGCGGAAAGGGCCGCGCATCTATACGGCAGGAGTGATACTCGATGGCCCCAAGGAGGATTCATCCAGTCGGTGGATTCTGCGAACCGAAGCTGACGCGAATCACGCAGTCGATTCCCTCGCAAAGCGCAACGTCGACTTCATCAAGACGCACAACGGTCTTGCGCCGAATGTCTACTTCGCCGTTTTGCGCGCGGCCAGAGCTCACCACCTGAAAGTGGCGAGCCATCTTCCCCGAGGAATCCCTGCGTGGATCGCCGCGGACTCCGGAGCATCGAGTATCGAGCATGCGGCCGAGTCGATGATGGCAAGCCCCATCTATGCGGGATATGCGACAACGTTCGAGGAAGCTGCGGTGTGGTGGAAAAGCGCCGCAGGCGATTCAGCTGTCACAAGGCTCCGGAAGTCAGGCGTCTACTTTACGCCGACGCTGGGCTTCTACGCGGCCAACGTCAACCTGCCCAGGGATTCATCGGCTCGTGCTCAGCGACGTGCCGCACTTCCAATGCTCGTCGAGCTCACTCACATGATGTTTGCGGCGGGCGTTCCGATCATGGCGGGTAGCGACATCGGGTCCGTTCGCCCTGACTATCGGCCAGGCCAATCGGTTCTCGAAGAGATAGCCTGGTTGAGAAAGGCAGGTCTTTCAGAAAGAGACGCCCGCGACGCCGCATCGACGAACGTGAAGCGCTGGCTGGGCGTTAGAGGTCCGTGATCCTCCCTGCGGCATTTCTGCGCAGTAGCTGACAGAAGGCCGCTACCGTCAAACAAACGGAGGATTCAATCAATGCTTACCCGACTCATTCCCGTTGTCGTGCTCGCTCTTGCCTCGGTTCCCATGGTTGCTCTCGCGCAGGGAACGGACGCTGATTCCCGCATGACCGAGCAGACTCGTCAGGTTCTGGAAGCCTACTGGAAGAGCCACGACCCGAAGTATGTCGCCGAGGACGCTGTTTTCACGATGCTTCCGACGGGCGAGGAAATTCGCGGACGCGCCGCAATCGCAAAACATCTCGACGAGTTCTACCACAAGTCCCTGACCGCGCATGCTGAAGTCGTGAGCTCGATGTTCAGCGACAACAAGGGTCTGCTCGAGGCGATGGTTGTCGGGACTCACACCGGAGAATTCGCTGGTATCGCTGCAACCGGCAAAAACGTCAGGGTACCGCTGGCAGTCTCATATGAGGTCGAGGGAGGTTTGATCAGGCGCGCGCGAATCTACATGCTGGTCAACGTTCTCCTCGCCCAGATCAGTCCTGCCTCAGGGAAATAGTGGGTTAGTAGCGGTACGCTACTAATTTTCCCGTGCGAACGCTTCGAAAAGAGGATCGCCGCGCAGCACTCTGAGCTTGGGCTCGAGTGCAAGGCCGGCGGGCGTCCAGGCACTTATTTGTAGAAAGTCGCGGAGGCGCTTGACCGCCGCTTCGTGGTCCCCGGTGTAGGCGAGTATGGCCGCAACCAGCCTTAGGTCCATATCCGGAGCTCCCGCCGGTGTCAGCTGGTTCCACTTGCGAGCCGCATTGCCTGCGCGCTCGAGCTCGCGCCTGCTTTCTGCTGTTCTCCCCGTCACAGCATACGCGAACGACAAGTATGTCCGTAGCTGCATCTCCCCGGGACCAGTGAGATTTCGGCCCTCGAGCTTTCTGATGATCGAATCGTGGTAGATCTTCGCTCTAGTGAGATCCCCTTCCTTCAGGAAGAAATCCGCCTTGTTGTCGTAGTAAGTGCGTATGCTGTCACGAAGCGTCTCGATGCGCAGCTGCTCCGGGGTCATTCGAACGAACTTCGATCCAAAGTCGCGTCCCCCGTACACCATGAACACAAGCAACAGGTTGCTTGGTGCAGGTATGTAGCGGAAAGCCTCTTCGAGTGTCCGCCGTATCCCGGCCGTGTCCCCGGTGTTTCGCGCGATCTGGCCCAGTTCCGCCCAGCCGCGCTCATCGGTTGGATCGATTGACAGGAGAGCTCGGACATGAGTCCGGGCAACCTCCCATTCGTGTCTCCATTCGGCGAGGTCAGCAGCCGCGAGTCTCGTTTCCACGTACCGTGGATTCAGCTGGATTGCGCGGTCGATCGCGATCCTTGAGCTGTCGAACTGACGCGCATCGGAGAGATCCCACGCATGCGAGACGAGCAGATCCGGATCCTCGATGCCGGCCTTGAGTGCATCCTCGACCATCTTCTTTGCGCCTGACCGATCGCCCCTTCGCCAGATGATGCCTGAATAAACCACGATTACAAACGGATCCCTGTCATCCAGCTTCATTGCGCGTTCTCCCGCTTCGATCGCGGCTCGGTAGGACGCTGAATCGCCAGGGATCTCGTAGAAACGGTTGATGTATGCGGCCGATAGCGTTGCCCACGCTCTGGCGAATCCCGGGTCGAGAGAAACAGCTCTGCGCAGTTCGGCAATTGCCTGATCTACCTCTCGGGTCGAGAAGGAAGCACGCATTGCTCTCTCGAAAATCGACCGGCCGCGCAGGTATGCATCGTACGCCTCTGCATTTTCCGTCGGCTTACGCGCGAGGTCGGTCTTCTCCTGCGACCCGAGCGCGAGCTGAAGCGCGCCCGCTACCCTCGTTGCGATTTCCGTCTGCGCGGTAAATGGATCATCCGATGTCACAACCAGCGGCTCGCCTGCCCACTTGGTTGTCGCGTCACGCGTGCTCACTAACGTCGGAGAAATCTGTGCTCGCATTCCTGAAGGGCTCTTGGCCCAGCGCACGACTCCGGCAAGCACGTACTCCACGCCAAGCTCGCTGCCGATCTGCTTTACGGGTTTCGTTGTCTTCTTATATGGAAGCGTGCTGCGCCGATCGATAACTCCTATTCCGGATAACCCGGCAAGCTTGCCGTTTACGGCATCGCTCAAACCATCGACGAAATAATCCTGCTCGGGCGGACCCTGGTTCTCGAAAGGCAGAACCGCCAGCATGATCCTGGGGCCGGCGTCGGATGCGCCGCGGTTTCTCCAGAGTCCGATACCGACGGCGACGAGCACGACTGCCGCGAGGGCAACCATGGCCGTCTGCCAGCTTCGCGCTTTTCCAGTGGCGACAGTGCTTCCCGATGTGCTCGAAGTGCCGCCAAGTGAGGAGAGTATCTCGTCAGCTGACTGGGGCCTTCGTTTTGGATCCTTTTCGAGAGCGCGCATCACGACGTCTGCAACCGCGCCCGGCACATTCGCCGCAAACCTGGTGATCGGTGGCGGCGATTCCGACAGATGCGCGGCGAGATACTGCTGCGGAGTCGTTTTTTCCGCGAACGGATGTCTGCCTGCAAGGAGCTCGTATGCTACGACTCCCCATGCGTAAAGATCGGCGCGATGGTCGATTTTCGGATCTGCCGCTGCCTGCTCGGGAGACATGTACGCGGGCGTACCAATCGACGTACCTACCACCGTCAGCGTCCCACCAGGAGCTTCCGTACGTGAGGCTGAAAGAGCTTTCGCAATTCCAAAATCGACCACGACGGCGCTGCCACTGGAAAGCAGGATATTCTCGGGCTTGATGTCGCGGTGAACGACACCTTCTCCATGAGCATATCGCAGCGCTTTCGCGACATCGCGCAGAACGCCGAGCGCGTCTTCGGCGGAAAGGGATTTGCCGTCCATCGCCGTGCGAAGCGATTCCCCACGCACGAACGGCATCGTGTAATAGGGAAGCCGGTTCGCCACTCCCGCGGACAAAACAGGAAGAACGTGTGGATTCTGGAGCGCCGCGGCGAGCTTGATCTCGCGACTGAACCGCTCGGCCGACATTTCCGCCGCCAGCTCCGGTGGCAGCAGCTTGATTACGACTTCGCGTCCAAGCGACTCGTCGCGCGCGAGAAACACGCGCGACATTCCGCCGCCACCAAGCTCACGCTGAACGGTGTACGCGGTCCCGAGAGATTGCTGAAGCTGGTCGCGAAGAGTGGGTTGGGTCATCGGGGGGCCTGGGTCCGCACAATATATGACGTTTTCCCTCTGTGACCGAACCGTCCGATACTGTAGTCTATTGAGTATGGGCCATGGAAGCCTCTCCGAGCGCCCCGACGCCAGCATCGTGGCGGCAGTGCTCACCGGCAATACCGACGCGTACGGCGTTCTCGTTTACCGGTACCGCGACGCGTACACGCGGTTCGCGGCGCACATGCTCGGGAGTCTCGAGGACGCCGATGATGCGCTTCAGCTCGCGTTCGTTCGCGCGTTCAGGAACCTCGCCCAGTGCCGCGATCCGGACAAGTTTGGATCGTGGCTGTATCAAATAGTAGTGAACGAGTGCCGGACACTTGCCGCGCGGCGCGCAAAGCGCGAGAGGCGGATGATTCGAAGCGACGAAAGAATGAATGGCGCATCGACGAATCATCCCGCGAATGAGATGGCGCTGCACGATGAGATACAGTACGCGCTGAGCCGGCTCGAGCCGGCTCAACGTGAAGCATTTCTGCTGAGGCATGTCGAAGCGCTTAGTTACGAAGAGATATCGGAAATAACCGGCGACGGTATCTCCGCGCTCAAAATGAGAGTCAAGCGCGCGACTGCGCGCCTGCGCGATCTTCTCGAGGGAGTGGTCACATGATGGACTGGAACGATGAGCCCGACCGCGCGTCGGTAGAAAAGATCATCAATCACCTGCGCACGCCTGTGTCGCTCGACGAGACATTCGACTTGCGGGTGATGTCGGCTGTTCACGGGGTGGCGCTTGCCCAGGTGGATGCGCAGCACTCGGTGAGCGAGGCGACGGAAGAAAACGCGGCTCCCTGGTGGCGGAAGAAGTACACGGTGCGGCTTTCCGCCTGGAGCGGGCTCGCGCTTGCGGCGTCGATTTTCGGGATCATGCTGATCGGCGCGAAGATCATCTCGCGCCCTGCCGCTGCGCCGGTTGTCCGGACGGCCGGCATTCAAAGGCCCGCCGGGCTGAAGACCGTGAACTTCATCCTCGTCGATGAATCAGCGCGACAGGTCTGGCTTGTCGGTGATTTCAATGGATGGTCGAAGAAACAGATACCGCTCGAGCGCGCGGCGAATGGCCGGGCGTGGACTGTTTCCATTCCTCTTTCACAGGGAAGACACGAGTACGCTTTCATCGTCGCCGATGAGAACGGCGAGCGCTGGGTCGCAGATCCGCTCACACCGGCCGTCGAGGACGACTTTGGAACGACGAGCTCAATCGTCAGAGTAGAAGCAGCTTCCTGAGAGTGGCCCGGACGACTTCAGCAGTGCCGATGCACCGCATGTCGGCCTGCATCCTCGCTGTAATGGCGGGGATGTCGTTCGGGAATGCGGCATCGGCGCAGCGTGCCGGAGCATCGATCGATGCAGGCGCTCTCAACATGCGCTACGCGGATTCGGTGAAGGCAAACGCAATCGCCATCACGCCTGCCTTCTGGGTTGAATCAGCGTTGACCTCACTGAGCGCAACAGCAACCATATCACAGTTCATCGACGGTGGCTGGTCGGCGCAGGCAACCGGCGACGGATCTCTCTTCACACGCAGGCATTCTCTGTTGCTCGGAGAATTCGAGGGAACAGCTGGAGGCAGCACGCACAACGAAGGCTCGCGAACGGGACTGCTGCTCGCGAGCGCTCGCGCCCATCTCACCAATGAGTATCGGGGCGTATGGATCGGCGCGGGAGCGGGGAGCGGATATGATGGGTCGTTGTGGCGGAGCGTAATCCAGGGTGAGGCAGCGGCGTGGGCGCGATTCGATGCCGCGACTGCGTTCGCTTCGGTTACACCGGTCTCGATCGGCAATTCGATCAGGTACACAGACGCGCAACTGTCGGGCTCGCTGAATCTTCCAGTCGTCGAGCTCACTGCAACTGGCGGTGTCAGAAGCGGCAATGGCTCCAGATCCTGGGGCAGCGCGAGTATCACCGCGTGGCTCGTATCGCGCATCGCGATCGTTGCGAGCGCCGGCACATACCCGATCGATCTTACCCAGGGATTTCCAGGTGGACGCTTCGCGTCACTCAGCCTGCGGGTTGGTGCACGGAGGTTTCCTCCTGCGACGTCCTCTATTCTGGAAATGGAGGACATCGGCGTCGCTTCACGCGGCTACCGCTTCGAAACAAGGGATCTCGGCAACCGGATGCGCGAGATCCGGTTTCGTGCTCCCGATGCCCGTGTCGTCGAGCTGATGGCCGATTTCACCGACTGGAAAGCAGTGAAGCTGGAGGACGCGGGTGGCGGTTGGTGGTCGGCAGCATTCCCGATTGCCACCGGAATTCACGAGTTGAACGTGAGAATCGACGCTGGACAATGGATTGTCCCGCCTGGCCTGCCATCAAGAGCCGATGAATTCGGAGGGTCCGCAGGGGTCCTGATTGTCCAATGACCGGATGTGACGAATGCCACTGATCCTGGAGTCTTTTATCTGATGGACCGCTTCAAACCGGGGTACACAACCATGCGCTACCTGCGACTGAATACCATGCTTGGAACCGCGCTTCTCGCTGCGTCAGTGCTTGGCGCGCAGACGCCGGCCAATGATCCTTCGGAGCGTCTTCGCGAAGTGCTTCCCGCGGACGTCGCCGCAAAAGTTCTTGCAACGATCGCCGACGCGCGCTCCCACAATCTCCCGGCTCAGGCACTCGAGCAGCGCGCTCTCAAGTTCGCCGCCAAGGGCGTCGATCCAACGCTGATTCCAAAGTCGATCGATGAGCAGAAGGATCGGATGGAGAAAGCGAAGAACGCGCTCGACGACGCACCGGGACGCAAAGTCTCCAGTGAGGAGATCGAAGCCGGAGCCGAGGCTCTGCGCCAGGGTGTCGATGGCGCGCTCGTAAGCGAGCTCGCGAAAAGCGCCCCATCAGGTCGATCACTCGCGGTTCCTCTCTTTGTAATTGGAAGCCTGGTCGATCGCGGGCTGCCGTCGGACGATGCGCTTGCTCGTGTTCTCGCTCGTCTTCAGGCACGCGCATCGGATGCAGAGCTCGAGAAGATTCCCGAGGGTCTTGGTGCCTCTCACGGCAACCGACCAGCGACAGCAGGTCGGCCCGCTAACCCGGGCAAGGCCCTCGGTGCTTCACGCGGTGGCGGACCACCTGCAGGGGTTCCTGCAAATGGTGGCAAGGGAAAGAAGAAATAGCGTAACACCGAGTCGCTGCTCGCTCGTCTCTGGTCACTAGCTGACGACATCCAGGTTACCAGCGACTAATGACTAGCGGCTAGCGACTCGTTTTTGCTGTATTGTGGGATGTTCGACGGATCTCGAATCATCCCGCCCACGCTGCCCCTGACTGCAATCGAGCGGAGAATCGTCAACAGACTGCGCACTCCGCTCGCGGTTCAGCGATGGCTCAACGAGCTCCCATACAATCGAGAGCCTGCTGGCGACACGATGCGTGGATTTCGCGGTGTTGTCCGGACGCGCACCGCGCATTGTCTCGAGGCAGCGCTCTTCGCAGCAGTCACACTCGAGCAGCACGGCTATCCACCACTGATACTCGGCTTCGAGTCGATCGACCTTCTCGATCACGTCATTTACGTGTACCGGACGAAGACCGGATGGGGCTCGGTTGCCCGGTCGCGTGACCCGGGACTTCATGGGCGCAAGCCGCTGTTCACAACTCCTCGTGCGCTCGCGCTGAGTTACTCGGAGGGCTACGTCGATCACTCGGGACGAATCAAGGGATACTGCGTGCTCGACCTTCGGGTGCTCGATCCATATGACTGGCGATTATCGGCTGGAAATTTGTGGAAGGTCGAACAGCTGCTGCGCGATTGGCCGCATCGTCCAATCAAATCTTCCGATCGCCTGTTTCGAATGAGGCACAAACGCTACGTCGAATTCATCAGGAAGAACGGCTACAAACCGTGGAAGCATTTCAAGGGCCGCGAGCGATGGACTCCGCTTCCGCCAGAGTTCAGAAGTCGCGGCTGACTGCCTGACGTCCGCATTGATCGTAGCTAAGCCGATGAAACAACCTCATATTCGGGCGTGACTTCCGATCTCCAGTCCCAGCTCCAGGAAGTGCTCGGCACTTCCTATCGGATCGACCGCGAGCTTGGCGGCGCGGGCATGTCGCGCGTGTTCGTCGCCACGGAGGCCGAGCTCGACAGGCAGGTAGTCATCAAGGTTCTGCCTCCAGACCTTGCAGCCGGAATCAACATCGATCGCTTCCGTCGCGAGATTCAGCTCGCGGCGCGACTGCAGCACCCGCATATCGTTCCGCTTCTGGCTGCCGGCGCGAAAGGCTCGCTGCTGTACTACACAATGCCGTTCATCACCGGCGAGAACCTGCGCACGCGACTCACTCGTACGCGCGAGCTTCCGGTCCAGGAAGCGACGAAGATACTTCGCGAAGTTGCCGATGCGCTCAGTTATGCGCATGAGCAGGGAGTCGTGCACCGCGACATCAAGCCGGAGAACATTCTCATCTCCGGAAATCACGCTCTCGTGCTCGACTTTGGTGTTTCGAAAGCGTTGAGCAGCGCGACGTCGGAGACATCGACTGAAGGTCCGACCCTCACATCGCTTGGAATTGCACTTGGCACACCATCGTACATGGCGCCGGAGCAGGCCGCTGCAGATCCGATGGTCGATGCACGCGCCGATATCTACGCACTTGGTGTCGTTGGATATGAGCTGCTGTCAGGGAGAACTCCGTTCGCGGGGCTGAATCAGCAGCAGACGCTGTCTGCACATATCACGACTCAGCCAACGCCTGTAAGTCAGCATCGCCCAGGGATTCCACCTGGGCTCGCCGCAGTGATCATGCGCTGCCTGGAGAAGCATCCGTCCGACCGGTTCCAGAACGCCGACGATCTGCATGCTGCGCTCGAGCCATACTCGATGACGAGTGGAGCATCCGCGCCAAGTACAGTGGCCTCGGGCGGGATGGCTCCAGCGGTCGCGAAGCCGCCATTTCGATGGACGCCTCAACGGATAGCGGTCGCAGCGGGTATTGTCGGCATCATCGCCACGGGATTCATCGCGAGCACGTTCGCATTCAAGCGCGAAGGGCCGGGGTTGATCGTCGGAAATACCAAGCAGCTGACGAATGATCCAGGAATGGAGGTGCACGCCGAGATATCGCCTGACGGACGGATGATAGCCTACACTGTTTCTACCGCGACCAACTCGACGATTTACGTCAGGCAGGTAGGTGGGGGACGCGCCATCCCAGTCGCCGACAGTGGATTCTGGCCGCGCTGGAGCCCTGATGGCTCGAAGATCCTGTACAGCTCGATCCGGTTCGGGGCCGTTTATTCCGTTCCCTCGCTCGGCGGAGCTGCTGCTCTGGTTCCCGGTCTCGACTCACTCGCCGGGTGCAGTTATTCGCATTCGGGTGATCGCGTCGTTTGCACGCGTCTAAGCGACGGCGCGCTTGTAATTGCAAACAGCACAGGTGGTGATCGTCAGGTCGTAGAGGGAACGGCAAATGGTGATGGCACTTCAACCCCTGCATGGTCGCCTGACGACGAGCTGATCGCTTTCACACGAGGTAACATCCAGTATTTCTTCGGCGAGAACATCGGCAATCTCGCACCATCGTCGATCTGGGTAATGCGTGTCGATGAGCGCAAGCCGAAGCAGATATCCGACAACACTCACTTGAATGTGAGTCCGGTCTTCACTTCCGACGGCGCACTACTGTTCGTCTCGACACTCGGCGGAAATCGTGACGTTTACATGCAGCGAATTTCCGGTGACTTATCGCCTCGTGGCGCCGCGGCTCGCCTGACCACCGGTCTCAATCCGCATACTATCTCGATCGACAAGTCGGGAACCACGCTCGCTTACAGTGTGTTCAGCACTGTCGCCAACATCTGGTCACATCCAATTCCGGCGACACCGGTCGAGAATCCGAAATTCCGCCAGATCACGTTCGGGAATCAGACCATCGAGAGCGGGACCATATCGCCGGACGGCCAGTGGCTCCTTTACGACTCGAACCTCAATGGAAATCAGGACATCTTCAAAGTCCGACTGGCGGGCGGTGACCCTCAGCAGCTGACACATAACGAGGTCGATGATTTTGCGCCCACATGGTCTCCCGATGGACGTGAGATCGCATTTCATAACCTGAGCAGGGGGAATCGTGATGTATGGGTCATGGATGCGAACGGTGGAAATCTCGTTTCCGTTGCAGCAACGGGAAGCGAGGAGCTCACGCCAATCTGGACCCCTGACGGCAACGGCCTGATTTATCTTGTCTTCCCTGACTCGACTTTCCTGATTCGTCGCGATGTTTCGCGCAAATGGGGAAAGCCGAAACTTCTCTCGAGGGCCGTCTTCGGTGCATTTGCCCCCGATAATCATCAGGCGCTGGTATTTGGTGGGCCCGGACAGGTCTGTCCCGGATGTGAGCCGGGCATCTACACAGCGAATGCGGATTTCACGAACCCCCGATTATTGCCTACCCCTAAAATCGCGAACTATCTGGCAATTGGGGGGGCAATAGCATACAGCAGAGACTCGAAGCACGCATATGGCGTGGTTCGGGAAAAAGACGGCACGGGGGCGATCTGGCAGCTCCCCATCAACGGTGATCCCGAGCGCCGTTTGATCCACTTCACTGATCCCTCCCGTCAGTTCTACAGAACCAGCCTCGATGTCGATAACGGGAACTTTTACTTCACGTTGGGCGACCGGCAAAGCGACATCTGGACGATGGAGCTCAAGAAGCAGTAATTTAGTATCACTTAGTTACTAAAAATCGGGATCCACCGCTTCGCCAGGTATCCCAGGCCTGCGCCAACGAGCCCGCCGCCAACACCACCCACCCCGATGGCATACAGCGCAACGATTGGATAATCACCCTTGCAGCCGTCGTCCTGTTCGCACGATGCCTTCACGATGAGAAACCCGAATCCGGTCAGAACCGCCGCGCTGGCAACGCCGCCGATGATCGCTCCCTGTTTCCAGTAGGATCCCTCCTTCCAGATGTCATCGATCACGCTGAACCTGATCGGTGCCTGCACTCCGCTCGTCTGCTCGAGCACGATGGCGTCGTTGCTCATTCCAGAAAATCGTCCGCGCGTCATCTGTCTCCCTGCACGCACGCGAAGCATTGACCCGCTGTCGACTTTCTCGAGAATCTGCGGGATGGAGTCGGTTTGTGTCTGCGCGGCAAGCGGTGTCGACACAATCGCAATCAGAAGTAATGCAGAGAGTCTTTTCATTTGACGAATCAGTATGTGCGTAAATCCAGACGGCTGCTGGCCTGACGTCCTGTTTTTGCCGACGCCGCCTCACGCAGGGGATTTCTTCGAATTTCGCGCCAGAGGGCACTTATATTATCCGGGTTCTCCGGAGGGTATCTCTTATGAAAAACCCGTTGTCATCGATCACCGAGCGTCTGGCGCCACCCAGACAGGGCAAGCTCGAAAAGGCAATCAAGGTCACCGCGGGAACTGCGGCTGCTGTCTGGGTCGTCCTCAGGCTGCGTCGCGAGCTGTACGGGCCAGGCGGAACGAAGATGTCACGCTACGATCGCAGCGTCGACGATGTCTGGGACGAGAAGCGGGGCTAGCTCCGGTTGCCGTTGATGGCGGCGAGCGCTCGCGGACTCATCGACTCGTCCTCGAGTCTTATCCGCAGCTCGCCGTCCTGCCGTACGAGAAGTCCCGTATAGGAGAAAGCGAGACGACGGCCATCGGCGAGACCCCAGTCGAATAGCCCGATCACGATTACGGCATCATTTCCGACGGGCTCGTACGACAAGTCGCGCCATACGAAGTTCGTCGGCGGGGTCCATTGGGTCATGTATGCCGCGCGAATCAGATCCCATGATTCGAGATTCTTCTCGCCCTCGCCCACGCGATACGCGCCGCGTCTGTCGTATCTCTCGACGATCGCTTGACGCCTGCCATGCCTTATATCCTCGGCATATCCCGACATGAATTCCCTCGCATCTGCCTCTATCGGCACCTGATCACTCGACGTGACGAGATCGCGCACCTGGAAGAGTGCAGGCAGGAAGAACATTCCGGGCACGAGAGAATCGAAGGGAAGGGGCATGGCGGAAGGGCTATACAGTATGTGTAACGGAGATATCACGCAAACACCGGACTTCGTCCCCACCGAACACATCGGTTTATGGCGGCAGGACCGTAGCTCAGACGGCACGAAAGTCTGAGGTTCTGGACGTCCTCCGCATGCAGTTTGGTACATTAAGCCCGCGCTAACGGTAAGGTTTCTGCTGTTCCCGCATACGCGACCCCTATACAGGTAACCGAATGAGCATACCCGCCACGGAGTATCCGGACAGAGTCGGTTTCGTGCCCGAAGGCCCGCCTGCCTTCACACCCTATATCGCGCCCGGCACGAGCATGCGTGAGCTGACCTTGCTGCCTCTCATCGTCGGCGCGGTGCTGGGGCTGATCTTCGGGGCATCGTCGCTCTACCTCGTGCTTAAGGTCGGATTGACGGTCAGCGCTTCGATTCCCGTTGCCGTCATCTCCATCACCCTCTTCCGGCTTCTCTCGAGAATGGGCGCGCGCGACGCGACCATTCTCGAGCACAACATCGTGCAGACGGCGGGATCCGCCGGTGAATCCATTGCGTTCGGCGTAGGCGTGACCATGCCGGCGATCCTGATCCTCGGCTTCGATCTCGAGATCACCCGCGTGATGCTCGTCGCCGTTCTCGGCGGACTCATCGGAATCCTCATGATGATCCCGCTCCGCCGCGCGTTGATCGTCGCGCAGCATGGCATACTCAAGTATCCCGAAGGCACCGCGTGCGCTGAGGTTCTCAAGGCTGGCGCGTCAGCCGAGTCCAGAGCTGCAGCCTCGGAAGCGGCGCGTCGCGAGCAGGAAAAGCTCGGCAGCGCGACGAGCGCAAAAACCATTTTCACGGGATTCGGGCTGGCCCTGCTGTACAAGACCGTGATGGTCGCCTTTCATGGATGGAAGGAAGTCCCGGAGAAGATCTTCGGCAATCCGTTCAGGAACGCATCACTGTCGGTCGAGATATCTCCCGAGCTTCTCGGCGTCGGGTACATCATCGGTCCGCGCATCGCATCCATCATGTGCGCGGGCGGCGTGCTCGCATATCTCGTCCTGATCCCGATGATCAGTTATTTCGGTGACGCGCTCGCGGCGCCGCTCGCTCCACAGACGACGACCCTGATCAGGGACATGAGCCCCGGTGCCATACGCGATGCGTATGTCCTCTACATAGGCGCGGGCGCTGTTGCCGCCGGCGGAATCATCTCGGTGTTCAGATCACTTCCCACGATCTGGCACGGAATGAAAGGCGGCATCAAGGATTTCAACACTGCGAAGGCAGCGGGCGTAGAAGCAACTCCGCGCACGGACCGAGACATCCCGATGCG
>Ga0209998_10000188_pt1 | contig 21914 bp, 28 predicted proteins | sample EndophyteCoNSPM_FD_187576 | JGI IMG/M metagenome (GOLD analysis project Ga0209998, IMG submission 187576) | Arabidopsis thaliana rhizosphere microbial communities from the Joint Genome Institute, USA, that affect carbon cycling - Endophyte Co-N... | ecosystem: Host-associated > Plants > Roots >... | reverse complement strand
GATAGCAAACGAACGAAATATAATAGGAAATCTAACTGCTCATAGAATCATAGCCAACTTATCAAATGAAAATCAAACAGAAATACTAGGACTAATAAAGAATAATACAGAAGCCATAACAAGTGCTCAATATGATGTACAAGCAGAACATAAAGTAAATAGTATATTAGGTAATATGACTAAAGAACACACAATAATATTCAAGGCATTAAACATTAGTAAAACAGATAACCATACAGATGTAGAAGATGGTATAGCCATACTGAAAAAACAGATACAAGAATTAGAAAATAGAAATAAATTACCACCAGGTATTGCTAAGAAGTGAATCTTAAAGACTTAAAGTTAAATGACCTGATAAAGATAGCAGTAGCCGTAACTGCAACAGTATTAATAACAATGAATCTACAAATACAGAGTCATAACACTACAACTATAAACAATTATATAACTGAAACTAACAAGAAACTAGATACACTACAGCAAGTAAGTAGTGATACACAGAAGATAAGTAATGAAACACAGGGTAATTTAACCAAAGTTAAGACAGATTTATCCAAAAATCTTGCTATAAGTAAAGAGATTCTAAATCAAGTTGATTGATTCTCTAGAGTTGGGTTAAGGAATATAGACTAACTATGGCATTCGACGCATTCACTATAGCAGTGATTGCTCTATCAGCAGGCGCAATATTTGGTGCAGCCAATTCAGTATTTGGATGGCTAAAGAACAACGACATATTTGAACCAAAGAAATTCGCAGTGACTGTCATAACTGGTATCATCGCAGGTGTTGTATTAGTATATGCAAACATCAATGGTATAGTTACAGCAGAAACAAACTTTGACGTGTTAGCACAATTAATTGGACTAGCATTGGCAATATTCGGTGCTAACGAACTAAGGACTTTCGTTAGTGGTATGATAGCAAATAGAGCAGTAGAAAAGATAGAGTCCTAAACTTCTTTTTTTGTAATATATAACTCATTTTATTATGAACAAGGAATTAAGAATAGCATTGATAAAGTATTCTATAATTGTTGCCGTAACTATAATATATATAGGATTAATGATTTTCCTAGTAGGACCTATGATAAATCAAGTAGTGTTCGGTCAATCAGCATTCGATAACACTAATCCATACGGTAATCAATATGGTCAACAACAATACGGGCAGCAACAGTATAATGATCCATACAGTCAACAGTATCAACAACCATACAATTCATATCAACAATACGGCACTCCAACATACGGTGGATACCAACAATACGGACAGCAACCAATGGGTAATTACAATTCACAGTTTGGTATAGCAGAAATAATAAGTATGGTTATGGGTGGTGGAGGTATAGCCTACGGTAGATACACACAGCAAAAGACCAAAGAGAATAAAGAAGTGATTAGAGATATGATGGCAGTACAATTAAAAGATATGGAGAACCAGAGAGAACTAGCAAGAGTAGCATATACACAAATGCCAAATAAAGGTAATGATATATCAGATGCACCAGCAGTACAACTAAATGAACTGGATAAAGGCATAGATGCATTCAGAGATAAAACTGCCAAGACATAATGTTTAATAGTAACTATTTATGAAGTTATATAATATCGGTATGCCGCAAGTTCTAGGTTCATTACCTAGGCTTCCATACCGTGATTGTTTTCTATATTAATTATAATTACATCTCTAATTGTTTTACTAGACATATCTTTCTGTAAATGTCACAAATTGCATTCCCATTAACCCATTCGGGAACATCCGAAGCACCTTTCAGTTATATTGAAGAAGCAACTTTTAGAACTATGCCTTCAAGTCCTACATTAACAGCAGTTAAAGTAGTTGATCAAATTACTCCACGTATTGATAACATGGAGATGGATGTAAGAACAATAGGTTCTCACTATCTTTATGGTATGCAGTCTGGTGGACATACTTATGGACTTGGACTTACCGTACATCCGTTCGACTTACCGTTTTTAAAATATGGAACTAACGCTCCCAATTATACGACTCCAACAGGAACTTCCGCAGTTTCCGTTGCCTTTGCTATGAAATATAGACAGGCATTAGGAACAGCAGGAATGACATTACACAACATGCAATTCTTAGGATGCAAACCTAACACAACTGAGATTTCAATTTCAAGTCAAGGTCTAGTAGAAGCAACTATGGACTGGACTGTAGGAGAAATTAAAGTACCAGCAGCAGGAGATATATCTGGAGCAACATGGCCATCAGCACCAACTTCACCAGTACTAAGTAATGTAGACGGAGGCAACAAACCATTAACAATTAACTCAGTTCAATACGCAGTTAAAGACTTCCGTATCTCATGGAACAACAATCTAATTGCTGATACATTCAGTGGTTCAGGATTAGTTGACGCACTCACAGTAGGAGCAGTAGAGATTACAGGTTCATTTAACACACCAATCGGACAATCATTAGCACTAGAAACTTTGATACATGACTTTCCACAAACAGGAGTCACAGCATCATATCTAGTAAAGACAGGTGTTATGGTTATAAACATGACTAACTTTAAATTGATGACTGATGCACCAGAAGGATGGAGTGCAGGACCAACAGCAACAGGACAACATTCATTTACGTTCAAGTGCAGTACAGCCGATCTCGCTACGTCCTAAACATTTTACTTCCTTTTTATATTATTATATTATCTTAGTTAATGTCACAACCAGAAGACAAAAAGTTTGAAGTACCGAAAAGTATAGGTGATCTTTTAGGTAGCGCATCAACACAAATTACGTTCGATAATATGACAAAGTTATGTAACCAAAGTGAATATAAAGTTGGAGAAGAAACTTATAAACGTAAAATTCTAAAACCAAAAGAACTAGTAGCATTATATAAATTACAAAATGAAATGGATAAAATCAAAGATCCAGAGAAGAGAATGGATAATCTGAAAGAACAAGCACAAATATGTTTAGAAGGTGTTACCGATGAGAAATGGGAAAACACAGACGCTGTTAAAATGGAAATCGTTTTAGGAGCATGTTTGTTAATCAGTAAAGGGTTTCGCACGGTTTAAAAGTCACAACAAAGACGGAATGGGATTTGATATATGGTATGAAAATCCATATCTAGATACAGTTCATAGACAGGGAATGGAAGGTGTGAATCCAACACCAGCAGAATCAAGGATAAGTCTTTTGTATAATTTATTAGAAAGAAGAATCATGCCTTGGATGTGGGATACAGAAAATTACATGGATGATAACAAAGACATGTATGGATATTTCTACCCAGAAGATTTTAACACAGTTCTACAAATAGCGTATTTTGAAAGTAGGAAGAAACGCAAATGAGTATTAAAATGACGATTACAACTAGAGGGGTACAGGGAGCACCAAAGTTAGCAAATGAATTCTTTATGAATCTACCCAGAGTTTTAGGTCAAAGACCACTAGAAGAATACGCAGCAAACACAGCAGACAACATGCAGATGGACGCACCAGTTGATACAGGTTATCTAAGAAACAATATACAAAGTTATAGAGTAGATCCATTTACAATGTCAGTTACATCATGGGCACCATATTCAGAAATAGCAGATGAAAGATCATCCAGACCCGGATACTTTACAAACAATACATTTTCCAGTGCAAACATAGGTGGTCAGATGATGATGGATGCGAGCGTACAATATCTCAGGACATTACTTAATAAGTACCAATCGGGCCCATAGGTATTCATAATTGAGTTTCGGAGGGGGTTCCCAATATACATTAGAATATTTAGTTAAAGTAACTAACCAAGGTGGAACTGCTGGTTTCTCACAAATTAATTCAGGACTAACATCAGTTAACAAAAACGTACAAAACTTGGGTATGTCTCAAGAAAAACTACAAATGATTAATGATAAAGTTACTGCCTCAAATAATAAAGTGATACAGGGTACTCAAGGTGTATCTAAAGCCATGAAAGGTTTGGCTTTCGGTGTTCTAGGTATTACAACTGCTGGTGCTGAGTTTGTTGGTATGCTTTCTATGTGGCGAACTACACAGGTAAGTGTAAAAGAGGCTACTGACGCACAATCCAAAGCACTGAAAGAAGGTGGAAAGAATTCTAAAGATTATAAAGATGCTACCAACGAACTAGCAAAGGCAAACAGATGGGCAAGGATGACATTCAGAAACTTGATGTTATCAATGTTCGACATGGTGCCATTCTTCATACTTACTATCAACGGTATAGTCAAATTACGTGCTGCGTACAAAGCACTACGTGAAGCCCAGTTAGAACAGAAAGCAATACAAGCAGTATTAAAATCAAGTAATATAGGTTTAGCGCAATCAAACATACTAGCCAATTCAAGTTATGCCAGTCTTACCAAAACACAAAGAATAGCCAAAGCAGAACAAGCATTAATGATAACTCAAAATGAAATAATGGCAGCATCTAATACAGCAGTAGGGGCATCTGGTGCAGCAACAATCCCAATACTAAGTAAACAAACAGCACAGGTAGGTAAACTATCTACTGTAAGTTCTAAATTAAGTGGAGTAGGAACAAAAGTAAGTGGTGTATTTGCAGGTATCGGAGCAGCCGCAAGTGGATTAGTTAAAAAGTTAGGACCGATATTACTAATAATAGGTTCTATTGTTGTAGCAGCAGAAGCGTGGAAGAATAACTGGGGTGGAGTAGGAGATACTATGAATCAAGTAGGTGTAAAGATAGGTAACATACATCCAATACTTAAACAGACAATGGAGATTCTAGCAAAAGTAGGACTTAGTGTAGATGCATTAATACACGGTGATTTTAGTAAAGTACAAGGTATATGGGCAGGTGTAAAAGAAGAAATAGGTGATACTGGACCAACTGAAAAACAAACAAAAGCAATGGAAGAATTAGCACAAAAAGTACATGAAGCAACTGGTGAAGCAGCAGATTTCGTAGAAGAAATAGCAATGGCCGATAAAAGTGGTCGTAAAGATTTCTTTAAGAGTTTAGGTATAACTACTGGTAAAACTATATTCGATAATGCAAAGAATCAGGCTAAACAATTCTTTAATACAGTAGAAGACGGATTTAAAAAATTAAATGATGTAGGTTCTCAATTAAAGACACTTAGAGGTATTGAAGCAATATCAAAATTAGGTGTTAAAGTAGGTGCAGATCTTGTTAAAAAGATTAGATTTAGTATGGAAGATAAACTGAGAGATGCATTTAAAGGTGATAAAGGTAGTGTATTTGAGAAACTTGCAGATGTTATTGAAAAGAATGCAAAAGCATCAACACCAGAATTCAATGCAGCAGTAGCACAATTTGCAGCAGATACACCAGGTCTAGTTAAATTATTAGAAGAAAGTGGTCTTGGAGATATAGCAGCAGAAATACAACATATTATTGATGAACAAAAACTAGGTCAAACAACAGGTGCAGCAATAAAGAAATCATTCCAGACACCAGAATTTACAAATGCAATAGGTGATATATCAAGTTATATAATGGGTACTAATACAGATAAGAAAGATGAAGATACAACTGAAGGTAAAGGTCTATTCGATGGTATTAAGACACAGATTGACCAGTTTGTAACAGATATACCAGGATTAATGAAAAAAGTAAAAGATGAATTTAACAAAGTAGATTGGTCATCTATATTCTTAACATTCTATACTGATGTTTTTGAGCCTATGATGCAAGTTGCTTTAGTAGTTGGAGAGCAGATAATTACAAATATATGGAGTACTATGGTAACTACAATTGACAAAAGAAAATCAGAAGGTAAAATAAAACTTACATTACCTGACTTCTTTGAATTCGCATCAGATGAGATAACTAACCAATCACCAGCAGTAACGAAAAACTTTGGTCCAGATAGCGAAGCACAAAAATTGGTTGACAAATATATAAATTCATGGTTAGAACCCCTAACTAACATTGAAAATTGGAATAGATGGTTTGAAGGAAAGAAGAAATTCTTTGCAGAAATACCAAAACTATTATTTGCTCATATTGAAAACGCATTTTCCACAAGTCCTACCGGAGCAATGATAATATCTAGTATAAGTACAATAGTAGATACTGCTATACAATTAAAAGATGCAACAGTATCAACATGGAATGCTTTCGGCACTGCAATTGGTGTTATATCTGATTTCCTATATGATTTAACAACACCAGCAGGGTGGGAAGTATTTGTGAATACTATTAATGACACTGTAAATGCATTATGGGATTCGTATGGAGCAGGACTATCATTCATTGGTGATTATCTAAGTGAGTTGATTGAACCTACTTGGTGGACAGGATTTGTAGGATCTATAAGTAGCACAGTAAACTCAGTATGGTCAACATTCTCACAAACCTTATCTACAATATCATCTACTGTTAAAACATTAAGTGAGTTAAAAGCACCAGAAGGTTCATTATTAGATAGATTAATGAAAGGTCAGTTAACAATACCCACTACCCCTGATGATCCTAATAAACCTCAAAGTACAACAGACGGTGATAAAATTTCCAATATTTCTGATAAAAAGAATAAAGATAAATCACTAGGTCAGGTAGAACAATGGTATCCTGGATTAACTAAGGCGACAGTTACAGCAATCGCAGCAGTGCAAGGATTCGTAGATAAAGCCACAGGACTGTTCGCAGGACTTGCTACTGCATGGTCTTCAGTTGCAAACTCATTTGGTATTAACGCCGCAAGTGGTAGTGAACAGGTACAATCAGAAATATCTAATATGTGGTCATTCATAACCAGCGTGTTCGATGATCTAGAACAACAATGGTCAGAGACTATGGCTATTGTAGCACAGAATGCAGCAGACGCAAGTAAAGGTATAACTGATGAGTTTGGTAGTATGGTAACTGATGTAGGTGAATATATGTCTGACTTATCAAGTCATTGGGCCGATATGTGTAGTAATATGATATCAGAAGCAGAGAACGCAGCAGATGAAATTTCCAGTGAATTAAAGAGTATACCAGATGAAGAAGTAATTGTTAGAGTTAGACGTGTGTTTGAATTCGGAAAAGGTGGATTGATGTCATACGCTAAAGGTGGAGTTATGTCTGCGGCTAGTGGAAAGATGCTAACAACTAACGGTCCACAGATGGTTACGGTTGGTGATAACCCAGGTGGACATGAATCTATATGGGCTATACCTCATGATAATCCAGGACCAACAGTACGAAATATAGATAAGATGTATCGTGGAACAAGTGGTGGTGGAGGCGGAACACTAAACCAGACACTAGTATTAAACATAAAAGGAACAGATATAATAAATGATACTAAAATGGTCAAGAAAATTAAAACTACTATAGGTTCTAACAGGGATAGGTTTGGTAGTTAATGCCGACTGGGGGTCCGCCGTACACAAATCCACTACGTCCTAAAATAACAATTAAGACGGTAGATGGTGCAGATACACTATATACATACAACGCATTTGATTCATCCCATGATATAAGTATACAGAATGCATCAATGAATAATACAGTTTCCGAAACTGGTACATTCGGAATTACTATTAATGATCATAACAACGTTATACCAAAAGATAATATACATAACGTTAAAGTATTTTTTGAACTAGGTAAAACCAGTACATCATTTCAACCTTTCTTAATAGGACATGGAAAAATATTTGCTATAGATAGACCTGGTACTAATGTACAGTTTTATACTTTATCTGGGTTTGGTAGCAAGAGATGGGCATACAGACTATTCATACACAGACATGAAAGATATGATAAGAACTCTGGTGATGCAAAGATGCATAATATAATTACAAATGCATTTACTAAAAGAACATGGAGACCATTAAAGAAACAGGATGAATCTATTGAGGATATAACAGGATGGGATGGAAGTGGTATATCAACTACTATTAATACACCATACACAGTAATCAATGAATCATTTACTTATTTCGGAGATTTCTTGGATAAAATGTCAGATGTAACAGGTGCAGTATGGTTTATAGATTATTCAACTGGTGGGGAAATATTAACATTCAAAAACAGATCAGAACTTATGACAAAGGTTCTGATAAAATCAGGTGACCTACAGGATAGAACTAATGACAGAGCAACAAGGACATCATATATTAAATCAGCGTTTGGTATTGTAGATGATTCAAGTACTGACGCAGGATATGCCAGTAGAGTATTCAGTACTACGTTTCAGGACTCTGAAGAAATGTGGCCGTTGGATGCTGTTAACTATGCAAAATCATCTGCTAATATAAACAATAAAGCACTAGGACAGCAGATTGTAATTTCTAATGATGCAAGAAGAATGAAATCAATCGAGTTACATCTAAGGAAAATAGGTGAACCAGCAAGTCCTAACGATAGAGTCAACGGTGGTATATTCATGGATGATGGTCATAACAAACCAAATATGAAATATACATTGGATACTTTCAAGATAGATTTAAGTAGCATAGAAGAACACGGAACCAAAATAAACGTTCCTATTGATGTATCTGAAAGGAAATTAGATGCAGGAGAAACTAGAATATGGGTAGTATTATTCCAGAGGTCAGGTTCGAGTGAAAGTGATAATGTAGGTGCACCACAAGATGACCCAGACAATACCATAGTATGGGGACACAACAACGTGTTCAACACAGCACAGACAGTTAATGATGAAGCAGTTTATTCTGGCCATGCCAATGGTGGAGACTTTGATTCTAAATCAAAACTAACATGGCAGACTACTAATCTTGGTCCAACATACTATGTTAAAGTATTCTCAGATATTAGAAGGTTATTCGCTAGAACCAATGGTAGAGCAAAGAGAGAAGAATTATTAGAAGAGGTATTTGTACCAACGGATTTCCTAAAAGATCCAGGAGATGTATCTAGATATCTATCGTTGAACCTATCACAAATGTCTAAAAGTAGACGTGTAATGGCAGATTTTAGAGTTACAGTTCCAGATGATTTTATATTCAGACCGTATCAACAGGTTTCTTTCCATGATGGATTATCTGAAGTAGATGACGTATTACAGGTTCAAAGTGCATCATATGATTGTAGTAGTCTTGGTGGAGATGACGCACCGTTAGGAACTTTACATGCAAATATAACACTACTAGGATCATATAATACCCTAATCTCGGCTTGCAGTTGTGTTTAAATATGATGAGTCTGGAACCAGCACAATTATACGGTGTAACAGCAGATGATTTACAACAGATATATGATAACGCTTTAAGAGAATTTAAGACTAGAGTATTCTTTTTAGATGCATCTTACCTCTACACTTTCCACTTAGATGATTTTGTAGAGGTAAGGAAGTTTAATATTTTAGGTAGGTATGAACCAAAAGTAAATCCAGAATGGCATAAATGCCTTGAGAGATGGTATCAGGATCAAACCGTAACAATAGGTGGTAAGTCGTTAAAGCCTATACAGATTAGCAGAAGTCTAGACAGAGTAGTAAACGAAGGTATGGAAATGTTAGCCAACTTTATAGTAGGTAATGGTACTGCCAGTGCATTTGATGTTAGAGGTATAGGTGACGGTGATATAGATGAACCTTCATTAGCCGATCTAGATCTAGAACACGGTATAGATTATATCAATGTTAATGAAACACCAGAAGGTGGTAGTCTTACTAGAAATGGTACTACAATATATTCAGTAGGTAATCATTCTAAAGAAACTGAGACACCAGATAATAACGAGTTTACAGAATGTTCAATGCATGATGATATTGTTGCTGCAAGAAGACGTATGTTTGATCATAGTGTATTTGACGATCCAGTAGAACATACTCAGGGTGTTGATTCTCCCGGTTCTACAACGGTGGTTTATATGTGTTCCGGGTAATAATAAATGTCTTTTAATATACGCAGTATCAGAGAAGTATCCGATAGTCCTAATGATAAGTTCGTCAGTCATTTAGCATATAGGATATCTAAATTAGCCAATGAACAACAAACTCAGGAGTTAGAGAATAAAGAGGATATTTATTCATCAGGACAGGATGTAGACTCAGTAGTAAAACTTCATTCCGATTTAATCAGTACTAAAACATTTACATTTGATGTTGACTATTATCCACCATTAGAACCTGATTTTGATAAACTCAGGTTATGGATTAGAGGTATAAACTTAGGAAATGATTTATCTGATTTTGCTATGCGTAATCTATTTTCGTCTATTAGAATACATGGTGATCCTATATTAGTTGATGGTAGTCCACATGATGATGGAATAAGCACTGGTGGATTTAAATCATTAGCACTTAGAATGAATAGTGGAACAGATACAGAAGCAGACTTTATAGAAGTCGATGGTCCAACATCTACATTAAACGCATCTGAAGGATTATCAGGTGGTGTTTCATTTTTTATGAGATTTAGAGTTTTTGATTTATCCCAAGATCAAGGTTCTGATATAACACTATTTGAAAAGACAGATAATAATCCAATAACTGATGGTATAAGAGTAAATATAAGTGAATCGGGTAGACTTAAAGTTACATTCAAACATTCTGATACAATTTATGCGTGGCAAACAGCAACAAACACTATAGCAATAGATACAGTATATGATATGTGGATAACTTATAAAGTAAGTGATAATTCCATTCATATATACATTAATAATGTTGACCAATCATTAACATCACATGCAGGAAATGACTTCCATAGTGATACATCTAACTTTGATTATTATATATTTAGACGTGGTGTAGGAACTAATGAAGGATATGTTTATGGCGATCTATATGACTTTAGAGTTTATAGGGAAAAGATAGTTTCAGCAGCAGAAGTGGGATATATGTACACTAATAAATGGACAATATCAGATATAGATTTCGGCCATGTTATGATAGCCGATTACTACGCACCATATGAAGAAGGAGTAATATCAGTAACCCCACCATCATTCACATCATCCAGTTTCACATCTACATCATTTACTCAATAATTCCTATTATAGTAGAAATGAGATTTAACTATTATGACCATCCCACCCAAGAAAGTAACTAATGCTGATGCAGGTGATGCCGATCATGTTGGTGGAAATGATTGGGATGATCTAGCCGATTATCTTAATGATGTAGATAAAACTGGCCCTGTTAAAATTAATACTGCAACACAATACCGAACTGGAAAATTCAAACTGAGAGATTCAGGTAATACGCATAATTATATTTTTGCCACTGGCGATGTAGCAGCAGACAGGACGGTTACATATCCCGTTTTAACTGGAAACGACATACCAGCATTTGAAGCACACACTCAAACCTTAACTAATAAAACAATAGATATTGAAACTAATCCATTGATATTAAGAGAAAACACTTATCTTATATTTAAGGATGGTTCAACTTATTATGCAAGACATGGAACAACAGGAGCATTAACTTCTAATTCATCTTTTGATATATTAATACAGGCTATTATTGATGCAATCCCTACAAGAGATGAAACAGTATTCACCAAGATTAAGATTGGTCCTGGTTCATTTGTTGTTGACGATACAATATCAATTTTAGATAAATATAATCTCCATATAGAAGGTTCTGGCGAAGGCATTACAAGATTAGATGGAGGGTCAGGATTAACAGGAGATCAAAAAGTATGGGATATTGAAGGTTCGGTTTCTGGAACGTCGAAAAATCTCACTGCAAATACTACATTGAAAGGTTATCAAGCAACTATGTCTACTGTAAATGCAGCAACATTTTCCGTTGGTGATACTATTTTACTTAGATCCACTGCTTTATGGTATGCTTCTGGAATAGGAAAGAAGGGAGAAATAAAACAGATTGAAGCAATAGATGGTGGAACAGGTGTCATAGACTTTAGTGAAAGCATTTACGATGTTTATCTCACTGCCGATACTGCGAGCATGATAAAACTGTTACCTGCAAAAAATATAAAATTCTCCAATTTAACTATCGGTAAGACTTCAGGTTATACAAATACAGAAGGTGAATGGTTATTCTTTAGATTTGTCAATAATGTGCATATAACAAATGTCACAGTAGAAGATAGCACAGGTGACTCAAGCAAGGGAATAATTTTACGTTCATGTCTAAATTCAAGATTGAGTGATATTCATCTAATACAAAATAAGGCTAATACTCCAAACAACCAATACGGAATAGCATTAAATAATTGCTGTCAAAATGTAGTAGTTACTAACTGCACTGCTATCGGTCAATTCAGGCATTCATTTCTGTCTGGTGCTTATGCAGATCAAACAAATGGAGAGGGAGTATGCAGAGGAACAACATTCCATAATTGCACTTCCAGAGGCACAGATTCTAATGCATACGATGTTCATCCTTTCGCTGATGGAACAACATTCTCTAACTGTAGTATAGTAGGTTCGTATAATATAGGTGGATTCAGTATGAGAGCAAGAAGGTCTAAAGTGATAGGTTGTTATATCAGTTCACACATTGCTTCACCTGCAATAAACGTAAATGAAGATGCTTTTGAAACACAGGTTATTGGAAATACTATATTTCAAGGTTCTGATACAGCATCTGTAGGTATAGAAGTTAAAGACGGTTTAGATAATGTTATGATTTCAAATAACACAATAGAGGATTGCACAGATGCAGGAATAGCACTTAATTCAGGATCAGATGGATGTATCATAACAAACAACATAATTAAAAATAATGATGATTCTGGAATATGGATAGACAACTGTGATAAACTGATAATATCAGGTAATCTAATACATAATAATGGTGACTATGGTATTAATTTCTCAGCGGGTAATTGCACAGATAATATAATAACTTCAAATAGTTTCTCAGGCAACTCATCAGGTTCTAAAGCCAATGGCGGACAAACAGGATGTGTAGAGGCGAATAATTTTGGATATTAAGATAATGGTAGGTAATAACTTCTAATGTCATCAGGATCTCCGTGGAGTACAGCAACCCCAGCATCAGTAAATAGAAAGAATAAGACGTCAGTTATAACTCTTTCCGGTGATGATATAACAGCATTAGATAAATCTCTATTCAAGATTGTAACATGTAATGAAGATGGTGGTGACTATTTAGAACACCATACATACTATTTCGGTGATGATGGAACAACAGTAGTTGACCTAACAGATTTAGTATCTCATAATCATACCAGTAGTGATGGAGGGGAATTAATATATATATACACTCATAATCCAGAAACGTTGGATTTACATCTAATACGACCTACAGATTTAATCAAAGCCAATTGGAATCAAACTGTAACAGGTACAGGTTCTATAGAAGATGGTGGTGGAGGTTCATCTGATCCATATATAAGACTAAGACCTAATGGAACATCAGGATCAGGTTCAACTATAAGTTATACAGCAGGATTTCCAAAAACAAGTTTTAATTCTCCATCAATTCTTTCATTTGTTGGTAATTTTGAAACTGCAACTAGTCTTGCATTTCATGGTGGTGTTAATGCTGATGATGTTACAGCAGCAGATAGTAATACAGCAAAATATCAAGCAGAAGTATGTACTACTACTAATAGTAACTGGTGGCTAAGAACTGCAACTGGGTCTGCTAATTCAGCAAGTGATGTAGGAGTGGCAATAGATACAACTGATACAAGTGTTAAAATCATTCATGATCCATTTGCAGGTACACCTAATACTAAAATAAGTATTCATTACTCCGGTGAATTCACAAAAACAACTAACATTCCAACAAGTGCAACTTTAAACACACAGGGTAATTTTATGAAATTCTCTATAAAAAATAGCACAGGAGCAGATAGACCATACAGATTCAAAGGTTCTAGAATTTCATGGTATACAGATGATGAGTGGACATATAGTGATGTGTAGTGGTTAATATCAAGAATGTTATATTAAACAAGCGTCATAGATATTTAGAAACAGGTCTAGAATACCTAGAGCGTAAAGAGGATAATGGTGAAATACATATGTCATTAACTGGAACTAAACCACAGATAAACAGATATCTACAGGATGCACCAATATTATCAGAGCGACTAAGGACATTAAAAAACGTACCACACTACAGGATAATCAATGATTATAAAGTTGAGATTTATTAATGGTAAATTTTATAGATTTAAAATTCTATGATTCAACGAGTAGTTTGGGTGGAGCCATAGATACTGGTGACCCAATACAGACAGCAACACCCAACAACCTGTTTATTAATTTTCAACGATCAGAATTAATAGGTGGATCAACCAAATATAAATGTTTCTATATCAAAAATGAAAGTGCAGAAGATATGGCTAATTTTAAAATATGGATATCTAAAGGTACTCCATTAGATTATACATTTATTAATTTTGGTTTTGATAATCAGGCTAGTCCATTTGATGGTGCAGTAGAATTCGACGGTACTAATGATTATATAGACTGTACTAATGACGCTACATTATGGTCAAAGAGTTTAACTAAATTCTCATTCGCTGTTTGGATATATCCTACTGCTGGATGGGATACTAACAGTAGAGTTATAGTATCTCATGGAGGTACCGCATCTTCAAGTTTCAGATTATATATATCTCCTACTACAACTGGTAGGGTTATATTTGAAATTAAAGATTCTGGTGGAACTGTGTATACTGCTAGAACTAATTCATTAGTATTGAACGAATGGAACCACGTCATATGTAGTTATGATAATAGTTTACCTAATAAGAATGTGAGAATATATGTTGCAGGTGTTTTAGGGGATACTACAGCAAACTTAACATCTGCTATAAATCTATCAGCAACACTAACACTAGCAGATGCTACTACTGATTTTAAAGGATATATCAAAGATTTTAAATTCTGGGATGATCAAAGTATTAATGAGACAGAATCAGTTGAATTATTCAGTACAAACGAATTAGCAAACTCAGCACCAGCATATCACTTACAGTTTGGTGAAAGAACAGGAAGTACTACAAAAGACGTAGTAACCAAAACTAAGGTAGCAACACTAACAAACGGAGCATCATGGAAACTTAGTGCTCAAACTATTGCTGATACATTTACTGAACCAGATGTATATAATGATACATGGTATGTGTCTCAGGAAATACCAAGATCATTTAAACTAAAATCAGGAAACTATGTACCTATATGGGTAAAAGTACATGCAGATGACCCAGAAGCGAAAGGTGTTTTAGATGACTTTGGAATATTCACAATAAATTTCGATATAACTGCTACTGGAACAGGTTCTGGTGGAACAGGTGGTACGGGTGGTGGAACAGGTGGTAATACTGGTGGTACTGGTACAACAGATTATAAAATTGCATTTGCCGGAGACTGGGGAAACACAGGTGATACAACCGATGTTATAAACATGATGAAAAACCAGAACTACGATCTAATAATAGGTGTAGGTGATAACGCATATGATGATAGTTCAGCAAGTAGTTGGACTAGTAAGTTCTCTACATTTCAAAGTAAATTTGAATCAGCATTTGGAAATCATGAGTATGAAGAATCAGGTGGAATATCTCCATATAAGAATTTCTTTGGTTATTCAAAGACATACAATTCATTTAGATTCCAGAACTGTCTAATACTAATACTAGATAGTAATGATGATAAATCAGGTGTAGATTTAGATGAACAGAGAGTGTGGGCTAAAGCAGAGTTAGATAAATATGTAGCAGATACTAACGTAGTGTGGCGTATTGCTGTTATGCATCATCCTTGGTTCGGAGAAGGTGCAAAGCATAGTGAGAATGAGTTTGATCAGGTACAGAAGTTCCACAAGTTATTTACTGATTATGATGTCAATTTCATTTATACTGGTCATAATCACCACTGGCAAAGGTCACATGGAACATCATATAACTCAGCAGATCCAACAGCACCAAATGTAGTAGATGGATCAACACCGTATACTAGAACAGATAGTGGACTCATACATATTGTATCTGGTACTGGTGGTCACGATGGTCCTGGAAGTCTTTATACTAATTCAGATGATGCAGCATTCTGGGCATATAGAAATAAAAGTAATAATGGAGTACATGAATTAGTTGCTAGTAATACTGGTAAAACATTAACAGGTAGATTCAGAAACGTTGATAATGATGTATTTGATACGTTTACTATAACAGCGTGATAATAATGCATAAATGTAATGATATAGGGAGATAAACATGGAAGAAGAAATAATAAGTCTAGATGAACCAGTATATGAACATGAAGGTAAGACATGGCTAAACGTAGCAATAACAATAGAAGGTCTAAGTCAAATCAACGGTATAATTATAGGTGATGAACCTGATGAAGACAGTGATCAACAGAAAATTAGAAAACAGGTACATAAAGACTGTTTAAAATTATTCAAAGAGTTTAAAAAGTAATGGCTTCTGCTGCCGATAAGTTTACTATTCCTTTCTTCTATGCTACTGCTGAGAATGCAGGAGTAAGTGGAGAAGGTGAAGGATTCTTTTGGCAGCAGAATAATGATATATTTGAAGATAGTAAGAAAGGTATGGTACGTATAGGTAAAGAATATAATGATGTAGAAGTTATAAGTGAAACTACTGGTGAATGGGAGTTCCCATATGATTCTGGTGCAGATTTTTATTCACTTGATATTAATATGGGTCATGCTAGCGGTGGTGAATCACATGGATGTGAAGGTGCCCATTATATGGTTTTTGTCACCATAAATGAAACACCACCTAGATTTTATTTTGCAAAACAAATGTATCATGGCGGTACTAAATATGAACACAGTATAGGTAAGTTTACACATCCTAGTGTTACTGAAAAAGTAGTAGGTAATGGATGGAAAGGTATTGCAGCAGTTAGATACAATGTAAAAGACGGTAGAAGTGCAGGTCATGATTCAGTAGTAATAGAACTATGGTGGAACGATGACCCTGATAATCATATTAAAGATGGTTGGTTCAAAGTTAAATCAGTAGAAGATAAAGGTGGATGGGGTAGTGGTGGAGATACATGCGGTGGTGTATCAGACCAAGTAATTACATGGAGCGCTGTACAGTGGAGATTCAAATCAGGAACTCCAGAATGGTCAGTACATCCGATTATACCAGAGTTTGAAGACGGAGATAACATACATTGTATTGATGAAGAAGATTTATGTTTCTCAGCATCAGAAAAAAGAGGGTATTGTAAAAACGAACGTATACCTAGAGACACAGAACAGAAGGTTTTGTTTAAATTTGCTGCTAATGATGGTATAGCAAGATTAAAAAACGCATCACTTAGAGAAATAGATCCACTCAAATCATTAGATGAAACACCGAGCGAACCAGATCCAACACAACAACCAGGTGAAACAGTAACTATTCAAGGTAAATTTAAACTGCAATGGGATCTTAATTCAAATAGAATTTCTGCATGTGCAGGTACAGGATTAAATAATTTCTATGATGTTACGACTCAAGATGCAGAAAGTGTAATATCTGATCACGCAACATATCTTAATAGGACAGGAATAGTAGAAAGAGTGGTAAACACTAGTGGTAATGGATTTGGTAAAAAACCTATATCATTTGATATTCCATTGAAGAAAGCAGGTACTCCCGGTGCAAGTCCTACAGTTACAGCACAGATATTAGATACAAATCTTAATGTAATATATACATCACCAACTACATTTGACCCTTCTACTTTCACTACAAGTTATGTTACAAAGACATTCGACTTTTCAACCAATACACGTACACTAGCAGTAGGTGATATGATAGGTGTGTTCTATACTGGTACATCTTCATCTAACTATGTTGTTGCTGGATATACTACAGATAATCAATACACTGGAATGGATATGTCATGGATAGAAAACGGTGCCAAGATTAACAGTAATGGTTCAGAACTAACATGTACTATATATGAATAAACACTTATATTTATATACTTCCCTAGTTAGAAATAGGAGACAGTATGTTTAGATGAATAAACTAGTATCGGCATTAGTTATAGCCTTAATAGTATTCGCAGTACTCTTTATATTATGTCTTGCATTCGCATTAGTTAAACATATAGCAAGTCCCAGTAATGAATCACCGGTTATTACACTTAATAATACAAATATAAACGCAAAGGTAGGAGATCCACTGATACTAAACGCTACAGTATCAGATGACGGGACTATATCAAGTATTATATGGGATCAGGTAGCAGGGCCTAAATCTAATTTCACTCAAATTGACGATGATCTATACTTTACACCAACAATAAACGGAACTTATATATTTAAACTAGAAGTACAGGATGATAAACAACAGATAACTACAAAAGGTGTACAGATTGTAGTATCTATACCTTCAACACCTACACCAACCCCACCATCAGAATGTGAACCAGACGAGAAAATAGTTAATGGTAAATGCGTAGAAATACCAAGACCTACATGCACACCAGACCAAGTTTATAATAATACAGATAATACATGCAGACCAAAACCAACACCAGTTCCTACACCAACGCCAACTCCTACTCCAAAACCAATAGGTAAAGATATAACAATAGCAGTTACAGGAGATGTAGAAGATTCTACTCCTGGTAATGCAGTATTCAATCAGATAAAGAAACAGAATCCAACCTATACATTCGTTCTAGGTGACTTGGGATATCAATCTGATTTGGATTGGTTCAAATCAACATACGGCACACTAGGTAATAGTATGTATTGTGTGTTAGGCAATCATGAGGCAGCAAATGAAGACGGTAGTTCAGCACTAGAGAAAGAAGCACTACAATATTGTGGTAATTCATACTGGATTAAAAATAACACAGCACTATTCTTAATGTTCAATACTAATGATAAAGCAGATTCACTTACAGGAGCAGTAGGTAAAGTTCTAACTAATACAACTGCAATGAAAGATGTAAAGTCTATACATGTTATGGGCCATAAAGGATGTGCAACACCACCTAATTCACACCATCCAGCAGGAGAAATATCAAAATTATGTGACTTTCTAAAGACCAAGATACCAGCAAGTATAAAGGTATTCTATGACAGCGCACACAACCATGTCTATTCTGAATCAGCAGATAAACTATATAAACAATCAGGAGCAGGTGGAAAGAGTCATTATACATGTGGAACTAACGCACAATTCCCAATATGCAATAACACTCATTATGGGTATTTATTATATACAATAAAACCAGACGGTACAACCACAAGTTCATTTATAGATTCAACAGGGAAAGTGATACACTAATGTATTGTAAAGAATGCGGTCACGATATGAAAAGTCATAATGATTTAGGATGTCATATTAATTCTAGATCTGGATTCGGTTATTGTAAGGAGTGTTTAGAATAATGTCATTTGGTACAATGACGCAACCTCCGCCAAGAAACTTCAATAGACCCCCACCTCCAGGTCCAAACATACCACCAATTCCAGGTCCAGCACCAGGTACACTACTACATGATTCAGCAATACATACACAACTACATAATGGTATACCAAGAACTATAACACATGAAGGTCTTTATGAATGTAGAGCAAGTGGTCAACCTAGACTTCAAGTTAATCCAGACCATACATTTTCATTATTATGTAACGCAGGACATGGAAGATTCTATGTATATGTACCCAACTATAATGTATATATGATTATAGTAGCAGGGTGGGGTAATCAGGTAGCAGGACAGGATATATCTCTCAAACTAAGGTCAAGACATAACGAGAATGATCCATGTGATAATAGATTCGGTGGATATGGATGGGCAGGAGATAGAGGTGGATGGAGTGCAAAGATAGAACCATGTCATAATAATCATACTCCAGTAGGTAGTGGAAGTTTACCATTTAAAATAGGAACAGGTCAGTTCGTAACATATGAATTCAGTGTTAAAGATGAAGGTTCTGGCGTAAGACAAATAAACAAAGTAAATGGAACTGTAGTGTTTAACAAAGTAATACCAAGACAACCATTAACACCAGCAGCATTCGCTCAACGTTCATATGTGTGGATTCGTCAAAACATAGACTCAGGTACAGGCGAATTAAGAATTAAAAACCTTAAACTATACGCAATATGACAATAGAGTGTATGTGTAATGATTGTATATGTGATTGTTGTGAGTTATATGAAGAGGATGAATTAGATGAGTGACGAACTACTAAAATCTTTCATATTGTATTGTCAGGGAATAGAATCAGCATATCATGAATGGAAATCATATTGGTTGAACTACTATATGAATCAACCAAAAGAAAAACCAGCGTTTATACCTGGAGTATCACAAGACTATATAGATAAAATGAGTGATCTTTTAGGTGTTAAATGGCACGATGATACTAGATAGCAAACATTTATATTCTGGATTAAACTCTATAAACATATGGTTAAAAAACCTAAAGTACGAGAAGAACAATTTCAGCAAGTGAAAGCACAGATAGAGTATTGGGAAAAACAATTAGTATTAAACAAACAGATGCAAAAGGATCTTATTAAAGCAAGAAACACACAGCGCAGATACTTGAACCAGCTACATAAGAGGTATGATAAACAATGAGTGCAGAAGCAGATATTCCATCACAGTTCACCCACAGCATAAAGTTAAGTGAGACGGCAAAAGGAATCAGAATAGATGTACATGTATACGCAAACAACGCACCAGATGCTATGAATGAAGCAATATACACATATAAAAACATGAAGAAGAAGTTAAAAGAAAATGATATACAATTAGCACCAGTAGAAGTAGATAAGAAATGAATGAAGATCCAGAATTAGTTAAACATATAAGATGGATTTTATATGAAGCAACACCTGAACAAGTTGAAGCAGGATTAATGCAACATCCTGAATTTAGAAAGATAAAGAAGGATATGGAGAGAGTTAGGAAGAAATGAGTAGATTAGATGAAGAATTAGTTGAAGTTAGAAATTTATCAATGGCAATAACAAAGTTACTACCACTTAAACCTTCAAATTTAGGTGTTCCTATAATGGCTTTACAAATAGCAAAAGCCAACTACATAGAATACCTTAGAGGTCATGTGAACCCAAGACAATTAGAAACATTTGAAAACTTGGTAAGACAAGCAGAACTAGATGTAGAACGATTCGTTGAAATAGCATCAAATGATATGAGTGATCTAAAATGACATTGAAATGTGTTAGAGCCAATTGTGGTTTTGATGCTACGCATGAAGTGCGTTCTGGATATTTTGTATGTGGTTACTGTGATAAACATTGGGAAGAACGTGATACAGAAGTGGAATCTAGGTTGTTAAGTGAATGACACAGGTTATCGCTTGTCAAAAATGCGGTCTACCTATAGATAGAATTAAAAGAGATATAGAATTAATAACATACCATAAAGACTGTTGGGTTAAATTTCAACAAGAAACAATAGCAATAGCACGTGGTAAAAAATGGCACAAGTTAGAAGGGTCTGAAACTACAGAATACTACGAAGAATAGAAAGATTTATATAACTACCACTATTATTATAATCTATGACTCAGATGAATTGTAAACTAAAGAACTCAGACGGTAGTGTATGTGGTATACCAATAGACTATAATCCAGATACAAAGAAAGCCACAAGTTTGGATGGTTCGCCGCATCTACATGAAAGAAAGAAATTCTTTACAAGTAAGAAAGCAATGCCTATAGAAACAGAACTAGAAGTAATGGCTAAAGTAACAGGATTAGAAGAAAGATTATCCAAAGTAGAATCCATAGTAGAAGCACTAGTTGCTAATAAACAAGGTAGTGAAGTACAATAACTACTATAATCCCACGTACATTTGCAACAAGACGGGTAGTATCAGATAGAGAAGACTATGAAAAAATAGCAAACCTAATAAAGAAATATGGTTGTCCAGTATCCAAAGTATCAGATTTTCGTGTAACAGATTCAGGGTTCAACAAATATATAACGGTATTATATTTTGAAATACCAGTAGACAGCAAAGAATCATTCTTAAAAGAAGAGCAACAATGA
>Ga0209998_10000183_pt1 | contig 22436 bp, 19 predicted proteins | sample EndophyteCoNSPM_FD_187576 | JGI IMG/M metagenome (GOLD analysis project Ga0209998, IMG submission 187576) | Arabidopsis thaliana rhizosphere microbial communities from the Joint Genome Institute, USA, that affect carbon cycling - Endophyte Co-N... | ecosystem: Host-associated > Plants > Roots >... | reverse complement strand
CTATCGCGGCTGCTCGAGAGGAAAGAACCATCAGGCTGAAGAACCTTGCAGTTTCCTCTTCAGGAACGAGAGTCAGGAGCAGTGGACGCTCCGATGTTGCAACACCGCCGAAGATGAGACCGATTGCAACTCCAATCATCCAGAAGGCAGCCTTGGTGGGTACAACGATCATTGCAATGAGAAGTACGACCCAGCTCATGATTACGAAGACGAGACTGCGCTTGGGTCCTATTCGATCGACGAGCCTGCCGATGAAGTAACTGCCAACAGCCGCCGGAATCGTGAGAACGACGAACAGGGTCACGTCCTGCCCTTTCTCGAATCCCATTGCCATTACCGCATAAAGCGCCATGTATCCGATGATCGTTCCGATCGCATCCTGGTAGAGAAACGACGCAATGAGAAATCGCAGAGCGCCCGGATATCTCTTCGAGTCACGCAGTGTTTCTGCTACACCGCGAAACGCCTCACGCCACGGTATGCTTTTTCGTCCTGCGCGAACGTTGTGATCCCTGCAGAAAATGAAAAGCGGCAGCGAAAAGAGAAGAAACAGAATCGCTGTCGGAACGAACGTGGACACACGTCCCGCATGACTTGTGAATGGGATTACCGATCGCAGAAACGAGTTGACACTTTCCGGAAGTATCCCGACAACTGGTAATGCCCCATTGAAGAACGGAGATACGAGAAGCACGCCGACAATCGCGCCGACATAGCCGAGCGCCGTCCCTATTCCCGAGAGCCTTCCGATCTCGCTGGGTGGCGCAAGCTCGAACATCATGGCGTTGTAAAAAGGCATTGCGCCCTGATATGCCCAGTTGGCGATGATGAATGCGGCGAGAATTGCAAAGGCGGGCAGCCCGGCCAGCACGTAGGTGCTCACGACGGGATCGAGAACCGATTCGCCAACGAGCGGAATCATCGTCTGTCCGATTACGCCCATTGCCGCTGTCATCACGACCGCGATCAGTGTAAATCCCACTACCCAGGGTTTTCGCCGCTGTGTTGCATCCGAAATTGCACCGAACACTGGAATTGAAAGCACCACGAGCACTGACGAGATGCTGCTTGCTACGGCCGCCATCGTGTTGGATGCACCGACATCATGAACCAGCCACACAGCGAAAAAGAGTGTGGCGATGTTCATCGAGAAAATCGTATTCGAAAAGTCGTACAGCGCCCAGCTCCAGCGCTCACGCGCTGGAGCTGGACTCGTCACGGCGATGCGTCCCGTATCAGCTAATGCTGGCGGTTCGAGGGGCTCGATCATGGGTGGTCGAAAAATTGGACAGTGCGTCAGGACAGAGCATACGTAGGTTTACGTAGCACTATCATGAAAACTCGACGGGCCGGCTCAGCGGGCTACAAATTATCATCCATGGTTGTCAACCGCGCGAAATATTCTGCATTACTGTGCCTGCTGCTGGTTGCTGCATCGTGCAGCTCCGACAAGAGGAGCCCAGTCGCGGATACGACTGTTCCAGCACAGCCGAAACCAATGGCGAGTACTGCCCTGCCTGTAAATACAGGCTGGGAGGAAGACGAGGCCGGACCAGCTCTGCTGTTGTCCTCGCCCGACAATCCTGCGATTGCATCGGTCGTCATTCCGACCATGACCGACACGGCTCTGGCGACTGCATCCGGTCTGAATGCTGACTCCCTTGCCGGAATGTCCTTCGATCTCTTCAGCCGGTCGGGAATCTCTGGTTCCGCCAGGCTTTCGAAGCGCGCCCAGTCAACGACTCTCGAAGGATGTCTTGGATGGCCTTTGATGATTCTCGAGTCCGACAACCAGCGCCCATGGCAGGTGGGGTTCAGGAGAGGAATGGCAACCACCCTTCCGCTCGATTCGCTCGAGGGGTTGTCTCCCGCGGACTCGGCTCTCGTAACTACAGAGCTCGCGCGGCTTGCATCAGCGCTGCCGGCATCGAATGACCCTGCGTTTCAGGGTCTTCCGTTCACCGTTCGAAAAGCATATCGGGCATCCTTTGATCGCACATCGCTTCTGGTTGGAGACATTGTCAGGAAAATCAATGAAGAGGCAAATCCGCGAGAGGAGCACCTTTTGCTCGTGGCAGAGCGATCCTTGAGCGATGCGGGGCGCTATCAGACCGTCTTCCAGAGCCGCGCTGCGGGATCCGAGGAGCTCGTGCGAACCAGTGACGTGGTCGCCGTTGTGCGATTCGTAAATGGTGGCCGTGCAGCAATCGTTGTGTCGTTCGAGTATGAAAATGGAAGTCGTGTCGTGCTCATCGAGCGTACGGCGCCACTTCACTGGAAGCAGGCATGGCGAAGCGCATACGCTGGATGCTGATGACTCAGCGCTGATCCTGCCATCGGCCCAGACTCGCAGGAGCTACCGCCTTGCCTGCAATGCCTGCAAGCCCGAGCAGCGTAAGGACGTAAGGAAGCGCGAGAAAAGCCTGATATGGCAATGACCAGCCGAGCGCCTGAAAGAAATACTGAAGCGCGCTTGCCGCGCCGAAAATGAGCGCAGCCGCAGCGACCCCCAGCGGGTGCCACCGCCCGAGCACAACGATCGCTATGGCAATGAACCCACGTCCTGCGGACATGCCTTCGGCAAATGATCCGGCCTGTGCAATGACGAGCACCCCTCCTGCAATTCCTCCGAGAGCTCCGCCAAAGAGAACCGAGAGAACCTGAATCCTCTTTGCTGCGACTCCGGCAACGACAACGGCTCGCGGATCCTCGCCGGTCGCTCTAAGTCCAAGGCCAGCGTGGGTGTGGTACATCCACCACCATACAGCGGGAATGATCAGATAAAGGACATAGGTGATCGATGGCTGTGCGAACAAGGGCCTGCCGATCACTGGTATCGAGGACAGGAGCGGAAGCTCGCTTATTCCCATTGTCGGGATGCTCAGACCGGCACCAGTGGCGCCATAGAGCTGTCGATACAGTGTCGCCGTCACACCCAGTCCAAGGAGACTGATAGCAGTACCAGTGATTATCTGGTCGGCTCGAACGTGAATGGCGAAGCAGGCGAATACCGCAGCCATGGCGATACCTGCCAGCATTGCTCCGGCAAAGCCAAGCCATGTGCTTCCATAGCCGGCAGCGACGAATCCTCCAAAAGCTCCGGCAATGATTGCTCCCTCGAGGCCGATGTTGATCACACCGGAACGTTCGACAACCGTTTCTCCAAGAGCTGCAAATGCAAGCGGAGTCGCGGTGCGTACAGTTCCTTCGAGAAAAGTCTCAACCGCGCTCATGATTCAGCCACTCGAGCGATCGGGTGTCGGCCACGTACTGCAGCGATTGTAAGCGCACCAATGATCAGCGCAGCTTCGACTACTGAAGCGAGAGAGGACGGAACTGCAAACTCACGCTGGAGCGCACTTGCACCGGTCTCGAGTATGCCGAAAAAAATTCCCGATGCAATAATTCCGATTGGGTTGAGCCCCGCGATGAGAGCGACTGCGATTGCGGTATATCCATACCCAGGCGAAAGATTCTCATAGAGGGCGAATGTCACGCCACTAACCTCGACGCTGCCCGCAATACCTGCGAGTGCGCCACTGATCAGGAAAACGGCGAGTGAGGTTTTGTCCGTGTCTATGAGCCCGGCGATACGTGCTGCTGCCGGTGATGCTCCTGTAGCCCGTACTCGAAACCCAAACGCCGTATGGTTGAATACCCACGCCAGCGTGACGGCAAGCAGAATGGCCAGTGCAAATCCCAGATGGAGCCGCGTTCCAGGAACGAGAAGCGGGAGCCTGCCTGATTTGATGAAAGTCTCGGTCTGGGGATAAATCCGTGCTGGCTCCTGAAGCGGCCCCCGGACAAGAAACGACACAAGATGAATGGCGATGAAATTGAGCATGATCGTGCTGATGATCTCGAGCACGTGAAAGCGTCGCTTGAGCTCTGCGGCGATCCATGCCCATGCAGCACCCGCCAGCGCGCCGGCAACTACTGCCAGCACCACCGAAAAGCGGCCAATAGATCCGCTCGACGCAAGCGTGACGGCAGTTGCAGCGATGGCCCCGACCAGAAGCTGGCCTTCGGCGCCAATGTTGAACACTCCGCCGCGAAATGCAAAGGCAACAGCAAGTCCTGCGATTATCAACGGCGTCGCCCGCACCAGCGCATCCGCGACGAGGGCGAGCTCAGCGTTCATCGTTTCGCTCTACACTCAGCAACGCACGGCCTATTTCATCTCGATCAGCTGAGACTTCGGTCAGGCTCGACCCGGAGACGACGACAACGCGATCCGAAAGACTTGCGAGCTCGTCTACATCGCTCGAGTAGAAAACGACTGCCGCGCCATCGTTTCTCGCTCGGCGTATTCGCTCGTGGACAAACACCGATGCATTCACATCCAGGCCCTGAGTGGGATTTTCAAGGACAAGGAGATCCGGGCGTTTAATCAATTCACGCCCCAGTACGAACCGTTGCTGGTTTCCACCGGATAGCTTCGCTGGAAAGGCAGCTGTGCCCGGAGTGCGAACGTCGAAAACCGAAATCACATCGCGTGTATCTGCTTCCATTGCGTGCCACTGCATGAGTCCCTGCCTTCTTCCTGCGCCGGCGAGCGCGAAGTTTTCAGCAAGCGAGAAATCTTCGATCAGCGCTTCGTCACGCCGATTCTCCGGAACGAAACCAATCTTTTGTGGAAGCTTCACCTCGCCGGACACTGGCTTGACCCTTCCTGCAAGTACGCGCAGCAGTGGAGTTGCAGCGCCATCGAGACCGGAAACGCCGACAATCTCTCCGGCTCTGACTTGAAGGGTTACAGTCATTGCAGTCAGCCGGCTCTTTGTATGTATTGTTGCCTGCACCAGCGAAGCCGCGACTCGGGAAGGCGCGGATCTGGATTCCCTTGCGCTTAGAACATGAGGAGCGTTCCCGAGCATTGCAGTCACGAGGGTCGCTTCGGTTAGCTCGCTCATCCGGGAGCTCAACACCAAGTGACCACGTCGCAATACGCTGACATCGTCTCCATGCTCAAGTGCATCGGTCAATTTGTGTGTGATTAGTATGACCGCGCCGCCTGATACAGCGAACGCCCTGAGCTGCGTAAAGAGCTCAGCCGTGTCTCTCGGCGTGAGCACCGCGGTTGGTTCGTCGAGGATCATCACGCGCGCGTCGTGCGCAATTGTCCGAATGATTTCCAGCTTCTGACGTTCGGCGCTGCTCAGATCGGCTACCCGCGCATGCGGATCTATCGTGAGACCGGTTCTTTCTGAAACCTCATGCAGGCGTGACGCGATTTCTTTTGACGAAAACCTTCCCTTGCCGCCCAGCGCCACATTTTCCGACACCGTCATCGCAGGGATCAGGGAGAATTGCTGGTGCACCATGCCTATTCCCGCTGCGATTGCGTCTGAGGGAGAATGGAAATGCGCTCGCCTGCCGTCGACCAGGATTGAGCCGGCGTCAGGCTGTATCATCCCGAAGGCAATGCGCATGAGCGTCGTTTTCCCTGCTCCGTTTTCCCCGAGAAGAGCAGTGATCCGGCCAGCTTCAATCGAGAGAGATACACTCTCGAGGGCGCTAATGCCGTTGAAGCGCTTTGTTATGTCGTTGAGCGCAAGTATCGGCGACGTCAAAGCCCGGTGGGCGCGTGAATCATTGTCCACTCGATGCCAAAGCGGTCAGCGAGATGCTCCGCAATCGCGCGAACTCCCAGTGTTTCGGTGGCGTAGTGGCCGGCATAAATCACCGTGATGCCGAGTTCTTCTGCTTCAACTGCCGTGTGATGAGGTCCCTCGCCTACGATGAGCGTGTCGACCTCGAGACTCCTCGCTTCGTGAAGAGTTTCATATGACGCTCCTGCTCCTGAGCATATGGCCCACCGCCTGGTTCGCCGGTCGGCTGCATGACTCGTTGAAATCACCTCGCCGCCATGCATGCGCGCAAATTGTCTTGCCCGTTCTATGAGATCAGCTGTCGGAATGTCTGCCTCGCCTCGGACCCCGATGGGGATTCCCTTCGTCCATGCGAAATCAGCCGATGGAGAAAGTCCAAGCTCACGAGATAGTAGCACATTATTACCAAATAGTGGATGCTTGTCGAGCGGCAGGTGCGACGAGTAGACCGCGATGTCGTTGTCGATGAGCATCTTGAGACGAGCATACGAGGATTCGGTGATTGGCTTCAGCCCAGCCCAGAACATCCCATGATGCAGAACTATCAGATCCGCACGTTCGCGGACGGCTTCGGTTACGACGCGTGATGAAAAGTCGACGGCGGCAGCGACCTTCCTGACCTGGCCGCTGTTGTCGAGCTGGAGCCCATTGAGCGCGTTCCCGTAATCGGGAATCGCAGATGTCTCGAGGAGTGCATCGAGATAGTCGACAAGCTCTCTGGTCGCTGTCATCGGGGAGCGGTCTTTTTCGCCGAATCTGGAAGCAGTGTGTTGTTGAACGTTCCAGCAATCATCTTTTCCCGTGCTGCGTCGACCGCACTCATGACCTGCTTCGGAATGATTCCATCCATGCGTGGATTCGGCACGAACGTGACGACGTTGTCGTGCAGGCCGAGCGAAAACACCTTACCGGTGAAGTTTCCTGCCTTGACGGCTCTGGCTATGAGAAGAAATGCGTGCGGAAGATCGATGACTACACTTCCAAGCGCATGATCCGGGTCGATGTCATTCTGATCTGCATTCGATCCAATGATGCGTACGTTTTTCGCTTCCTTCACCGCCTGGAACACACCAAGCCCGGCAGCGTCGGCATTTTGAAAAATGATATCGACACCGCGAGAGATCTGTGCGATCGCCTGCTCTTTCCCGGCGCTGACATCATCCCAGTTGCCGATGTACGAAACCACAACCTTCACTTCCGGATTGACAGATTTTGCACCCTGCTCGAAAGCCTCGAAGCTTCTCTTGACGGGCGGGAGCTCAGTACCTCCGATCATGCCGAGCACATTGGACTTTGTCATTCTGCCGGCGACCATTCCAGCCAGATATGATGCCTCCTCGAACGCGAACTCAGCACCGCCGACATTTTTTGCGACGCTGGTACCTGATGTCGTGATGTAAACCGTATTCGGGAAGTCAGGCGCGACCCGAAGCGCGGCATCCTGAAACTCGAAACCGTGACCGAATACCAGATTGAATCCTTTCGCGCCGTACTGGCGGAAGTTTTCGTCGAACTCAGCCGGCGTCTTCGTCTGGATATGGCTGATCTGGGCGCCAAGACTGTCACGAATTGCGAGAAGGCCTGCGTACGCGCCGCCATTCCATGACTTGTCTGAAATAGGCCCGGGGGTGAGGAGCGCCACCTTGAACGAGTCACCCGTTTCAGGACTCCGTGTACCCTCATTCCCCGAACACGCGGTCAACGTGAATCCAAACAGAAGCGCCGAGGCTGTGGATAAAGCTATCCAACGAGTCATGGGGAATGGGCTAAACTGTGTACCATCAACGACTTAGGCAATTTGTGGAGATTACTGTGGATTACCCGGCAGTCCGATAAGCTCGGTCACTCTCTCGAGGTCATCGGCTGAATAGAATTCAATGCTGAGAGTTCCTCGGGTTGCTGATTTCATTGTGATGCTTACGTCTGTCTGCAGGTGCTTTCTCAGTTTGTGCTCCAGATCCCTGACCACTGGCGATTTGTTGTCGCCTCGTGGAGGTCGTCCCCCACGACGGCCTTTATCGCTGTAAGGCTCTCCTGCGTCACGAACGCGACGTTCCACTTCCCGCGCACTCCATCCCTTTTCGACTGCCAGTTTTGCGAAGCTCGTGATGCGGGGCTCATCTTCAAGGGCCAACAGGGGTCTTGCCTGGCCCGCCGTCAGCTTTCCCTGCTCGATGAATTTTCTGACACCCGCCGGAAGCTGGAGTATTCGGAGCACGTTTGCGACAGTCGATCTCTCTTTGCCAACGATGGTTGCCACGCTCTGTTGCGTGTGTCCAAAATCGCGAATCAGCTGGTCGTATCCTTCGGCTTCTTCGATTGGGTTAAGATCGGATCGTTGAAGGTTTTCGATCAGGGCCAGTGTGAGAATCTCCTGGTCGGTCATTTCCTTGACGACTGCGGGAATCGTTTCCCATCCGAGATCAGCTGCTGCACGCAGGCGTCGCTCCCCGGCAATCAACTCGTAACCATTATTCTTTGGCGAGGGCCTGACGGTTATCGGCTGAAGAAGACCGCTGGTTTTCAGGCTTTCGCGAAGCTCGGCGAGCTCCTCTTTCTGAAATGTCTTTCGCGGCTGAAACGGATTGCTCTCGACCTGCGATAGCGGGATATCCCGGAGTGCCGATATCGGTGGGATTTCCTGCGTAGCTGGTTGCGTGCTGAAGAGCGCATCGAGTCCTCTCCCCAGCCGTCGTGTGGATTTTTCAGGAGCCATTGTTCGCTGCGCCTCCGGTTGTTCTCGAGATGAGCTCACGTGCGACGTTCATGTATGCTTTTGCTCCGATCGAGCCCACATCATACAGCATGATCGGTTTCCCGAAGCTAGGCGCCTCAGCGAGCCTGACATTACGCGGGATGACGGTTTCGAAAACGGTCTCTCCGAAATACTCTCGTGCATCTGCTGCTACCTGCCTGGAGAGATTCAGTCGTGCGTCATACATGGTGAGCAGCACCCCCAGGATGTCGAGGTCCTTGTTCAGTCCATGCTGAATGCGATGCACGGTATTGAGAAGCTGAGAGATTCCTTCGAGCGCGTAGTACTCGCATTGCAGAGGAATGAGCACCGAGTCAGCAGCGCCGAGCATATTGAGCGTAATGAGGCCCAGCGAGGGCGGGCAGTCGATCAGGATGAAGTCGTATCGATCTTTCAGGGGCTCGAGCGCTTCGCGCATGGCGCCTCCCCGGTTCTCACGCTCGATCAACTCGACTTCCGCTCCGGCAAGATCGGGGGTTGCAGGAACTACGTCGAGAAGTTCGAAGTGAACCGCAGTCTGGAGCGCATCAGTAACAGGAATCGCCCCAATAAGTACATCATATAAGGTAGGGCGAGAATCCGATGCCTGAATGCCTACACCGCTCGTCGCGTTTCCCTGTGGATCGCCGTCTACGATCAGCGTATGCTGCTCTGCCGCAGCGAGGCTGGCCGCGAGATTTACGGTTGTCGTCGTTTTTCCGACGCCCCCTTTCTGATTTGCAACAGCGATCACTCGTCCCACCGAAACCCCACCCATAGAGTCAACGCGGGAATGTACGAAACCCCGCGCCCACTCGGCAGTGCTATTGTTTCACGTGAAACTCCCAGGCAAGAGCCTACGAGAGTTTCACGTGAAACATCCTACTTGGCAGAGAACTGCCAACGTGTAGAAATATCGACTGCTACAGTCTGGTCGCCGGCAGTGATTGGCGTATCGACAGCAGCGGCGGCAATTGCGCCCTTTGCTCGGAGCTCAACAGGGCGCGGGGGAGGCGCGTAATAAGAGCCTACGTTGATTTCAAGCAAGCCTGTGATGGTTCCGCCAGCCGCACGAGCGGCGGCATCTGCGTCCGACCTTGCCTTACGAACAGCTATCGCAATCGCCTCCTGCCGGGCAGCCTCCGTATTTGAGGCATAAAACTGCAAAGAGCTGATCATGTTGGCACCGTTAGCCAGGGCGGCATCGATCGCCCGGCCAACGAGATCCACAGACTTGAGCTCAACTGATAACGTGTTGGTGACATTATAGCCAACTATGACAGGCTCCCGGTTCGGTTCGTATCTCTGCTCCGGATATACGTTATAGCCGGCGGTCGCAATATCCTTTGCATCTATTTTCAGCGCACGCAACGCATCGATCACCGCTTTCTGCTTACGGGCATTTTCTGCGGCAGCCGCGTCGGCTGTCGCTGCTCGCGTCTGAACGCTGATCTGGATATTGGCTCGGTCCGGAACGACCTTGACCTCCCCTCGCGCAGCAACGGAGATCTGCGGAATTGGCGCCATAGTGTGTGATTCCTGCGCTGTTAATGGCGCGGAGATCAAGCAAAAGGCGACCAAAAGGCTAACTTGTTTCATTTCATGCCTCGAAAAAGGTTAACAACTCCTGTCCCATAAGACGTGCCCGACAGCATTAATTGCACATCGATCTCCAGACTTCCGGCAATCTTCTGAGTCCACTCTCGTAATTCTGGCATGACCGGTCAAAGACAGATAGTGGCGAAAGCAACTGCATTAATCGTCCTCTCCGCATGCGCGTTCGGTTCGCTCAGTACCCTCACTGTGCTGATTGTACGTGAGGGCATGCCGCTCCTGCCTGCGATGTTCTGGCGTTATCTGCTTGCGGCGTCTGTTCTTTTGATCGTTCTGCGGCACCGAGTGCTGGATGGTGTGCGGCGACGTGACGTACTCCGGCTCATGGCGGTGGGTGGATTAGGGCAGGCGTTAATTACGTACCTGTCTCTCTACGCGCTCGAGTTTCTCCCGGTCGGTCCGCTGGCATTTCTTTTCTATACATATCCAGCGTGGGTCGTGCTGATCTCTGCCGTCTTCGGGCGCGAGGACTTCACTCTCGTGCGAATCGTTGCGCTATCGATTGCAATGACGGGAATAGTGGTAATGGTTGGAATGCCAGGTGGAGCTCACCTCAGCACTATCGGGATCCTTCTTGCACTCGGCACAGCGCTTCTTTACGCTGTCTATCTTCCATCGCTGAACTACGTGCTGCGGGGGATTTCTGCTGGAGTCTCGAGCTTCTATCTGATCTGCGGGGTTCTCATTGCGTTTCTAGTTGCGAATATCTCGATGGGAACACTGCAGATGCCTGCAACGACAGAGATGTGGGGATATCTCGTCGCACTGGCGCTCTTCTCGACAGTGATTGCATTCGCGGCACTCATCGCGGGTTTGCGCGTGCTTGGACCAGTGCGCACATCCATTGTCGCGACCATCGAACCATTCTTCACTGCGCTGCTTGGAGCGATCTTCCTCGGTCAGGCACTGACGCCGTCGATATTTGCCGGTGGAACTCTTATTGCCGGTGCGGTTCTGCTTCTTCAGATCACCGCGAAAGATTCAGCAGCTAAAGCAGTCAGTGTGTGACAGCTCGCGAGCGCTTCTTTTCGACTTCGATGACGAGGTTCTGAACATCACTGGGGCTTACCCCCGGAATGCGGGAAGCCTGCGCCAGCGTTCGCGGTTGAATCGACGCGAGTTTCTGGCGAGCCTCGTGCGAAAGTGATTTCAGGTCAGCATAATCCAGATCTGACGGAAGAACGAAGTCGCCCATGGAGCGCATTCGATCTGCCTGCGCTTTCTCCCGCGCGAAGTAACCCGAGTACTTCATGCCCAGCTCTGTGGAAAGCATCGCTTCCGCGGAGAAATGCGCTGTGACTCCCGTTGCGGCAAAGAGATCGGCAAGCGTGACGCCATGTCGCTTGGCGAGCTCGGACACTCTCACTGAATGCGGAATAGAAGCAGAGTTTACGCGGTCGAGAAGCGGTGCTGCCTGATCAGGTGTGATACTTGTCCGGTCTGCCACACTGGTAATCTCTCTTTCTTCACCGAGACGTTTTTCGATTATTGCTCTCTCGTCTGCAGAGTAGAGATCGAGTCGTATGCCGATCTCTCCGAGACGCTGAAGGGCGTTGTCCTGACGGACCGTCAATCGAAACTCGGAGCGTGAAGTGAAAAGACGATACGGCTCATCCACGCCGCAGGTTACGAGATCGTCGACGAGAACTCCGATGTAAGACGTCTCGCGTCCGAGTATCGAGCCTTCCTTCCCCTGTGCGGCGCGACCTGCATTCAATCCTGCCAGAATGCCCTGTCCGGCGGCTTCCTCGTAACCCGTTGTTCCGTTGATCTGTCCGGCGAAGAAAAGCCCTGCCACAGCTTTTACCTGCAGCGTAGCATCGAGCTGAGTGGGCGGATAGTAATCGTACTCGATCGCGTAGCCTGCGCGGTTCATTCGCACATTCTCGAGTCCGGGGATCGATTTCATGATCTCTATCTGCACCGGAGCAGGCAGTGATGTCGAAAGCCCGTTGACGTAGAGCTCCGTTGTATCGTGACCTTCGGGCTCGAGGAAAAGCTGATGCCGCTCCGCCTCGGGAAAGCGAACGACCTTGTCTTCGACAGAGGGACAATAGCGCGGACCTCGGGCAGTGATTGCACCTCCATACATTGCCGATGTGCGGATGTTCTCCTGAATGATTGCCTTGCCGCGCTCGTCAAGGTGAGTGATCCAGCATGGCATCTGGTCAGGATGGCGCGTGCGATCGCCTTCCCTGCGTGGCGCAGTCCAGAAGTTCGACCATGAATAGTCGAACTGCTCGATTTCACTGTCCTGCCGCTGAAGCTTCGAGAAATCCACTGATCGTCCGTCAATCCTCGGCGGAGTTCCAGTCTTGAATCGATCGACCGTCAAGCCGACGTCTTCGAGCTGTTCCGCGAGATGAGTGGCCGAAGATTCACCCGCTCTTCCGCCAGACATGCTCGTGGTAGTGCCGATGTGAATGCGGCCGCGAAGAAACGTGCCCGTTGTGATCACCACGCAGTTACTTGTAAAACGGCGGCCTTCGAGCGTCTCGATTCCTTCGACTGACGCGTGATCGCTGCTCATCAGCAAACGCGCAACAGTGCCCTGAATTGTCTGTACGCGATCGTGTTTTTCGATCAGCGATCGTACAGCCCGGCGATAGAGTCCTCTGTCGCACTGAGCACGCGGAGCCCATACCGCAGGACCTTTGCTTCGATTGAGCATTCGGAACTGAAGGGATGCGAGATCCGTTGCCCGGCCCATGACTCCGCCAAGCGCATCCACTTCGCGAACGACAGTTCCCTTTGCCACTCCGCCTATTGCGGGATTGCATGACATCTGGCCGATGGTCTCGAGCGAGCTCGTAACCAGCGCGACGCTTGCGCCTGTACGTGCAGCTCCGACAGCGGCTTCGGTGCCCGCGTGGCCGGCGCCTACGACGATGACGTCAAAGTGAGCTTCAGTCGACAGCGGCTGGCTTCCTGCAGGCATACATTGAAGCTAACGACGCCGCAGGACGAATTTCAGCGTCTCATGGAGACAAGACACAATGCCATTGTCAGTTTCTTCCGGGCTTCCGACGGTCTTCATCCGAAAAGATGCATTCGAGCGGCACTCACTGGTTCGATCCGAGATCGACGCGACATTCAATCTCACTGATGCCGAGTTTCGAGTCGAAGGAAACCTCATTGCCATAGGGCCGCTTCCATCGGACGAAATGATTGGGCCGGTCATCGAGTATCTGGAGAACAAGGGAGTCGTTTACTTCGACGACATGATGGAGCTCAGCGGCAACTGGCCTGTGTGGCTCCGGCTGTTTGCGATGACGAACTAGAGTCTCTGCTCGACCACGGACCACAGCTCTACACGAGCGACACCGTTTTCCACCATGTCGATCACGACTTCAGTGCCGGCAGGGATCTCAACGCCGCCAAATCCGCGAGCAGGAAGAACGTGCAGCTTTTCCCATGCATACCAGGAAATCTCGCCGGGCTCCTCGCCGGCGATTGCTTTTGTTACAGTGGCAACCTGCCCATTGATCTCTTCTTCATCCGAATGAAGTGGCACCGGCGAGCGCAGGGCCCACTTCGCCATCAATACAATCATTCCCGCCAGCATTGCTCCGCCGATGATCAGCGAGACAAGAAAGACGAGCGATGCCGAAAGGTCTGAGCGGGTAGTGAAGAGATAGCCGCTTGCGCCGAGCCCGACTGCGAGTGCGGCAACAGTTGGGGGATTCAAGGCTGCCGATGGCCTCTTCGAGCGGCGGCGCTTCCATCGCTCAACGCCGTTCAGCATCACGTGAACGGCGAGAGCGAGTCCTGCGAGAAATACGAGGAGATAGATGATTCTTGCGATCACGGTTTATGCGCCGAGGTAGCGACGGAACCATGCAATCGTGGCAGGCCACGCTTGCTGTGTCGCCGTGAGATTGGCTCCGTTCTGGCCACCCTGCTGGCGAAGGAATCCGTGCCCTGCTCCTTCGTAGATATGAGGCTCGTATGTTCTCCCGAGGGCCTTGAGTGCCGAGTCAGCTCTAGGAATCGTTGAATTCACGCGCGCGTCATTTCCACCGTAAAGACCGAGAACAGGAGCTTTGACCGAAGGCAGTGCCGCACTGTCCGGAGATGTCCCATAATACACGACGGATGCGCCGAGTGAAGGCGACCTCGTGGCGTGGGCAAATGAAACCCCTCCTCCCCAGCAATATCCCACAATTCCATAGCGTTTCACTGCCGATGGGAGATTCATCGCGTAATTGGCAGCCGCTGAGATCCATCGGTGCACATCGTCCTGGTTGAGGGTTCTGATCGCGGCAGTTGCAAGCTCCGCGGGAACGCTATCGGTTGGGTTAGGCAGGTTTTTCGCCGTCAGCAAATCGGGAGCTATTGCGATGAACCCATCGGCGGCGAGCTGATCGGCCACGCCGCGAATCCAGGGTGATAGTCCATAGATCTCGTGCACGACGACGACAACTGGAGCATTTGTCTTCCGTTCCGGATAGACGATGAATGCACGTACGCTGTCAGCTCCTGCCGGGATCATGACCCATTCAGCGTGGCGCGGGGAAGCACTGAGCCGTGCGCGTGCGCTTGATGCATCGGGAGGCAGTGCCGCGGTCTGGGGGACCGCCGCCGAAGCGGAAGGGCTCAGTGAGTCATGCTCTGAATGATCAGCGGTGGTGCTGGATCGGGTCGTAGTGCATGCAGCAAGCGACGCTGCAACTGCCATAGAAGGGAAAAAGAACCGGCGAACCAGATTGTCGTGCATCTCAGCCTCCACTGATCAATTGACGTGCGAGGAACTCGCTTACACGATGCTCCAGATAATAAACCGGAGACAAGGGGCTTTTGCCGCCCACGAATCCCACATGTCCGCCGTGCTCGGGGAATTCAAGGTGAAGTCTCGGGTTGTTCCTCGCTCTTTCCCGGACTTCATCGAGAACCTGCGGAGGCAGGAATGGATCGTCAACGGCGCTTAATAGTAGCGTATTGGCACTAATAGTTTCCAGCCAGTATAGCGAGCTCGACTTCGCATAGTAGTCCTCAGCGCCTGTGAATCCATGAACCGGCGCCGTGAAGTGCTCGTCGAAATCGAACATGGTCCGCGCAGCGTTGATCCTGTTGCTCAACGAGAGATGCGGGAACTGCCGGGCTTTCGTCACCGCCTTGGCTCGCAGCGATCGCAGGAAATTCCACTGATACAGGCGGGAAAACCCCTGGTCGATGTATCGTGAGGAGTGCAAGAGGTCGAAGGGAACCGAGACTGCCACCGCCCCCTTTATCCGGGATGATAAACGCGATCCCTGCTCGCCGAGGTATTTCAGGAGAACATTGCCGCCAAGCGAAACGCCTGCCAGAACGAAGGGCACCGCGGGAAATGCAGAGTGGAGGTGCTCGAGCACGAATGAGAGGTCTCCAGTTTCCCCGGAATGGTAGGAACGCCCGAGCCGATTCATCTCGCCGCCGCAGGACCTGAAAACGAGCACTGCAGCTCGCCACTCTCGCCGCCTGGCCTCGTCGAGCAGGCCCTGGATATAATGGGACCGAACAGAGCCTTCGAGGCCGTGGAGCAGGAGGAGGATGGGCGAATCCTGGGGAGCGTCGAGATGATGGAGATTCAGGAAATCGCCATCAGGAGTCTCCAGCCGCTCGATTCGTGTATCGTGTATCTGCGGACGGCGAAAGAATTTTCCCCATAACGTCTGTGCATGAGCGCCGGGCAGCCACCAGGCCGGCGAAAAGGGCCGATTCATGGAAGTGCAGATCTTTGGAATTCGAAAAAGCGCCGATACACGAAAGGCGCTTCGCTTCTTCTCGGAGCGAAGAATAAAAACACACTTTGTCGATTTGAACGAGCGTGCAGCATCACTCGGGGAGCTGAGACGGTTCGCGCAAAAATTTGGCGTAGGCGCACTTATCGACTCGGACTCAGGCAGATTTCAGGATCTTGGATTGAGGCACGCTCGCATGTCCGATGAAACCTGGCTCGAGAAGCTTGTTGAGGAGCCCATGCTGCTCAGGGTTCCTCTCGTACGGAACGGCAATCAACTCACACTCGGACTCGACGAACGGACATGGAAATCATGGACAGCAAAATGACTTTTGGAACGTTCTTTCTGCCTGGCCCCACTGAAGTAAGGCACGAGGTGCTCGAGGCAATGCTCAAGCCGATGATTCCCCATCGTAGCGCCGAGTTCGAGGACATGTTCGCGCGCCTTCAACAAGGCCTGAGAGGCGTGTTCATCACGAAACGGCCGGTATACATCGCTGCTTCATCGGGAACGGGAATGATGGAAGCCGCAATACGCGCACTCCCCTCGGGTCCGCTCCTATGCCTGGTCAATGGTGCGTTCTCTGAAAGGTTCGCTCACATCGCTGAGATGTGTGGACGAGAAGTGGATCGTTATGAGGAGCCCTGGGGCTCGGTGCATTCACTCGACAGGCTGGACGAGCTCCTTGCCAAGAAGAACTATCGGGCTATTACAGTCTGTCATTCCGAGACTTCCACGGGTGCATTGAACGATATTCGCGCGATTTCCAGTCTTGCGCACTCGAGGGGAGTCCTGTGCATGATCGACAGCGTAAGCGGCGCAGCCGGCGCGGAGCTCAGGTTCGATGAGTGGAACCTCGACTACGTGCTGACGGGATCGCAGAAGGCCTTTGCGCTTCCACCCGGACTTGCCTTCGCGGTGGCGTCCGACGAGATCGTCTCGCTTGCGGAGAAAGCGGAAAGTCGCGGCGTGTACTTCGACATCGTCGAGATGGAGAAGTTCGCGAAGGGGAATCAGGTTCCCGCAACGCCTGCATTTTCCCTGATGTATGCGCTCGAGGTTCAGCTCGAAGCAATGCAACAGGAAGGAATCGAGAATCGGTGGCAGCGTCACCTGGAGATGCTCGCAGCCACGAGCAGCTGGCTCGAGAAGACTGGCTTCGACTGGGGCAATATCGCTCCCGTGGGATCCCGGTCGCCGACAGTGTCAACGATTCGTCTGCCCGAGCGCATACCCGGCAAGGCCTTTGTCGAAAGAGTGAAAGCGCGCGGAATTCGTGTCGCGACCGGCTATGGCAAGCTTGGGGGAACGACCTTCCGGGTTGGACATATGGGAGATCACACTGTTGCAACTCTCCGGAATTGCTTTGCCGCGTGTGAAGAGGCTCTTCGCGATTGACGCAGATTTCAGTTTCAGGTGCGGCCGTTCAATTTGGTGCGACGACACTCTTCACAGACATCACTTTTACCGCGGCGAAAGGTGATCGCTGGGGGATAATCGGTCGTAACGGCACGGGTAAGACAACGCTCTTTCGGCTCATTACCGGAGAGCAGGAGCCGACGAGCGGGACTATATCACGCCAGCCCGGGCTTCGGGTCTCGCTGCTCGAGCAGCATCGTGACTTCGGCAACGCTGCGACTGTCTGGGAAGCTGCCGCGGGGCAGTTCGCCGATCTCCTCGCCCTGGAGCAGTCGCTTGCGGAGCAATCGGTCAAGATCGGGGAGCTCGGGGAGAAATCCACTCCTGCAATGCTTGCCCGTTACGATAGAGATCTGGAGAGATTCGAACGCGAGGGTGGATATACGTTCGCGCCTCGCGTGGATGCCGTTCTGCACGGACTTGGTTTCGATCCGGTGGAGGCGCGAAACCGGCCGCTGTCTCATTTGAGTGGAGGAGAGCGAGGAAGGCTTGGAGTTGCGCGCCAGCTCGTGAGCCCCGCTGATGTACTGCTGCTCGATGAGCCGACGAATCACCTCGATCTCGACACGACGCTCTGGCTGGAGGAATATCTCCGGTCCTCCGATAAAACTGTTCTTCTCATCAGTCACGATCGCGCGTTTCTCGCGAATGTCGTCGATCACGTGCTGCACTTCGAAGGAAACACGGCCTTTGCATATACCGGGGGCTATGCATCGTTTGTCGAGCAGCGCGAACAGCAGCGGCTCACGCAGCAGCGCGCGTTCGACAGGCAGCAGAAGTTCATCGCGAACCAGGAGGATTACGTTCGCCGGAACATTGCCGGCCAGAACTCGAAGCAGGCAAAGGGCCGACGAAAGCGGCTGGAAAGACTTCCTCGTCTAAGCTCGCCGACAGGCTCCGATGCGACGATGGCGCTGAGGCTCAATTCCGGAGAACGCGGCGGTGATCAGGTTATCATCGCCGAGCGTGCGACCATAGGAATCTCCGGCAAGGTTCTGATCGAGAGCTTCACGACTGTTCTGAAGCGTGGTGATACCGTGGGACTTATCGGTCCGAACGGAGCCGGCAAATCAACGTTTCTTCGCACGCTGCTCGGTGAGAACGAGGTAATGAGTGGGGAGCTGAAGGTCGGTGGCTCGATCACCGCTGCGTATTATCGCCAGGATCTTGGCCAGGTCCCGATGAACAAGACGATGTACGACGTAATTGCGGATCTGCGGCCGTTATGGGAAAGACGCCAGGTGCAAAGTCATCTCGCGCGATTCGGGTTCTCAGGCGATGAAGTGCAGCGAACCGCGACTACACTTTCGGGCGGCGAAAGAGCGCGGCTGGCACTGGCGATGATCGTTCTGTCTCGCGCGAATCTTCTCATCCTGGATGAGCCGACGAACCACCTCGATGTCGAATCGATCGAATCGCTCGAGGACGCGCTTCAGGAATATGATGGCACAATCCTGCTTGTAAGCCATGATCGCGAGCTTCTGAGAGTTCTCGTCAACCGTGTATGGGTGCTGCACGATCGTCATATCACTGATTTCGGCGGTGGGTTCGGCGAATGGGAGATTGCGAGCGAAGAGCGCGCGCATGCTGCTGCCGTCAATGCTGCGGAAGAAGAGTCGCTGCGCCGCATGCATGAAAAACAGAAGACAAAACGGCGCGAGGATGACAAGGGAAAACAGCGGGACGTCACGCGTGAAGCGCGCCGAAGAGCCGAAGATGCCGAGCGGCGAGTTTCGGATCTGGAAGCGAAAGTCGCAAAGCTCACGGGTGATCTCGCGGATCCCGCGCTTTACATGACGGAAGACGGAAAGCGAAAGGCGGTGAAAGCCGGAACAGAGCTGGACCGCCTGAAGAAGCAGCTCGATGAAGCAGTCGAAGCGTGGACAGCCGCAACTGAAGCGGCCGAAGAAGCAGTTGCGCGTGCCGCCGGCTAGAACTCTCCGATAAACCCGATCTCCGGCTCGAGCCGAACACCGAATTTCTTTTCAACGGCATCCTGCGCGATTGTTATCAGCTCGCGCACATCGCGCGCAGTCGCCTTGCCCAGATTCACCATGATGTTCGCATGAATGTGCGATATCTGCGCATCCCCATGGCGAAACCCCTTCAGCCCGCACTGGTCGATCAGCCGGCCTGCACCCATGCCTTCGATCTTCTTGAAGATCGACCCGGCGCTCGGATGAAATTGAAGCCATGGATGTCTGGCACCGCGCCAGCTCAGATTCTCCTGCATGATCCGATGCATCACGGCGGTATCACCTCGTTCGAGCTGAAATGTCACCGCCAGCGCGACGTCACGCCTGTGATGCAGAATGCTCGTATCGTAGCCGAACTGCATGTAATCAGAGCCGACTCTTTTCCGTTCGCCCTCCTCGGTAAGCAGGTCGCAGGACTTGAAGACGTCCGCAATGAACATCGTCCGTTTGCGCTCCGGCTCAGGCTCCAGAAAGTGAAGATTCTGCCACACAGCGCCACCGACGGTGCTGGGAATTCCCACATAATGCTCGAGTCCGGACCACCCGCGCTCGACCGCCTCCGGAATCAAGTCACCGACCACTGCCCCGCTTTCGACCCAGAGCTCACCACTGTCGGAAAACGTGAAATGGCTCGCGTGATTGCGGATAACGAGCCCCCTGAAACCCTTGTCGCCGATGAGAATGTTCGCGCCAAGGCCGAGCACGAAGTAAGGAATCTGTAACTCGCGTGCCGCGAGCACGGCCATTGCGAGGTCATCAGCCGTACTCGTCGAATAGAACAGATCAGCAGGACCACCAATACGGAATGTGGTGTATTGAGCTAGTGGCTCGTTGCGGCTGAGCTGTGACTGGTTCAGTCGAGCGGCTAATTTTGCGTGCTGGTCAATCATCGAGGCTTTGTTGAACAGAGTGACTCAAAGAAATCGCAGTCGGGCCTGGCTCGCTACTCTGCTCTTTTTCGTGAGCACTGTCATGGCGCCTTCTCTTCTCGGTGCGCAACGCGCCGAGCTCGAGAAGATCATAAAGAGAAAGATTCTTGCAAACGGCCTCGAGGTAATCGTTGTCGAGAATCACGGCGTTCCGCTCGCCACGATCGAAGTGGACGTAAAAAACGGCGCGTTCACGCAGAGCCCTGAATATGCGGGCCTGGCGCACATGTACGAGCACATGTTCTTCCGCGCCAACGCAAAGTACCCTGATCCAGAAGCGTTCGTCGGACGGGCGGGCGATCTCGGAGCCGTGTTCAACGGAACGACTTCAGAAGAACGTGTGAACTACTATCTGACAGTGTACCGGGACAGCCTCGAAGCCGGAATTCGCTTTCTGTCAGCAGCTCTTACCGCGCCGCTTTTTCGACAGGAGGAGCTGGAGCGAGAGCGGCAAGTAGTCATCGGCGAATACGACCGCAATGAATCCAGTCCGTTCTTCCAGCTCAACCGCGAGATGGACAAGCTGCTTTATCCGGGAAATTTCAGCCGAAAGAACATCATCGGTGACCGGCAGGTGATTCTGACGACGACGCCGGAAAAAATGCGCACGATCCAGCGCAGGTACTACGTTCCCAACAATTCCGTCCTGATCGTTTCAGGCGACGTGAACCCGGACCGCGTTTTCGCCATTGCCGAGCGTGAGCTGGGTAGGTGGCAGAAGGGAAGCAACCCGTTCATTGCCGATCCGATTCCGCCGATTCCGGCGCTTACGAAGAATGAAGGCGTCGTCGTCGAAGCCGATGTCGGAGCCGTGACGGTATTCCTGCAATGGCAGGGTCCAAGCGTCGGCAAGGATCCCAAATCCACATACGCTGCCGACGTATTCTCGGACGTGCTCAACGATCCGGGGTCGAACTTTCAGCAGCGCCTGGTGGACTCCGGCCTCTGGCAGAGCCTCGGCGTGAACTACTACACGCTCAACAACGTCGGCCCGATTACCATCAGTGGGCAGACGTCGTCGGAAAATCTGCGAAAAGCGCTCGCGGCTCTCGAAGCAGAGATCGCGAAGTTCACGAATGCCAGCTATTTCGATCCCGGTGAGCTCGAAGCAGTGAAGGCACATCGCGCCGTAACTTCGGCATTCGATCGCGAGCGCTCATCGGGATTCGCGCACACGCTCGGCTTCTGGTGGAGCGTAGCAGATCTCGAGTACTACATGGGCTACGTTGACAACATGGCAAGACAGACAACGGCAGATCTCCGCGCGTACGCAACGAGATACATCGTGGGGAAACCGAGAGTGACAGGCATTCTCATCGATCCGGCATCACGCCAACAGCTGGGCCTTACGGTCACCGAACTCACGGCAAGAGGTGCCGAGTAATGCTTCTGTCTCTTGCGCTGGCGATGAGCACCATGACTTCGAGCTTCGACGTCGGCGGTGTGAAGGTGATTCTGCGGGAAAGCGACGCGAACAACGTTGTCGCCGCGAACCTGTACCTGCTTGGTGGCACACGTCAGATCACGCCGGCGAATGCCGGAATCGAGCCGTTGCTGCTCGAGGTGTCAGAGCGCGGGACAAGGAATTATCCCAAAGCGACGCTGCGGCGAAAGATGTCCCGGCTGGGAAGCGAGATCGACACCGCGCCCTCCGACGACTGGACGATGTTCGGCATCAGGGCAACGACAGAGGTGTTCGATTCTACATGGGCGATCTTCGCCGATCGGCTGATGAATCCCACCCTGGACCCCGAGGATGTCTCTCTCATCAAGACGCAGTTTCTCCTGGGCATCCGACAGCGTCGCGACGATCCGGACGCTCTTGCCGAATATCTTGCGGACAGCATCGCGTTCGCGGGCCACCCGTATTCGATTCCTGTCATCGGTACCGAAGGATCGCTCTCGTCTCTCGATGCAAAAGCGCTTCGGGACTATCACGCAAGCCAGATCGTGAAATCCCGGATGCTTCTCGTGGTCGTGGGCGACGTAGACCGGGCGCACATCGAGAGGCTGGTAACTGCAACGCTCGCCAGGCTGCCCCAGGGCTCCTACAGGTGGACCCCCCCGGCAAGACTTCCTGAGGGAAGATCAGCGGTAGTCGTCGAGCAGCGGTCGTTGCCGACGAACTATATCGTCGGATACTACAGTGGCCCGCTCGCCAACAGCGAAGATTATCAGGCGCTGCGTATCGCCACATCGGTGTTGACAGGCCGGATGTTTTCGGAGATTCGGACACGACAGAATCTCACGTACGACGTGCACGCACCTTTTCTGGATCGGGCCGCTACGGCCGGCGGGCTTTATGTCTCGACGACGTCACCGGATACGACTCTAAAGCTGATGTACAACGCGGTAAGGGAGCTCCAGGACGGCCTGCTCGACCCCGACGGACTGGAACGTCTCGAGCAGCAGTTCCTTACGGAGTATTTTCT
>Ga0209998_10000182_pt1 | contig 22489 bp, 23 predicted proteins | sample EndophyteCoNSPM_FD_187576 | JGI IMG/M metagenome (GOLD analysis project Ga0209998, IMG submission 187576) | Arabidopsis thaliana rhizosphere microbial communities from the Joint Genome Institute, USA, that affect carbon cycling - Endophyte Co-N... | ecosystem: Host-associated > Plants > Roots >... | reverse complement strand
AGATCGAGCGGATCGCCGACCTCATGGCGGCCATCCTCGTGGAGGGCCGAGATCCGGCGGAGGTCAAGCGTCAAGCGATCGATCTGAGGGCGAACTTCCAGGAAGTCCGCTACTGCTTCACGCCAACGCGGCCCGGGGCCTGAGAGCGGCGCGACCGACAACGAACGCCATGTAACCAAGCATCGCGCCGGCGACATTTACGATCACGTCGTCGATGTCCGCCGAGCGGTCGGGGACGGCGAGCTGGATGAGCTCGATGGCGATCGAGTAGAGCAGCGCGACGAGGGAGATCCGCCACCATCGGTCCAGCGCGGGGAGGGCGATGGGGCCGAGCAGGCCGAGCGGCAGGAGCAGGAACAGGTTGCCAAACAGGTTCCGCATCCAGAACTCGGAGCCGAGGTTGCGCCAGTAGATCGCGAGCGTGTGGAACGGGACGAGGTTATCGTCCACGACCTGGCCGGGGAGCGGGTGCGCCGCCTGGAGGGTGAGCACGAGCCCGCCGATCAGCCAGAGGGCCAGGAGGAACGCGGCGAGGGGGCGCATCGGGGTACCTTCGCACGGATCGCGACACGGGGCTGCGCTAGAATCGGACGCGGCCTCGGATCTGCAGATCGGCGAGGCCGTTTGAGCGCCCGAACACTCGACAGGAGCCGCTGCCCTGGACCTCTCCGGCGTCCTCTTCGTCCTGCTCGCCGTCGGTGTCATCGGCGCCGGACTGCTGGTGGTCACCCTGCGCAACATCATCCACAGCGCGGTCGCGATGATGGTCTGCTTCGGCTCGCTGGCGGGGATGTACGCGCTCCTGGGAGCCCCCATCGTGGCGGCGGCGCAGGTGCTCATCTACCTGGGCGCCATCAGCGTCCTGATCCTCTTCGCGATCATGCTCACCCAGGCAGGTGACGCGAACCTGCCCTCGCCATTCCATCGGCAGGTGTGGGCCGCGGCGGTCGCCGCACTGGTCGTGGTCGGGCTGATCGGCTGGGCTGTCACCGCGACCGACTGGGGCAACGCCACGGTCGTCGTCGCGATCGTCCTGAACACGATGGCGGCGGCAATCTTCACCGACTACGCGCTGCCCTTCGAGATCCTGAGCCTGTTGCTGCTGGTGGCGATCATCGGCGCCATCTACCTGGCCCGGCGCCCTGAAGACGACGAGCGGGCGAACAGCTGATGGGCCTCCAGGGGTACCTCGTCGTCTCCGCGATCCTGTTCGGGATCGGGATGTTCGGCTTCCTGGCGCGTCGGAACGCGATCCTGATGCTGATCAGCATCGAGCTGATGCTGAACGCGGTGAACCTCTCGCTGGTCGCCTTCAACGCCTACGACTACTACTCGCCGAACGACAGCGGCGCGATCTTCGCTCTGCTGGTCATGGCGGTCGCGGCGGCCGAGGCGACGGTGGGGCTGGCGCTGGTGATCGCCATCATCCGGACCCGCCAGACGCCGGAAGTCGACGAGTACTCGGACCTCAAGGAATGAGCCGATGACCGTCGAGACCCTCATCGCGCTCATCCCGGCGCTGCCGCTGGCCGGCTTCCTCTTCGCCGTGTTGCTGGGGCCGCGCTTCGACCGGATGCCCGCCCACGGGCACGATTCGCACGGCAAGGGGCATGACGGGTCTCATGACGCGCACGCCGACGTGGACGACTCGTCGTTCAAGCCGATCCCCTCCGAGGAGGAGCAGCGGGCCACCTCGCCGCACGCCGGCCACGCCGACGACCTGGCCAACAGCAACGGCGCCGATGGCGTCATCCCCGCCGACATGAACGACGGGATCGGGCAGGTGGGGCACGTCGTCGAGGGCGGCGAGCGACCGGTCTACCGCTCCTGGTGGATCCCCACCGCGCTGGTGGCGGTGGCGTGGGTCTTCAGCATGGTCGTCTTCGCCAACGTGATCTTCGGCGGCAACACGTACCACGTCTCGCTGTACGAGTGGATCGGCTCGGGCACCTTCCACGTCCAGATCGCGTTCCTGGTGGACGGCCTGACCGCGATGCTGCTGCTCGTCGTCAGCACGGTCGGGCTGCTGGTCCACGTCTACTCGATTGGCTACATGGACGGCGACCGCGGGCTGTGGCGCTTCTTCGCCTACCTGAACCTCTTCATGTTCAGCATGCTGCTGCTGATCCTGGGCGACAACTTCCTGATGCTGTACGTCGGCTGGGAGGCGGTCGGCCTGTGCAGCTACGCGCTCATCGGCTTCTGGTACAAGAAGCCCTCGGCTGCGGGCGCGGCGAAGAAGGCGTTCATCGTCAACCGGGTCGGCGACTTCGGTTTCGGGCTCGGGATCATGATGATCTGGACCCTGCTCGGCACGCTCGACTTCGAGCAGGTCTTCGCGACGATCCACACACTCGATCCAACTGCGATCACGGTGATCGCGCTCCTCCTCTTCGCCGGCGCGGTGGGCAAGAGCGCGCAGTTCCCGCTCCACGTCTGGCTCCCCGACGCGATGGAGGGGCCCACCCCGGTCAGCGCCCTGATCCACGCCGCCACCATGGTCAACGCCGGCGTCTACATGGTCGCCCGCTCCAACCCGATCTTCGCGGAGAGCCCCACCGCCATGTGGGTGGTGGCCAGCATCGGCGTCTTCACCGCCATCTTCGCCGCGGCGATCGCGCTGACCCAGAACGACATCAAGAAGGTGCTCGCCTACTCGACGGTGAGCCAGCTGGCGTACATGTTCTTCGCGCTGGGGATCGGGGCATGGGTGGCAGCCATCTTCCACCTGGTCAGCCACGGCTTCTTCAAGGGCCTGCTCTTCATGGGCTCCGGCTCCGTGATCCACGGCGCGGCCGGCGAGCAGGACATGCGCTTCCTGGGCGGGCTGCGCGACCGGATGAAGTGGACCTACCGGACGATGGTGGTTGGCTCGCTGGCCCTGGCCGGCATCCCGATCTTCGCCGGATTCTTCAGCAAGGACGAGATCCTGGGCGAGGCGTTCGGGCGAGGCTACTACCTCTTCTGGGCGGTGGGCCTGCTGGTCGCGTTCATGACCGCCTTCTACACGTTCCGGATGGTGTACATGACCTTCTGGGGTACGTGGCGCGGTCCGCGCGACGCCTGGCAGCACGTCCATGAGTCGGCGCCGACCATCGTCGCGCCGCTCATCATCCTGGCCATCCCGACCATCCTGGTCGGCCTCTTCCTGGGTCTGCCGCCCGAGGGCGGCCTGATCCACGGCTGGCTGGAGGAGGTCTTCCATCACGCCGAGGAGCTCGGCGCCGGGATCCTGCCCGGCTCGATCCTCGCCGAGGGTCACCACGGATTCAGCCTCTGGCCCGGCGGGGCGCTCCTCCTGCTGGGCGCGTCCGTCGGAGCGGCCGGGATCTGGCTCGCCTACCGCTGGTATGTCCTCGACCCCGAGGCACCGGCGCGGTTCGTGGCCCGCATCCCGCTCGGGCTTGGCCCGGGGATGTACGCGGCCAGCCTCAACAAGTACTACGTGGACGACTTCTACGGCCTCGTCTGGGCGCGCGGCGGGGTCCTCGTCGGCAACGCCCTGTGGTGGTTCGACGCCAAGGTCATCGACGGCGCGGTGAACGGCGCCGGCTGGGTCGCGCAACGCTGGGGCGCCACGCTGCGACGCACGCAGACCGGCCACGTCCAGAACTACGCCCTCGGCATGGCGGCCGGCCTGGTCGTGGTCCTGGTCGCCTTCCTGGTGTTCCGCGCATGACTGGCTGGCCGATCCTCAGCCTGGTCGTCTTCACGCCCCTGATCGGGGTCGCCTTGATCCTCTTCGTGCCGAAGGACAACCATCGGCTCATCCGCGGCCTGGCGCTCATGGCGGCGCTCGCCAGCCTGGTGTTCAGCCTGCGCCTGCTCGGCTATGAGCCCAGCGGCGCGGAGTTCCAGTACCGCGAGGACATCTCCTGGATCGCCGCCTTCGGGATGCGCTACACCCTCGGCGTGGACGGCCTCTCGGTCGTGCTCGTCCTGCTCACCACGGTCCTCAGCGTGGTGAGCATCTTCTATTCCTTCGACCCGATCCAGAACCGGGTCAAGGAGTACTACGCCACGATGCTGCTGCTGATGGTCGGGATGCTCGGCGTCTTCGTCAGCCTCGACCTCTTCCTCTTCTACGTCTTCTGGGAGCTCAGCCTCATCCCGATGTACCTGATCATCGGGATCTGGGGCGGCCCGCGGCGGATCTACGCGACGGTGAAGTTCGTGATCTACACGCTGGTCGGGTCGCTGCTGATGCTGGTCGCGATCCTGGCCGTGGCGATCGCCCACGCATCGGCCGGCAACCCGTTCACCTTCAGCTACGAGACGCTGCGCGGCTTCGCCTACACCGATGCGCTCCAGGCGCTCGCCTTCGTCGCCTTCTTCCTGGCCTTCGCCATCAAGGTCCCGATGTGGCCGTTCCACACCTGGCTGCCCGATGCGCACGTCGAGGCCCCGACGGCGGGCAGCATCATCCTGGCCGGGGTGCTGCTGAAGCTGGGCGGCTACGGCTTCCTGCGCTACTCGCTGCCGCTCGCCCCGGATGCCGCGGTCGCGTTCGCCCCGATCGTGATCGGCATGGCGGTGGTGGCCGTCATCTACGGCGCCATGGTCTCGATGGTGCAGCCGGACCTCAAGAAGCTGATCGCGTACTCGTCGGTCAGCCACATGGGCTTCGTGATGCTGGGCGTCTTCGTCTTCAACACGCAGGGGCTGCAGGGCGCCGTCTTCCAGATGATCAGCCACGGGGTGACGACCGGGGCGCTCTTCCTCCTCGTCGGGGTGATCTACGAGCGGACCCACGACCGCCAGATCGCGCACATGGGCGGCCTGAACGCCAAGCTGCCGCGCTACGCGGCGATCTTCGGGCTGTTCACCTTCGCCAGCATCGGACTGCCGGGGCTGTCGGGGTTCATCGGTGAGTTCCTGGTCGTGCTCGGCTCGTTCCAGTACTCAGGGTGGGTGGCCGCCGCCACGATGCTGGTCGTCATCATCAGCGCGGTCTACATGCTGTGGATGTTCCAGCGCGTGTTCTTCGCCGTCCCGTCCGACTGGATGCGCCGCTTCTGGCCGACCCTCACCGACATGACCCGCAACGAGTGGCTCGCCCTGACGCCGCTGATCCTGCTGGTGGTGGGGCTGGGCGTCCTGCCCGGCCCGGTCCTCGACGCCATCTCGCCATCGGTCCAGCGCATCCTGGACGTCGTCAACGCGTCATCCGGGCTGACCAGCTTCAGCCTGCCGTGGTAGCAGCGCCATGACCGACGATCTCATCACGATCCTGCCCGAGCTGTCGCTCACCGCGCTGGTGCTGGTCGTCCTGACCATCGATCTCTTCCTGCGGCGCGACGACAAGTGGCTGCTGACGCCGATCACCGTCATCGGGCTCGCGTTCGTGGGGTACGCCTGCTGGACGGTATGGGGTATCAACGACACGGTCTTCGCCGGCTTCTACCGCGTCGACGACCTCTCCGTCTTCTTCAAGGTCGCGACAGTGGTCATCGGCATCCTGTCTGCCCTCTTCGCGCCCACGTACCTCGCCCAGCGCAAGCTGCCGCTGGGCGAGTTCAACGTGATCCTCCTCTTCAGCATGACGGGGATGTTCGTGCTCGCCTCGGCGAGCGACCTGATCACCCTGTTCATCGGCCTGGAGCTGATGGTGATGCCGGCCTACCTGCTGGCCGGGTACCACAAGACGGACCGCTACAGCAACGAGGGCGGGCTGAAGTACTTCCTGCTGGGGAGCTTCGCCAGCGCGATCCTCCTCTTCGGGATCAGCTGGACCTACGGCCTGACCCACTCGACCCGGCTCTCCGAGATCGGCGGGCTGGTGAGCGATGGCGGCCCCGCCGGCTTGATCGCGATCGCGATGCTGACCGTGGGCGCCACCTTCAAGGCGGCCGCGGTGCCGTTCCACTTCTGGACGCCGGACGCCTACCAGGGCGCCCCGACCCCCATCACCGGCTTCCTCTCGGTCGGCCCCAAGCTCGGCGCCTTCGCGCTGCTGGTGCGCATCTTCGCGGACGGCCTCGGTGCGAGCGGCGCCGACTGGTACGGGGTGATGGCCGTGCTGGCGGTGCTGACCATGACCGGCGGCAACATCGTGGCGCTGGCGCAGACGAACGTGAAGCGGATGCTCGCCTACTCGAGCATCGCCCACACCGGCTACATCATCGCCGGCCTGGCCGCGTTCGCCCACACAACCGATCCCGCCGTCAAGGCGCAGGGCATCGAGGCGATCCTCTTCTACGTCCTGGGCTACGGGGTGATGAACATCGCCGCCTTCAGCGTGGTGGGGATGCTGCAGCGTGACCCGCGCCGCTTCGGCGGCCTGGCGGCCTTTGGTGGCCTCGCCGGACGCGCTCCCGCCCTGGCGGCGGCAATGGCGATCCTGCTCCTCTCCCTGACCGGCATCCCGCCGACGGTTGGCTTCTTCGCCAAGCTCTACGTCCTGGTGGCCACCGTCGACGCGGGAGTCGCCTGGCTGGCCGTGGCGATCGCCCTGAACGCCGCGCTGGCCGCGTTCTACTACCTCCGCGTGATCGTCTACATGTACATGCGCGAGCCTGAGGCGGATCCGGCGCCGATTGACCGCTCGCCGCTCACCGCCTTCGCGCTGGCGATCTCGGTGGCCGGCGTCCTGGCCCTTGGCCTCTTCCCGGACCCGATCATCAGCTTCCTGCGGGAATCGGCCGCCGCCCTGCCCTGAGCGAGGAGCCGGTAGACTCGGCCCGATGAAGGGCACCGTCATGGCGGGGATCGGCCTGCCGCTGTTCCTGGCCGTGATCGGCGTCTCGCTGATCCTGGCCGCGGGGCTGCCGGTCGACCGGCCCCGAGCCAGCCTGCCGGGAATCCCCGAGCCGAGCGAAGTCGCGGTGGTGACCGCGACGCCGATCCCGTCGGGGGCGACGGCGGTGCCGACCCCGTCGGGCACCCCGATCCCCGAGGACTGGGTGGCGGTCCAGCTCGAGGTCCTGTCGGTGGGGCTCAACGTGGCGGTCAAGCACGCCACCATCGGTCAGGGTGCCTTCCCCCCGGACGATGGCGCCTACATCCTGTACCAGAGCTCCGAGCCCGGGCGCGGCACCAACTCGTACATCGTCGGGCATGCGCTCCAGAATCTCTTCAAGCGCCTCTGGAACGTGCAGCTGGGCGCGGAGGTCAAGATCCTCATGTCCGACGGGGTGGTCCTGCGCTACATCGTCACCGAGATCCACCCCAACGTCAGCTGCCCCGACGAGCGCGCCGACCCGATGCCCAACCCGCCGCTGGCACTGCAGTACGCGGAGCCCGGTTGCCCGGGCGCACGGTGGGCCGTCCCGACCAACCACGAGCGCCTGACCCTCCAGACGAGCCAGGGCTTCAACCGCAACTGGGGCGAGCTCATCCTCGTCGCGGACCCGCTCTTCTAGGCCGCCCGGCGCCGACCCTCCACCAGCAGAGCGGGGATCACGGTCACCACCGCCACCGCCAGCGCGATCTGGAAGACCAGGCGAAGCACGCCGGCCGCCTCGCCGCGTGACCAGGCCTCGAGCAGGTCCACCAGCGCCAGGCTCGACCGCGGGTCGACCCCCACGAACTCGACGTGCCCGAGGCTGCTGACCAGCGCGTCGCGGCGTGCCGGGTCGTTGATGAGCGCGGTCAGCTCGTCGATCCGGTTCTGGCCGATGCTGGTGAGGAACGCCAGGCCGACGCTCATGCCGATGGTGCGTGTCACCTGCAGCATCGCGCTCGCCACCCCATAGGCCGATGCGCCGGCCGCCTCAACGGCTGCGGTGGCCCGCGGCGAGACCGTCAGCCCGAAGCCGGCCCCGAAGACGGCCAGGTCCCGCTGCAGGCGGGCCAGGTCGGTATCGACTCCCCAGCCGGTGGCGAGCCACAGGCCGGCCGCCGTCAGCACGACACCGGCCACTGCGACGAGCCGCTGGCCGATCAGCCCCGATCCGACGCCCCCGACCACGGCTCCGATCGCGATGGCCAACGTGAGCGCGGTGAGCGCCGCCGCCGATCGGTCCGCGCCGGCATTCAGCACGCGGTTGACGAACACCGGCCCACCGATGATCGCCGTCGCCAGCGTGTAGCCGGTCAGCAGGCTCACCCCGTTCGAGGCAGCGAAGCGCGCGTCGGCGAAGAGGCGTGGGTCGATCAGCGGGGCCGCCTGCCGCAGCTCGCGGAGCACGAACACCCCAAGGAGCACGGCCGATCCCGCCAGCCCACCCAGCACCAGCGGATCGCCCCAACCGCGCTCGCCGGCCAGGGAGAGCGCCCCCACCCCTGCCACCAACGCCAGCGAAGCGATGAGACCGGCCAGCAGGTCCAGGCGGGCCGGCGCGCGCGGCGTCTCGACGCCGCCGGCGACCACGTACAGCAGGAGCAGGACGACGAGGCCGACCGGCACGTTCAGGAAGAAGATCCACTGCCATCCCACCACGTCGAGGCCGGGGATGGGCAGGGCCACGTGGAGGAGGACCCAGGCGCCGTAGGCGGGGCCCACCGCCATGCCGACGAACGTCGCCGCTCCCTCGATCCCGAGCGCAGTGGCGCGAGCGCGACCCTCGAACAGGTGGCTGGCGAGGGCCATCGAGAGGGGCACCAGCGCCCCGCCGCCGAGCCCCTGGACCACGCGCGACCCGATCAGCCAATCGATCCCGGCCTCGGGTCCGGCGACGCGCGAGAGGCCGGCGCCCAGGCTGCCGAGGCAGAAGAGGGCAAGGGCCATCAGGTAGAGGCGCCGCGCACCCCACAGGTCGGCCGCCCGTCCGGCGAGCGGCATCGCCACGATGTAGGCCAGCAGGTAGGCGTTGACGATCCAGCTGGCACGGCCGAGGTCGGCCCAGCCGCCGAAGTCGGCAACGATCGAAGGAAGCGCGATGGCGACCACCATCAGCTCTGCGCCACCCAGAAAGACACCCAGGGAGGCGACCGCCAGGATCCCCCAGGCGGCGGGCCTCACAGGTCAGAGCGCTCGAGACCCGCCGCGGCGAGGACCAGCAGGACGGCCGCGGCGCCGAGTGCGGCACCGGCGGACTGGAGCGAGCCGGCCACCGGACGGGCCGCCGAGTCCAGGTGCGCGAGCAGCGCCAGTCCGCCGAGCGGCAGCGGGATGGCGTTGAGCGGCACCAGGAACGTCCATGCGACCAGCGGGCCGCTGACCGCCAGGGCCAGCAGCGTCGCTGGCAGGGTCCGGAACGTGGTGCCGATCAACAGGCCGGCAGCAACCCCGGCCATGGCCGTGGCTGCCGTCGCGCCAACCGCCGCGCTGAACGGGATCGCATCGGGTGACGTCTCGGCGCGCGCGATGGCCGCCAGCCACGCCCCGACCGACCCCACCGCGAGGCCCACCACGAGCAGGATGGCGAAGCCGAGAAACCAGGAGAACAGGACCGATGCCCGTGGGACGGCGCGCGCGGCCATCCACGCAACCGTTCCGCGACGCCGTTCGTGCGCCATGGTCAGGGCCGCCAGGCCTGACGCGATGCAGGTCGTGACCCCGGCGGCCACGGCGTACCAGAAGCCCGCCCCACCAACTGCGGTCTCGCCCGCGAACTCCGGCGGGATCGCGCTGACCAGCATCCCCCCGATCACCGGAATTCCCACCAGCGGGACGAGCCGGAAGCTGATCCACAGCTCGTGCAGCGCCATCCGGGTGAGCGTGCGCAGGCGCCTCATCCTGCCCCAGCCTCCGCCTCGGCGAGGTCGATGAACGCGTCAATCCCGCGCTGCGAGAGCGCCAGGCCCAGTTTGTCGAGCTCGGCGATGGGGGCATGCACCCGGAGGCGGCCGTCGCTCAGGAACGCGAGCTGCTTCGCGATCCCCGACTCGCTCGCGGGGTAGCGGCTGGCGATCACGACCGTGCGGCGACGACCCGGGATCGTCAGCAGCCGCGCTCGCTCCTCCGCATCGATCGCCCGCAGCGGCTCGTCGAGGAGGAGGACCTCGGGATCGGTGAGCATTGCCGACGCCAGCCCGACCCGCTGGGCCAGGGGCTCGCCGCCGCGCCGGATCGGCTGGTCCAGGTACACCCCGATCTGGTATGCCTCGGCGACCCGGTCGATCCGGCGCTGGATCTCACTCGGTTCGTACTCGGCGATGCGCCCGGCGAGGTCGAGCACCTCGCGCGGCGTCATCCATGGATAGATCCCAGCCTCGGGACCCACGTAGCCGACGCGCCGCGCCCAGCCGGCGGCGGAGCTGTCGGGTCGCGCCACGCCTGCAAGCCGGACGGTCCCGCGGTGCACGCGCGACAGGCCAGCCAGCACGCGCAGCAGCATCGAGGCCGACTGCTCGGGACGTGACACGACGAGCAGGCGCGCGCCGACGCCCACCACCAGGGTCAGGTCATCCAGGAGGCGCTGGCCGCGCCATCTGCGAGTGACCCCCTCGCACACGACCGCGGCGGGCTTGAGCGTGCGGACCGACTTCGAGGCCCAAAGCGCGTCGGGCGTGGAGCTCGTCACGGGTCGCACCTTAGCACGGGCTCTTCGTGGCTCTTGACGCCCTGCGTATCGGCCCATATCATAAGCACCCGCTTATATCAATCCGCATTTGATAAAGAAGCACTACGCAATGACGCTTGCCCCCGAGACCCGAGCGGAGCGCGACCTGCGCCGCCTGCGCACCCTCTATCGCGCGTTGGGCGACGAGACGCGGCTGCGGGTCATCAGCCTCCTGGCCGAGTTCGGGCCGATGCCGGTCAACGAGCTCTCGGCCCGCGTCGTCCTCTCCCAGCCGCTCATCAGCTGGCACCTGCGGATCCTCCGTCTCGCGGACCTGGTCGAGACCAGGCGGCAGGGCCGCGAGGTGATCTGTGGGTTGCGCACCGCCGCCTTCGAGGAGCTCCACGAGCTCGAGGCCCGGCTGATCGGCGGGACCTCCGGGATCGGCACGGCACGGCCGCGCGGCGCGTCGGAGGTGGCCGATGTCGGCTAGCCCGCAGGCCGGGCAGCTGCCGCGCGGCAGCTCGCTCCTCTCGAACCGACTGAAGGAGGCTGGTCGCGCCCTGCTCGCGCCGCTCGTGCGCCTGGCACAGCGACTCGGGATCACCCCCAACGGCGTCACGGTGATCGGCTTCGTCGTGGTGGCCGTCGCGGCCGGGATGGTGGCCTATGGACAGCTCCTCGGCGGAGCGGCCGTCCTCGTCGCCGGATCCCTGCTGGACGCCGTCGACGGCGCGCTGGCGCGGGCCACCGGTGGGACCACCCCGTTCGGCGGTTTCCTCGACTCGACCCTCGATCGCGCGGCCGAGGCGATCCTCTACGCGGGCGTGATCGTCTATTTCCTGCGCAGCGAGGCCGACCCGATCGGTCCGGTCGTCCTGGCGCTCGCCGCCCTGTGCGGCTCGTTCATGGTCAGCTACACGCGAGCCAAGGCTGAGGCGTTCGGCATCTCGGCTGCGGTTGGGCTCGCTCCACGCACCGAACGGCTCGTCCTGGTCGTGGCCGGCATCGCGCTCGCCGGCTTCGGCATCGGCTTCGGGCTCATCGGTGCCATCGGCATCGTGGCCGCCCTGGCGGCGGCAACCACCATCCAGCGCATCTGGCACGTACAACGCGAGATGACAGAGCTGCCCGCGGTCAGCCGCGTCGACAGCACAGAGGAGAGATAGCCATCGTGGCAAGCAAGAACGGAAAGGGCGGCAGCAACGGGCATCGCCCGGATGACGGCAAGATTCGGGTCGCGATCGTCGGGGTCGGCAACTGCGCGTCGAGCCTGATCCAGGGTCGCTACTACTACGAGAACGCGAAGGACGGGGACCTCGTCCCGGGCCTGATGCACGTCAACCTGGGCGGGTACCACGTTCGCGACATCGACTTCGTGGCCGCCTTCGACGTCGACAAGACTAAGGTCGGCAAGGATCTCTCCGAGGCCGTCTTCGCCGGCCAGAACAACACCTTCAAGTTCTCCGATGTGCCGCACACCGGCGTCACCGTCGACCGCGGCATGACCCACGACGGGCTCGGCAAGTACCTCTCCCAGGTGATCGAGAAAGCCCCCGGCCCGACCGCCGACGTGGTGGGGATCCTCAAGGATCGCAAGGTCGACGTGATGGTCTCGTACCTGCCGGTCGGCTCGGAGGAGGCGACCAAGTGGTACGTCGAGCAGGCCCTGCAGGCCGGCGTCGGCTTCATCAACGCCATCCCCGTGTTCATCGGGCGCGAGCCGTACTGGCAGCGTCGCTTCGCCGAGCGCGGCCTTCCGATCATCGGTGACGACATCAAGAGCCAGGTCGGCGCGACGATCACGCATCGCGTGCTGACCCGCCTCTTCATGGACCGCGGCGTGCGGATCGACCGCACCTATCAGCTGAACTTCGGCGGCAACACGGACTTCCTGAACATGCTCGAGCGCGAGCGGCTCGAGTCGAAGAAGATCAGCAAGACGAACGCGATGACCTCGATGCTCGACTACGAGATCGACGACGACAACGTCCACGTCGGGCCGTCCGATTACGTGCCGTGGCTGAAGGACCGCAAGTGGTGCCACATCCGGATGGAGGGGACCACCTACGGCGACGTCCCGCTCAACCTGGAGCTCAAGCTCGAGGTCTGGGACTCGCCGAACAGCGCCGGTGTGATCACCGATGCGATCCGCTGCCTGAAGCTCGGCCTGGATCGCGGCCTGGCCGGCACGCTCGTCGGGCCGTCCTCGTACTTCATGAAGAGCCCGCCGCGCCAGCTGCACGACGACGTCGCCCACGAGCGGGTCGAGGCCTTCATCCGCGGCGACGACAACGAGACCCTGGTGGGCACCGAGACGCCGCCGAAGAGCACGCAGCGCAAGCTCCCGGCGGCCAAGGCCAAGGCCGCCGTCACCTAGACTGAGCGGGTGTCCAGCACGGCTAGCGCCACGCAGGTCGAACGCCCACGGGCCACGGCGGGCGAGCGGCGGCGGGAACAGCTCACCTACTGGGCCTATCGGCTCGGTGAGCGCGTCATCAACTTCCTGCCGCGCTGGCTCGTGCTCCCACTTGCCACCGCCGCCGGCAATGCGGCGCACGACCTGACCGCCGACAAGCGCGCCGTGGTGCGCGGCAACGTGGCGACCGTCCTGCACCTGCCAACCGACCACCCGCGCGTGCGACGCGCCGCTCGTCGGGCGTTCCGCAACTACGCCAAGTACCTCGTCGACGTCATGCGACTCGACACGCTGACCGCCGACCAGGTCCACGAGCTGGTCGACATCGACAACCTCGAGATCCTCGAGGAGGCGCGCACGGCGGAACGAGGCGTGTTGCTCTGCACGGTGCACGTCGGCGGGATGGACCTCATCGCTCCGGCCCTGCATCGGTTCGGGCACGACATGCACGTGGTGGCCGACGACACGACCTACGGCCGTCTCTACGAGCACCTCAGGGCGATCCGGGCGCGCCACGGCATCACGCTGATCGGGTGGCGCAGCCTGCGCGGCCTGTTCCGCGCGCTGAAGGCCGGGTCAAACCTGGTCCTCTTCTGCGACGGCGGCTATCGCGACGGCGACGTCCCGGTCGAGTTCCTTGGCGAGCCGACCACCTTCCCGGCCGGGCCGGCGGCACTCTCCGCCCGCTCGGGTGCGCCGATGCTGCCGGTCGCCTGCAGCCGCCTCGGCGATGACCGCTTCCGGACCCGCGGCCTGCCGCTCATCACCGCGGCCGACGACTCGCCGGCCGAGACGTACCGAGCCACCCAGGCGCTGGCCGACGCGCTGGGAAGCGTCATCGGCGACGATCCCGGCCAGTGGTACATGTTCCGCCCGGTCTGGCCACAGACCGATGCCGACCGCGCGCGGGCCCGCGCTGCCCTCGATGCGGCTCGCCGCGGCGAGGACTGGACGAAGCCGTCGGCCTGACATGGGAGGCCTGATGCTGGGCGTCGGCCTGCGCGCCGCCGACCTCGTCGCTCGCCTCCTGCCGCGCGACGTGGCCTACGGGCTGGCGGATCTGATCGGTCGCGCCTGGTATCGACTCGCCGCTGAGCGCCGGGCGCTGGTGGCCGCCAACCTCGCCCGGGTCACCGGCCGGAGCGGTCCAGCTCTGGATCGGCTGGTGCGCCGCGCCTTCGGGTCGCATGCCCGCTACTACCTCGAGCTGCTGCGCATCCCGCACGCCTCGGTCGAGGAGATCGGCGCGATGGTGACCGTCGACGAATGGGAGCGCCTCAAGCCGCTCCTGGCCAATGGGGCTGTGGTTGCGACGCTCCACCTCGGCAATCCCGAGCCATACGGCTCATTCGTCGCCGCCGAAGGCCTGCACGCGACGGTCCCGGTCGAGGAGATCAGGCCCAAGGCCCTCTTCGACTTTCTCCTCGCGCGTCGCGCGACCGGGCGCGGTGTTCGCGCGGTGCCGCTCTCCCAGGCCCGGCGGGCGCTGATGGACGAGCTGAAGGCCGGCGGCATGGCCGTCCTGGTGGCCGACCGCAACCTTGCCGGCAAGGGACATCCCACAACGCTGTTCGGGGCCACGGCGAGCCTCCCCACTGGCCCGGCCACGCTGGCGCTCATCTCGGGCCGCCCGCTCCTCGTGGCTGCCTGCCGCCGCCTCGGGCCGGAGCGCTTCAACGTGCGCGCCTGGCACATCGAGGCGGAGCTCAGCGGTGACCGCCGCGCCGACGTCGCCACGCTGACCGACGCCATTGCTCGACGCATGGAGGAGGCGATCAGCCTCGCACCCGAGCAGTGGTTCGCCGCCTTCCAGCCGATCTGGGACTCGTCGGATGGTTGACAAGCAGCCGCGGAGCGGCGGGGAGCGCGGCCGGGCGGACATGCACCTGCACACGCTCTACTCGGACGGCACGATGGAGGTGCAGGCCCTGCTCGACCATGTCGAGCGCCACACCGAGCTCGACCTCGTCGCGGTGACGGACCACGAGCGGATCGACGGCGCGCTCCGCGCCCGGGAGCTGCACGCGGCGGGCGACTACCACTTCGGCCTCGTCGTCGGGGAGGAGATCACCACCCGGCGCGGGCACCTGCTGGCCCTCTTCCTGACCGAGCGGATCCCGGCCCTCCGGCCGCTGGAGGAGACGATCGAACGTGTCCACGATCAGGGCGGAATCGCCATCGCCGCGCACCCGATGGCGCCGCTGACCCCCAGCCTCGGTCGCCGGAGCCTCATTCGGCTGCACCGCGACCCCGACCCGCGGCATCGGCTCGACGCGATCGAGATGCTCAACCCCAGCGTCGCCGGCCGGGCCCGGCGCCCGCACCGCCACGCGCTCAACCAGCTCATGGAGCTCGCAGCGGTCGGCAACTCGGATGCGCACGTGCTGGAGCACATCGGCACCGGCTGGACCTGGTTCCCGGGCGCGAGCGTCGAGGACTACCGCACGGCGATCTCCGAGCGCACCACCGAGGCCGAGGGCGAGTACTGGACGCATTGGCACAACGTGAGCGTCTACGGCCGGCAGCTGGTCGCCAAGGCCCGGCACGTCCGGCATACTCTTCGTCCCACAGGAGAGTGGCGATGACCGAGTCGATCGCTCCGCCGGCGCCGCCCGCCGCGGCAGGTGCGCCGACCCCCGCCGCCCCATCGATCGCCGAGCGCGCTCCGCTGAAGATCGGGATCGTCAGCCCGTACGGGTATCCACACCCCGGCGGAGTCAACGAGCACGTTCGCCACGCCTACGAGGCGATGCGGCGGATGGGCCACGACGTCTGGATCATCACCAGCAAGTACGGCAAGGAGCGCGAGGACGAGGGCCGGGTCATCCGGCTCGGGACCGGCTACGCCTTCCCGGCCAACGGCAGCATGGGCCGCGTCACGCTCGGCTGGCGCTTCAAGCAGCAGGCCCGTGACCTGCTCGCCGAGCATCGGTTCGACATCCTGCACTTCCACGAGCCGTTCGTGCCGTTCCTGTCACCGACCGTCCTGGATCGATCGGACACCATCAACATCGCGACCTTCCACGCCTTCGGCGGCTTCTCGCCGTCGTACTGGGTCGGGAAGTGGTTCGCCGGCCGCCTGAACGACAAGCTGCACGGCCGCATCGCGGTCAGCGGGGCGGCGCGCCACTTCATCAGCCGCTACTTCCCCGGCGACTACCGGATCATCCCCAACGGGGTCGACCTTGACCGATTCGCCGACGCCGAGCCGTTCGAGGAGCTGCGCGACGGCACCATCAACATCCTCTTCGTCGGCCGCTTCGAGGAGCGCAAGGGGCTGATCCACCTGCTGCGGGCCTATCACCGCCTGCGCAAGCGGCACGTCGACGCGCGGCTGCTGATCATCGGCTCGGGGCCGAGGCAGCGCGAGTACCGGCGCTTCATCGGGCTGCGCCAGATTCGCGACGTCGAGTTCCTGGGGCGGGTGTCCGATGACGCGAAGGCGCGCTACTTCGCCAGCGCCGACATCTTCTGCGCCCCTGCCACCGGCCAGGAGAGCTTTGGGATCGTCCTGCTCGAGGCGATGGCCGCCGGCGTGCCGATCGTGGCCTCGGACATCCACGGCTACAAGAACGTGGTCCAGCGCGGCGTCCAGGGGCTGCTGGTCGAGCCGCGCAACCATCGGGCGCTGGCCGCTGCCCTCTACCGCCTCTCGAGCGACGCGGACCTGCGCCATCGGATGGGCGAGGAGGGGCGCGCCAAGGCGCCCGAGTACTCCTGGGACCGGGTGACCGAGCAGATCGTGGACTTCTACCGTGAGATTCAGGACGGGGTCAGCGTCCCGCGTTAGGAGTCGCCGCCGAAGTGGGTGAATCCCGCGAAACGCCCGACTGAGATCACCGTGCCGTCGTCGCCCAGCATTTCTGCCTTGCGTCGCAGCTGGTCGAGCGCACGTTCGCTCGGTCGGCCGTAGCACTCGATGGCGGTGAGAGTGAGGAGATGCGCCAGCTTCCGGAACTCTTCGCCGCCGATGTCGAGGTGGAGCTCGAGAGATGCCGAGTCGGGGTGGACGGCCACGACCGTCATCCGCATCGCGACCTCGTCGATGTGGAAGCCGTAGACCAGCAGGCGGGGCTCCTGGGCGTCGATGAGGTCGACGAGCCGTCGGACCCCAGCTTTGAGCTCGTCAAGCGAACCCCCGCGGATCCTGGAATGATCGATGTAGACGATCGGTTCGGACGTGCTGGGGGCTGCTCGCAGGCCGGCCACGCGTCAGTATCGCACCCGAGTTCGCGCTAGAGCGGCTTACGGTAGACCCTGTCGGTGCGGGCGACCTTGAAGCCGCTCACCTCGTAGACCCCCAGTGCCCCGTGCGGGTTCTCCGCGTCCACGCCGAGCCCTGCGCTCGTCATCCCCGCGTCCCGCAGGACGCGCAGGCTCTCGGCGACGAGCGCCCGCGCGATCCCCTGCCGTCGCCAGGCGCGGCGCACGCCGACCGAGTTGACCCAGCCGCGCTTCAGCCCCAGCTCGGCATTCGCCTCGTGGTCGATCCGGTTCAGCACCTGGCCCACGATCTCGTCGCCCTGCCACGCAACGACCCAGAGGCTCATGTCGCGCCGCGGATCGGTCCGCTTCCGCTCGAAGCTCGCCTCTGAATCGTCGACCGATCCCCAGTGGTCGCGGAAGACCTCGATCTCGACCTGCCAGATGGCGCGCAGGTGCTCTTCGAGTGCAGGGCGCAGCTCGATCCCAGCGGGGAGTGGCAGCGACGGGATGTCGTCCAGGTTGGGACGCTCCATCTCGTAGTCGTAGCGAACGATCTTGTACCCGTGCCCCTCGAGAAGGGCCAGGCGGCCGGCCTCGGCCTCGCCAGCCCAGCTCTCCAGGCGCTTCTCGACATCCGGATGCGTGGCGGCGACCCTTCGCTGGCGCTCTTCCATCCAGCGCAGGAGCGCGGTCCCGAGCCCGCGCCGGCGCCAATCCGGATGCACCTCGCCCCAGATCGAATAGTTGCGGCCACCATCGTTGTCCTGCTCCCAGCCGCCCTCGGTATAGGCGACGACCTTCCCGTCGACCTCGGCGAAGAGGAGGTCGGCCGCCAGGTCCAGGTTCGATGGGTGGTCGAGCCAGCTGGCGATCTGGGCCTGGGCGAGCCGGTGCTGGATGCCGTTCGCCTTCATGGCTGCGTTGACGAGCTCCGCGATGGTGGCGTCGTCGGCCGGGCGCTGGATGCCACGGAACCGCAGACCTGGAATGGCCGGGGCGTCGGCGAGCGTGATGGTCATCGGTGGATCTCCATCGGCTTGTGGTAGGCGCTCGAGCGCAGGTGAACCTCGAAGCCGGCCCGCTCGTAGATGCCCAGCGCCCCCGTCGGGTTATCAGCGTCGACGCCCAGCAAGGCGCTCGTCATGCCGCGTTCCCGCAGCAGGCCGAGGCTGCGACCGACCAGCGCGGCCGCCAGCCCCCGGCGGCGCCAGGGACGGCGGACAAAGACACTGTCGAGGATCCCCCGCTGCCGATCCAGCGCCTCGTTCTCCTCGGCGTCGATCGCGTTGATGACCCCGCCCGCGATCTCGTCGCCGTCCCAGGCGATGACGAACAGCGTCGGGTCGAAGATCGGCTCGTTGCGCCAGACCTGGTAGCTCGCCTCGGACGTGTCGAAGCCACCCCAGTGATCCATGAACGCCTCGCTGTCGGCCGCGAAGAGGCGCCGATAGCCCGCGTCGTCCGACACGGACCGGAGCTCCATCCCCGCCGGGAGTGGAGGGATCTCGATGTCGTCGAGGGTCGGCCGCACCATGTCGAAGAAGTAGCGCACCGGCTCGTAGCCGGCGCCGCGGATGAGGGCCACGGTGCCGACCCGGCGCTCCGGGGCAAAGGCTCCGAAGACGCGCGGGAGGTCGTCGGGATGCCCCGCCGCGATCTCGAGCAGCCGGGCCTCGTTGTGGGCGAGGATCGCTGATCCGAGCCCCTGCCGCCGCCATGCCGGGTCGACGTGGCCGCGGGTCCGATACTCCCGCTTCCCCTCCGACATCTCGACCCAGTCGACCCACCCGTAACCCACTACCTGCCCGCCGACAGTGGCCACCACGAGGTCGCGGGCCGGGTCGTAGTTGTCGCGCCGGCTCAACAGCCAGTTTCCGAGCCCCGCCTCGCTTGACCGCTCGTCGATGCCGTCCGCCACGTTGGCGGCGTTGGCGATCCGCACGAACTCGGCGAGGTCGGATGCGCGATGCGGTCGCAGGTCCAGCGCGACGCGGGTGCTCATCAGGCGACCTCCATCGGCTTCCGGTATGCGGCCGAACGGCGATGGACGGCGAAGCCGGCGCGCTCGTAGAGGGCCAACGCCCCGGAAGGGTTGTCGCTGTCCACACCGAGCATCGCCTCGCTCATGCCCGCCTCGCGCAGCCGCACGAGCGAACGCGCTACCAGGGCTGCGCCAAGGCCGCGGCGACGCCACGCGCGCCGCGTGAAGACGCTGTCGAGCCATCCACGACGCCGTCCGAAGGCCTCGTTGTCGTCGGCGTAGATGGTGTTCAGCACGGCCCCCGCGATCTCGTCGCCATCCCAGGCGACAATCCAGAGGTCCGAGTTCCAATTCGGGCGGACGAGCCAGGCCTCGAACGCCGCATCGGAGGAGTCGAAGCCACCCCAGTGGTCCTCGAACGCCTCGACATCGGCGTCCCAGAGCTGCTTCTTGCTCGCGCGATCCTTCCCGGCCGGCCGGACCTCGAGCCCGTCAGGCATCGGCGGAACCACGATCGCATCCAGGGTCGGCCGCAGCATCTCGAAGAAGTAGCGCGCCGTCGCGTAGCCGGCAGCTGCCATCAGCCGGCCCTTCGCGACATTCAGGTCGGATGCCCACGTGCCGAACGAGAGCGGCCGGGTGGACGCGGTCGCCGCGGGATGAGCACGGGCATGTGCCTCCTGCCAGGCCAGCAGACGACGACCGATGCCGCGGCCCTGCCAGTCGGGATGCACGTAGCCACCCAGCCTGAACTCACGCAGGCCGTCGGTGGTGTCGACCCAGTCGACCCAGGCATAGCCGACCAGCACGCCGTCAACCTCGGCCAGCACCACATCGGTGCCCGGATCGAAGCCGGCCATCGGGTATCCCAGCCAGTTCTCGAGGTCGGCAACGGTCGTGATCTCGTCCATGCCATTGGCGGCGTAGACCGCGTTCGCGATCGGCACCATCTCGGCGGCGGGTCCGGTGCCGCCGGTGTGCTGGCGCAGGATGAGGCCGGGAATCTCAACGGTCATGGCTAGCCAACTCGCTTCAGTTTGCCGGTGCGCTTGGCGTAGCGCTCGGCACGGCCGAACGCCCAGAGGCCGAGGGGGATGAAGACGATCCCCATCAGCAGCAGCGGCCACACATCGCCGAACAGCTCGGCGATACCGACGCCGTCGATCAGCCCCGCGCGGACGCCGTGCAGCACGTAGGTCGCCGGGCTGAAATTCGACAGGAACTGCATCCAGCCGGGCAGGATGTCGACGCTGTAGTAGACGCCGCTGATGAGGAGCAGCACAGACTGCAGGACGAAGGTCATCTGCGCCCCGCGCTCGACGTACATCAGCGGCAGGATGGCGGTCATGATCCCGATCCCGATGAACGAGACCGAGCCGAGCACCATGAAGACCGCGGCGGTCGCGAAGTTGGCACGCGCCAGGTCCAGCTCGAAGAAGAGCGCCAGCACGATCAGCACCACGACCGTGTGCACGAAGCCGAACGCCACCGCATAGACGGTCGAGCCCAGCATCTGGGCATAGCGACGCACGGGGGCCATGAAGGTGTACTCCAAGGTCCCTTCCCAGCGCTCCCAGCTGACGGTCTCGGCGATGAAGCTGAAGACAACCGACAGGTAGTTCCAGAAGACCGCACCGATGACGAGGGTCAGCAGCAGCCGGTCGTCCCCCTGTCCGGCACCGATGAGCGACACGGCCAGGGCGCCCGCGACGGCGTAGACCAGGAAGGCGACTTCCCAGCCCCAGTAGCGCTTGGTCAGGTTGAAATTTCGCTCGACGAAGGCGAATGACGCCTTCAGCTCGCGGGTCATGAGTGCCATGTCGTGGGCTCCGATGATCGGGTGGAGAGGACCGGCCAGGCCCCTATCGGGACCGGACCGGTCGCCAACGTGCCGGATCGGCGGCCAGGCGCGTGCCAACGCGCACGAGCTGCCGACCGACCCAGCGCCGCACAGGGCGGCGAGACGGCAGGCCTCGGCCGGCGTGCAGCTCGCGTCGCATGCGGGCGACACGATCGGCATGCACCGATCGAAGGGCCGTCTGGTCGTGCAGGATCAACATCGTTCATCACCTCCTTTCATCACTCGTCGTCGTCTTCGTTCTCGTTCTCGTTGATGTCGTCGTCCAGGGAGCGGCCGGTGTAGGTCATGAAGACGCTCTCCATGGTCGGCTCCTGCCCGTGCTCCGCGGCCACCTTGGCTCGCAGCGCCTCGGGCGTGTCCTCGACCACGATCCGTCCGTCATTGATGATCCCGATCCGGTCGCAGAGCCGATCCGCCTCGGCCAGGTCGTGCGTCGTGAGCACGATCGTGGCGTCATGCGTGTCCCGCAGCTCCTCGATGAAGGTCTGGACGTCCAGCTTCGACCGCGGGTCGAGGCCGGTCGTCGGCTCGTCGAGGAGCAGCAGCGTCGGGCTCGTCAGCAGCGCCCGCGCGATCGCGACCTTCTGCTGCATCCCCCGGCTCATCTGCTCCAGCGGCCTTCCGAGCCGCTTCTCGCCGATCCCCAGCCTGGCCAGGATCGAGATCGCCTCGGCCCGCGCGGCCTTCGGCTCCATGCCGTACAGCCGCGCGGCGTAGGCCAGGTTCTCGAACGGGCTCAGCTTCTTGAAGAAGGCGGCGTCCACGCTCACCCGGTTGATGACCCGCTTGACCGCCATCTCGTCGCGCTCGATGTCGTGGCCGAACACCTCGACCCGTCCGGTGTCCAGGGTGAGCAGCGTGCTCACCAGCCGGATCAGGGTCGACTTGCCGCTTCCGTTCGCGCCCAGCACGCCGTAGATCTCTCCGCGGCGGATCCGGATCGTGACGTCGTTCACGGCCATCACGCGCTTGCGCTTGCGCCGGCTCCCGACCACGAACACCTTCGTGACGTGCTCGACCAGCAGGGCCGGAACGCCGTCGTCCGAGAGGACGCGGTGCGTGCGGGAGGGCGCCGGCGCTGCCGGACGCATCGGCTCCGTCTTCGGTTGTTCCAGCAGGGTGGTCATCTCGGGTTCCTCTGGGTGATCGGTCATCACTCGCTCGGGTGTCTTGGAAGGCCGATGAAATGAAGAGAGCCGCGGGTCCCTTTCGGTCCGCGGCTCTTGCTCCTCGCCGGTGGGCGAGCATCAAAAAACCGTGGACCCTGTCTGGCCCACGGCTCGTGGCTTGTGCTTGGCGGCCCTGCCGCCTGGCATTCAGCTCGAGGGGGGCGCAGATCTCCCGCCGTCGGCGCCGTTGATAGGCGTCGTGAGGCGCTCGAATCGGGCGCTGTGCGAGAGGCTCATGGCTGACTACGTTTCCTCGTTGAGGTTTCGCCGGGCGGCACCACACAGCGGTGAGGCAAGGTCGGGGCCGCCGGCGGAGGATACGACCCGCGCTCCGCCGGTGTCAACCCCGATTCCGCAACGTGCCCGCGACGGTGCCGAGCGTCCCGACAGGACAGGCGATTCGGCACTCCTCGAGCCCCGGTCGACCCTGGTCTGATACGGTTGCCAGCGTCACAGGAGGATGGGGAA
>Ga0209998_10000178_pt1 | contig 23073 bp, 24 predicted proteins | sample EndophyteCoNSPM_FD_187576 | JGI IMG/M metagenome (GOLD analysis project Ga0209998, IMG submission 187576) | Arabidopsis thaliana rhizosphere microbial communities from the Joint Genome Institute, USA, that affect carbon cycling - Endophyte Co-N... | ecosystem: Host-associated > Plants > Roots >... | reverse complement strand
CAGCGCCGCGTGCTTCTCGTGGCGGGTGACGACCTCGCTCCGGACGAAGCGCGTGAGCCCCGCGACGATGCGCGTGATGTCCTCCGGGATGGGGAAGCCGATCGCGGTCACGGCGGCAGCCTACCACGGGAGCGGGAGCGGAAGGCGCGACGGCGCGCTGCGGCGCGGCGACGGCTTCTCACCTCACCCTCATCTGTCTCTCATCGGCGGTTGCTAGGCTGGTCGAGGAGAGAGGTGATGCCGATGCTTCGCGTGACCGGCTGGCCGAGCAGCGTCAGAGAGATTCTCGGCTGGGCCGTCCGGGCCTCGGACGGCCGGATCGGGTGGGTGCGGGACCTCTACCTCGAGGACCGCAACTGGACGGTTCGCCACGTGGTAGTCGACACGCTTCACCGGTTGGGCGGCCGCCGGGTGCTGCTTCCGCCCGAGGCGATCGAGCACGTCGATCGCGCCGCCCGGACGCTCCAGACCGGCCTCACCGGCCGCCAGGTCAGCCGGGGCCCGAGCAGCGACCTCGCGCGTCCGGTGTCCGGCCAGCACGGGCTCGATCTGGGCCGGTACTACCGGTTCCCGTCCTACGTGGTCTCGGTCGGTGCCGCGGTCGTGCTGGCTCCGGCCATCCTCGATCGCACGCTCGACGTCCACTACGACCGCCACCTCCGCAGCGTCCGCGCCATCCGTGGCTATCACGTGCATGCCCTCGACGGCGACGTGGGCCGCGCCGCGGACTTCCTGATCGTGAACGGCTCGTGGGAGATCGGCCACATGGTGGCGTCGATCGGGCTGTGGTGGCCGGCTCGCATCGTGCTCGTGCCGGTGGGCTGGATCGCGGAGGTCAGCTGGGGCGCGGGCACGGTGGAGGTGAGCCTGCCCGCCGAGGCGATCCGCCTCGCTCCGGGATACGATCCGGCGATCGGCCTCGGTCCCGCGCACGAGGAGCGCCTCGAGGGCTACTACGGCCGCGCCCCGTTCGGCGCGCCGCGCGCGATGGCGAAGCTGTGAGCGACTCGATGGCGCACGCGATCGAGCCGCGACGCCGTATCGACGACCCCGGCGCGGCGGTGAAATCGCCGTGGGCGGTCGTGCTGGCCGGGGGTGAGGGCGTACGGCTGCGCCCGCTCACCCGGCGCCTCTTCGGCGAGCCCCGGCCCAAGCAGTTCTGCCCGCTGCTGGGCCCTCGCACGCTCCTGCGGCAGACGCTCGATCGGATCGGGCCCACGATCCCCGTCGAGCGGACAGTGGTGATCGGGATGGAGAGCCATGCCGAGTTCCTGGTCCGCGACCTCGGGGAGCGGCCGCGGGCCACGGTCCTGAAGCAGCCGATCGGCCGCGGCACCGCCGCCGCGGTGCTCCTGGCCGCGCAGTGGATCGAGGCCCACGACCCGGGCGCGACCGCCGTGTTCTTCCCCTGCGACCATTTCATCGCGCGCGAGGGCGAGTTCATGGCCCAGGTCGCCGAGGTGGCCGGCTTCGTCCAGCGCCGGCGGCCATGGGTCGTGCTGCTCGGAGCCCAGCCGGACGAGCCGGAGGTCGAGTATGGCTGGATCCGACCGGGCCCCGCGGTGGAGTGTGGGCTTCATTGGCCCCTCCATCGCGTGGCCCGGTTCCAGGAGAAGCCGTCGCGGGAGGCCGCGCAGGCCATGTGGCGTGACGGCTGCCTCTGGAACACGTTCGTCTTCGCCGCGAGCGCCGCCGCCGTGCTGGACGCCGGCCGCGAGTGCGTGCCGTCGCTGACCGGCCGGCTCGCCCGCCTGCCCGCCTTCTGGGGCAGTGAGCACGAGTCGTGGGCGATGCATCACGCCTACGCGCTCGCGCCGACCGCGAGCTTTTCCCGCGGGGTGCTGGAGATCTGCACCGGGCCGGTCGCGGTCTCGACGCTGCCTGCCGGCGTCTGGCGCGACATCGGCAGCCCCGAGCGGGCGATCCGGGCGATGGCCCGCGTCGCCGAAGGACGCGCATGGCCATCGTGACCATCTCGCAGCAGGTCGGCAGCGGCGGCGCCGAGATCGGTCTGGCCGTCGCCGAGCGCCTCGGCTACTGCTTCGTGGATCACGAGCGCTTCCTGGATCGGACGCAGCCCTACGGTCTCGACGCCCATCGGCTCTGGCACCTGGAGGAGGAGCCGCCGTCGCTGTTCGAGCGGTTCGATCACGAGACCCGCCGTTACATCGCGGTGATCCAGACCGTGCTGCTCGAGATCGCCGCCGAGGACCGCGCGGTGGTGGTCGGCCGCGGCGGCCAGTGGCTGCTACGCGACGTGCCGCACGCGGTGCGGCTGCGGGTCATGGCGCCGACCGCGTTCCGCGTGGACGAGCTGACCAGCGCCCTGTCCAGTCACGGGGGCGAGCGGATCAGCGCGCAGATCGCCGGACAGCTGGTCCACCGCGACGACACCCAGAAGCTCAAGCGCATGCGCTACCTGTTCAACGTCGACCTCAACGATCCCGCGCTCTATCACCTGGTCGTCAATACGGCGGGCCTGCCCCGGCCGGCCGTGGTAGACCTGATTCTTGCCCTGGCCGGTCAGCCGGCCTTTGCCACGACGGACCACGGCGGGCGGATGGTGGCCGATCGGCTGCTCGCCTCGCGAGTCGAGGTCGCGCTCGCCAGCCACCCGGCGACGCGGCGCTATCCGATGGAGGTGCGGGCCGCCGACGGCCTCGTCACGCTGGTGGGCTGCGCCGCTGCGCTCGAGGGCGCCGAGGAGGCGACCCGCGCCGTGCCCGGGTTGCTCGAGATCACGCCGGTCGTCGTGGAGACACCGCCGGTACCGCCCTTCGTGGGATGACCGCGGCGAGGGGACCGTGCCTCACGCGCGCCGGTCAGAGCCGGCGGGCGCCGACCCACCGAGTCCGAAACCAGTTGTCCTCCAGCCGCGCGATCTTCACGCCGCCCGGGTGGGTGGCGTGGATGAATCGGCCATCGCCCAGGTAGATGCCGTTGTGGCGCAGCCGGTCGAAGAACACCACGTCACCGGGCTGCAGGCTCTCGCGGGGGACGGGCGTGCCGTGGCGGTACTGCTGGGCCGCGTTGTGGGGAATCGAGACGCCGACGCGCGCGTACACGTAGCTCACCAGCCCGGAGCAGTCGAAGCCGGCGGGACTGTCGCCGGCCCAGACGTAGGGGGCGCCGAGATATTGCGTGGCCAGCCGCGCGGCGGCTGCATTGCGGGACGAGGCCGGCTGGCTCTCGGCGATCGGCGGCCGGATGAGCGCGCCGCCGCCGTAGTCCTCGGGCGCGAGCACTGCCTTCGAGCACCCCGCGCCGGCGATGAATGCGAGACACGCGCTCGCGACGGCCCGCCGGATGGCGCCGGTCATGACGGGTTCACGGTAGCACGGCCCGCGCCGCGGCCGGCCAGGTCTGCTACCCTTGGGCCACCATCTCCGCCGAGCCGTTCATCTCCGAGGAGGCCGTATGCGATACGCGAAGCGCTCGATGATCGTGGCCGCGCAGCCGGAAGCGACCGAGGCCGGCGCCGAAATCTTGAGATCGGGCGGCAACGCGGCGGATGCCGCGATGGCCTGCGCGCTGGTGCAGGGCGTGGTGGACCCGTTGATGTGCGGCATCGCCGGCTTCGGCAGCTGCGGCCTCGCGATGCGCGACGGCTTCCACGGCTACATCGATTTCCACGCGCCCGCCCCCCGGGCGGTGCGCCCCGACATGTGGGCCGACCGGATCGAGTCCGAAGCGCGGGACGGCTACGGCTTCATCCTGCGCGGCCGCGTCAACGACATCGGCTACCAGGCGATCTGCGCGCCCGCGAGCCTGCGGGCCTATCGCGACGCGCACCGGGAGCACGGGCGGCTGCCGTGGGAGCAGATCGTGGAGCCGGCCATCGCGTGGGCGGAGGGCGGCTGGACGGTGCGGCCCCACGTGGGCTCGTGGTGGGCGGAGGACGGACAGATGGGCCGGGCCGCGAACCACGAGCGCCTCGCCTTCACGCCTGCCTCGCGCGCGCTCTACTGCCGCCCCGACGGCACCCCGAAGCGGGTGGGGGACCGGGTGGTGAACCGCGATCTGGGCCAGACCCTGCGCCTCGTCGCCAAGCACGGCGACGCGGTGTTCTACGAGGGGGAGATCGCCGAGGCGATCGTGGAGGACATGCGCCGGCACGACGGCCTGATCGCGGCCGCCGACCTGCGCGACTGGCGGACGACCCGGAACCGGCCGCTCTGGGGCACGTACCGTGGCTATCGCGTGTCGAGCAATCAGCCGCCCGGCGGCGGCATCCTCCTGATCGAGATGCTGAACATCCTCGAGCATTTCGACCTGGGCAAGCTCGAGCACAACGGGGCCGAGTACGTCCGCATCGTGGCCGAGGCCATGAAGCGCGCCACCATCGACAAGGACCGCCACGTGGGCGATCCGAGGTTCGTCGAGGTGCCGGTGGAGCGGCTGACCGGCCGCGAGTACGCGACCCCGCTCGCCGAGGAGATCCGCGCGCGGCGCAAGGCCGACGTGCCCCGCTTCAACGCGGGCGCGCCGAGCCGCGACACCACCCACGTCTCGGTGATCGACGCGGAGGGCAGCTGCGTGACCATGACCCATTCCCTCGGCATGCCGTCGGGGGTGATCACGAGCGGGCTCGGCTTCATGTACAACGGCTGCATGGGCGTCTTCGATCCGCGACCCGGCCGCGCCGGTAGCCTGGCGCCGGGCAAGGCGCGCTTCAGCTCGGTGGTGCCGTCGATCGTGTTCGAGGGCGATCGTCCGCACATCATCATCGGCGCGCCCGGCGCGACCCAGATCGCCATGGGCGTGCTGCAGGTGCTGCTGAACGCGATCGACTTCGACATGACCATGGTGGAGGCGGTGAGCGCGCCTCGGTTCTCGGCGACCAGCAACGCCATCGACGTATCCAACCGCATCCCGCGCGGTGTGCAGCGCGAGCTGGAAGCGGAGGGCTACGAGGTCGTGCGCAGCCCCAACACCTACGGCTTCGCGGCGGTGCACGCCATCCGCGTGCATCCCGACGGTCTCGACGGCGGCGCCGATCCGGGCCACGACGGCATCGTGATGGCGGTGTAGCCGGCGTCGATCCCGCGCGGCTGGTCGACGACCGGGGTGCCGAGCGCGCGCCCGGGACCTCAGGCCTCGCTCACCAGGAACGCGCAGCAGGCGGGCATCGCCGGGGCATCGGCGTGGTCCACCACCGCGCCGGGGCAGAGCGTCCGGATCAGCGAGCCGAAGAACACCCCGCAGACGTCCGGCTGGATCTTCGAGAGGTCCTGGAACGGGCACTGGTGGATGGTCAGCCGTCGGGGCCCGCTCGCCGTCTCGGCGACGTCGGCCTGCCAGGCGAACTCGGTCTCGAGCCACTCCAGCAGGCGGCGCCACCGCTCGGGACTAGGGCCGCCCGACACGCGGCTCGGCACATGCTCGGCCACCCGCCGGGCCGCGGCCGCGATCGTCTGCTCCACGGCTTCCGGGCCCTGCCGCTCGGCGAGCACGTCGATCATCTGGGCCAGCAGCAGGTCGTAGCGCTTCGGAAAGATCCGCATGCCCTGCGGAGAGACCCGGTAGAGGTAGGTCGGGCGGCTCGGCTGGGTCACCAGCTTGCGCCTGACGACCAGCCCCAATGCCTCCAGGGTCGTCAGATGCTGCCGTACCGCTGCCGAGCTGACCCCAAGCCGCTCACTGAGCTGCTGTGAGCTAAGCTCCTCCCGAAGCAGTAGTTCGAGGATGTCAAGCCTGGTGCCTGTCGGCGTTTCCATGTTCTTTAGATAGTAAAAAAACTTTTTACTTGCTTAAATATCTTACCGCGCCTACGATACGCCCGGTACCTCGAATCCCCAAGCTCTGGTTCAAGGAGGCGGACATGAAGCGACTCGGTATGACCCTGGCGGTCCTGGCGTTCGGTGCTGGCGTCCTCACGGTCCAGGCGGCTCCCGCCCACGCGCAGGCGACGGCGCCCCCCGGCGGCGACTACAAGAAGGTCAGCAGCCTGGTGGCGCTGCCCGATTTCGTCCCCGGCCTCGGCACGCTGTACGTGAAGCCGTCGACGCTGCCCGCCGGCCCGTTCCTGGCCTACGACCACGACGGCAAGCTGGTCAGCAGCGTGTACATGATCCCGCTCAAGGACATCAGCGCGCACAAGGCCTTCAACAACCTGGCGGTGGCGCAGGAGAAGGTCGATCACGTGGACATGTACTTCAACGCCGGGCACCCGGGCGTGGCCGAGCCGCACTACCACATCGTGATCTGGTACGTGTCGGCCGACAAGGCGATGGCGCTCCAGAAGTAGACGGTCCATCGTGGCAACGCGGCGAGAGGTCCTGAAGGCCGGCGGGCTCGCGCTCGCCGGCCTCGTCGTGGGGTGGCCGGCGCGCGCCGCCGCTCCGGTGGAGATCCACATGATGAGCGACCCGCTCGGCACCACGGTGTGGTTCGATCCGATCGGGATCCACGTGGCGCCGGGTCAGGTGATCCGCTGGACCGTGCACTCCAACGTGCACACCACGACCGCCTACCATCCGCGCAACGATCACCACTCGCTGCGCATCCCCGAGCGGGCCGCGCCCTGGGATTCCCGCTTCCTCGTGAATCCGGGCAATCACTTCGAGGTCACGCTGACCGTGCCCGGCGTCTACGACTACTTCTGCGCGCCGCACGAGGCGGCCGGCATGGTCGGGCGCATCGTGGTCGGCAAGCCGGACGGGCCCGGCACGCTGGGCTTCGACTACTTCAAGGGCCGGCCCGGGACCGAGCAGTGGCAGCCGGTGCCCGAGGCCGCGCGGAAGGCATTCCCTTCCGTGAGCGCCATCATGAGCCGGCGCGTGGTGCGTCGGGCCTGACCGCGCGCCCGGTGGCCCCGGCCGGCGTGGTAGACTCGGCCTTGCTCCCATGGTGGGAGCGGGGGAGAGGATCCGGCCGATGAGCTTCGACTACGGCAAGTATTTCGGGGAGATCAACCTCACTCACGACCTGCTCTCGAAGAAGGACGAGCGCACCTGGCTGCTCAAGCCACCGCGCGACGGCGAGCGCCACGACGTCGTCCTGTACCTCGGCTGCAACGTGCTGCGCACCTCCCACCTGGTCGAGACGGTGGCGGCGGTGTTCGACCGGCTCGATCTCGATTACGTGGCCGCGGGCGGTCCCACCTACTGCTGCGGCATCCAGCACCACCGGCGCGGGCAGGAGGCCTCGGGCCAGCGCTACGCCAACCACACCGTCGAGCTGCTGCAGAGCATGGCTCCGCGCGAGGTCGTCATGTGGTGCCCGTCGTGCATCCAGTTCTACGACGAGGTCCTGCAGGCCGACCTGCCCTTCCCGAAGCGCCACACCGCGGAGTTTCTCGCCGACTGCCTCGACCGCGGACGGTTCACGTTCACGCACCGGGTCGAGGCCACGGTGGCGCTGCACTACCACCATGCGACCGAGGCCCGGGCGCGCGAGGGACGGGCCGCGCGCCGGCTGCTGGAGGCGGTGCCCGGCATCACCGTGATCGATTTCGAGCCCGATGCGCGGTGGGGCCGCACCTGCACGCCGGCCCTGCAGGAGCAGCTCGGGCCCGCGGTCTGGCGGCAGATGGCGCTCGACGACATCGATCGCGCGCGGGCCGCCGGGGCCACGCACCTCGCCGGCATCTACCACGGCTGCCATCGCGACCAGTGCCGCTTCGAGCGGGAGCGGCCGATCGTGATCGAGCACTACCTCACGCTGTTCGCGCGCGCGCTCGGGATCGAGTTCGAGGACACCTACAAGAAGTACATGCACCTGGGCGATCCCGACCGGATCCTCGAGGACGCCAGCCCGTGCATGGCGGCCAACGGTGTCGATCTCGAGAAGGCGCGCGGCCTGGTCATCAAGACCTTCGCCTCATGAGCGGCGAGCCGACCGCGGTCGAGCCGCGCCCGGCGATCGTCTTCGCCCCGGAGCACGACGTGCCGGTCCGCTACATGGAGCGGACCCGGGAGTACTACCAGGCGCTGGGCTTCAGCCCGTATCGCTGGGCCCACTTCACCGACGCGCCGTTCACGCCGCTCGCGCGGCCGCTGTCCCGCGCCCGGGTCGCCCTCATCACGACCGCTGCGCCGTTCCAGCCCGAAGCGGGCGACCAGGGGCCGAACGCGGCCTACAACGCGGGCGCGAAGTTCTACACGGTGTATTCCGCGCCGGTGGATCGCGTGCCCGACCTGCGCATCTCGCACGTGGGCTACGACCGCGCCAACACCGTGCCGGAGGACCTCGGCGCCTACTTCCCGCTGGCCCGGCTGCACGAGGCCGTCGCGGCGGGGCGCATCGGCAGCCTGACCACCCGCTTCCACGGGGCGCCGACCAACCGCAGCCACCGGGTGACGATGGAGACCGACGCGCCCGAGCTGCTGCGCCGCTGCCGGGAGGACGGCGCCGACGCGGCGGTCCTGGTCCCCAGCTGACCGGTCTGCCACCAGACCGTGAGTCTGGCCGCGCGCCACCTGGAGGCCAACGGCATCGCCACCGTGATCATGGGCTGCGCCCGTGACATCGTCGAGCACTGCGGCGTCCCCCGGTTCGTGTGGAGCGATTTTCCGCTCGGCAATTCGGCGGGCCGGCCGTTCGACCGCGAGTCGCAGATCCTCACGCTCGAGCTGGCGCTTCGGCTGCTGGCGGGCGCCCCGGCGGCGCGGACCACGGTGGCGTCGCCGCTGGCGTGGACGAAGGATCCGGGCTGGAAGCAGAAGTACCTCGACGCGGGCAAGCTCTCGCCCGACGAGATCGCGGAGCGGCGCAAGGAATTCGACGTCGTGAAGGCGGTGGCCAAGGCCAAGCGCGAGGCGTCGTGAGCAAGCCGTTCGCGGGCGTCCGGATCCTCGACTTCACGCGCTACCTCGCCGGTCCCTACGGCACCTACCAGCTGGCCCTGCTGGGCGCCGACGTCATCAAGATCGAGTCCCACGAGGGTGACGAGACGCGCCTCTCGCCCGCCGACCGCACGTGGGCCGAGCGCAAGATGGCGCCCTCGTTCCTCTCGATGAACGGTAACAAGCGATCCATCACGCTGGACCTGCGCCGCCCGGAAGCGATCGAGATCGTCAAGCGGCTGGTGGGAAACGCGGACGTGGTCTGGGAGAACTTCCGCGGCGGGGTCATGGATCGGCTCGGCCTCGGCTACGAGGCGCTCTCCGCGATCAATCCACGGCTGATCTACTGCGGCGTCTCCGGCTTCGGGCGCACCGGGCCGGAGAGGACCACCGCGGCCTTCGACGGCAAGCTGCAGGCGATGTCCGGGATCATGTCCATCACCGGCGAGCCGGCGGCGGGCCCCACTCGCGCCGGCTTCGCCCTCTGTGACACCATCGGCGGCATCACCGCGGCGCTGGCGGTGGCGAGCGCCCTCTACCAGCGCACCCACACCGGACGAGGGCAGCTGGTGGACGTGGCCATGCTGGACGCGGCGCTGGCCTTCATCGCGGGGCCGGTGTCCGAGTACACGGTGGCCGGGGTCGAGCAGCGGCAGATCGGCAACGGGTCGGTGAGCCGCAAGCCCACCGCGAGCCGGTTCCGCTGCGGTCGTGGATACATCGTGCTGGCCGTCCTCACCGAGAAGCAGTTCGCCGGCCTGATGAAGACGCTGGGGCGCGCCGACGCGCTGACCGATCCGCGCTTCAAGGACTGGCCGGCCCGCACCGCCAACGAGCCGGCGCTGCGGCAGATCATCGAGGAGGCGCTGGCCGTCGACGATCCGCGCACCTGGGAGGCCCGGCTCACCGCGGCCGACGTGCCGTGCGGGTCGATCTGGAAGATCCACGAGATCGTGGATCACCCGCAGCTCGAGCACCGCGACGTGCTGCAGACCATCGACTCGCGCTACGGCCCGATGCGGCTGGTCGGCGCCGGCTTCCGCCTCGAGCACGGCGGCCCCGGGATCGATCGAGAGCCGCCGACGCTGGGCGAGCACACCGACGAGATCCTGGGGGAGGCCGGCTTCTCGGCGGAGGAGATCGCGCGGCTCCGGCGCGACGCGGTCGTGTGAGCGCTTCTCCCCGATGAGGCTCCCGGTGTCGGAGGGCGTCGCCAAGACGGACCGGCACACCACGTTCTATCTGGAGGCGGGGGCCGCCGACGGCCCGCCGATCGTGTTCGTGCACGGCTGGCCCGAGCTGTCGCGCTCCTGGCGGCATCAGCTGCCGTGCTTCGCCGACCTCGGCTTTCGCGCGGTGGCCCCCGACATGCGCGGCTACGGCCGATCCGGCGTGTACCGGCGCCACGAGGACTACGCCCTCGAGCACGCGGTGCGCGACATGATCGAGCTGCTCGACGCCCTCGGCCGCGAGAAGGCGATCTGGGTCGGCCACGACTGGGGCAGCCCGGTGGTCTGGAGCCTGGCGAGCCATCATCCGGGGCGCTGCTGGGGTGTGGCCAATCTGTGCGTGCCGTATCTCGCGGCCGGCTTCGCCCCGAGGAACCTGCTCCCGCTCGTGGACCGATCGATCTATCCGGAGGCGGAGTACCCGGCGGGGCAGTGGGAGTACATGCTCTTCTACGAGGAATCCTTCGACAAGGCCCGCGCCGCGTTCGACGCCGACCCGCGCGCCACCGTCAAGGCCCTCTTCCGCAAGGGCAGCCCGGCCGGCAAGGGCAAGCCCTCGCGCACCGCCACCGCGCGCCGCGACGGCGGCTGGTTCGGCGGTGCCGGGCGCGCGCCCGACCTGCCTCGCGATCCCGATCTGGTCACCGACGAGGATCTGGACGCCTACGCGGCCGGGCTCGCCCGCCACGGCTTCTTCGGCCCGGACTCCTGGTACATGAACGGCGACCGCAACGTGGCCTACGCGGCGCGGGCCCGCGACGGCGGCCGGCTGAGCCTGCCCGTCCTGTTCCTGCACGGCGAGTACGACTACACGTGCGAGACGGTCCACTCCCGGCTGGCCGAGCCGATGCGGCGGGATTGCCGTGACCTCACCGAGTTGGTGGTGCCGTCGGGGCACTGGATGGCCCAGGAGAAGCCCCGCGTGGTGAACGCGGCGCTCGCGAAGTGGATCGCCACGAAGCTGCCCGACGTCTGGCCCACGCCCTGACGGAGCGAACGCGATGACGGAGAAGCGGCCGGCGACGGCGTCACGGGGCATGGTCGTCACCAATCACCCGCTGGGCTCGGCGGCGGGCGCCGAGATGCTCGCGGCGGGCGGCAACGCGGTGGACGCGGCCATCGGCGCCCTCTTCGCGCTGACCGTGGTGGAGCCGATGATGGTCGGCATCTTCGGCGCGGGCATGACCCAGCTGCGGCTGGCCGACGGCCGGCATCTCATCATCGACAACTACACCACCGCGCCGTCGGCGGCGCGGCCGGACATGTACCGCCCTGTCTCCGACGCGTGGCCCGACTACCTGCGCGCGGCAGGCGACGTCAACCTGACGGGCCTCCTCTCGGCGGGCGTGCCCGGGACGCTGAAGGCCTGGGCGGAGGCGATCGCCCGCTTCGGACGCCTCGACCTCGAGACGGTGATGCAGCCGGCGATCCGCCATGCCGAGCGGGGCTTCCGCGCCACGCCGTACCTGGTGGAGGCGGTGCTGGACACTGCCCCCGACCTGGCGCGCTTCCCCGAGACCGCGCGGACGTTCCTGCCCGGCGGCGCGCCGATCAAGGCGGGCGATCTCGTCGTGATGCCGGAGTACGCGGCGACGCTTCGGCTGATCGCGGCCAAGGGGCCGGGCGCCCTCTACGGCGGCGATCTGGGCGCCATCGTGGCCGACTACATGGCGCGCGCGGGCGGCATCATCACCCTCGACGACCTGGTCCGCTACGAGACGATCGAGCGCCGGCCCATCCGCGGAGGCTACCGCGGCTTCGAGATCGCGGGCGCGCCGCCGCCGACCGCCGGCGGCCTGCACCTCGTCGAGATGCTGAACATCCTGGAGGGCTTCGACCCGGCCGGGCTGGGCTTCGGCACCGCGGAGTACTTCCACCTGATCGCCGAGGTGCTCAAGATCGGCTTCGCGGATCGCAACGCTTGCACCGGGGATCCCGCGTTCGTGGACATCCCCGTCGAGCGGCTCACCTCGAAGGCGCACGCGGCGGCCCGGCGCGCGCAGATCCGCGCGGATCGGGCGGGGGACTACGGCGGGGTGCCGGGCGTCGCAGCCGGATCGGCCCACACCACGCACGTGACGACCGCGGACGCCGAGGGCAACGTGGTGGCGATGACCCAGACCCTCAACAACCTGTTCGGGGCGAAGGCCACCGTGCCAGGCACCGGCATCATCCTGAACAACACCATGGCGCTGTTCGATCCGCACCCCGGCACGCCCGCGTCGGTGGCGCCCGGCAAGCGCGTGACCAGCAGCATGGCGCCGACCATCGTGCTGCGCGACGGCCGCCCGGCGTGGGCGCTGGGCCTGCCCGGCGGCGTGCGCATCTTCACCTCGGTGCTGCAGGCGGTGGTGAACCTGATCGATCACCGCATGCCGCTGCAGCAGGCGGTGGAGGCGCCGCGCATCTGGAGCCAGGGGCAGGAGCTCGAGATGGAGCAGGACATCCCGGCCGCGGTGCGTGCCGCGCTGGCGGCCCGCGGACACCGCGTCGTCGCCGTCCCCGCGGTCGCCGGCGGCATGAACGCGGTGGCGTTCGCGGCCGACGGCACGCTCGAAGGCGCAGCCTGCTGGCGCGCCGACGGCACGCCGATCGGCGTCAGCGGCGGCCTGGCCCGCCCGGGCATCCGCTTCCGCCCCGACGCCAGAGGGCGCTGAAAAGGGCCCATCTGCTTCGTTGGCGCCCTCGGTCGGGGCGCTCAACGTACAGAGAGTACGCCTCGCGCCCGACCTTCGGGCGCCGCCTCGCATCTGGACCCTTTTGAGCGCCCTCTTCAGCGCCCTCCCGCGCCGGCGGCGGCGCGGTCCATGAGATCCTTCGTGCCGGCCTGGATCCACGGGAAGAAGCTGGCCATGATGCAGCGCACGCCCTTGCGGGTGTAGGCCTCGACGTTCGCCGAGGTGACGAGAGTGCCGGCGGTGCGGCCGGCCTGGACGATCTTCGCGATGGCTCCGTCGATCGTCTTCTGCACCTCGGCATGACCGACGTCGCCGATGTGGCCCATCGAGGTGGCCAGGTCGCTCGGGGCCACGAAGAACACGTCGATGTGGTCGACCCGGAGAATCTCATCCAGGTTGTTCACCGCCGCGATGTCCTCGATCAGCACGATGAGCAGGCTCTGGTCGTTGGCGGTCTTCAAGTAGTCGCCGACCCCGAAGCCCTGCCGGCTCGTGAACATGCCGCGCTTGCCGAGCGGGGCGAACTTGGCCGCCTCCACCACCGCCTGCGCCTCGGCGCGCGTGTTGACGTGCGGCACCACGATGCCCTGGGCGCCGCGGTCGAGCGTGCGATAGATCGTGGCGTAGTCGTTGTCCATGACGCGCACCACGCTGGTCACACCCCAGAGATCGCAGGCCCGGGTGAGATTGCCGAGATCCGCGAAGTCCACGCCGCCGTGCTCGCCCTCGAGCCAGATGCCGTCGGCCCCGAGCGGGCCGAGCTGATCGATCAGGTCCGGATCGTTGGTGCCTGACAGGATCGTCGCCACCTGGCCGGCGGCCAGGCGCTGCTTCACCTTGTTCGGTCGAATGCTCATCGGATCGTCCTCTCTTGCCGGGTCAGGGTTTCGGCAGGGAGTCGCCGAGCATGCGGCCGAACACGACCATCTCGGGACTCGTCTTGCGGTACGTGTCGAGCGCGGCCCGCACCGCCGGGAATTCGGCGGCGGGCGGCATCGCGGGCCGGGCGGGCAGAGGCGGCAGGGCGGCGAAGAGCCGCGGGATCTCCGCGTCCACCGCGGCCAGGAGCAGCTGGCCGGCCGCGCGGGTGGCCGCGTCGTCCAGGTGCGGGCGCAGCACCGTCGCCACGTGCGCGAGGAATGCCGGCCAGGCCGCCAGCATCCGATAGAGCCCCGGCACGAACACCTGGTCGCCGACGGTGGTGCCGAGCATGGCCAGCACCGCGCGCTCGGCCGCGGGGAGCTTCGCCGGGTCGGCGAGAGCCGGGAGCGGGCCCAGCGAGGGCGGCGGTGTCCAGGCCGCCGGCGTCCCGTCACGTCCCGCGGGGCGCTCGCCGTTGAGCAGCCGGCGCAGCAGGGCCGACAGCACGAGGTTGACCGGGCTCACGCGAACGAAGCTGGCGCAGGTCGCGCGGATGGCCGCCTCTCCGCTCGCGTCCACGCCCCACACCGCAAGCGCGTCGCGCGAGATCGGGGCCAGGCGCGGCACGGAGAGACCGTCGGCGGCGCGCCAGGCCGCGGCCTGCCCGGTCCCGCTCGCGAAGGCGGAGCCCACCGCCGCCCACGTCCACTCGAGCCAGCCCGGTCGGGTGGCGAGGTGACGCTGGAGCGACGAGACGTATGGCACGGCCCAGAGGCGCCGGATCTGCTCGTAGATGGCGGCGATGTCGCCGGTGGCGTCGGCCTCGCGGAGCTCGGCCAGCATGGAAGTCCTAGCCGAGGCGTGACGGGGGGAAGCTGAAGACGTTCGCGGGCTCGTGGTGCAGGCCGTGATCCCGCCGGAGCCGCTCGACCATGCCGAGCGCGTAGGGCGCGCCTTCCAGGAGCTGCGCGAGCATCAGGTCGTCGAGTCGCAGACCGGCGCGTCGGGCCGCGGTCGCGCAGAGGTCGCGCGTGGCCGCGTCGGCGGGCTCGGTCACCGAGAGCACGGGCGGCGGCGTGACCGGGGGCGCCTCGGCGCCGGCCACCAGCGCGGGCCGGCGACGGTGCCACTCGGTGGCCTGCTCGTAGGCGTGACCGATGCGCAGAATGGTCGGCTCCTCGAACGGCCGTCCGAGGATCTGCATGCCCAGCGGCAGGGCGTTGCGCCCGAAGCCGTTGGGCAGGGCGAGCACCGGCTGGCCGGTGACGTTCCAGGCGGTGAGCGCGCTCGGCTTCTGCCAGAACGAGACGCTGCGGTAGTCGGCGAGCCGCGGGGCCTCGCCGAGCCCGGCGGTCACGAAGGCGTCGAACCGACCGTAGAGCGGCTCCATCTCCGCCATCATCCGCCGGTGCTCGCGGGTGGCCTGCACGTAGTCGTTGGCGGTGAAGAGCACGGCGGGGAGCGCGCGGGTGCGGAAGTCGGCGCCGAAGTCGCCGGGGCGCGCGACCAGGTTGGCCTGGTGCACGCTGAAGATCTCGGTCTCCGCGATGATGATCTTGACGTCGTAGTACGCGGCGAGTGGCCTCACGCGGCAGTCCTCGAGCGTGGCGCCGAGCCGGCGCAGCACCTCGAGCGCGGCCTCCATCGCCCCGCGGACGTCGTCCGAGGCGGGGATGTCGGCCTCCCAGTGGTGACGGAGCACGCCGATCCGGAGCCCGCGCAGGTCCGGTCCCAGCGCCTCGTCGTAGCGGGGGATCGGACGATTCAGGCTGCCCGCATCCCTCGCGTCGTAGCCGGCCAGGGCCTGCAGCACGAGGGCGGCGTCCGCGACGGAGCGGGTGAGGGGGCCGCAGTGGTCGAACGTGTACGAGTTGGTGACGACCCCCGCGCGGCTCACCAGGCCGAACGTGGGCATGAGCCCGACCACGCCGCAGTGCGAGGCCGGTCCGCGGATCGAGCCGCCGGTGTCCGAGCCCAGGGCGACCGGCACCAGCCCGGCCGCGACGGCGGCGCCCGAGCCGGTGGAGGAGCCGCCGGTGAAGTGGGCCGGGTTCCAGGGATTGCGCGCGGGCGGCCACGGCAGGTCGAACGACGGCCCGGCGTGGGCCATCTCGTGGGTGGCGAGCTTGCCGAGCAGCACCGCGCCCGCCTCGTAGAGCTTCGCGGTGGCGGTCGCGTCCTCGGTCGGAATGCGATCGATGAACACTCGCGAGTGCGCCGACGTGAGGATGCCCGCGGTGTCGTAGATGTCCTTGAGCCCGAAGGGGATGCCGTGGAGATGCCCGCGTGGGCGGCCCGCCGCGATCTCGGCCTCGGCCTGGCGCGCCTGGCGCCGGGCCAGCTCGAACGTGGGCGTGATGAACGAGCGGAGCTGGCCGTCCAGGGCCTCCGCGCGCGCGATCAGCGCGTCGGCCAGCTCCACCGGAGACAGCTTCCGGGCCGCGATCAGCCGGGACAGCTCGATGAGCGAGAGCTCGTGCAGATCGGCCACCGCGTCGGCCTCAGAGCGTGAGCTTGGTCTTGCCGTCGACGTCGACCAGCATCGAATCCGGGACGTAACCGACGTTGACCGTGCGCATGAAGGCGAGCTGCGAGGCGAACGCCTCCCGGGTCAGCGGGTCCTTCTTGGCCCACTTGAACCAGAGCGGGATGGCGAACCGCCGGAACTTCTGCACGTCCTCCTCGGAGAGCCGAATCACCTGCACGCCGTCGGTCTTGTACTTCTCCCAGGCCGAGATGTTCTCCTTCTGAATGTAGGCGTAGTGATCCCACGAGTGCTGCCGGGTGGCCGCGGTCACCACCTCCTGCAGGTGCTTCGGGAGCGCGGTCCACCGGGCCATGTTGACGGTCACATCCATGAGGTCGACCGGCTGGTGGAGACACGGCGTCGAGGGCGGCCCCATGATGATGTACTTGGCGACCACGCCGAATCTGAGATTGTAGTTGACGGCCGGGCCGACGAAGTCGGCCGCGTCGATGACGCCGCGCTCCAGGGCGCCGTACACCTCGCCGCCGGTCAGGAGCACCGTGGAGACACCGGCCTGCGTGAAGATCTCGCCGACCATTCCCCCCGGGAAGCGGATGCGCTTGCCCTTGAACTCCTCGAAGGAGCGGATCGGCACCTTCGAGTGGATGATGTTCAGGTCGTGCTGGACGGGGCCCACGTAGTACATGTTCTGCGCGCGGAAGGCCTTGCGTGCGATCTGCAAACCTCCCAGCTCGTAGAACCAGGTCTCCCACTGATCCGGCCGGTCCAGGCCCAGGGGATACGAGGACAGGAACGCGGCGACCGGCATCGTGCCCGCCCAGTAGGTGGTGAAGCAGTGCATGGCGTCCAGCACGCCGCCCTTCACCGCGTTGAACATCTCGAAGGTGCCCACGACCGCGTCCGGCGGGAACGGCTGGAACTGCAGCTTGCCCTCGGACAGCTCCTTGATGTTCGCGCAGTATTTCTGGAACTGCGTGTATCCGGCCGTTCCGGCATAGGCCGCGGTCTGCACGCGCCACTTGATCGGCGCCTGCGAGCGCACCACCGCGGGGAAGCCCAGGCCGGCGGTGGCCCCGGCGGCGATGGCCGCGGTCTGCAGCAGGCGTCGGCGGGAGGTGGGCGACGGCGTGGTCGCGTCGCGGTCGGTAGTCATGCGGTCTTCCTTCCCTGAAGCGTGGGATCCGGCAGGGCGCGAGGCCGCGGGGATTATCGGCCACGGAACTTGCCGTGTCAAGGAACGCGCGCCACGATGGCCACGTTGACCGCCTGTGACCGACCTGCTAGCATCCCGCGAGGCCGCAGAGCGCGCATGGGCTCACGCCAGGATGAACGTCCCGCTGACTCGACCGGTCTCGCCTCGCGGCCGGGCCCGGGCGAGCGGATCGCGCGCGTCCTGCTCGCCTACTGGCCCCTCGGTCCGCTGGTGCGGCGGGTCGCCCGGCTGCGCGCGTCGGTGCACACGAAGCTGCTGGGGGCCTTCCTCCTCATCGCGCTGCTGCTCATCGTCATGGGGATCACCGGCCTGGAGTCGATCGCCCGCGTGGCCCGTCAGAGCCGGCTGCTGGATCAGGCGCGCGAGCGGGTGGACGCCATGCGACAGATCGAGCATGCGCTCGGCCTGCAGATGAACTTCATGCGCAACGCGCTGGCCCTGCGGGACGACGCCTCCATCGAGTCCGTCTTCCGCGAGAACAACCGCTTCAACGACACGTTCGACCGCCTCGAAGACGCGGCCCCGACCGCGCAGCGCGAGACGATCCGGGCCATCCGCCGTACCCAGGATCAGGTCATGGCCACCGTGGTGCGCATCGCGGCCCTCATCCGCGACGACAAGGCCGACGAGGCGATGGATCTCCACCTCAGCGAGGGCTACCCGCTCTACCGGGAGATCGCGACGCTGGTGACGAAGGCGGTGAGAGCCGAGGAAGCCGGCATGGGCCGTATCCGCGAGGGCGTGGAGGCGACCTACCGTCGCGCGCTCCTGCTCACCGGCGGCTTCGCGGCCGCCTCGATCGTCCTGGCCCTCGGCCTCGGCTTCGTGATCTCGTGGTCCTTCATCCTGCCGGTGCGCGAGGCGGAGGGCTTCCTCGGCGAGGTCGCCAAGGGCGAATTCGGGCGCAGCATCGCGGTGCCGAACCGGGACGAGTTCGGCGCGCTCGCGAGCCAGATGAACGAGATGAGCCGTGAGCTGCACCAGCTCTACGACGAGCAGCGGCGCGCCGCCCACCAGCTCCGCACCCTCAACGCGCAGCTCGAGCAGGCCAGCCGCGCCAAGTCCGATTTCCTGGCCAGCATGAGCCACGAGCTGCGCACGCCCATGAACGCGATCCTCGGCTTCACCGAGATGATCCGCGACGGCCTCTACGGCGAGATGCCTCCCGAGATCCAGGAACCGGTGTCGGACATTCACACCTGCGGCAAGCAGCTGCTGGGCCTCATCAACAACGTGCTCGACCTCTCCAAGATCGAAGCGGGCCACATGGAGCTGGCCCCGAGCGAGTACGTGGTCGAGGACGTGGTGAACACCGTGAAGCTCTCGCTGCGCGCCCTCGCCGCGAGCAAGGGGCTCGAGCTGGTGACCGCGGTGGCACCCGACCTGCCGCTCTGCCTGGGCGACGGCAAGCGGATCACCCAGTGCCTCATGAACCTGGTCGGCAACGCGCTGAAGTTCACCGCGGAGGGCCGCGTGGAGATCCGGGTCGATCAGGAGGGCGAGCATCTGCGCTTCGCGGTGGCCGACACCGGCATCGGCATCCCCGCCGACCAGATCGAGCACATCTTCGAGGAGTTCCGCCAGGCCGACGCCACCGTGACGCGGGACTTCGGCGGGACCGGCCTCGGGCTGGCGATCACCAAGAAGCTGGTGGAGCTGCACGGCGGCCGGATCTGGGTGGAGAGCGAGCCAGGGAAGGGCTCGACCTTCTTCTTCACGATTCCGGTGCGAGTGATCCAGGAGGCGCCCGCGTGAAGACGGTCCTGTACGTCGAGGACAACGAGTTCAATCGCAAGATCGTCCGACAGCTGCTCGGCCGCACCTCGTACCGCCTGATCGAGGCGTTCGACGGGGAAGCGGGTGTCACCACCGCGCGCGCGGAGCGGCCGGACCTGATCATCATGGACATCCAGCTGCCCCGGTTGTCCGGGCTCGAGGCCACGCGCCAGCTCAAGGCCGCGCCGGAGACCGCCGACGTTCCCATCATCGTGATCACCTCGTTCGCCCTCGCCGGGGACGAGCAGAAGGCGCGGGAGGCGGGAGCCGCCGCCTACCTCGCCAAGCCCTACAGCCCGCGCGAGCTGCTCGGCATGATCCGCGATCTGGCTCCGGAGAGCTGACCGGGCGGCTCGCTCGTGAGCGATCGTGACCACCGGCGCCGCACGTGGCGCATGATCGCGGCCGCGACCGCGCTCAACCTGCCGATCGGCGCGCTGTACGCCTTCAGCGTGTTCATCCAGCCGCTGGAGGCCCTGCTGGGGCTGAGCCGGGCCGATCTCGCGCTGGTCTTCGGGGTGGCGGCCGCCGCGTTCGGCGTCGGCATGATGGCCGCGCCCGCGCTCTATCGGATCGCCCCCACCCCGTGGCTGGTGCTGGCCTGCGCGGGATCGAGCGCGCTCGGTATCGCGCTCGCCGCGAGCGCCGATGGGCTCCTCGCCCTGGCCGTCGGCTACGGCGGGCTCTTCGGACTGGGCGGCGGCGCCGCGTACATCCTGGTGCAGCAGATGGTCAACCTGACCGTGACGAGCCGTCGCGGGCTCGTCAACGGGTACATGGTGAGCCTGCTGCCGGCGGGCGCCATGATCACCGCGCCCATCTTCGGGTGGGCGATCCGGGTGTTCGGCGTGCGCGCCACGCTCGGCGGCTTCGCGGTGTCGCTCGCGGTGACCGGGCTGCTGAGCGCGTCGCTGACGCGGGGCGGGGCGGCGGTGGCCGGCACGACGGGAGGCGTGGCGATCCGAGAGGACGAGCGTCGTCGGGCCGTCTTCTGGCGGCTGTCGATCGTGTTCTTCCTGGCCGCCTCCGCCGGCCTGATGGTGCTGAGCCAGGCCGCGGGTATCATCACCGCGTACGGCGGCACCACCGCCCTGGCCGTATACGGCACCACCGGCATCACCGCCGCCATCGCCGTGGCGCGGCTCGGCGGCGGGTGGATGGTCGACTGGCTCGCGATCCCGACCGTTGCCGCCGGCGCCCACGCGATCGCGCTCGCCGGCAACGTGGTGCTGTCGATCTGGCCGGGGCCGGCGGTGGCGGTGGCCGCGCTGGCCCTCGTCGGGCTCGGCTACGGGATCATCTCCGGCGTCACCGCGGCGTCGGTCGCGGTGTACTGGCGCCGCGCGCTCTACGGCCGGATGGCCAGTCGCGTCTACATCGCCTGGAGCGCCGCCGCCATCGTGCTGCCGATCGTCGCCGGCCGCCTGTTCGACGTGACCCAGGGCTACGGCACCGCGGTGCTGATCGCGGGCGGCGGCAACGCGCTCGGCATCCTGATCGCGGCCGGGCTGCCGGCCGAGCGCGCGGCCGTCGAGCCGGCCGCCGCCGAGCCCTCCGCCGCGGCCTGAGGTAGGATCGCGGGCATGTCGGCCTCGGCGCGCACGCTTTCGCTCGCGCATCTCACCGTGCTCGACACCACGCCGCCCGAGCTGATCGCGGTGGCCGACGCCGCCGGCTTCCGCACCATCGGCATCCGGCTCACCGCCACGCCGAGCGTCGGAGTGCCGCCCTACGACGCCCTCCACGACGGCCCCGTGCTGCGTGAGACCCTGGCGCGCCTGAACGACACGGGGATCTCCGTGCTCGACACCGAGTTCCTCCGGTTCGAGCCCGACCGGCCGGTGGGCATTCCGGAGGGATTCCTCGAGGTGTCGGCACGGCTCGGGGCGACGTACGTGCTGGTGATGAGCGCCGAGCCCGACGAGGGCCGCACCCTCGAGCGGTTCGTCGACCTGTGCGACCGCGCCGCCGGCTACGGCCTGCACGTGTGCCTCGAGTTCGCGATCTACACCGGCGTCCGTACGCTGGCCGACGCGGCGCGGATGATCGCGCGCTCGGAGCGGACGAACGCATCCGTGTTGATCGACGCGCTGCACTGGAGCCGCTCGGGCGGGGTGGCCGCCGACGTCGCCACGGTGGACCCGTCGCGGCTACGCTATGCGCAGATCTGCGACGCATCGGCGGACATGCCCGGTCCCACCGACACCGCCCGTCTGATCGCCGAGGCGCGCACCGGGCGGCTGCTGCCCGGGGACGGGGTCCTGCCGCTGCGGGAGCTGATCGCCGCGCTGCCCATCGACGCGCCGCTGGCCATCGAGGCACCCGTGCGGGCGATGGCCCACCTGCCGGCTCTCGAGCGGGCGCAGCGGGCGTATCAGGCGCTGTCGGCGCTGCTCGGGGCCTGACTGCGTTTCAGCAGGTCAGCCGCCCTCGTCCGCCCGCGCTTTCTTCACCAGCGCCTCCAGCGCCTCGTAGGGCTGCGCCCCGACCACCCCGTAGCGGCCCGCCACGAAGGTGGGCACGCCGGTGATGCCGTACTCGCGCGAGAGCTTCCAGTCCGCGTCGACCGCGTCCTTGAACGTGCGCTGCTCGATCACCTGCCGGGCCGCATCGACGGGCAGGCCCACCGCCTTGACGATCTCCAGCAGCACGTCGGGCTGGGAGATGTCGCGCGCCTCCACGAAGTACGCGCGGAAGAGCGCGTCGTGGATCGCCTCGCCGCCCGGCTGGGTGTCGGCCCACTTGCCCAGCTCCTGGGCGATGCGGCTGTTGTAGGTCATGCTGCGCTGGCCGTAGGGCAGGCCCTCGGCGTCCATGCGCGCCTTCATCTGCGCGTGCATCGCCTTGCGGTCCACGTTGCGGTCGCGGAAGAGGTCGTCGAGCGATTGGCCTTCCGCGGGGGTCTCGGGGTGCAGCGGGAAGTGCACCCACTCGATCGTGACGTTGTGCTCGGTCCGGAGCTTCTCAATACGCACGGTACTGAGATAGCACCAGGGTCAGACGTAGTCGGAGAAGACCTGGACGGTGATGGGCTCGGTCATGATGGCCCTCCTGCCCTCAGCTTACCTTCACGAGCTTCTGCAGGCTACGCAGGCCGGGCGGATGCGCCTGGCCCTTGTACCGGTTGCCCCAGTTGGTGTAGGAGACCTCGCCGACGTAGATGTCGCCGCGGGAGTCCACCGCGAGCCCGTGCGGGGAGATGAACTGCCCCGGCTCGAGCCCGGCCAGGCGGTCGCCCAGCCGCGCCAGACGCTGCCCGCGGCGGTCGTAGATGCTGACCCGCGGGCCGATGTTGGGGACGTCGTAGTTCACCGGCAGGGCCCCCCCGATCTCGCCCACGTAGAAGCGGCCGTCGCCGCCGCGCTCGAGATGCAAGCCCGACGGGCGATGCATGTCGTGCCACTGAGTCTCGAAGCGGCCGTCGCCGTCGAAGACCTGGATGCGATGGTTCTCGCGGTCGGCCACGTAGACCCAGCCGTCCGCGTCGCAGCAGATGTTGTGGGGGATGTTGAACTGGCCAGGGTCGGTGCCGGGCTCGCCCCACGAGCGGAGCAGCCGGCCGTCCGGCGCGTACTTGTGGATGCGCGCGTTGCCGTAGCCGTCGGAGACGTAGAGATCGCCCTGCGGCGAGAGCGCGGTGTGGGTGCAGCGGTGGAACGGCTCTCCGCTCATGTAAGGCTGCGGCTTGCCGGGGATGCCGATGGTCAGCAGCACCCGGCCGTCCACCGTGCAGTGGCGGACGGTGTGGTCGCCGTCGTCGGTCAGCCAGAGCGTGTCGTCGGGCGCCACGTGGACGCCGTGCGCGCGGTGGAACAGGCCCTCGCCCCACGAGCGCAGGAAGCGGCCGTCGCGGTCGAAGACCACCATCGGGTGGAGGCCGCGATTGAACGCGTAGACCCGGTCCTGGGCGTCCACGCCGACCGCGGCCACGTCGGCGTTGAACTCGCGGCCGGGCGGCAGCTGGGCCCAGGCGTCGTGGACCTCGTAGCGGTAGGCGCCCGATCCCAGCACGGCCGGCATCACGGGCCTCCCGGCGGGCGCC
>Ga0209998_10000177_pt1 | contig 23510 bp, 21 predicted proteins | sample EndophyteCoNSPM_FD_187576 | JGI IMG/M metagenome (GOLD analysis project Ga0209998, IMG submission 187576) | Arabidopsis thaliana rhizosphere microbial communities from the Joint Genome Institute, USA, that affect carbon cycling - Endophyte Co-N... | ecosystem: Host-associated > Plants > Roots >... | reverse complement strand
CCGCCTGCGCGCTCTTTACGCCCAGTAAATCCGGACAACGCTCGCCACCTACGTATTACCGCGGCTGCTGGCACGTAGTTAGCCGTGGCTTATTCCTCAGGTACCGTCTTGTATCTTCCCTGAGAAAAGAGGTTTACGACCCGAAGGCCTTCGTCCCTCACGCGGAGTTGCTGCCTCAGACTTTCGTCCATTGGGCAAAATTCCCGACTGCTGCCTCCCGTAGGAGTCTGGGCCGTTCTCAGTCCCAGTCTGGCTGATCATCCTCTCAGACCAGCTACCGATCGTCGCCTTGGTGAGCCATTACCCCACCAACTAGCTAATCGGACGCAGGCCCCGCCGGAAGCGCCTTGCGGCTTTGGGCGGCGAACCGAATCGCCGACCACATGCGGTATTAGCCACCCTTTCGGGCAGTTATTCCCCACTTCCGGGTAGGTCACCTACGCGTTACTCAGCCGTCCGCCACTAGGTTGATCGAGCAAGCCCGCTCAACCCCGTTCGACTTGCATGTCTCATGCACCCCGCCAGCGTTTGTCCTGAGCCAGGATCAAACTCTCCAAACAAAAACAGTGGTCTTGCCCGAGGGCTCCACCACCGTTCACAGTTCAGACGTTTGTCCCGTTGACTCGTGTGGGTTCCTGTCACTCTTCAGCTGTTAAGGTCACGTTACCGACGGATCGGTCTCGCTCGATTCAGAGGCCTCCGTGATCGGGAAGCTTGGCGCGGAGCGTGCAACCCGGGTGGATCGCCGTTCTCCCATCGCCTGCCGGCTGCGTGCCGGCGCGATCTCGGAGTCTACGCGTCGCCGATGCCGAGTGTCAAGCCAAGGAGCTGCTCGCCGCGCCGCGTTCGAAGGCAATCTCGGTGGTCAAGCCGAGCACTTCGCCAGGCTCGATCGACCGCATCGCGCCGGGCTCGCCGCGCAGGAACCTGCGCAGTCCCTGGGGGGCATGGGTCTGCGGCTCGATCGCCACCGCGTCGAGCGTGATGGGGCTGGCGACCACGATGCAGGACTCCGCCGTCGAGCGCACCCGCAGGTGCCCGATGGTGCCGAGCTCGGGCCAGCGCAGCTCGACTGCGGGATCACCCGGCGCCAGCCAGGTGGCGTCGAGGTCGTCGGGCACCGCCTGCATCGCTCGGAGATCCCAGCGACCGGACACCGCCGTCGCTGCCGCCTCCGGGTCGAGATTCGACCGGACGACCAAGCCGGAGTCGATGCGCAGCTCGAGGGGTCGTCGGAACCAGGGGTGGATTCCGAGACCGGCGGGCATCGGCTCAGCGGCGAGATTGGTCAACGATTGGGCCACCCGCAGCCCGGCACCCTGGATCGACACGCGCAGCGAGCACCGATAAGGCCACGGCCATCCGTCGCCGCCTCCGGTAATGCCGAGGGAGCCATCCGTCGCGACCTCCCAACGCGACGCGTAGACCTGGCCGTGGATGGCGGTCCCGTCCGGGAAGTTGGCAGGGAGTGCCACCGTGCGACCGCCGACGGCGGTGGGCACCGCCGCGATCCGGTTGCACCACGGCGCCATCACATACGCACCCCAGCTGAATGGGTCGCGTCGGTGGTCGGCCGCGTCGTCGGGGGTGCGCAGCAGGTCGTGACCGAAGACGCGCAGCCGATGCAGCCGCGCGCCGATGGCCGGCAGCAGCTCGACCTCGATCGGTCCGTCCGAGAGCGTGAGCACCTGGTCAGCTGGCAAGGGTCATCGCCAGCTCGGGCCTCAGCAGGAACGGCGGCAGGAAGGCCGGGATGTTGGAAAGCGGCACGACGTCGGGGTGGAGGTCGATGCCCAGGGCGTCGCGCATGAATTCCCGGCGACGCACGACGCGATCCCAGAGCCCGGGGAAGCGCTGTGCCAGGGTCGCGCGGAGGCCGGCGTCCGCCAGGGCGACCCCGTCCTCGATGTTGGTGGTGAAGTAGGGGCCGCCGGTGGCGGGGATGATGTCGACCTGCATCACCATCCCGGACCGCAGCTCGACCTTGCTGTCCGGACCGACGGGTGAGTTCACCCATTCATCGAGATGCAGCTGATGGCCGGGGTTCAGGAAGATCCCGAAGAAAGGGTCACCCAGACGGCGATCGATGATCTCCTGGAGCGCCCCGCCCGTCTGCCCAACACGGAGTGCGGCGTACCACTCGGCGACCGCCCCGAAGTACGGCGCCACCAGGCGGTCGACGTAGTCGGGGATCTCCGCGGGTAGCTCATCGGCCCCGCCGACCACGAAGCCTGCCCGGCAGTTGAGCGCGCCCCAGATCCCGAAGGCGACGGTCAGCGGGTCGCCCCGCTCGATGACGCGGTCGGCTGGGCTCAGCAGCCCGTAGCGTGCCCGCGGGCCGGCGGTGAGCATCAGGTGGCACGAGAGCGGGGCGCCGCTCCATTCGAGCAGCCGAACGGCGTCGCGCTCCCGCATCCCCGGTTGGAGCCCGAAGAGCAGGTTGCGGACCCCGTTCGACGTCTCGCACGCGGCATGCTCGAATGCGGCGATCTGCTCGGGCTCGTTGATGACCCGCAGCCCCACCGCCGCATCATTCAGCAGGTCGGTGGCGTCTTCGACGACTCCCCCCTTCACGACCTTGCGGACGGCATCGACCAGCCACGCGGGAGCGTTGATCCAGGATCGATCCGGACCCCCCTTCCAGCCGATGACGCCGACCCGGGATCCGCGACGGATTCCTGCATCGGCGAGGATCTCGAGGAGCGGCTTGGACCTGCCGCGCGGCTGGCTCGGCAGGCTGAGCTCCTGGAAGAGCACCGCCTCGACCGGGAGCGGGGCGTTCCGAGCGAGGCCGATGCACTCGTTCCCCGCCAGCAGGACCGGCCGGCCATTCGGTCCGAGGATGAGGATGGCCTCCTCGAAGCGCGGGTCAAACCCCGTCAGGTACGACAGGTTGGCGCAGTGCTCGCGGTCCGCGTAGACGACGAGGTGGTCGTGGCCGCGCGCGGCGCCGCGCTCCATGAGCTTCTCGACGCGCGCGCCGTACAGCGACGGGGGCAGCTCGGGCGCGGTATCGGGCCGCTCGAGGATGGGCAGGTCGACGCGCGCCAGGCGGGCGGAAGGCGCCGTAATCGCACTCATTCGGTGGGCGGCGTCCACGCGCGCGGCTGGGGCGAGTCCCGCTCGAGGATCCAGAAGCCATCGGCCGGCACGGTGAGCCAGGGCCCGACCTCGCCGTCCGGCCAGATGATCCGGATGCTGACCTCCGTCGCCGAACCGAGCCCGAGGTGCATCCAGCCCAGCTGCCCACCGATGTGCCCGCCACCCACCGACCGCTCCCGTGTCGTGCGCAGTCCACCGACGGTCACCTCGATGCGCGCCCCGATCGCGTCGACGTTCGGGCCAGCCTGCGCCAGGTCCAGCATGACCCAATGGCCCATCGGCTCAGGGGCGGAGGCCGTGCCGCGGCCGACGTTGCGCCAAAGGACGGTATCGGCGCCGTAGTTGACGACCACCAGGTCGAGCAGGCCGTCGAGGTTGAAGTCGGCCAGCGCGGCCCCCCGTCCGCGCTCGTAGCGCAGGATTCCGGCGGCGTCGGCGACATTGCGGAAGGTCCCGTCGGGCTGGCCGAGGAACAGGTCGTTGGGGTCGAGCGAGGCGTAGTCGGCCTGGGCGCCGACATTCCCCTTCGTGACCAGGAGGTCGGTGAGGCCGTCGTCGTTCACGTCCGCGAATTCCGGGTGCCAGGCGGTCGATGGCAGGGTCTGGCCCCCGGCGAAGGGGCGAGTCGAGGTCACGCCTCGTCGCAGCGCGATGTCCTCGTAGCGCGGCTCGTCGGCTCCATCGGCGAGGGTCTGGAGCTTGTTGTCGGCCTGGCTGGTGAGGTACACCTCGGGGAGCCCGTCACCGGTGAGGTCCAGGCTGGCGATTCCCATCCCCCAGATTCGCAGCGGCATCCATCCCTCCTCCTCGGTGTAGAGGCGTGGTGGCTCGCCAGGAGTCATGCGCCACAGCTGCTCCATGCCCTCCGTGTACCAGGCCCGGTCGTTACTCACACGGAGGTCGCGCCGGCCGGATCCGTCCCAGTCGGTGAAGAGCATCGACAACGCGCAGAAGCCCGGCGCCAGGGAGGTGGGGGGCCCGTATGCGTCGCCCTCGCGGGTCGGCCGAATGAGCTGACTGTCGTCGCAGGTCGAGGTCCGCTCCCCCGACTCGTCCAGCTTCAGATAGCGGCCTATCGCCAGCGTCGGCAGCTGTGCGGCCCCCTCCCAGGTGGCGCTGAAGGCGGTCGTCAGGCCGTCATCCGACGGGAGGCCGAGCGACTCGTTCGCGCGCTCGAATCGACAGTTGCCCGTTCCGCGCAGGAGGACGTTCTCGCCACCCCGGAGGACGGCAAGGTCGATCGCCCCGTCACCGTCGATGTCGATCGGATAGGCGCCATTGACGCGGGCGAGGTCGGTCGACGCGGATGCCACGGCCTCGAACCTCAGGGGGCCGCCGATGGTCGAGCGGTTACGGAAGAGGGCGGCCCGGAGCTCTCCACCTGCCAGGTAGAGGTCCTGGCGGCCGTCCCCATCGCAGTCGAAGACGGCGACGCCGCCGCCGACCTGGAACGTGTCGGACCCGTCGAAGCGATGCGCCAGCCCGGAGGCGGTCGTCTCGTCGACAAAATGTGGCGCGCCACCCGCCTTGGCTGGGGCGAACGGACGCAGCAGGATGACACCGGCCGGGATCACGAGCGCGGCCGCGATCAGCGCGGCGACCAGCAGCCGCTTCGATGGGCGCACCCGAGCCGATCGGCCGGCGGGCAGGGGCGGAATCGCAGAGCTCCGAACCTATCCGGGGAGGGAGCTTCGGAGCGCATCCGCCTCGACCAGGCGTTCGATGACCCGCAGGTTGGCGATGGCATCGGTGGGTGGCACCGGTGCCGGCAGGCCGTCGAGCACCGCCGCGGCAAACTGCTCGGTCTCCACCGTGTACGGGTCGGCCGTCTCGAAGGCGAGACGCTCGATGGCGGGGTTGACCGGTGGGTCGCCGCCGCTCGCAACGGTCACGTACGTCGGTCGGTCCGGCGGGATGTTGAAGGGGATGTCGATGGAGATCCTCCCTTCGGTGCCGTAGATGTGGACGCGCTGGTCGTCCTCTGCGCGAGTCGAGCAGGTGAAGCTGGCGAGGCCATCGTCGAAGGCGAGCAGGCCGCTGGCCAGCACATCGACTCCCGATACCGGGTCGCGCCGGATCCAGCCCTGCACCTCGCTCGGCTCGTCGCCGAAGAGGAGGCGCGAGAGGTTGATGCTGTAGCAGCCGATGTCGTAGAGGGCGCCGCCGCCGAACTCGCGGATGTTCCGGATGTTGTCGGGGTCGTCATTGAAGTATGAGAACCAGCTCTGCACGGACACCAGGCGACCGATCCGACCGGACGCGACCAGGTCGCGGACGGCCACCCACGAAGGGTGGAGGCGGTACATGAACGCCTCCATCAGCGTCATCCCAGAGGCCTGCGCGGCCGCCACCATCCGCTCCGCGTCCGCCGAGGTCAGGGCGAGCGGCTTCTCGCAGAGGACGTGCTTGCCGGCGCGCACTGCCGCGATCGTCCATTCGGCGTGGAGGTGGTTCGGGAGCGGGATGTAGACCGCGTCGACCTCAGGATCGGCGATGAGGGCCTCGTACGAGCCGTGCGCGACCGGGATGCCCGCCTCTGCCGCCGCGGCCCTCGCCTGCGCCAGGTCGCGGGACGCGATCGCCACGATTCGGGAGCGTGCCGCGCGCCGCATCCCCGGGATCACCTTCGTTCGCGCGATGTTCGCTGTCGACAGGATCCCCCACCGCAGCTCGCTCATTCGACCTCAGCCCCAGGAGGTCTCGGTCACCGGTCGGAAGGCGACCTCCAGGATCCGATGATTCCGCGGACGAGTCAGCACGAACATCACCGCCTCGGCGACGTCCTCCGGGGACATCATCCCGGCGAGCTGCGGCATCTCCGGCGTTCGCCCGTGGCCCATCGCAAAGTCCGTCGCAACGCCGCCGGGGCAGATGCTGGTGCACCGTACGCCGCGCTCGCGTAGCTCGTGGTCGAGGGCGCTGGTCATCCCGACCTGGGCGAACTTCGAGGCGCAGTAGGCGACCTCGTACGGGAGGCCGCGGCGCCCGGCCTCGCTGGCGATCGTAACGATGTCGGCCGCGTCGCTCTTCAGCAGCTGGGGCAGTGCGGCCCTGACGGCGTACAGCGCCCCCTTAACGTTGACCTCGATCATCTCCTCGAGGTCGGCCGCGGGGAGCTCCAGGAAGGGCCCGTACGCGCCGACCCCGGCGTTGACGACGAGGATGTCGAGGGCGCCGAAGCGTTCGACCGTGGCAGCAACCATCGCGTCGAGGGATGACGGGTCTCGGACGTCGCACGCCTGCGCAAGTGCACCAGACACTCCCGGGTTGTCGCCCGACCGCGAGGCCAGGGCGACATGCGCCCCGGCGGCGGAGAGGGCCCTGGCCGTCGCCGCGCCGATCCCCCTGCTTGCGCCGGTGACCAGCGCGACCCTGCCATGCAGCGTGCTCATGCGCGACTCCTCGTGTGGCCGGCGGGGCGCCGGCGAGGTTCTGTCTTGACAGTAGCGGGGCCGATGCACGAGCCTAGCACAGGCACTTTCCCATCAGTTCCCCCGCAGGCAAATCGCCGCGCCAGCAGTCGAGGGGGGTGGTAGCCTACGCGCGATTCACCCGAGCGACCTTGGGACCTTCTGAAGGAGGAGTAGACGTACATGTTCCTGCGCAAGATGGCGGCGTTGACCGCCGTGGCCGCGGTGATTCTCGCGGCCTGCACGAGCTCATCGCCCGGAGCCAGCGCCGGGGAAGGATGCCTCATCGGCGTCTCGTGGAACGACTACGACCAGGAGCGCTGGAAGAAGGCCGATGAGCCGGCGATGAAGGAATCGATCGAGGGGGCCGGCGGGACGTACACCCGGACCGACGCCAAGACGAGCTCTGAGCAGCAGCTGACCGACATCGACAATCTGCTCGGCCAGGGCGTCGGCGCGATCATCCTCCTCTCGAAGGACACGGAAGTGATCCAGCCGGCGTTGGATCGGGCCGCTGACCAGGGCGTACCCGTCATCGCCTACGACCGCCTGATCGAGGGTGAGAACATCTTCTACATCACCTTCGACAACAAGCTGGTCGGCAAGATCATCGGCGAGACCATCCTGGGTCTCGTGCCGGAAGGCAACTACGCGATCATCCTTGGCGACGCGACCGACGCCAACGCGCAGTTCCTGCGCGACGGTATGACCGAGGCGGGTGTTCCCGCGCTCGACGACAACGACGGTCCGATCGACGTGGTGTTCGAGCAGAACACCCCGGACTGGACGGCAGAGGGCGCGCGCAACAACATGGAGGCGGCGCTCAACTCGACCGACCCGGTCAATGACATCCAGGCCGTCCTCGCGGAGAACGACGGCATGGCGGGCGGTGCCATCGAGGCGCTCGAGGCCGTCGGCCTGACGATCCCGATCGGCGGGCAAGATGGCGACATCGCTGCCCTCAACCGGGTGGCGCTCGGTACCCAGGCCGTCTCGGTCTGGAAGAACGCGTTCGCTCTCGGCCACACTGCCGGCAAGGCCGCGATGGACCTGTGCGGTGGCGCGGAGCTCTCGGAGATCGAGGCACCGTCGGACCTGCCCGAAGCGGCAGCGCCGGACGATCCCAAGGCGGTTGAGTTCACCACCCCGGGAGGCTCGAAGGTGTGGTCCATCACCCTGAAGCCGCAGCCCCTGACCAAGGACAACGTCGGCGACGCGATCGACGCCGGCTGGGCCACCAAGGAGCAGGTCTGCAGCGGAGTGGCAGCGGGAACGGTGGACGCCTGCGACTAGGTGACCGTCGGTTGGCCACTCATCGGTGATTCACGGCTGGCGGTCCCGGGCTTCCGGGGCCGCCAGCCTCGTTCTGGACACAGGAGACGAGGCGCATGTCGGCCGGTGCAGGAGCTGTAACCCCCTCAGCCCCGCGTGGCCTCGCCCGCGTCGCGGGCGCCCTCCGGGCGACGGAGATCGATCCCCGACTCTTCGGCATGGTTGCGGCGCTGGTGGTCATCTTCCTGGGGTTCGGCGCCGTCACCAACGGCAGGTTCCTGTCGGCGATCAACCTCCTGACGATGTCGGTGCAGGCCGCCTCGGTGGCGATCCTCGCGACGGGGATGGTCCTGATCATCGTCTCGCGCAACATCGACCTCTCGGTCGGATCGGTCGTCGGCATCATCGCAATGACATACGCCGTCCTCATGCACGAGGTCTTTCCGACGACCATCGGCGTGGACACGGCCTACGGATGGCTCCTGGCGCTCGCCATCGGGCTGGCGCTGGGTGTCCTGATCGGCGCCCTCCAGGGGTTCATCATCGCCTACATCGGCATCCCGTCATTCGTCGTGACCCTCGGTGGACTGCTCATCTTCCGGGGCATGGTCTGGGTGATCAGCGGTGGGGCGACCCAGGCCCCGAACGACAAGCAGTTCGGCGTCATGGCCGGAGGTCCCGAGGGTTCTCTGGGTGGGCCGTTGAGCTGGGCGCTGGGAATCGTGTTCTGCGTGGCCATCGTCCTCCTGCTGGTCTACGCGCGCCGGCAACGACGTCGCTTCAACTTCCCGGTCCGCCCGATCTGGGCGGAGATCGTCATCGGGGTGATCGGCTGCGCCGTAACACTGGCAGCGGTCTTCGTGGCGAACAGCTACAAGTGGCCGCAGGGCCTGGTGGACCGACATCTGGCCGAGGACCCTGGCTTCCACGTCCCGCCCGGCGGCCTCGACTCGGGCATCCCGTGGCCGATCGTCATGCTGCTGGCGGTGACCGTGTTGATGACCATCCTGGCGACCCGGAGGCGCTTCGGCCGGTACGTCTTCGCCATCGGCGGCAACCCCGAGGCGGCCGAGCTGGGCGGCATCAACACGCGCTGGACGGTCATGAAGACCTACATCCTGATGGGGGTCCTCTGCGCGATCAGCGCCGCCATCACCTCCGCCCGCCTCAACGGCGCGAGCAATGACGTCGGTGAGGGCTACGAGCTTTACGTCATCGCCGCCGCGGTCATCGGCGGGACCTCGTTCGCCGGCGGCATCGGCACCATCTCGGGCGCGGTCCTCGGCGCCATGGTCATGTACACGCTCAAGTACGGCCTGAGCTTCATTGGCCTCGAATCGCCGATCCAGGACATCGTGGCCGGCATCGTCCTCATCATCGCTGTCGGTTTCGACACTCTCAACCGGAGGCGGGTCCGATGACCAGTGAGCAGACTCCCCCGCTCGTGGAGATGCGCGACATCTCCGTGGCGTTCGGAGGCGTGCATGCCGTTGAACGCGCCACGGTAACCCTGAAGGCAGGTGAAGTGGTCGGGCTGGTCGGCGGCAATGGGGCAGGCAAGTCGACCCTGATGCGCGTCCTCTCCGGCGCGCATCCGCCTGATTCCGGCGAGATCCTGATCGACGGCGAGAAGGTGACGATCGCGAACCCCAGGGACGCGAAGGTGCTCAAGATCGAGACGATCTACCAGACCCTGGCGCTCGCCGACAACATCGACGCACCCGCCAACCTCTTCCTCGGGCGTGAGCTGGTGTCGCAGAGCGGCATGCTCGACGACTCGGCCATGGAGGATGCCACGCGCAAGGTGATGGGGCGCCTGAACCCCAACTTCAAGCGCTTCAAGGTCCCAGTGCGAACGCTCTCGGGCGGGCAGCGCCAGGCGGTTGCCATCGCCCGTGCGGTCTATTTCAACGCCCGAATCCTCATCATGGACGAGCCAACCGCGGCCCTCGGCCCAGCCGAGACGGCGCAGGTCCGCGACCTGATCCGCCAGCTTCGCAGCGAGGGCCTCGGCATCTTCCTGGTCAGCCACGACATCCATGACGTCTTCGACCTGGCGGATCGAATCAGCGTCATGTACCACGGCAGGATCGTGGACACCGTGGGCAAGAGCGATACGTCGATCGACGACGTCCTCGCCATGATCATCCTGGGCAAGCCGCCGGGGGAAGCGAGCAAGGAGGAGCTCAAGCCCCTCATCGGCTAGCGATGGCGCCCCGTCGTCAGGTCCGGTGGAACGACGGCGCCAGTGCGGGGTAGAGCTCGCGGTAGCCCGCGTGCGCCTCGGCATAGGCGCCGACCGCTGAACTCGGCTCCGCGGCGCTGGACGTCCGCACGACCGAGGTGACCGCCTCCGGCACGTCCCGGAACCAGGTGGCGCCGACGGTGGCGAGGATCGCCGCCCCGTAGGCGGCCCCTTCCGTCGTCGAGGGCGTGACGAGCTCCACATCGAGGACGTCCGCCAGGATCTGCCGCCAGACCGGGCTGGCGAGCCCGCCACCGGAGGCGCGAATCTCGCCCGGGCGCGTGACTCCCGCCTCCCGCATCAGGTCGAGCCCGTCTCGAAGGCCGAATGCAACCCCTTCCAGGACGGCTCGGACCAGGTGGCGACGATCGTGCCGCACGGCCAGGCCGACGAACGCGCCGCGCGCCAGCGGATCCGGGTGCGGGCTGCGCTCGCCGGAAAGGTACGGCAGGAAGAAGAGACCGTCCGCGGCGGCCTCCACGTCAGCCGCGCTCGCGGTCAGCGCGCCGAAGTCCTCGCCCGGGGCGAGCGCATCGCGGAACCAGCGGAGGCTTCCCGCAGCCGAAAGCATCACCGACATGAGGTGCCAGCGGGCGGGCGCCGCATGACAGAAGGTGTGCACCCGACCGCGCGCATCGCGCGCCGGACCATCGCTCGCGGCGAAGATCACCCCTGACGTCCCGAGTGACAGGGCCACCGAGCCAGCGTCGACCACGCCAACCCCCACCGCGTTCGCAGACTGGTCGCCGCCGCCTGCCACCACCGGCGTGCCGGCACGCAGGCCGGTGGCCGCGGCGGCCTCCCGCGTGAGGGACCCCGTCACCTCCGGGCCCTCGAAGGTCGGCGGGAACCAGGCCGCGTCGAGACCCAGGCCGGCGAGCAGCTCCGGCGACCACGTCCGCGCGGCCAGGTCGAAGAGGAGCGTGCCCGATCCATCGGCCTTGTCCATCGCGTAGTCGCCAATCAGCCGCAGCCGGAGGTAGTCCTTCGGAAGCAGCACGTGCGCGAGCCGCGCCCAGACGGCGGGCTCGTGGCGTCGAACCCAGAGCAGCTTTGGGGCGGTGAGGCCGGTGATCGCATCGTTACCGGAGATCTCGATCAGCCGATCGAACCCGATGACCTCTCGGATCTCGTCGCACTCGGCCGCCGTTCGCTGGTCGTTCCACAGGATTGCCGGCCGCAACACCGCCCCGTGTGTGTCGAGGAGCACCGCGCCGTGCATCTGGCCGGTGAGCCCGATGGCCTTGACGTCGTCGCCGGTGGCGGTCGCCGCTGCCAGGGCTGCCGGGATCGCCTGCCTGGTCGCCGTCCACCACGACTCGGGGTTCTGCTCGCTCCAGAGGGGCTGTGGCGTCGAGACGCCGTACTCGGCGGTGCCGATTCCCCGGACGACCCCCTCGGGATCGATCAGGATCGCCTTCGTCGCCGTCGTCGAGACGTCGATGCCCAGGACGAGGGCCATCGGCTCAGTCCGGCGCGCCGCGGTCGGCTGCCGAATCCACCTCCCAGATCGCCTGGTTGACGAGGTTCTCGAGCAGTTCCTGCCGCCCGGAACGCGGCCGTGGATCAATCTCGCCGGTCGCCACCCGCCCGGCAAGCAGCTCGAGCAGGGCGTCCTTGGCGAGGATCGACTTGCCCAGCTCCCCCGACCAGCCCGCGTAGCGCTCCTCGCGCAGCCGCTCGATCGCGCCGGCCTCGATCATGGCGGCGGCGGCGAGCAGCGAGCGGGCCAGGGTGTCCATGCCGCCGATGTGGGCGTGGAAGAGATCGGTCCGGTCCAGGCTCTGGCGCCGCAGCTTGGCGTCGAAGTTGAAGCCGCCGCTGGTCAGGCCTCCGGAGCGCAGGATCTCGTAGAGGGCCAGCGACAGCTCGTCCACGGAGTTCGGGAACTGGTCGGTGTCCCAGCCGTTCTGGTAGTCGCCGCGGTTGACGTCGACGCTGCCAAAGATGCCCAGTGCCACTGCCTGGGCGACCTCGTGGTGGAAGCTGTGGCCGGCGAGGGTGGCGTGGTTCGCCTCGAGGTTGACGCGGTACTCGCCCTCGAGGCCGTGTCGGGCCAGAAAGCCGTAAACGGTTGCAGCGTCGTAGTCGTACTGGTGCTTGGTCGGCTCCTGCGGCTTTGGCTCGAGGAGGAGGGTCCCCTTGAAGCCGATCCGCCGCTTGTGCTCGGCCACCAGGGTCAGGAAGCGGGCGAGCTGCTGCTCTTCGCGCGCGAGGTCCGTGTTCAACAGCGTTTCGTAGCCCTCGCGGCCGCCCCACAGCACGTAGTTCGCCCCGCCAAGCCGATGCGTCGCCTCGAGCATCGCCTTGACCTGTGCCGCCGCGTACGCGAACACCTCCGGGTCCGGATTCGTGGCCGCGCCCGCCGCATAACGCGGGTGGCTGAACAGGTTGGCGGTCCCCCACAGCAGCCGGACGCCGGTCCGCTCCATGTGGCCGTGGAGCTCCTCGACCATGGTGAGCAGGTTCTTCGTCGTCTCCGCGAAGGTCGCCCCTTCCGGCGCCACATCCCGGTCGTGGAAGCAGTAGAAGGGCGCACCAAGCTTCTCGAGGAACTCGAAAGCCGCGTCGGCCTTGGCCCGGGCCGCGATCATCGGGTCGAGGCGAGGGTCGAGCCAGGGACGGTCGAAGGTGCCCATCCCGAACACGTCCGAGCCTGGCCAGTTGAAAGAGTGCCAGCAGCAGACCGCCACCCGGAGGTGGTCCTCCATCCGCCTGCCGAGGACCGTGCGATCGGGCTGGTAGACCTTGAAGGCGAGCGGCTCGTCGGAGCCGATGCCACCAAACGGGATCCGGCCCGGGACGTCGGGGAAGAAGTCCTCGCTCATGCGGAAAACGATCTCACGAGCGGTCAACCTGGCGGCGGCCCTGGAGCGATCGGATGAGGGTCACGTCATCGGCGTACTCGAGGTCGCCACCCACCGGCAGCCCGCGCGCGATGCGCGACACCATCGGCACGTGCGGCGCCAGGAGCTCGGCGAGGTACATCGCGGTCGCCTCCCCCTCCAGGTTCGGGTTGGTGGCGAGGATCACCTCTTCCACCCCGCCGCCGGCCACCCGGATCACCAGCTCGCGCGCCCTGATCTGCTCCGGGCCGATGCCGTCGATGGGGCTGATCGCCCCGTGGAGGACGTGGTAGCGGCCCCGGAACTCCCCGGTGCGATCGATGGCGAGCACGTCGAGCGGCTCCTCGACGACGCAGATACGGGTCGCGTCGCGTCGGTCATCGGCGCAGAAGGCGCAGGGGTCCACGCCGCGGTCCGTGATGTTGCAGCAGGTCGAGCAGTACGCGACCTCCTCCTTCACCGCGACGAGCGCCGAGGCGAGGCCGCGCGCCTCGTCTGCCGGGGCGCGCAGCATGTGGTAGGTGAGGCGCTGGGCGGTCTTGCGTCCGACCCCCGGGAGCTTGCTGAACTCCTCGATCAGGCGCGCGACCGGCGCGATCAGGCCGCTCACGCCGGTCGATTCAAGGCATCCCCGGCAGACCGGGGAGGCCCATCCCGCCAGCGACCGACGCCATCCGTTCGCGCTCGAGCTCCTTGCTCCGCGCGATGGCATCGTTCACGGCCGCCATGACCAGGTCCTGGAGCATCTCGACTTCGGCGGGGTCGACGGCCGACGGATCGATCTCGATGTGGCGCACCTCCTGCGCACCGGTGATCGTGACCTTGACGGCCCCGCCGCCGGCCGTGGCCTCGAGCGTCGTCTCGCGCAGCTCGACCTGCACCTGGGCCATCTGCGTCTGCATCTGCTGCGCCATCTTCGCGATCTGGCCGATGTTCACGACCTGACCTCCGGCGCTTCGACCAGCTCGCCGCCGGTGATCCGCAGGACCCCCTCGAGGAGCGCCATGCCCTCGCTGTCGGCGGGGCTGGCGACCACGGCCTGCGCGATCGTCAGCGGCTCGAGCTCAACGTTGCTGGCGACGCACTCGATCGCCCAGCTCCCGCCGAGGACGGTGCCCAGCAGCTGCTCGATGGCGGGCGCCCGGGTCGCGGCCTTGGCGCGCATGAACGAGCGCTCCTCGGGAAATGCGAGGGTGACCCGGACGCCGTCCACCGCGATTGGCCGGCACTCGCGCAGCAGCGGCTTGATGGCCGGGGCGGCCCGCTCCACCACGTCCCCCCAGCGCGATCGCAGCCCGGGGAGGTCGGCCGGCACGGTGTCGCTGTTAGTGGGCTCGGATGGGACCGATGGCGCCGAGACCGGCGCTGCCGCGGCGACCTCCGCCGGGGCGGGACGTGACGGCACTGGCTCCGCGACCGGGATCGCCGGCACCTGTCGAGGCGACGGGGCGGCAGCGATGGCCGGGGCTGCAACGGCGGCCGAGGCTGCAACGCCTGCGACGGCTGCGTTGGGCCCGGGCGTCTCCACCGCCAGCAGCTCGAGCGCCAGTCGCGAACGGCCCTCGCGCGCGCCAACCGTTGCGGCCTCGGCCAGGGTGCGGAGCATCCCCGCCAGACGCCGTGCGAGCGCCGGATCCGACGCCGAGCGCAGCAGCCGGCGGCGGGCCTCCCCCTCGGCCTGGGCGGCCACCTGTCCCATGTCACGGCCCACGTCGGCCAGTGCCTCGATGCGATCGAGGGCGGCCCCCGCGTCGCCGGCCAGGTAGGCATCGACCAGGAGGCTGATCTCGGCCTCGTCGGCCAGCCCCACGGCCTCGCGCACGCCGTCGGCGGTGACGCGATCGCCGGCGTATGCCAGCACCTGGTCGAGGAGCGATTCCGCATCGCGCATCCCGCCATCGGCGAGCCGGGCGATCACCTCGAGCGCCTCTGGGTCGGCCTGCGCGCCGTCCGCGGCGACGATCCGGGTCAGCTTCTCGACGATCAGCGGCGCGGAGATGCGCCGGAAGTCGAAGCGCTGAGTGCGGCTGATGACCGTGGCTGGCACCTTGTGCGTGTCAGTGGTGGCGAGGATGAAGACGACGTGCGGCGGCGGCTCCTCGATCAACTTCAGCAGCGCGTTGAAGGCATGCGCGCTGAGCATGTGGACCTCGTCGATGATGTAGACGCGGCGGCGCAGCTCGGCCGGCGCGGTGAGCGCACGCATCACGAGGTCGCGCGCATCCTCGACCAGTCCGTGGCTGGCGGCATCGATCTCGATGACGTCCATCGCACGTCCCTCGCGGATGGAGACGCAGGCGGCGCATCGGTCGCATGGCTCGCCATCAGCTCGGCGCTCGGTGCAGTTGATTGCCTTGGCCAGGATGCGGGCCATGGAGGTCTTGCCGGTGCCGCGCGGGCCGACGAAGAGGTAGGCGTGCGCGATCTTGTCGGCGGCCACCGCATTGCGCAGGGTGGTGACGATCGGCTCCTGGCCGATCAGCTCCTCGAAGCGCTGGGAGCGCCATCGGCGATAGATGGCGGACGGCTCGGGAGATGCGGCGGCGGCGGGTTCGACCATGGCCTCCTGAGCGTACACCGAACCGCGGGCTGTGAAAGTGGCCGTGCACCCGACGTCGATCGACCGCCTCCGCCCACACGTCCATCGACCGGCTCCAGCCAGGTCGTCCCACGGCACCCGAGGGCTGACGCTTACCGCTGCTTCCTTCCGGACCTGACGGGGTTCACGGACTCTCGCTGCGTGGGACCCGACTCTCAACGTCGGTCGATGTCGTAGGAGACGAAGGCGGATCGGCCTCGGCCGGGGATTCAGTCCCGCTGTAGCGGATTGCGGGTGCAGGGCACCGCTAGTTCCCCACCTAGCACGGCCGCCGCGATGGTAGGCGCGCGCGGCCGCATCGGTCAATCGAGGGGTGGCGGAGAGGGGGGGATTCGAACCCCCGACGGGTTTCCCCGAACCGCATTTCCAATGCGGCGCCATAGGCCACTAGGCGACCTCTCCGGGGGCATCACGCGTGGCGGAGAGGGTGGGATTCGAACCCACGGTGCTCATCGCACACCGCTTTTCGAGAGCGGCACCTTAAACCACTCGGACACCTCTCCGGCTGGGGAGTCTAGCAGCGGAGGTCAGGCAGGAGCCGATGCGATGGCCGAGAGCTTCCGCGCCTCATCCTCGCGGACACCGGAGATGACCGAGATCTGGTGCGGCATGCCGGGCGCCCGCGCCAGCTGCACCGCCCCTCCCGCCGCGCCGCGCTCCATATCCGGCACCGCGTACACCAGCGTCCGGACCTGGGCCTCGAGGAGCGCCCCGACACACATGGCGCACGGCTCATGGGTCGTGAAGAGGGTGATCTCGGGGAGGCGCTTGGCGTCGAGCTTGCGTGCCGCTGCCTGGAGGGTGAGGAGCACGGCGTGTGCGGTCGGGTCGCGCTGGAGCAGGATGCGCCGATGGTCGCGAGCGATCATCGCGTCGTCGAGGACGGCTACTGCACCAATCGGCGTCTCCCCCTCCTCTGCCCCGCGCCGCGCCTCGGCGATGGCCTCGGCCATGTACAGCTCGTAGTTCACGGGTCGGAGTCTAGCAGGGCCTCCGACCGCCTCCCTCCCCGCTAGCATGGGGCGCGGTTGCAGTGCGAAAGGGGTCACGCCATCCACGATTCGTCGGCCTGGGCACGCCGCGACTTGGTGGCCATGGCGGTGGTCACGATGGGGGCCGCGGTGCTCCGGCTGACCGGGCTGACGGCCCCGGCCGGCCTCGTCTTCGACGAGATCTTCTATGCCCGCAACGCCTGTCGGTTCATCGTCGACGCCGCCGCCTGCGGGATCGACGACCTGGTCAGCGGCGCCCACCCGCCGCTCGGGAACTGGCTCATCGGGATCGGGATCCGGCTCTTCGGGTACGACGAATTCGGATGGCGGATCGCCTCCGCGGTGGCCGGCACCCTCAGCGTGGCGCTGCTCTACGTCCTGATCCGCAGGCTCCTTGCCGGGCGCGCCTCGGCGACGGCGGCGACGGTCGGGGCGACCGCGGCGGCGGCCCTGCTGGCCACCGACTTCCTGCATCTCGTGCAGTCACGCCTGGCGATGCTGGACGCACTGGTGACCCTTTTCGTGATCGCCACCGTCCTGTTCGTAGTCCTCGATGGCCGAAGGCGTCGAGGTCCCGGCGGTGAGGACCTGGACGCGCCCGGCTGGCTGCGACGCGTCTCACTTGGACGCCCATGGCGGTTGGCGGCGGGTCTCGCGCTCGGGTCGGCGGTTGCCGTGAAGTGGTCGGGCGGGTACGTCGCCGTCGGCCTGGTCGTGCTGCTCGTCGCCTGGGAGGCCGCAGCGTCGACGCCGAGCGAGGCCACCGGGCGCGGGGGATTCGGTCGCGCGTTCCGTCGGGAGATCGTCCCGTCGATCGTCCTGCTGGGCGTCGTCCCCGCGCTCGTCTACGTCACGTCATACGTGGGGCGGGTCGATGGCGATCTCTTCGCGCTCCCCTGGCGGGAGGGCTCGGTCTGGCGGGGCATCCTGGAGCACCAGCTGGCGATGCTCCGCTTCCACATCGGCCTGGCTGGAGATCACCCGTACGAGTCGGCGCCGTGGTCCTGGCTGTTCCTGAAGCGTCCGGTTGCCTATTCGTTCGCTGATGGCGGCAGCTACCGCGAGATCCTGGCCATCGGCAACCCGCTGACCTGGTGGCCCGGCGCCGTGGCGCTGATCGTGTTGGGCGTCCGATGGGTCCGCTCGGGTGCCGGCCTCGCTCGCCCCGAGGTCGTCCTTCTGGCCGCAGCCGTTTCGACCTACCTCCCCTGGCTCGTCCTCTCCGGATCGCGCTCGCAGGTCTTCATCTGGTACCTGCTGCCGACGATTCCCTTCCTGTGCGGTGCGCTCGGCCTGGTCGCGGCCATGGCCTGGAGCTCCCGCGCGGGGCGGATTGCCACGGGGCTGGCGGCTGCGGCGGTCGCCGTCTCGTTCGCCTTCTTCTTCCCGATCCTGACCGCCACTCCCCTCTCGCCCGACGAATGGCGCACCCGGATCTGGTTCACCGATTGCAGCCGGCCCGGCGCGCCCACCCTGACCCTGCCCGACGACGAGATCAACCAGGGGCCGCCTCCCTCGGGGTGGTGCTGGATCTGATGGGGGTCGATCTCAACGACCCGAACGCCTGGCGCGAGGCGCTCGGGCGGCGCATCGGTGCGGCATATGCCGCGAACCCGCGAGTGGCCTCGGTCCTCGTCGCCGGATCGGTGTCGCGGGGGTACGCGGACCGCGACTCGGACATCGAGCTGATGATCGGCTGGACGGAGCCGCCCTCGGAGGAGGAGCGACGCGAGATCGTCGCGCCGTTTGCAGCCGACCTCAACCTCCTGCCATTCGACGATGCCTGGCAATGCTGGCAGGAAGACTTCTTCGTTGGCAGGTCCGCGGCCGACGAACCGAGCAGCGGCGTGCTGGTCGAGGCAGTCGGGCAGCTGACATCGGTCATCGACCGGCGCCTGGCCGATGTGGTCGAACGGCACGACCCCGACCTGGACCGGCAGACGACGGTTCACGCGCTGCTGCACGGCATCCCGCTGAAGGGCGATGCCCTCATCGGTGCCTGGAGGGCGCGCGCCTCAACGTATCCCCGTGAGCTGGCCGTGGCCATGGTGAACCGATACGGGCAGATCGACTACTTCGCCGACTGGAAGCGGTTCCTGGCCCGCGGCAACAACCTGTTGCTGATCCACGAGCGCTTCACCCAGGTCGAGCGGCAGCTGCTGCTCGTCCTCCAGGCGATCAATGGCCAGTACCACTACAAGTTCAAGTGGCTCGACCACGTGATCGCGGAGCTGGCAATCGCCCCACCGGAGCTTGGAGCCCGATTGCGGGGCGTGCAGACGGCCGACGTGCCAGCCGCGGCCGAGGCGCTGCGAGTCCTGGTCGAGGAGGCCTACGACCTGGTGGAGGCGCACCTGCCGGAGATCGACGTCAACCGATTGCGCGAGATTTTCAGATGGGAACGCCACCCGTGGGACTCACCGCCACCGAAGCGGTTTCCGAGCCTCGACTAGCGGTGGGTTCGCTCGCCGGGGAGGCTGACCCAGCCACCGCCGCGATGGCCTGATCCGGACCCGGCCGGACGCCCGGATGAGCGTCGGGCGGGACGCGGACGCCAGCCATTCGCCGATGCGGCGGGGGCTGGCCGACGCGGGCCGCGCGACTGCTGCGGCCTGCCGCCACCAGCCGAGCGGAGGCGGATCGCCTCCGGGCGAATCGACGGATTGACCTCGAAGCCGGGCACGACCTCCGAGGGGATCGGCTGCCCGAGCAGTCGCTCGATCTCGCGCAGCATCGGCGCCTCGTCGACGCAGACCAGGGAGATGGCGTCTCCCTCGATGCCCGCGCGGCCGGTGCGACCGATGCGGTGCAGGTAGTCGGACGGGACCATCGGCAGCTCGTAGTTGACGACGTGCGGCAGCTGCTCGATGTCCAGGCCGCGGGCCGCGACCTCGGTCGCGATCAGCAGGGTGACGCGCCCCGCCTTGAAATCGGTGAGGGCGCGAACGCGCTGCGGCTGCGACTTGTTGCCATGGATCGCGGCGGTGGCGATGCCATCCTCCAGCAGCTGCTTCGCCAGCCGGTCAGCGCCGTGCTTGGTCCGCGTGAAGACGAGCGCCTGCTCGATGGCGTGGGTGCGCACCAGGTGCGACAGGAGCTCGCGCTTGCGTGCCCGATCGACGGGGTGGACGACCTGGCGCACGAGGTCAGTTGGCGTGTTGCGCGGAGTGACCTGGACCGATGCTGGCCGATCCAGCAGGCCCTCGGCGAGCTGGCGGATCTCATTCGAGAACGTCGCGCTGAAGAGGAGGTTCTGGCGTCGCGGCGGGAGGAGGGCAATGATCGAGCGGATGTCGCGGATGAAGCCCATGTCCAGCATCCGGTCGGCCTCGTCAAGGACGAGGATCTCGACGGCACCAAGGTCGATCGTCCCCTGCCGGGAATGGTCGAGCAGGCGGCCGGGAGTGGCAACGACGATCTCCGGACCGTTGCGCAGAGCGCGCAGCTGGCCGGGGAAACCGACGCCGCCATAGATGGTGGTCGAGCGACGGCTGTTCGAGCCGTAGATGCGGACGCTCTCCTCGACCTGGATCGCGAGCTCCCTGGTGGGGACCAGGATCAGGGCGCGGATGCGGGGACGTCCGCCCTGGCGGGGCGGGTTGGACGCGAGCAGCTGCAGCATCGGCAGCACGAAGGCGGCCGTCTTGCCGGTGCCGGTCTGGGCGCCGGCCAGCAGGTCGCGGCCGGCGAGCACGAACGGGATCGACTCGCGCTGGACGGGGGTTGGTTCGGTGTAGCCCTGCGCCGCGACGGCGCGGAGCAGGCCGGGCGCAAGCCCGAGCGTGGAGAAGGACATGAAAGCTCCTGACGAGGCCCTCCCGCTGCAATGCGGGGCCCGGTCAGGGCAGTGGTTGGGATCGGGATCGGGACGGGGTTGAAGCCGCGGCGCGGACCGGAGCGCCTATCGAACACGTTTTCGAAATGGTACCAGATCCGCCTCGGATCGTGGAAGTGGTACCCTTGGTGCCCCATCAAAGGACGCCATGACGGCCCCCTGCATCCACGGATTCCGCACCGAAGAGTGCACCTCCTGCCGAACATGCCCTCATGGCCTGGTCGCCTCACGCTGCAGCCGATGCATCCGGGCGTCGAGCACGCCTGCCGGCCGCAAGGCCCTCCTCGTCGCGCATGGCGAGCATCCCTCAGAGGAGCGCGCCGGCTTCGAGATCGTCTATGTCCCTGAGCTCAGCGGATGGCAGGTGCGGTCAGAGGACAGCGCCCCATCGGATGAGTCGTATCGGTCCATCTTCCTCGCCCGCAAGGCCGCCGACGACATGGCTTCCGCAGCCTCCGCGAAGGAATCGAAGCGCAGCGGCTGATCCCAGCGGGCCGGAGATTGCGGCAGATCTGAGAGGCGCAGAGGGCGGACCTGGGGCGTCGTCGCAATGGCCGCCCATCAAGATCCTCTCCATGGCAACCAAGCGAGCGGCCGCGCGCACCTTCGCCACCGGCGTCGACATCCCCGCGGCGGACCGGGCCAAGGTCGTACGGATCCTGAACCAGCACCTGGCCGATGCCGCCGACATGTGGAGCCAGGCCAAGCAGGCCCATTGGAACGTGAAGGGCCCCGACTTCTGGCAGCTGCACAAGCTCTTCGACGATGTGGCTCGCGAGGCCGCCGAGTGGGCCGACCTGTGCGCCGAGCGGGTGACCGCCCTGGGCGGCTTTGCCACCGGCACGATCCGCATGGCGGCGGCGGCCAGCACGCTGCCAGAGTTCCCCGCCGACATCACCGACAGCATGGACTACGTCCGCGCCGTCGCCGGGCGGCTCGCGGCCTTCACCAACTCGGCTCGTGAGGCGATCGACGCGACCGACAAGCTCGGCGACGCCAACACCGCCGACCTCTTCACCGAGATCAGCCGCTGTGCTGACAAGTACCTCTACTTCCTCGAGGCGCACCTGCAGGACTAGCCGCCCTCGAGCGCCAGGATGGGCACGAAATGGGCCGGGCTCACCTCGCGGTGGCCCGGCCCCTTGCCGGCTCGACGGCAGCCACGGTCAGTCGCCGGTCACCAGCGCCGCCAGGCGGTCCCACGTCTCGATGGCACCCTTGGCCATGCCGGTGGCCAGCGCGCCCTCGATCGCCTCGGCCGATCCCATGTGACCGATGGAGGTGACCTTCGTGCGGCCGCCCAGATCCTCGAGGATGTAGGTCTCGGGGCCACCCTGCGGGCCGACTCCCTCGACATCGAACATGAAGGTCGACTTGTAGCCGTTGGGCGGGTCAACCTCGAGGTACTCGCCATAGAAGACGACGTCGTCGCGATCGGGGGCGCTGCTGACGAAGCGCCACGTGCCGCCGGCGCGCATGTCCATCTCGACGACGCGAGTGGTCGTGCCGTGGGGGCCCCACCAGCGCGGGATCTCGTTCGGGTCGGAGAACGCCTTCCAGACCCGCTCGCGCGGGGCGTCGAAGATCCGCTCGAAGACGAGGTCGCCGCCCTCGGAATAGATGGTGGTGCTGTCGGTGCTGCCGCGGTCGATGCGGGTGGGGGTCATCGTGGTCTCCATGATCGCTGCTCCTATTTGTCCTGGATATCGCGGAGATAGGCGTCCAGCCGCTCGAAGCTCTCCTCCCAGTGGCGGCGGTACTGGTTGACCCATTCGGAGATGTCGCGCAGGGGTCCCGCCCGAAGCCGACGCGGCCGCCACTGGGCCTGGCGGCCCTGCTCGATCAGTCCTGCCCGCTCCAGCACCCGGAGATGCTTGGAGATGGCCGGCTGGCTCATCGCGAACGGCGCGGCGAGATCCTTGACCGATGCCTCGCCCTTGGCGAGGCGGGCCAGGATGGCTCGCCGGGTCGGATCGGCCAGTGCGGCGAACGTGGTGCTGAGCGTGTCCTGCTGCGTGTCCATCACCTCAGAGTTATATAACTCATCGGTACTATACTGGCCGGGGCTGAGCTGTCAACACCGAAAACGAGAAAGGGCCCCGAAGGGGCCTTTTCTCACGGAGTTCCGGGTGCGTCAGGGCGTGACCGCCTCCCAATTGGTGTACACCCCTGCTGGAGGATGATCGACCGCGGCGCAGTCGGCTGAACCCGCGCTACCATCGACGGTAATGGTGAAGCGGATCGCCTACGGCGTCTCGGCGGTCGGCACGCTGGCCGCCGTGGCCATGCGGTTCACGGGCGTGGACGCGACGATCACCTTCGGCGTGGCCGCCCTGGCCATTCTTGGCCTGGCCTTCACCCTGGGTCACGCCACCGAGCAGCTTGGCGCCGCGGCCGGCCCGCGCATCGGCGGCATCATGAATGCGACCGTCGGGAACGTGGGCGAGATCATCATCGCCGCGTTCCTGATCCTGGACGGCAAGATCGAGATCGTCCACGCCTCGATCACCGGCTCGATCGTCGGGAACCTGCTGCTGGTCCTCGGCGCCTCGCTGCTGCTGGGTGGCCTGAAGAACGGCGTTCAGCACTACGATGCTCAGCTGACGGGAATGAACGCCGCGTCCCTGATCCTGGCCACCATCGGCCTCGTCATCCCGGCCACCTTCGCCTTCCTGATCGGCGGCGGCGAGGGGTCGGGACCGGGCGATCCCGAGTTCTTCAGCATCGAGGCGCTGACGGTTGGGGTGGCCAGCCTGCTGCTGCTGACCTACGCGGCCCAGACCTGGTTCTTCCTCCGCTCGCCGGAGTCGCCCGCCGGCGCCCACGCGCCCGAGGAGCCGCCCGAATGGGGCTGGCGGATGTCGCTCGGCGTTCTCCTTGCATCGGCCGCGGCGCTGACCGTGACCAGCGAGATCCTCGTCCATACCCTGGAGCCGGCGGTGGCCTCGCTGGGCATCAGCGAGTTCTTCATCGGCATCATCCTGATCCCGCTGATCGGCAACCTGGCCGAGCACGTAGTCGGGATCACGCTGGCCTGGAAGAACAAGATGGACTTCAGCCTGATCACCTCGATCGGCAGCGCCACCCAGATCGCCCTCTTCGCGGCGCCGGCCCTCGTCTTCTTCGGCCTGATCGTCGGCAACCCGGTGACGCTCGTCTTCAGCCCGCTCGAGGTCGTCTCGGTTGCGGTGGGCGTGCTGATCGCCGCC
>Ga0209998_10000171_pt1 | contig 24143 bp, 26 predicted proteins | sample EndophyteCoNSPM_FD_187576 | JGI IMG/M metagenome (GOLD analysis project Ga0209998, IMG submission 187576) | Arabidopsis thaliana rhizosphere microbial communities from the Joint Genome Institute, USA, that affect carbon cycling - Endophyte Co-N... | ecosystem: Host-associated > Plants > Roots >... | reverse complement strand
ATAGATCGCCTGGACCGTCTGCGGGAGGGCTACGGCTTCCGGCCGCAACGTCAGCCGCCAGGCATCCTCCTCACGCGCCAGCGTCCCAACGCCGACCCAGGTTCGCAGCAGCTCCTCGATGAAGAGCGGCGTCCCGTCGGACCGCTCCACGACGGCGGTGACGAGCTCCTCGGGCAGGGCGTCGCCGACCAGCGCCCGAACCAGCGCAGCCGCGTCGGTGGTCGCCAGCGCCGCGAGGTCGACGCGAGAACCTGCCGCGCACCAGTCGGGCGCGGTGGCCAGCAGGCTCGGCCGGGCAGTCGCCACCAGCAGCCGGCCATGGCGCGTGGGCGCCGTCGCTGCGAAGTCAAGAAACGCGAGCAGGTCTCCGCCGGCCCAGTGGATGTCCTCCACCAGCCAGGCCGATGGAGCCCCCACGAGGGCGTCCAGTGCGGTCACCCACGCGTCGAAGCGCGCCTCGCGCTCTGACGCGATGTCGGCGAGCGACTCCTCGGCGGCACCCTCCGGCTCGATGAGATTGGCGACCTCCTGCCGGATCACCTCGGCGCGGGCCGTGCTCACGCCGGCCGAGGCGAGCGCGGACGCCAGCTCGCCATCGCACGCGGCGAACAGCTGTGCCACCGTCTCGTAGGGCGCCGTCCCCTGCGGACGGACGCGCGCTCGGAGCACCGAGACCCCCACCACCCGGGCGCTGAACTCGGCCAGCAGGCGGCTCTTCCCCACTCCTGGGGCCGCGACGATGACCACCCGTTCGGCCGTCCGCGCCCGCACCACCCCATCCATCGCTTCGACCAGGGCCTCCAGCTCGGCCTCCCGCCCCAGCATCGGCGCCCGGAGCGCGCCGAGTGCCGCCTCGCGGGACGGCTGCGCACGGATGCCGGTCGCTTCCCAGACCGGCATCGGTTCGGCCTTGCCCTTCAGCTCGATCGGTCCGCGGTCGATGGTGTCGATCGCGTGGGCCACCGTCATGGCGGTCAGCTCGCCGATCAGCACCGTCCCGGGACGCGCCGCCGTCTGCAGGCGGGCGGCGGTATTCACCGTGTCCCCGGTGACCCTCCCCGCATCGGGACCGGCGGTGGCGTGGACCACCTCGCCGGTGTTCACGCCGACCCGCAGCTCCAGGGCGCCCGCATCCATCCCCAGCCGCGCCCCGATCTGCTCGATTGCCGCGAGGAGCGCAAGGCCGGCGTGCACCGCCCGCTCGGCGTCGTCATCGCGGGCAAGCGGGGCGCCAAAGACGGCCATCACGGCGTCGCCGATGAACTTCTCGACCACCCCGCCATGCCGCGCGATCGTCTCACGGGTGGCCGTGAAGTAGGCGTCCTGGATGGTCGCCACGTCCTCCGGGTCGAGGCGCTCCGACAGGGGCGTGAACCCCACGACGTCCGCGAACAGGACCGACACGATCCGGCGGTCGACCGTTGGGCGGGCAGCGGAGGCTGGCGTCACGTCAGCGCTGGGCTCGGGCACGCCCCAAGCGTACTGCCCCCTCGGGGGCGGCAGCTAGGCCCGCTCGCCGGTCAGCTCGTCCTTCGGGACACGGGACATCAGCTCCGCGACCGCCTGCATCGGCGGGCGCCCGGCATGGACGACCGCGTCGACCTGCTCGGCGATCGGCATCTCCACGCCGGCTGCCGCCGCGAGCTGGAGCGCACCGCGGACGGTGTCCACCCCCTCGGCCACGCCGTTGAGCTGTGCGGCGGCATCGGCCCAGGACATGCCTGACGCCATGAGCTCACCGGCCCGCCGGTTCCGGGAGAGCGGGCTCATGCAGGTTGCGATCAGGTCACCGACACCGGCCAGCCCGGCGAATGTCATCTGCTGCGCTCCGGCCGCGACCCCCAGGCGCGTCATCTCGGCCAGGCCACGAGTGATGATGCCGGCCTTGGCGCTGTCGCCGAAGCCCAGACCATCGACGAAACCCGAGGCCAGGGCCACCACGTTCTTCAGCGCTCCGCACAGCTCGACGCCGACCAGATCCGGGTTGGTATACACGCGGAAGCGGTCGCTGCCGAGCAGGGCGCCGAACTCGGCGGCCAGCTCCGCATCGTCCGACGCGATCACGCTCACAGCGGGGAGCCCGGCGGCGATCTCGCGCGCCAGGTTTGGCCCCGACAGGGCCGCCACCCGGCGACCGGGCAGCTCCTCCGCGATGACCTCGCTCATGCGCAGATGAGTCCCCTGCTCGATCCCCTTCACCACGCTGAGCAGTGCTGCCTCGGGGTAGAGCGCCGCGCGGAGGCGCTGGAGCGTCTCGCGCAGGTGGGCCGACGGGACGGCCAGCACGAACGCCCGATGCGGCTCGGCCAGGTACGCGTCATCGGTCGCCACCCGCAGGTTCGGGGGAAAGACCACGCCAGGCAGGTATCGACGGTTCTCGCGGAGGGTGGCGAGCTCCTCGCCGGCCTCGGCGGTATGGGCCCACAGGGTGACGGGTCGCTCGGCAGCCGCCAGCTTGATGGCGAGTGTGGTGCCCCAGGCGCCGGCGCCCACCACCCCCACCTGGTCGGTCATTCGACCGCGATGCTCTCGTGAGGTGCCGGCTTCTCCTCCTCGTGGGCCTCGTCCATCTTGGCGATCCAGTGATCGAGGTAGCTTCGGGCCGCGAGCAGCTGTTCGCGGCCGGCAGCCTTCATGTGCTTGCGCGTCTCCCCCGGGAAGAGGTTCCGCATGACCGCCCAGAAGGCGGTCTCCATGCTCTCGCGTGGCTCGGTGGCAGGCACCCGGCGCTCCAGGGCCTCCATTCGCGCGAGTAGGTTGGCGGTCTCCTGGTCATCCATTGGCCTTACCTCCAGTGGTGCTGCGCGGCGGCGCCGCGAAGCGGATCTTCAGGACGTGATCGTCAAACTTTGCACCCAACGTCGTCGCTCCGACAAGCAGGCGCGGCAGGACGAGGTTGCGTCGCCAGCTGCCGACCTCGATCACGATCTCGTCGGCGTGCCGGCTCAGCTTGATCGCCTCCTTCATCGCGAACGGCAGCTCCACCGACATCACGAACTCCGCTTCGTCACGGACCACCGAGTACGGCCGCCCATGATAGAAGTGGCTGGTCGGATCGCTGTCCCCGTAGAGGCGCCGACCGAGCTCGGTCAGCAACGGCACGCCCACGACCTCCTCGGCGAAGAACGGCGCCTTCAGCACGGGGATCGGGCTGAAGGCCTCCTCGACGAGGGGCGCATTCCGCTGCTGGGCCTCGTGCCAGCCCTTGAAGTAGAGCCATTGCACGTCATCGGGGAGGACCCGGTTCACGACGACGAGGTCGGTCGGGTAGCCGTACAGGTGGAAATAGGTGAAGGAGCGCTGCGCCTCTTTGATCACAACCTGCTCGAGGGTCAGCACGACCCGCACCGATGTGCGCTCCGGGTCGATCAGCAGGTCGTGCATGTGCTCGAGGCGCCGGAACAGCTCCTCACCCGCATCGAAGACGTCGCCGCCGGGCATCGGCATGCCGACCACGCGCTGGATGAGTGGCCCTGTCAGCTTCGCCACGCGCCGCCCGATCGGCTCGATCTTCTCCATCCACCACTTGCCCGCCTCCGGCAGGGAGAGGAGTCGCAGCGTCTCGCCGGTGGGGGCAGCGTCCACCACCACGACGTCGTAGTTCCCAGAATCGTGATGGTCGGCGATCCATAGCAGGCTGCCGACCTCATCCATGCCCGGCAGGACGGTCATCTCCTCGGCCAGCACGTCGTCCAGGCCACGCCACTTCAGCACGCTGCCGGCGTACTCCTGGATGCGTCCCCAGTAGCGCGCCACGTTGTAGTAGGCGTCGGATTCCTGCCCCCACAGGTTCGGCACGATCTCCTTCGGCTCAGGTCCGAGCTCGACGCCGAGCGCGTCGCCGAGGCTGTGGGCGATGTCGGTCGACATCACGATGGTGCGGTATCCGCGGGCTGCGCAGGTGAGTGCGGTGGCCGCGGCCACGCTCGTCTTGCCGACGCCACCCTTGCCGGTGTAGAGGAGGATGCGGGCCACGCCTCATTGTGGCCCATGTGGGCTCGACGGCGGGTCTACCTCAGCGTCGTGAGGTGCGAGCCACCCGTCGCGGCCGCGAGGTGCGCCGCGCCGCCTCCTCCGAGACGCGCTGGCGGAAGATCAGCTTGATCGGCGTACCGAGGAAGCCGTACTCGGCGCGGATCCGGTTCTCGAGGTAGCGCCGGTAGCTGAAGTGGATCAGCTCCGGGTCGTTGACGAAGATCACGAACGTCGGCGGCCCGATCGCCACCTGGGTGGCGTACAGGATCTTTGGCTGCCGGTTGCGGACGTGCGCCGGAGGGTGGGCGCGCACGGCATCGGTGATCAGGCGGTTCAGCTCTCCGGTCGGGATCCGGCGGAAGCGCTCCTCGGCGACCCGGCGCGCCTCGTGCAGGATCCGATCCACGCGCTGTCCGGTCTGCGCGGAGGCAAAGACGATGTCCGCCCAGGCGAGGTACGGGGCCTCGCGCCGCAGCGTCTTCGTCCACTCGTCCGCGGTGTGGCCGTCCTTCTCGAGGGCGTCCCACTTGTTCATGACCAGCACGATCCCCTTCTCGGCCTCGAGCGCGTGCCCAACGACATGAGCGTCCTGGGCGGTGTAGCCCTCGGTGGCGTCGATCATCACGATCGCTACATCGGCTCGCTCGATCGCCTTCATGGCGCGCAGGACCGAGTAGCGCTCGATCCCCCGATCGACCGACCCGCGGCGTCGGATGCCGGCGGTGTCGACCAGGATCATCGGCTCGCCGTCCACCATCACCGCGGAGTCGACCGGGTCACGCGTGGTGCCGGGGATGTCGGAGACGATCATCCGCTCTTCGCCAAGCACCCGGTTGACGAACGTCGACTTGCCGGTGTTGGGGCGGCCTACGATCGCCACCCGCGGCGGTCCCATCTCGGTCTCGGCCAGCTCCGCGAGATCCCCCTCGGTCAGGTCGCGGCCGTCATAGACCGATGCCTCCGGGATCGCCTCGCCCGGCTCGGCCGGCGGGAGACGGTCGGTGACCAGGTCGAGGAGGTCGCCGGTGCTCCGCCCGTGCTGCGCGCTGACCGCGACCGTCGGCTCGAAGCCGAGCGCGTAGAACTCAGCCCCCTCGTGCTCGCGGCGCGGGTTGTCGGCCTTGTTGACCACCAGGATTGTCGGCTTGCCGGCGCGTCGCAGGCGATCGGCGACCTCGTGGTCAAGTGGCGCGATGCCGGCGGCGGCGTCGACCACGAAGAGCACCAGGTCCGACTCCTCGATCGCGACCCGTGCCTGGTCCTGGACCCGCTCTTCAATGTGGCTCCCCGGCGACAGCTCGAGGCCACCGGTGTCGACCACGGTGAAGCGGCGGCCGTTCCACTCGCCGACGCCGTAGACCCGGTCACGGGTCGTGCCGGGGATGTCCTCGACGATCGCGACGCGCTCCCCGACCAGCCGGTTGAAGAGCGTCGACTTGCCGACATTGGGGCGGCCGACGATGGCGACCACGGGAAGGGACATGTCCCGAGTGTACGGGTAGCATGGCCGGGATGCGGATTGGGATCGTTGGCACCCGCCTGGCCGGGGTGGACGGCGTCACCTTCGAGGCAGCCAAGTGGGAGACGGTCCTGCTGGGCCTCGGCCACGAGGTTCGGCTCTGCGCCGGCGAGCTCGACGCACTCCGCTCGAACGCCCGGCTCATCCCCGCCATGCACTTCGCCCACCCACCGGCGGCACGCGTCACGGCGGCGGCGTTCGACCCAGCGAGCGACCCCGACTCGGTCCGTGGCGAGATCGAGCGGCTGGCGGGCCAGCTCCTGCCACCGCTGCGCGACTGGCTCGAGCGCAACGGTCTCGAAGCACTCGTGGTCGAGAACGCGTGGGCCATCCCGATGCACCTCCCGCTCGGGGTCGCCCTGCGCCGCCTGGTCGAGGAGACCGGGATCCCCGCGATCGGCCACCACCACGACTACTGGTGGGAGCGGGAGCGATTCGCGACACCCGTCGTGCCGGAGGTGCTCGAGTCCGCCTTCCCGCCCGACCTGCCCAACGTTCGGCACGCGAGCATCAACAGCATCGCGGCCAACCAGCTGCGCCAGCGACGCGGGATCGAGTCAGTGGTGGTGCCGAACGTCTTCGACTTCGACCAGCCGCTGCCACAGCACCCCCGCCAGGTGCGCAACCGGATGCGGCGCGAGCTGGGGATGGGCGAGGGCGGGCTGCTCGTCGTCCAGCCGACGCGGGTCGTCCCGCGCAAGGGAATCGAGCTGGCGATCGAGCTGGTCGGGCGCCTCGGCGATCCCGCCTCGGTGCTGCTCATCACCAGCCCGGCGGGCGACGAGGGCCTCGAATACCTCGTGCAGCTCGAACGACAGGCCCAGCGCGCCGGGGTCAGGCTGCAGTACGCCGCGGACCGCTTCGAGCCCGACCACGAGGGGATCCCGATCGGGCCGGCGCACACCCTTGGCGACGCCTATGTCGCGGCGGACCTGATCACCTACCCGAGCTCGTATGAGGGATTCGGCAACGCCCTGATCGAGGCTGTCTTCCACGGCCGCCCCGTGGTCGTGAACCGATACCCGGTCTACGTGGCCGACATCGCGCCGCTCGGGATGGAGCTGATCGAGATCGACGGCGCCATCACCGATGAGACGGTGGCCTCGGTGCGGGCGGTGCTCGCCAACCCGGCCAGGCAGCGGCGCGTCGCCCGCCGCAACTTCGAGATCGCCCAGCGGCACCTCTCGTACAAGCTGCTGCGACGCCGCCTGCGCCGCCTCCTCGACGTCGGGGATCAGGCGGCGGTCAAGGCGTAGATCCGGTCGCGGACCTCCTCGAGGTCCACCTCCGGGGTGGAGGTGCCACCGGTGATTCCGATCCGCGCCTTGCCGCGGACCCAGTCGCGGTGCTCGGCCTCGAGCTCATCCGCGTCGGCGACGTGGAGCGTCGCGGCGCAGACCTCGGCGCACTTGACCGCCAGCTCCTTGGTGTTGCTGCTGTTCTTCCCGCCGACCACGATCATCGCGTCCACCTCCCCCGCCAGCACGACTGAATCGGACTGACGCGTGAGCGTCACCGGGCAGACGGTATTGACGACGCGCAGGTCGTGGCAGCGTCGCAGGCAGAAGGCCGCGAACTCCTCGAGCTTGAAGGGGAGAATGGTGGACTGGCTCAGGACGCCGATCTTCTTGGTGTGCGGGACGCGTTCCCAGGTTGACCGGTCCATGTCGTCGACGACCACGTGCTTCTCCCCGGCGTAGGAGCGGACGCCCTTCACCTCCGGATGATCCTCGTGGCCGATGATGCAGACGGTGTAGCCCGCCTCGGCCAGCTCGCGGGCGGCCTTCTGGGATTGCAGGACCCAGGTGCAGGTGGCGTCGATGACCTCGAGATCGGCCTTGCCGCGCACCTGCTCGAGCTCGTCGGCCGGCACGCCGTGGGCGCGGATGACGAGCGTGCCCCCCTCGACCTGGTCGGCGAGGTCGGCGGTGCGGATGCCGCGGTCGGAGAGGTCGGCCTTGATCCCGGGGTTGTGGACCAGCTGGCCGAGGGTGGTGACCTCCTTCCCCTCGTCGCGGGCGTGCTTCGCCTTGTCGATCGCCAGCCGCACGCCATAGCAGAAGCCGGCGCGCTCGGCGATGCGGACCTCGGGTCGAGTGGCGGTGGTCATCGGGTCAAGTGTATCCGGCCAGGGGTGAACGCCCGATTCGTCGTCTCCGCCCTCAGTTGGGACCGGGCGCGGAGGTCTCTCCGGCCTGGGTATCACCACGGCTGACGCTGGTCGAAAGGCCTCCGTCGTCCACCGTGGTCGAGTACACGAGTGGCCCGTCGCCCGAGAGGCCCCGCTCCGTATCCGCCAGACCCATCGATGTCACCCCCGGGAGGTCGTTGATGCGCAGGGCCCACTGCTCGGCCGTGGGAATGGATACCTGGAGCCGCGCACTCTTGCCAGGAGGGATCGTGGTGGCAATCCCGAGGGGAGCGCCGAACTCGCCGCTGATGAAGTCGAACTCGACCATCTGCACGAGCGCGGGTGCGTCGGTGTTGTTGCGAATCGAGATGTGCAGGCGAGCGGTTTCCACCAGACCACACCCTGAGAGCAGGGCGGCGAGGATCACCGCCGATACCTGCGAGGGCCGTACCCGAACGCCAGCGCGCACGATCGTCAGCCTACTACCTCACCCGGGAGCGACAGGCCGATAACGGCCTTGTTGCCACTCGGGCAGGAGCGCGGCGATCTCTCGCATCACCCGCTCAGTGCCATCGGCGAGCGCCTCCCGATCGAGGCGGCCCGTCGGCTGGTGCGGCAGCGAGAACGGCTTCCCGACGCGGATGTCGACGCGGGTGCGGTGCGGCCATCGGCTGCGCCCGGGGAAGATCTTGCCGCTGCCGGTGATCCCCACCGGCAGGAGCGGCGCGCCGCTGCGCATGGCGAGCAGCGAGACGCCGAACTTCGGCTCGCGCAGCACGCCCGTTCGGGAGCGGGTCCCCTCCGGGAAGATCCCGATCGGCCGGCCCTCGGCGAGGTGCTGGAGCGCGATCCGCTGCGCACTCCGATCGCCCTCGCCGCGTCGCACGAAGAAGACGCCGGAGCTCCGCGCCAGCCAGCCGATGAGCGGCCAGCCGCTGATCTCCTCCTTCGCCATGAAGTAGATGGGCCGGCCGGTGTATCGCCCGATGGCGGCGCCGATGAACGGCGGATCGAGGTTCGAATTGTGGTTGCTGACCATGATGTAGGCGCCTTCGCGCGGCACGTTCTCGAGGCCCGTGACCCGACCGCCGCCGAGCAACCACTTCAGCCAGCCGGTCATCATCGCGCCGGGGAAGTAGAACCAGGTGCTCATCGCCCGGACTGGTCCGCAGGCAGGTGGGCCACGATCGCCTCGACGCAGGCATCGACGTCCAGCTTGCCGGTGTCCAGCACGAGCGCCCCGGGCGCCTTGCGCAGGGGCGCGACCTCGCGCCCGGTGTCGGCCGCATCGCGCTCTTCGATCTCGGCGAGGTACTTGTCGCCACGATCGGGACGCCCCATCTCCGCCGCTCGTCGCGCAGCCCGCACCGCGGCAGCAGCGGTCAGGAAGACCTTCAGGGTTGCGTCGGGAAGCACCACGGTGCCGATGTCGCGGCCAACCATCACCGTGTCGCGACGCTTCGCCGCGGCGCGCTGGAGGTGGAGCATCGCCTCGCGCACCCCGGCGTGGCGGCTCACCGAGGAGACCACTCGATCGATCCGCGGCGCCCGCGCCTCGTTCGTCACGTCGCGGCGGTCGAGGAGGACCGTCTCGCGGCGCTCGGTCTGCTCGTGGCGCGGCCGGCGGACCTCGATCCGGACCTGACGCGCCAGGTGACCGAGCGCCTCGCCGTCGTCGGGATCGACACCACGCTCCAGCGCGGCGACCGTCAGGGCCCGGTACATCAGCCCGGTGTCGACGAAGGTCGCGCCGATCCGCTGCGCGAGCGCATGGCCGACGGTGCTCTTGCCCGAGCCCGATGGCCCGTCCACCGCGATGCTGACTGGCGTCCGCCCGGTCGAGGCCCTCACCTTCGGTCGGGCACCGGCCATCGCTTCGACCTCGGCCGGCCGCAGGGCGCGCCACTCGCCTTCGCCGAGGCCATCGAGCGACAGCGAGCCGAGCCGCGTGCGGACCAGGCGTTCGACGTGATAGCCGCCGGCCGCCAGGAGGCGGCGCACCTCGTGCTTGCGGCCCTCCCCCACCCGCAGGCGGACCCAGCGACCGCGTTCCGGGGACGATCGGGCCACCTCGGGTGGCGGCGCCGCCAGCTGGATCGCCAGGACCCGCGCCGGCCCGTCGTCCAGCTCGACACCGGCCAGGAGCGCTTCCATGTCGTCGCGCGAAGGGGCAGGGTCGACGAGCACCGCGTACTCGCGCTCGACCCCGTAGCGGGGATGGAGCACCCGGTTCGCCCATTCGCCGTCATTGGTGAGCACCATGAGGCCCTCTGAATCGACGTCCAGCCTCCCCGCCGGCCACAGGCGCGCATCCCCGCCGGCGTCGATCAGGCTGACGACCGAGCGGCGGCCGCGCTCGTCGTGGGCCGACGAGAGGAGGCCGATCGGCTTGTGCACCGCGTAGTGCACCGTCGCGGACGCCCCCGGGAGGGGTGCCCCATCGAGCGCGACCTGGTCGGCGCTCGGGTCCGCCGAGTCCCCGAGCCGGGCGGGCTTGCCGTTGACGGTGACGCGCCCGGCGGCGATGAGGACCTCTGCCCCGCGGCGCGAGGCGACCCCGCTCCGCGCCAGCAGCTTCTGGATTCGTTCAGCCGGCATCGACCGGCTCCTGCTCCTCGGCAGCCGGCAGCGTCGGGGGGTCGCCCTCGGGCATGGGAGGGAGGTCATCGAGCGAGGTCAGGCCGAACCGCTCGAGGAACGTGAAGGTGGTCCCGTACAGGATCGGCCGGCCGGGGGTATCGCGACGCCCCATCTCGGCCACCAGGCGCCGATGGAGGAGGGACCGGAGCACGTAGTCCGAGTCGACGCCGCGGACCCGCTCGACCTCGCCGCGGGTGCACGGCTGCCGGTAGGCCACGACCGCCAGCGCCTCGAGGGCGGCGGGCGTGAGCCGCGCCTCCTCGCGCGCCGCGTAGGCGGCAAGCCGTTCCCCAACCTCGGGGGCGGTGGCCAGCTGCCACGCGTCATCCATGCGCTGCAGGCGCAGGCCGCGATGGTCCTCGGCCAGCTCCTCCGCCAGGTTGCCGAGCGCCCCCTCGGCCTGCAGCCGGGGCACGCCCGCCAGCTCGGCGATCTCCGCACCGGTCAGCGGCCGTTCCGCGATGAAGAGGAGCGCCTCGAGGAAGGCGCCGAGGTCGTCGGCGGTGGTCACGCCATCGTCTCCACCACGATCGGCCCGAACAGCTCCTTCTGCTGGACCTTGACCTGCCGGCGGCGGACCAGCTCCAGCGTCGCCAGCAGCGTGACGGTGGCCTCGGTACGGGATCGGCACGTCGCCAGCAGCTGCTGCAGGACGACCTTTCCGCCTGCGGCGAGCGCGGCTCGCAGGACGGTGATCTGCATCGCGATCGTGATTTCGCGCGCCACGATCTCGGGTGGCGGCGGCTCCGGCTCGGGGATCGCGGCCAGGGCTTGCAACGCGTCGACGAGGACGGTCACTGGCAGCGGCGCGACGCTGGCCACCGGCAGGTCTGCCTCGCGCGGCTCGCGCCGCTGCATCGGCGCTGCCAGGTCACGCTCGCCGAGGGCTCGCGCCACGTCGCGCAGGGCGCGGTACTCGATGAGGCGCCGACGCAGCTCCTCCTCGTCGGGCTCGTCGGCGGCGTCGGCCGCGACCGGGAGCACCTCGCCGGGCAGCATGCTGCGGGACTTGATGAGGATCAGCTGCGCGGCGACCGCCACGAACTCGGCGAGCTGGGCTGGGTCGACCGGATGCTCGGCGAGATGCACGACGTAGGCGTCGGCCAGTTCGGCCAGGGGGACGGTGAGCACGTCGAGCTGCCGCGACTCGATGAGGTGCAGCAGGACCGCGAGCGGCCCGGAGAAGGTGGGCAGCTCGACCTGGAAGGCCGGCTCCGCTTCGGTGGCGGCGCGGACCGCGAGGATGTCAACCTCCGGCTGGAGGATGGTGATCGGCTCGAGCTCGCTGCTCATGCCTCAGCTCCCGTCGTCGGCGCGGTGCAGCGCCGCCGCCAGCGCCGCGTCCGCCGGTTCGCCGGATCCGCGAATGAAGTCCGCGACGCGCGGGCTGCAGCCAGCCGCCAGCGCCGCGTCCGCCGAGAGCGCCGCGTGGTGCAGGTAGAGGTGGAACGGGTAGCGCCATGACCGCTGGTCCGACGAGGCCAGACGCCCCAGCGCCCGGGGAGCGATCGCCTGGAGCAGGACCCCGGCAACCCGGTGCCAGAGGCGCATCCGATCTCCCTTGGCCGCGTCGTGGAGCAGTGCCGCGCTCAGCACATCAGGATCCTGCACGCCCGCCGCGGCCAGTCGAGCGGCCACGTCGAGGGCGTGGCGCCGGTCCGCGACCGGCATGGCGGCGAACAGCGGCCACGCCGAGCCGGGCAGCACCCGGTGGACGAGCTCCATCTCCCCGGGATCGACGCGCGCCGTCAGGTGGCCGAAGAACTGGGCGACCCTATGTGCCAAGCATCAGCCCCGCGATCGTCGACGCCAGGCCGAAGAGCCAGCCAAGCGGTCCATTGCCGGGTCCGTATGACAGGACCAGCAGGAGCAGGAGCGCGATATAGCCGTACTGGGCATAGCGCTGCACCAGGAACGACTGCCGCGCTGGGAGGAGCGGCAGGATGACGTTGTAGCCGTCGAGCGGCGGGATCGGGATCAGGTTGAAGAGGCCAAGCGCGACGTTGAAGTAGACGATCAGCGCCACCACCTCGCGCAGGAAAGGGGCGTCGAGCAGACCGGCCAGCTGCAGCACGCGGAACAGGACTGCGACGATCGCCGCCACCGTGAAGTTCGCAATGGGGCCGGCCAGGGCGACGTACGTCAGGCCGGTCCTCCCCGGCCGAAGCGCATAGGCGTTGACCGGCACCGGCTTCCCCCAGCCAAAGCCGGCGAGCAGGAAGAAGAGCGATCCGAGCGGGTCCAGGTGCCGGAAGGGGTTCACGCTCACCCGTCCCAGCGCCCGTGGCCGATGATCCCCGAGCCCATCGGCGACCAGGGCATGGCTGAACTCGTGGAAGGTGATGCCGACGACCAACGCCACCACGACCCCCACCAGCTCGGCGGTCGAGAACGACCCGAAGAGCACTACCCGAGCTCCGGGAGCAGCTCGCGCAGGACCGAGAGGAGCCGCGCGGCACCGATGGGACCCATCGCCAGGACCTCCTCGTGGGTCACCTCGCCCTCCATCTCCGGCGTCGCCTTGTTGGTGACGAGGCTGAAGCCGAGCACGCGCACACCCTGGTGGCGAGCCACCAGGACCTCGGGGACGGTGGACATGCCGACCGCATCGGCGCCCAGGGTGCGCAGCATGCGAAGCTCCGCGCGCGTCTCGTAGGTGGGCCCGGCGAGCATCAGGTAGACGCCCTCCTCGAGCGACACCCCGGCCCTGCCGGCGGCGGCGCGCGCCCGGGTACGCAGCCCGAGGTCGAGGGCGTCGGTCATCGAGACGAAGCGCGGTCCCAGCCGGTCGAGGTTCGGGCCGGAGAGGGGGTTGTCGCCCGACATGTTGATGATGTCGGAGATCAGCATCACGTCGCCGGGGTCGAACGCCGGGTTGATCCCACCCGATGCGTTGGTCACCACCAGCGTCTCGATGCCGAGGCTGAGGCACGCTCGCAGCAGGATTGTCGCCTGCCGGTGCGACCAGCCCTCGTAGCCGTGCGCGCGACCGGAGAGGAGCAGCACGGGGATCCCGGCCGCGACCCCCGCGACCAGCTCGCCGGCATGCCCGGCGACGGTGGCCACGGGGACGTGTGGGATCTCGCCGTACGGGATGACGATCCGTGGCTCGGGATCGAGGAGGTCCACCACGCCGCCGAGCCCGGAGCCGAGGATGATCGCGACGCGAGGGGCGGCGAGCTGTGGGCTGGCGCCCAGGCGGTCCCGAACGACCGTGGCCGCCTCATCGATGCGCCGCTCCAGCTCCGCTCCGTAGACCCCGTCGGAGAACGAGCGGCGGGGTTCCTCCACCTACATCCGCTCCAGCAGGTCGCGTTTCTTGGCCTCGTACTCCTCCACCGTGATCAGGCCGCGGTCGCGGAGCGCGGCGAGGCTCTCGAGGGTCGCCGTCAGCTGATCCGCCGCGGACGGCGGCTCGGGCGCGGCTGCCGGAGAGGGTGGAGCTGCGGGAGCCGGGTGCGATGCCTCCATCGGCACCTGGGCAACCCGATCCGAGCCGGCGCGCGGCGCCATCGGCTCGGCCCGCTGCATGGCGGGGGCGCCGCTCGGTGCCTGCATGCGCGGAGGAGGCGCCAGATTCGGCTGCTCGAGCTTCTCCTTCTGGTTGAGCATCGCGATCTTGAAGCGAACCGGGTCCGAGAGCATGTAGTAGTCCTGGATCCCGGCCGATTCGTCGGCGGCGGTGAGGATGTCGAGCGTGCCGAAGTCGAAGATGCGCCCGATCCAGCTCTGGGTGAGGTGGGCGTCGTTGATCTTCTCGAGGCTCGAGTCGGCCATGTCCTTGTTGAAGATGCCCTCCGCCTTGATCAGGCGGCGGGTGGTGACCAGGTACTCCTGGTTGCGCCACGACCACACCTTCAGGCCGATGCGGGCCAGGGACACGATCAGGGCGACCAGCGCCACGATCTGCAGGATGCTGAGCACCTGGTTGTTCGTGCTGGTGGTCGCCCAGATCAGCACGGCAAACGCCAGGATCGAGGCGATGACGAAGGGCCACGTCTCCCCGAGCACCGCGAACCAGTGCTGACGGCTCTCGAAAACGACCTCCTCGCCCCGGCTGAGAAGGTTCCGCGCGTAACTCAATGGAGTGCTCCGCTTCTGCTCAGGCTCGTGGATGCGCCCGCGCGTAGACCTCGCGGAGGCGCTCTCCGGTCAGGTGCGTGTAGAGCTGGGTGGTGCTGATGCTAGCATGGCCAAGGAGCGTCTGAACCACTCGCAGGTCCGCTCCGCCCTCCAGCAGATGCGTGGCGAAGCTGTGCCGGAAGGTGTGCGGGGTCACCCGTGACTCGACCCCCGCCGCGCCCGCCCAGCGCCGCACCAGGCGCCAGACCGATTCCCGCGCCAGCCGTGCGCCGCGCTGGCTGACGAAGACGGCGGCCGTTGGGTGACCCGCCGTCCACGCCGCCCGCGGACCGCCAAGGTAGGCGTGGATCCGCTCCCGCGCCTCCTCGCCCATCGGCACGCGGCGTTCCCGGTTGCCCTTGCCGATCACCCGGACCTGGAGGCCGCCAAGGTCGAGCCGATCCGTGTCGAGGCCCGTCAGCTCGCTCACCCGCAGACCGCACGCATAGAGCAGCTCGAGGATCGCGCGATCGCGAATCCCGACTGGTTCGTCGGCCGGTGGCGCATCCAGGATGGCCGCCACCGCGTCGGCGCTCAGCACGTCGGGCAGGTAGCTCCCCGCCTTGGGGGCATCGAGGAGGCCCGCCACGTCGCGATCGGCGAGCTCCTCGCGCAGCGCAAAGCCGTAGAAGCTGCGGATGGCGGCCACCTTGCGGGCCTGGGTGCTCGGCCGGCGGCCGTCGCGGCGCAACCCGTTCACGAAGTCGCGGACCGGCTCCGGGTCATGCCGCCAGGCCGTGCCCGCGACGGCGGCGAACTGGGCAAGGTCACGGCGGTAGGCGGCCACGGTGAGCGGAGAGAGGCCGCGCTCGACCTGCAGCTCGTCCAGGAACGAGCCGATTGCACCCTCCAGGGCGGGATCGACGGCCGGATCGGCCATGGCGCCGGTCAGTACGGGAGCAGCGAGGCCTTGGTGCGCAGCAGGTCGTAGAACGGCGTGCTGCCGCTCAGCTCGACCATGCGCAGGGGCACCGGCAGCGCCCGCACCTCGACCGTCTCACCCACCTCCATTGGCAGGTCCCATTGCCCGTCGATGCTGATCGTGGCGCCCGAGACCGCCTGGCGCAGCGCGAGCCGCACGACGTGGTCCTCCCCCGCAACCACGCTGCGCAACGGCGAGAGGTAGCCGGCCACCGACGTGATGATCATGTTCCGCAGCCGCGGATCGAGGACCGACCCCCCGGCGCTGAAGGAGTAGGCAGTCGAGCCGGTCGGGGTGGCGACCACGACGCCGTCCGAGACCCACGTCGCCATGTGGCTGCCGCTCACCTCCACCTCGACCTGGATCATCCGGACCCGCGCGCCGCGCACCACGGCCACCTCGTTCAGGCACGCGTGGCGGACTCGCTCGCCGTTGGCCCGCAGCAGGGTCGCCTCGATCCGGAAGCGGTCCTCGAGCGCGAAGTCGCCGCTCGCCACCTTGGCGAGGGCGTCCTCGAGGTCATCGGTCTCGACCTTGGCCAGGAATCCGACGCGCCCCAGGTTGACGCCCAGCGTCGGAGCCGCCGAGTCGCCGATGCCCCGCGCCGCCCGCAGGAAGGTCCCATCGCCGCCGAGCACGCAGACGAGGTCGCTCCCCACGCATTCCGCGGCGATCCGGTCGCCGTCGTCCGCCTCTGAGTCCCACGATCCGACCCCGTTGGCCGCACACCAGGCCTTTGCGCGCTCGAGGGCGGCGCGAGCCTGGGGATTGGTCGGGTTGAAGGCGAAACCGAAGCGGCTCACTCGGTGGCCCGCAGCCTCGTGGCGATCTCGTCGATCCCCCTGCGCAGCGCCGCCAGCTCGGCGGTCAGCTCGTCCGGCGTGATGGCGGCGTAGGACCGATCCAGCCCGGCCGCGATCAGCGCGCGCATCAGGCTCGACGGGGAGACGCCGCGTCCGCGGGCGACCTCCTCCACGCGTTCCAGCAGAGCGTCGGGCATGCGGAGCGAGACGATCTGCCGCATCGTGTCGGGGGCCGGCTCGTGGATCGGCTCGGGGAGGGCCGCCAGCTCGGCGAAGACGCTCAGCTGCTCGGCTGCCGCTGCCGGCTTGCGCTTCATGCGGGCCATCGTACTGCGCCCGTCATACGGGCGAGGGCGCCACCGCGTCCACCTGGGCGGACCAGGTGGACGGCGATCCTGCGTCCCGGTCGAGCAGGGCGAGGAACTCGCGATTGCCGTCGGCGCCGACGATCGGCGAGCGGATGAGCGCGCTCGGACCGAGCCCCGCCTCGGTGGCGTCGCGCCCGAACTGCAGGAGCACCGCACGGTGGGTCGCCGGGTCACGCACCACCCCGCCGCGCGGGACCGCGTCCCGCCCCGCCTCGAACTGTGGCTTGACGAGGGCAATGACCCGCCCACCTTCAGCCAGCAGGCCGCGCACCGCGGGGAGCACGAGCCGCAGCGAGATGAAGGAGAGGTCGAGCGTGGCCAGGTCGATCGGCTCGGGGAGCGTTGCCAATGTCCGCAGGTTGGTGCGTTCCATGCTCACCACCCTCGGGTCGCGGGCGATGCGGTCCAGGAGCTGGCCGCGACCGACGTCCACCGCGTACACGATGCGAGCGCCGCGGGCGAGGAGCACGTCGCTGAAGCCGCCGGTCGAGGCCCCGGCATCCAGGCAGGCGAGGCCGGTCGGGTCCAGCTCGAACGCGTCGAGGGCTGCCTCGAGCTTGTCCCCCGCCCGTGACGCCCATCGGCGGCGCGCGATGACAGACACCTCCGCGTCATGGGCGACGAGCTGCCCGGGCTTGAGCGTGCGGCTGCCGGCCCCGCCAAGCTCGACCTCGCCGGCGAGCAGGAGCGCCTGCGCGGCGGCACGGCTCGGCGCCAGGGCGCGATCGACGAGGAGCTGATCCAGGCGGACGCGGGTCACGCCCGTCAGGCGGCGCTGGCGCTCGACGGGTCGCCGGGGGGCGATGCGGGCGCCTCGAGCCCGAGCGCATCGCGGACCTGGGCGAGAATCCCCGGCACGTCGATCCGCTGCTGCTGCCGCAGGTCCTCGACCGCCCCGTGGTGCACGAACCCCTCGGCCAGCGCGACCTTGAGCAGCGGCACGCGGATCCCGGCGCGGTTGAGGGCGTCCAGCACGCCGTCGCCGAAGCCGCCCATCGCGGCGCTCTCCTCGGCGGTCACCACCAGGCGACGACCAGCCGCATGGGTCGCGATCAGCTCCTCGTCGAGCGGCTTGGCCCAGCGGGCGTTGATCACCGTCGCCGCCAGGCCATGTTCACGCTCCAGCGCCTCGGCCACCTTCAAGAGCCGCTGGACGATCGGCCCGAAGCCGACGAGCAGCAGGTCGCCGCCGTCGGTCAGCACCTCGCCGCGCCCGATCTCGAGCGCGTTCCCCTCGCGGTCCGGGAGATCCTCGCCGGGGTCGCGGGGGTAGTGCAGGCTGATCGGCCCCGACTGGGCGAAGGCGGTGACCACCATGTCGCGCAGCTCCTGCTCGTCCTTGGGCGAGCCGATGACGAGGTTCGGCAGTGCGCGCTGGGCGGAGAGGCTGAACATCCCCTGGTGGCTGGTGCCGTCCTCGCCGACCAGTCCGGCGCGGTCGATCGCCAGCAGCACCGGCAGGTCGTTCTGGCAGATGTCGTGGACGAGCTGGTCATACGCGCGCTGGCTGAAGGTGGAATAGAGCGCCACCACGGGGCGCTTGCCACCCAGCGCCAGGCCGGCGGCCATCGTGACCGCGTGCTGCTCGGCGATGCCGACGTCGAAGAGGCGTGACGGGAACCGCGAGCCGAAGCGGGCGAGACCGGTCCCGGTCGGCATGCCAGCGGTGATGGCGCAGATGCGGTCGTCATCGGTGGCGAGGCGGACCAGCTCCTCGGCGAAGGTGGCGGTGTAGGTCTTGGGCCGTCGTCGCGGCTCGGTCTCAGGCGGGAGGGGCTCCTCGGTCGGGTCGATCAGGCACAGGTCGATCGGCGGCAGGCTCGCCCCGTGGAAGCTGACGCTGTCCATCTCCGCCGGGGCGTAGCCCTTCCCCTTGGTCGTCTTGACATGCACCAGCACCGGTCCGGGGAGTGCGAACGCACGCTCGAAGCTCTGCTCGAGCTCGGCGAGGTCGTGGCCATCGAGGACGCCGATGTAGGTGATCCCCATGTCCTCGAAGAAGCCGACCTTGGCCCACGACCGTTTGAACGCCTCCTTCGTCCAGCCCAGTGCCTTGAACAGCAGTCCGCCGATGATCGGGACGCGCGGCAGGACCCGCTGCGTGGCTGACTTCGTGCCCTGGTAGGCAGGGGTCAGGCGCAGCTTGTTGAGGCGAGTCGAGAGCCCGCCGACCGACGGGCTGATGCTCATCTCGTTGTCGTTGAGCACGATGAGGAGGCGGTGCCGGTCGTCGCCGAGGTGGTTGAGGGCCTCGAGGGTCAGGCCGCTCTGAATCGCGGCGTCACCGACGCAGACCGCGATCCGCTGCTTCCGCAGCGGGTCATCCGCCGGGCTCAGGTCGCGGGCGGCGGCGAGGCCCACGGCGATGCTCACCCCCGTTCCGGCGTGGCCGCCGTCGAAGACGTCGTGCTCGCTCTCGCTGCGCCGCGGGAACCCGCCGACTCCCTCGAGCTGGCGGAGCGTCTGGAAGCGATCCCGGCGTCCCGTGAGCAGCTTGTGGGCGTATGCCTGGTGCCCCGTGTCCCACACGATCCGATCGCGCGGCGAGCTCATGACCCGGTGCAGCGCCAGCGTGATCTCGACGGCCCCGAGCGAGCTGGCCAGGTGGCCGCCGGTGCGCTGGACCGTCCGGATCATCCTTTCGCGCAGCTCGCCCGCCAGCTCCTCCAGCTCCGCCGGATTCAGGCCGCGCAGCTCAGCGGCATCGGTCAGTTTGTCGAGGATCGGCAAGGAGCTCTCCGCTACGCGTTGGCGCGCGAAAGTATAGGCCAGCGCAGCCGCGACCTCAGTCGAGCACCTTGGTCAGAAAGTACGAGGTCTTCGAGACTTCATACCCCTCCCGAGCGTAGAACTGGTGCGCCCGCTCGCGCGTGATGCGGGTCGCGACGACCAGGCGCTGACAGCCTCGAGCCCGTGCCCAGTTCTCGGCGGCCGTCAGCAGGACGGCCCCGATCCCCGCCGAACGATGCCCCTCGCCGATCACCAGCCCGACGATGAGCGCGCTCATCGGTTCGACGAGGGTGCGCCGCATCTCGACGTGGCACCAGCCCGTCGGTACGTCGTCGGCGCTGGTCGAGACCAGGACGGCCGCGTCCGTCGGATGGAGGGCGGCCAGCCGGCCGAGCAGCGCCTCGGGGCTGGTCGGATAGCCGAGCTCGCCGGCGAGAGCGGCGAGGGCCGGCGCGTCGGAGGGCACCGGCGGCCGTATTCGGACCCCCTCGGACACGCCCTAGCCCTGGCCTTCGGTGCTGGCCGCCTCGTCGCCGGCGTCCGCGCCCATGCCGCGCCCCAGCTCGCTGATGGTGAGCTCGGCCTCGCGCAGCCGCAGCTCGGCCGCGGCATGCAGCCGCAGCGCCTCGCGGTAGCGGGCGATGCTCTCCTCGAGCGGCAGGTTGCCGGCTTCGAGCGCCTGGACGATTCGCTGCAGCTCGGCCACGAGCTCGTCGAACGGGCGCGCGGCGAGGTCCGCGTTTGCCTCAGGCTCGGTCATCGCAGCACCTCTTCGTCCGACCCGGCGGTGGTCTCCACGCGGGTCGCGATCGTACCCCGCGCCACGACCACCTCAAGCGGCTCACCCGGCGTGGCCTGCGCCGGGTCGCGGACGATCGTCCCGTCGCGGATGCGAGCGACCGCGTAGCCGCGCTCCAGGGTGGCCGTCGGCGAGAGCGCGCGCAACGAGTCGGCGATGCCGGACAGCGCGGCTGCCTCGCGCGCCGTGCGGGCGCTCAGCGCCCGGTGGCCACGGTCGACGAGCTCCGCGGCACGCTGCCGCGCGGCCACCGTGTCGGGCAGCAGACGGGCCAGCGCCCGCCCCTCCTGGCCGAGGAATGCGCCCCGGTCGGCGAGGCCGCTGATCATCGCGGCCGAGGCGCGGTCGCGGAGCCGATCGAGGATGGCCGGGAACGTGGCGAGGTCCGGAACGGCCTGCTCGGCGGCAGCCGAGGGGGTCGGCGCGCGGAGATCGGCGGCGAAGTCGGCCAGGGTGACGTCCGACTCGTGCCCGACGCCGACCACCACCGGCATCGGCGCCTCGATGACGGCACGCACGACCCGCTCGTCGTTGAAGGACCACAGGTCCTCGAGCGAGCCGCCGCCGCGAGCCAGGATGACGAGCTCGATTCCCGGCTCGGCGTAGAGGCGATGCAGCGCGCGCACGATCGCGCCCGAGGCGGTCGGCCCCTGCACGATGGTGGGCGACAGCACGAGCTGCCCGATCGGGTAGCGGCGGCGCATCACGTTGCCGATGTCTCGCCAGACGGCGCCGATGGGCGAGGTCACCACCCCGATTCGCCGCGGGAAGCGCGGCAGCGGTCGCTTGCGGCCGGCGTCGAAGAGCCCCTCGGCGGCCAGCTTGAGACGCAGCGCCTCGTACTGCTGGTGCAGGTCGCCGGCGCCTGCCGGGGTGATCGACTCGACGTAGACCTGGTAGCTGCCCTGCGGCTCGTAGGCTCGCACCTTGCCGTGCACGATCACGTGCATGCCGTGCTCGGGGCGCACCGTGGCGCGCGCCAGCTCCTCGCGGAAGAGGACGGCCTTCACCTGGCTCGCCGCGTCCTTGAGGACGAAGAAGCAATGCCCCGACGGCGGGAACGACGGCTGGCTGACCTCGCCCTCCACCCACACGTCGGCGAGCGCGGGGTCGCCGTCGAGCAGGACGCGAACGCGGCGGTTGAGGTCCGAGACGCGGAGGATGAGCGGCGCCGGGCGCGCTGCCTCCCAGAGCGTGGCCTGGTCGGAGTCGGGCGCCATCGGCCTACTGCAGGCGGGTCATGTAGTCGCCGGTGCGCGTGTCGATGCGCAGCATGTCGCCCTCGTTCACGAAGAGGGGCACCTGCACCACCAGCCCGGTCTCGAGGGTGGCGGCCTTCCTGGCGCCGGTGGCGGTGTCGCCGGCCAGCTCACGAGCGGTCTGGACGACGCGCAGGTCTACGGTTACCGGCAGGTCCACCCCGAGCACCTCGTTCTCGTACGAGCTGACGAAGACCTCCATCCCCTCCTTGAGGAACCTGGAGTCGTCCCCGATCTGCTTGGCACTCACGGCGAACTGGTCGTAGGTCTCGTTGTCCATGAAGTGGAAGGCATCGCCGTCGCCGTACAGGTACTGCACCTTGCGCTGCTCCACCCTGGCGCGCGGCCAGCGAGTGCCGGCCTGGAAGGTGCGCTCGACGATGTCGCCGCGGCGCACGTTCTGGAGCTTCATGCGCACCTGCGCGGAACCGCGGGCCATCTTGATGTGGGTCCAGTCGAGCACCTTCATCAGCTGCCCATCCAGCTCGATGATCACGCCCTTCTTGATGTCGCCGGTGTCAATCACGAATTGCGTTCCTCATGCCCCGGCGCACTCGGCGTTGGCCGTGGCGATGTTGGCGTTGTGCTGCGGCAGCGTGGCCGCGAAGTAGTGCGAGCCGTCACGGACGCCGTTCGGGCAGGCAGCCACGAAGTAGTAGTAGCCGTTCGTCAGGTCGGGGGCCGCGACCCCCGCGATCGAGGCGATGCGGGGTGAGGCGATGGGTGCCGGCGGCAGGCCCTTGACCAGGTAGGACTGGTAGCCGGCGAGCTCCTCAGGGAGCACCACGTCGGCGCCGCCGGTCTGCAGCTGCGGCCACCACTCGATCCCCTGCCACTGCGAGATTGGGCGAGAGCCGAACTCCACGGTCGCGAGCCCGTACTGCAGCGTCGGGTCGGCCTGCAGGAGGCCCACCGTCCCGGCATTCGGGTGGTTGATCCGGTTGAGGTAGACGCCGGCAATGATCGGCCGCTCCGCGTCGAGGACCGCCTCCCGTTCGACGATGCTCGCCAGGGTGACCGCCTGGTCGATCGTCAGGCCCTGGGCCGCGATCTGGTCGCGGATCTCCTGGGTCAGCCGCTCTCCGAACGTGCCGAGCAGCTTCTCGAGCACCTGCCGAGCCGTGTCGTTGGCATCGACCCGATAGGTATCGGGGTAGAGATAGCCCTCCAGGCTGCGGCCCTCCGGCAGCTCCGCCAGAAAGTCGAATTCGGCGATCAGGTCGCTCGGCGGGTCGATGGCCAGCGAGGCGAACTCGTCCAGGTTCATCGTCAGCTTCGTGGTCCCGAGGTAGCCGACCACCTGCTCGAGGCGCCAGCCCTCGATGAGGGTGACGCTGACTTCCTCCCCGGCCTCCTGCTTCAGGGCGGCCACGATCTGCGAGGGGCGCAGGGACGGCGACAGGTCGTAGACCCCCGCCTGCAGGTCCCCCGCCCGGCCGGCGTTGAGGACGGCGAACTGGAACGCGAGCTGGCTGCTGATGAGGCCCTTCTCGAAGAGCAGCTGCCCGATCTCACTGTCGTTGGCACCTGCCACCACCTCGACGGTGATCCGTCCCCCATCCTCGCCGGCGGGGATGTCCGCCAGCGCGTTCGGCTGGTACCACTCGACGAAGTCGCGGACGATCCCGTGCTCGATCGAGCCGGGGTGCTCCTCGACCCACGCGAAGAGGCTCGGCGAAAGGGCCTTCAGCCCAACGAAGATCAGGATCGCCAGCAGGCCGATGACCGCCGCGAACCAGGCCACGATGGTGAGCGGCTGGAACGTGCGCCGACGGCGCAGCGGGGCGTCGCGCTGATCGCGCAGCTCGCGGATTCGCGCGTTGCGCTGCTCGTTCTTGTCCCAGCGCGGGTCAGGCGTTCGAGTCATTCGGTCTCCTGCGGTCGAGCCATTCTTGCAGGATGAGGCAGGCCGCCGCCGAGTCCTTGTCGCCCGATCGCCGCTTCGGACGGCGTCCGGCAGCCTCCAGCTGCTCCCCCGCCTGCCAGCTGGTCAGCCGCTCGTCGACGAAGACGACCTCCAGGCCGATGCCGGCAAGCTGCGCGCCAAACGCCCGCGCGGCGCTCGCCTGCGCCCCCTCACTGCCATCCATGTTGCGCGGCAGGCCGACCACGACCCGCTTCGTCCCCTCGGTCCCGGCGAGGGCAGAGATCTGCTGCAGGTCCGCGGCGAGGTTCCGCCGCGTGAGCGCCGGCCGCGGAAATGCGCGCCCCGTCTCGTCGTCGCCGACAGCGATGCCGATGCGCCGGCTGCCATGGTCCAGACCGATCACGGCGCTCAGTTCACCGACTCCTGCGGCGACTCGTCGGTCGAGTCCCTGACCTCTTCCACGATGTCGATGCGGAAGTCCAGCACGGTCACCTTGTCCACCCATCCCGGCCAAAGCTCGATGCGGACGTCGCTCAGCTCGTCGAGCTCCGCCTGCGCCTCCGCGACGGTCTTGCCCTTGATGCGGTTGCGGATCTGCTGCTCGTCCACGGCCAGTGCGGCGAGGGCGGTTGCCGTCACCTGGACCTCGAGGGTGCCATCGGCCTCGCCGACCTCGTGCATGACGACGCTGATGGAGTCCTCCAGCACGACCGTGTCGGTCGGCCCGCCGAAATTCATCATGGCCGAGCGGGCCGCCTCCTCGATATTGGATCGCGATCCATACGCGCGATCAACGCTCAGGGTGCCGCTGAGCTCGAAGGTCGGCGTGTCCTCGGTGCCCACCAGGTCCTCCCGGATCTCGATCGCCGGGACCTCCGAGTCCGGGGCATCGGCATAGATCCGGTCCTCGTCGCCGCCCATCGCATCGCTCAGCTGCTGCCGCAGGTCGGCTTCGATGGCGGCCACCACCGCATCAACGTCCGACTGCTGGATCACCGGATGTGGCGT
>Ga0209998_10000163_pt1 | contig 24571 bp, 21 predicted proteins | sample EndophyteCoNSPM_FD_187576 | JGI IMG/M metagenome (GOLD analysis project Ga0209998, IMG submission 187576) | Arabidopsis thaliana rhizosphere microbial communities from the Joint Genome Institute, USA, that affect carbon cycling - Endophyte Co-N... | ecosystem: Host-associated > Plants > Roots >... | reverse complement strand
TGCGCCGGCTCGACTGCGAGGCGTGTGTGACCGCGCGTCAATCCGACGAGAACGTGACCAGCAGCCGGGCCGTACTTCACTGCGTTGTCGAGAAGATTCAGCACGATCTGACGGAATGCTTCGCCATCGACGAATCCTTCGACGTCATCGTCGAGTCCCTGCGTGATGCGCACATTCCTGGCGCTCGCAAGCGGAACGAATCCCGCGATCACCTCCCTCACGAGCGGCGCGAGAGCCTGACGGCGCGGCGACAGACTCACGACCGGACGCTCGGCGCGGGAGAACGTGAGAGTGTTGTCCACCAGATGCATGAGGCGCCGCGCCTCGCGGACGATGACGTTCGCTGCGTCTCTTCGCTCCGCATCCGTTCGCGTACGGCCAAGCGTGAGCGTCTCACCGAACAGGAGAATCTGCGCGAGCGGCGTTCTGAGCTCGTGCGACACACTCGCGCTGAACTCCAGTCTGAGCCGCGCGAGCTCATGCTCGCGCTGGAGATTCCTGACGATCACGACCGTCAGAAGTCCGGTCAGCAGCAGCAGTCCAACCCACACTGGAACGCGCGACACGGGAACGACGCCGCCCTGGAGCCGCAGCGTCGCGTCGGGCCGCAGCGCGACGCGCATCCTCATGCCGCCACCGAACGAACCGAGCGATGCAGTGTCGGAGCGAAGTCCGTCGGTCCACCCGCGCGATCGGTAGATCTCGGTACCCGCCGGCGTGACGACCACGGCGGCGAGAAGCGAATCGTTCGGCATCCCGTGTGTTATAGCGAGCGGGAGAATCTCGGGACCGCTCCACAGATGCGAGAATGTTGCGTCGGCGAACCTTCGCGCCGACGTGACGAAGCCGAGTGCTCCAACAACCTTGCCGGCAGAATTCCGCTGCGGCGTCAAGCCAATCGCCAATGCAGAATCGTCATGCATGGCGAACTGCATTGCGAAATTCGGAAGAGACTCGAGCGGCGCATTGCCAAGAACATCGGCCAACCAGTCCTTGTCCGGCTCGATCAGCGTGCGCTCCGCCTGCGGCGTGTAGGAGCCCACCTTTGCCGCTGCCCAGCCAGTCTCGACTTTCTGGTCAGGACTCTTCACTGCTGCGACTGCGGTTTCGACACGGCCCGTGCGGCGATCGTACCGGAAGAAATAATCCGCGGGGAGCCGCATTGCGCACTCGCAGTTGTCGAGATACGTCGCGCCCGCAATCACGGTTGAAATCGGTGCGATCGGCTCACTCTCGGCTACACGATTGCCTGTCAGTCCGCGGAAAAGAGTCGACAGGCTGCCGGCGAGAACACTCTCACCTGTACGCGCGGTGCTCCACGACGCGTAGGCGGCATAATCCTGCAGCCCGCGCTCGGCAATCTCCCGTCGTGACCGCCCTGTATTCCACGCTTCGTACACGAGAAGCCCGGCGATCACGAACACGACGAGTAGCAACCCGACGAGTGCGGGCATGCCGGTTCGGCTTCGGCTTAAAGGCATGCCGGAATATTACAGCACGTGTCAGGGATTCACGACGCTCAGTCCTCTGACTGGCGCCTGCTCCGTGGCGCGCTCAGCTCTCGTTCGCGCCGCGTTCCGCCTGCCGTAGCCGAAGTACACGATCATTCCGATCGCGAGCCAGATCACCAGTCGCTCCCACGTGGTGCCTGGAAGCGCGACCATCTGAATCAGGCAGAACCCGGCACCGAGAAGTGGAACCCACGGCAGCCCGGGAGTCCTGAAAGGCCGCTCGATTTCCGGTGATGTACGACGCAGCACGAGAATGCCGATGCAGACGAGAACGAACGCCAGCAGGGTTCCCATGCTCACGAGGACGCTCAGCACGCGGATCGGAAGCAATCCCGCCGCGATGGCGACGATCGATCCGGTGAGCAGCGTGCTGATGTGCGGGGTGCGGAACGTCGGATGAACAGCGCGAAATACCGAAGGCAGCAGCCCGTCGCGGCTCATCGAGAAAAAGATTCTCGTCTGGCCCAGCAGTGTCACGAGCATCGTCGAGAACAAGCCGAAGAGTGCGCTCACCTTGAGAATGGGACTGAACCAGGTGAGCCCTGTCGCATCGATTCCAACCGCGAGAGGATCGGCAACGTTGAGCTTCGAATAATGAACGATGCCCAGAAGCACGATAGCTACCGCGATGTAGAGAACGGTGCAGATCGCGAGCGAGCCGAGGATTCCGATCGGCATGTCGCGCTGCGGGTTCTTCGCTTCCTGTGCGGCGGTGGAGACTGCGTCGAATCCGATGTAGGCGAAGAACATCACGCCGGCGCCGCGAAGGATTCCGCTCCATCCAAAGCTGCCGAACGAGCCGGTGTTCGCCGGAATGAGCGGAGTGAGGTTTTCGCGGTTCACGTACGCCGCGCCCGCCAGCACGAATATCACGAGCACCATCGCTTTGATTATGACGAGCACGGTGTTCGTGTTGGCGGACTGTTTGATCCCGATGACCAGCAGTCCGGTGACGAGCAGGACGATCATCGCTGCCGGGAGGTTGAACATTCCGGCGCCTGTTCCGAGGCTTCCCATCGCGACAGTCTCTCCCGGCGCGCCGGAGAGTGCGGCGGGAAGATGAATGCCTGCATCCGCGAGAAGGCTCAGAAAATATCCCGACCAGCCCACTGCAACAGTGGCTGTGCTGAGAGCGTACTCGAGCACCAGGTCCCAGCCGATTATCCACGCCATCAGCTCGCCCATCGTCGCGTACGCGTACGTGTACGCGCTTCCGGCAACCGGGATCATCGCCGCGAACTCCGCGTAACACAGTCCCGCGAACCCGCACGCAATTCCGGCGATGATCATCGAGATGACGAGCGCGGGCCCCGCGTTCTGCGAAGCCGCCGTGCCTGTCAGCACGAATATCCCGGTGCCGATGATCGACCCGATTCCGAGGGTCGTGAGGTTGAGCGGGCCTAGCGCCCGCTTGAGGCCGCTCGTCTCCGCGTCGGCGCGCAGCGCGGCGATCGATTTTCGAGTGAAGAGAGTCATGCATTACGATGACTCTCCTCGCTTTCGAAATTCTACGCTTTTTCTGTCAGAGAAACGTCAGAAGCAGGCGAACCTTCAACGATCCCTTACGGATGTCAGATTCAACGGACCGCCAGGCGCGTTGGGCTTGACGCGTACACTCTTCGCCGGGATTCCGACGTTGACGTGGTAAGGACGCACGTCCTTGGTCGCGACTGCGACAGCGCCAACCATTCCTTCCTCGTTCACGTGCACACCCGCGAGAACCGTCGCGTGATACGTGATGCGCACTCCGTCATCGAGCCGCGTGACCGCGTCGGTCACATCCTTCTGGTCGACGATCGAGTGTGTGTGGCTGTAGATGTTCGCGTAGTCGCTGATCGACACTCTGTTGCCGAGCACGATTCCGCCGCGGTCGTCGAGAAGGACGTGCCGGTGAACTACGACATCGTCGCCGACCTCCATGTTGTAGCCGAACGAAAACTCGACGTGCTGGAAAGCTTTGAAGTTGGCGCCACATCGCCTGAAGATTCTCGGAGCGAGAATTCGTCGCAGCTTGACCCCGAGATCCACGTTCTGTCCGCCGAGCGGAGTTCTGTCGAATGAATACCACAGCCACAGCAGCGGCTTCACGCGCTGGAACTTTTCGTCATCGCACTCCGCGTAGTATTCCGGCTCGAGCGTGATGTTGCGCGGGTCGAGCGAAGAGAGCGCGAGCCTCGTTCCATGTGCAAGCGAGGTGTCCATCACCGCTGTTTCCCAGCTCGATGAGTATTGCGGGTAGGCAAGATCGCACAGGATTCGTCTGCAGAAATCGGATCGGTCGACTCCCTGATCATCGATGCCTGACTCGATCATTGCGAGCCATTCATCTGCAGTTGACGAGTTCGGACGCTCGGCGAGCTTTTTCAGAGGGTAGATAGGCATAAGAGACAAAAAATACGGAAAGCGTTTTGAGTCTGCCTCGGACAAGACGCCGCCACGTATTTCGCGCAGTTAATCACTGTCCCGACGACCGCGCACGAACGAGCGCTCGTTCCCGCTCGATCCGCTGTAAAAGCTGCTCCCAGATCAGACTCTGCTGCCCCTGGAAACTCACGACGAGCGGATGATCGACATCGATCTCTCCGGGATACACGTATACCGCGCTCTGTGTCTCGCGCTGTCGAAGCCGCTGCTCGCCAAACCCGGTGCTCAGGGGAATGACATCGAGTGGCCGGAAGTCCTGCCCGCCACTCGTAATCACCAGCTCCATCGGGCTGAATCGCGCATTGTCCTCGCGGCCATAGAACGACACGTACCAGAGATCCGGCGCCCGGCCTCCCGACCGGCGCGTGATCGCGTCGATCGTTCGCCGATTGCTTTCCTCCAGGTCGCGCAGCGCTCGATACGAATCAGGCGTCAGAAGCCGGATCACGCTCTCATCGAGCGGAATCGCGCGCACGATCAACCCCTGGGGTTCGAGCCGGATCGCTATGTCGTCCTGTCGAAGAGACCCGAAGCCTGGGGGTATTCCGCCGCGGGCGGTCGTATCTTCGATCACTGGCGCGACCGGAACGCTGGATTTTGCGCTCGGCGGGGCGCAAGCGTATGCGCCCGCCGCGGCTGCGACGACAACCACTGAGGCAAGCTTCACGAAGGCCTCGCGGCGTCGACGATCGACGCGACCGCACCCGCGAGCTCGTCCCGGCCCTGCCCGGTAAGCGCGCTGAACAGAATCGTCTGGTCTCGCTCGAGTGACAGGCTTTTCATTATTTCATCCGCGCGTGCGTTCGCTGCATTACGCGAGAGCTTGTCTGCCTTGGTCAGGACGACGACCGCCGGCAGCTCCAGCTCCGCCAGATAGTCCAGCATCGCGACATCATCTTCACTCGGTTCACGCCTCAAGTCCAGCAGCTGTACTACACCGGCGAGCTGCGGAGTGCCCCGAAGATACCCCTCGATCAGCGGTTTCCAGTCCGCCTTTTTTTCCCTGGAAATCTTAGCGTAGCCGTAACCCGGCAGGTCAGCCAGAACGAACTGCGAATTCACGCGAAAGAAATTGATCTCGCGCGTCCGGCCCGGTGTCCGGCTCACACGCGCGAATGCCTTTCGGCGGACGAGACGGTTGAGAAGGGAAGATTTTCCGACGTTGGATCTTCCCGAAAACGCGATCTCCGGCAGCTCGGATTCGGGGCGCCACCCCCCGGCCGCCGCCATTCCGCCAATGAACTCGAGCTTCCGGATCACAAGCGGATCCGATGCACGCTCGGCCATGATCAGTGCGCGGTTACGCTGCCCTGAATCCCTTCCGCTGCCCCGCGTCGGCGGGCAATGCGCGACTCGCGCTTTTCCGCCGCCTGCTTGAGCGAGTCTCCTCTCATCGCAATCGCGAGCACCTCGTCCATCGTCTTTACCGGATGAAATCTCACCGCGGCGCGAACTTCTTCAGGGAGCTCGTCCAGGTCACGCGTATTTCCGTGCGGGATTATCACGTCGGAAACCTTGTTGCGATGGGCAGCCACGGACTTTTCCTTGAGGCCACCAATCGGCAGTACGCGGCCACGCAGTGTTATCTCGCCGGTCATCGCGACGTCGCCGCGCACGGGCACACCCGTGAGGGCACTTATGACACTCGTTGCGATCGCGATTCCGGCGGACGGACCATCCTTAGGCGTAGCACCAGCGGGCATGTGAATGTGGATGTCGCGATTGCGATAGAAGTCAGGGTCGAGGCCCAGCTCCTTCACTCGCGTGCGCGCATAGCTGAGCGCCGCGCTTGCCGATTCCTTCATCACGTCGCCGAGTGTGCCAGTGAGCTGAACTTTGCCGCGTCCCTTCACGACGCTCACCTCGATCTCGAGCACCTCACCGCCGACACTCGTGTACGCGAGCCCCGATGCGACGCCGATCTTGTCGTCGAGTGACGTATCGTCGGGATCGAACGGCGGCGTGCCGAGGAGATCCTTGAGATCCGCAACAGTGACGTGCTGTTTCCGTGAGTCACCGGGATTCTCGGCGAACTTGCGGGCAAGCTTGCGGCCCAGACGGGCAAGCCGCCTTTCCATTTCGCGCACACCTGCCTCGCGTGTGTATCCGCGCATGATCGCGGGAAGCACATCGGGGTCGAGCGTGACGTTCGCCGGATCGAGCCCGTTTGCCGTGAGCTGGCGGGGAAGGAGGTAGCCGCGGGCGATCGCCATCTTCTCGTGATCCAGATATCCGGCCAGCCGAATGATCTCCATCCTGTCGCGCAGCGCTTCAGGGATTCCGCTCAGGCTGTTGGCAGTCGTGATGAACAGAACCTTCGACAGATCGTAATCGACCTCGAGATAGTTGTCGTTGAATGTCGTGTTCTGCTCAGGGTCCAGGACTTCCAGCAAAGCGCTTGCCGGGTCACCGCGATAATCCTGGCCAAGCTTGTCCACTTCGTCGAGAAGAATCACCGGATTCACGACTTCGGCGCGGCGCATCGCCTGAATGATTCTGCCGGGCATCGATCCGATGTAGGTGCGGCGATGGCCGCGAATTTCCGCTTCGTCCCTTACGCCGCCGAGCGCCATGCGGATGAACTTTCTCCCCAGAGCGCGAGCGATCGAGCGGCCGAGAGACGTCTTTCCAACTCCCGGCGGGCCAACGAGGCAGAGTATCTGTCCCTCGACGTGACCAACGAGAGCCATCACCGCGATGAAATCGAGAATCCGGTCCTTCACTTCCTCCAGACCGTAGTGATCCTCGTCGAGAATCAGCCGCGCATGCGAAACGTCGAGAACCTCATCGGTGCGCTCTTCCCAGGGAAGCGCGACAATCCAGTCGATGAAGTTTCTGGAGACCGTGAACTCCGGTGACATTGGCGACATTCGGCGCAGCTTTCTGAGCTCGCGGAATGCCCGCTGTTTCACGACTTCGGGCATCGGCTTTTTCGTCACCAGCGTCTCGAGATCGCCGAAATCGTCACCGTCGTCTTCGCCGAGCTCCTTGTGAATCGCGCGAAGCTGTTCCTGAAGATAGAACTCGCGCTGATTCTGGAACAACGCGCCCCGGACGTCGTCGTCGATCTTTCTCTCGAGGCGCAGCAGCTCGTTCTCCGCGCCGAGCGTGCGAGAGAGAGATTCGAGAAGCTCCTTGAGCGAGCGTGTCTCGAGAATTTTCTGCCGCACGTCGAACTTCACGACGATATGCGCAGCGACTCCCCACGCCTGCCGCTCTTCGGAGTCGGTGCTCTGGATCAGTCCTACGACTTCAGGCGGAATCCGTCGATGAAGCGCGACATATTCCTCGAACAGCGATACGACCCGGTTCGCGAGCGCGCGGATTTCGGTATCGGGAGCAGCCTCGATCCACTCCATCGGCTCGGCCACAGCGCGGATGTATGCGCCGCCTGAGACGTAGCGAGTGACCCGCGCGCGAGCGAAGCCCTCGACGAGAACCCGCGTGCTTCCGTTCGGAAGGCGCGCTACCTGGAGAACGCGTCCAAGAACTCCGGTGCGGTGGAGATCAGCGGCAACAGGCTCCTGCGTCTCGCCTTCCTTCTGCGCGACGAGGAGAATGAACTTGTCGCCTTCGACAGCCGCATCGATCGCGGCGAGTGATGCCTGCCGGCCGACGAGAAGCGGGATGACGACGTATGGAAAAATCACGACGTCCCGCAGCGGCAATACGGGTATTCGGGACTCGGCCTGAACCTTCTCGCCGTCCCGTGTGAATTCTTGCGTCAGCTACGCTTCCTTCTTGCGCCTGTGCGGCGAGATTTCCAGCAGCGGCTGAGTGCCGTTGGTGATGCAGGATTCGGTCACTCGCACTTCGACTACGTCCTCGCGGCTGGGAAGATCGAACATCACTTCCATCAGGACTTCCTCGAGAATCGCGCGAAGCCCGCGAGCTCCCGTTCCACGCTTGAGCGCCTTCATCGCAATCGCGGTGAGCGCGCCCTCGTCGAAAGTGATCTTCACTTCCTCGAGTCCGAACAGCTTTGTGTACTGTTTGGTGAGAGCGTTCTTGGGCTCCTTGAGAATTCGCACCAGCGACTTCTCGTCGAGCGCCTCGAGCGCAACCGTCACCGGCAGGCGACCAACGAGCTCGGGGATCATTCCATAACGCAGCAGATCATCAGGCTCGACTTCGGCGAACATCTGCGTGGCGCTGGCGAGTGAGTCCTTCTTGCCGTTCAGATTGTTGAACCCGATCTGACGGCGTCCGGTGCGCGCCTCGATGATTTTTTCGAGACCGTCGAACGCTCCGCCGCAGATGAAGAGAATGTCCTTGGTGTTGAGCTGGATGTACTCCTGCTGCGGATGCTTTCTTCCGCCCTGAGGCGGCACCGAAGCAACCGTTCCCTCGATGATCTTGAGGAGCGCCTGCTGAACGCCTTCACCCGATACGTCGCGAGTGATGCTCGGGTTCTCGGATTTGCGCGCGATCTTGTCGATCTCGTCGATGTAGACGATGCCGCGCTCGCATTCGGCGATGTTGAAGTCACCGGCCTGGAGAAGGCGGACGAGAATGTTCTCGACGTCCTCGCCCACGTAGCCGGCTTCGGTCAGCGTAGTTGCGTCGGCGATCGTGAAGGGAACGTCGAGAATTCTCGCGAGAGTACGTGCGAGGAGTGTCTTTCCGACGCCTGTAGGCCCGATGAGGAGGATATTCGACTTGTCGAGCTCCACGTCGTCGTCCTTGAGTGACGTGGAGTTGATCCGCTTGTAGTGGTTGTAGACGGAGACCGACAGCGCCTTCTTGGCCTGCTCCTGACCGATTACGTACTGGTCCAGGACGTCCTTGATCTCCTGGGGAGACGGGACCTGGGTAATGGCCTCGGAAACCTCGCGCTCCTCGTCCTCGGCCAGGATTTCATTGCAGAGTGCGATGCACTCGTTGCAGATGTAAACGGATGGACCGGAGATGAACTTCCGGACCGAATCCTTTGATTTTCCGCAGAAGGAACAGCGGAGATGCTTATCCTGCGACATAGGCCCGGTTGCTGGAGACGCTGAGGGGGGTGGTCCTGAACAACTAACAGTGGTTCCCGATACGGTCAAGCATGAATCGAGGTATCTACTTTCTGGTGAGGGCTTCCTCCATCTGGCCGCGGTAGGAGATCACATTGTCGATGATCCCGTAGGCCTTGGCCTCCTCCGCCGACATGAAGCGGTCCCGGTCCATGTCGCGCTCGATCTGCTCGACTGGCCGGCCCGTGTGCTTGGACATCAGCTCGTTCATCTTGCCCCGAAGGTACAGGATCTCGCGGGCCTGAATCTCGATGTCCGCCGCCGTGCCCTGGGTTCCGCCGCTTGGCTGGTGAATCATGATCCTCGAGTGGGGAAGGGCCGAGCGCTTGCCCGGTCTCCCGGCCGCGAGCAGGAACGATCCCATGCTCGCCGCGAGGCCCATGCAATTCGTGTTCACGGGTGACTTGAGGAACTGCATTGTGTCGTAAATCGCCATTCCCGCCGAGACGCTGCCGCCCGGAGAGTTGATGTAGATGTGAATGTCGCGCTCAGGATTATCTGCTTCGAGGAAGAGAAGCTGCGCAATCACAACATTCGCGACATCATCATTTATCGGCGTGCCGAGGAAGATGATGCGGTCCATAAGCAGTCGGGAAAAGACGTCGTAGGTCCTCTCACCGCGGCTCGATCGTTCGATGACGTAAGGCGTGTAGAGTGTCGGCATGTCGTTACTCAGCTCTCCGTTTGAACTTCGTTCTTTTCCAGCAGCCACTGGAAAACCTTGTCCTCGGTCAGACTTCTTTCGATCTCCTTGAGGCGTCCGCTCTTCTCGAGCTGCGCGTAAAGCTGCCCGGGATTCACTCCGCGCTTCTCGGCCTGCTCCGTGATGCGGTCGTCGATGTCCTTCTCGGTTGCGGCAAGACCTTCGCGCTCGGCGATCGTCTCGATGACCAGATCGCGGCGGATCTGCCGTTCGGCCATCGAGCGGAATTCAGTCGCGAATTTCTCCCGCTCTTCGGCGGGAATCTGGTACGCTTCAGCATAGTTCTCGGCGAACTGGCGAACCCAGCTTGGCGGAACGTCGAATGGATTGGCACCTATTATCTCGTCCACCAGCTTCTGCCGGACGTCTGCCTCGACCTCCCGCTTCGTGTGCTCCTCGAGATCGCTGCGTACCGCTGATTCGAGAGCGGCGAGCGAGTCGAAATCGCCGGCTTCACGCGCGAAAGCGTCATCGAGATCCGGCACCGATTTACGCTTTACGTCCTGGAGCTTGACCTTGACCGTCTTCGTCTGGCCGCGCTCAGACTCATCCGGGAAATCGTCCGGCCATTTCACTGGCCGCTCTACCGTTTCTCCGGGCGCTGCTTCCATGATCAGCTCTTCGATTCCGGGGATTGCCTGTCCCGCGCCAAGGACGAGCGGATACGACCGCGCTTCGCCGCCCGCGGCTTCGTCGCCAGTGGAGATCTCTACATTCACCATGTCGCCCGGCATCGGCTTGCCTTCGACGGGTGCCCACGCCGCGCGCTGGTCGCGAATGGATTCGATCTGATCCCGCACCGTCTCGTCGTTGACCACCGCTTTGCGGCGCGTCACACGAAAGCCTGAAGTTCGCGCGAGCTCGAGTGTCGGACGGACCTCGAAGTGGATCTCGAACGTGAGAGGCTTGCCTTCCTCGAACTTGAGATCGTGCACGTGCGGCTGCGACGCGACCTTGAGGTCCTGTTTTTCGACTACTTCCTTATAGGCGTCGCGAACCAGGGCTTCGAGAGCTTCCTGGCGGATGGCATCAGCGAACTTCTTGCGAACCATGTTCGCCGGCGCTTTTCCGGGGCGGAATCCCGGAAGCCTGACCGACGACGCATAGCGGCGTGCCGCCTTGTCTTCAGCGTCCCTTACGGTTTCTACAGGAACCGAGACCTGGACATGCCTGTCCACCCCCGAGCCTTCCTGTTTTGTTATTTCAATTGGCATACCCCAAATATAAACCGGGGGCAAAGCTCGTCAGACGCGGTCCTCCAGGCCCTTTACCCCCGACATCGACGCGCAGTTGGCGCAGCAGTAGAAGGTTCCGTCGCTTTCCACGCCGTGACCTATGATCCTGCAACCGCAGTGCGCGCATTGGGGCGCGAGCGCGTGGATGGCGCATTCGAACGCGTCGAACGTGTGGGACTCACCCCCCATTGTGACCGTGAAGGATTTGTCGTAGTTGTTCCCGCACACCTCGCACTTTGCCATTGCTTCCTCGAGTTCGAGTCTGGCGTGGCTACTGCGCGATTCGGGCCAGTGACTTAGGTTAGCGGGGTCTTCGGAGTTTTGCGTGGCCGAAGGGCGGGATTAACCGCCGAGGGCGCCGAGAACGCCGAGAAAAAAAGGCAGTTTGTGTTCTTGAATTTCACGATACATCGCGGTAGTAGCCGAAATCGCTGTCCACTGGGTCAGCTTTCACGCACTCAGCTGTTTGATGACTCAACCGCCGTTCTCTGACAAAAAAACAATATTGCTCGGGGTTCTCGGCGCCCTCGGCGGTTAATCCCGTTATAAGCCACTCCCAACTCTGAAAGCCCGTTAGCCCAAATGTGCGGCAGATCCTCACTGCATGACGCTCCGGTAAGCATTCTGGAGCGCTTTCAGCTTCCTCCCGTTATTCCCGGATTCAAGCCTCGGTATAACATTGCGCCGACGCAGGACCAGCTGACGATACTTTGCGATGGCGATGGGAAACCCGCACTGAGACCCCTGCGGTGGGGACTGGTGCCGTCGTGGTCTCTCGATCATACGATGGGCGCGCGAATGATCAACGCCCGATCCGATACGCTGGCGACGAAGCCAGCATGGGAATCGCTGCTGCGTAAACGCCGTTGTCTCGTTCTCGCCGATGGCTATTACGAATGGACGGGGACCGGGAAAACGAGAACGCCGGTGTTCTTTCATCTCACCGGGCACCGCCCGTTCGCGATGGCAGGCGTCTGGGACGTCTGGAATGGAGACGGCACGACCCTCGAGACCTGCGCCGTGATCACGACGGACGCGAGCCCGTTCGCGGGTCGATACCACCACCGTATGCCGGTGCTTCTGTCACTCGACGGGGCCGAAGAGTGGCTCGATGAATCGACTCGAACAAGGAGAGCGATAGAGCTGATGGCGCCCTATGATGATTCCGATCTCGAGTGCTACGAGGTGAGCAGATACGTAAACAGTCCGGCGAACGACTCGCCGGACTGTATTGCGCCTGTGACGTGATCAGTCAGCGCGCTCTGCTTCGATATTGATGGACGTCTCCGCGATCTGGGTGAGGAGCTTGTCGGTATCGCCCTCCTCATCGAGCGTGGTCTGCAGCAGCTCCGCCTGATCCTCGAATCCTAGCTGGCGCGCATAGGTGCGGACGCAACCGTACCCGGCCATCTCGTAATGCTCCACATGCTGGGCGGCCGCGATGAGACCGGCATCGAGAACGTCGGGCTCGGGCTTCTCCTTGATGAGCTCGCTCGCTTCCTCGATGAGGCCTTCCATGCCCACGCATTTCTTTCCGCGAGGGCTCACATCGAGGTCGGCGCAGATCCGCTCGAGGCGCTCGACATGCTTCTCGGTCATTTGTGCATGGCGCGTGAACGCCTGCTTGAGCTCAGGATGATTCGCCGCTTTCGACATTCGCGTGAGGCCCTTGATGATCTGCTTCTCCGCGCTGTACAAGTCCTTGAGCTCTTCGACGTAAAGGTCCTTCAGGGTTTCCATTTCCATAGTATGCGCTCCGCTGCTGGATGTGTTTATGGAATGCCATGAAAGGCAAGTGAAGTGCCATCAGTGGTCATCGCCGACGCCCGCCACGTGAAGCTTTCCCAACTGTGGCACGCACTGCATTTTGCAGGGTACGTCACGTTGTTCTCCCACCCCTCTTCCTGGATCGGCAGATGCGTTCAAATCTCGTTCTTCTTTCACTGATTGTTTGCGGATGCGCCACGGCAACACCCAGCGCGACGGCAACTGCCCCGGCCCAGCCGGATCGCGTCATTGCGACCGACGATCGCGTTGGAGTAAGCATTCGCGCGACGAGCGACGGGTCCGCAACGCGCGTCTCGCTTGCGGCGACTGCCGATCAGGTCTTCGACGCAGTGACACAGTCTTTTGCCATGCTCAAGGTTCCCATTACCTACGCCGACAAGGGTCTCGGAGAGCAGGGCAACAGGAAATTCATAATGTCCCGCTCGTTCGACTCTCAGCCCGTATCCGCATATCTGAACTGCGGGGACGATCCGTTCGGCGGTCCCAACGCCAACGCGAACCCGGTTCAGGTATCGATTGTCTCCCGTGCCCGTGCAGCAGGGGGAACGAACACCGTGCTCGAGACGGTCGTCTCCGGAGTCACGTACAAGGGCGGAGGCAACTCCGGTCCGATCTACTGCACTTCGACGGGTACACTGGAGCAGCACATCGCGGCAATGGTAGCGTCGCGAATTCCCAGGGATCAGTAGAACGACGGGCGCAAGGGGGGGTCGGTAAAGATTTGATTCTTGCGAAGTGATCCGGGTGTCCCCACTGTTGATCCCCCATACCCGGAGTCACACGTGCGCGGTCGAATGCTGCTGTTATGTGCTGGCGTCGTCGCGATTGCAGCCGCCTGGCGTGAGCCGCAGGGCCCGGTAGTCAGGAAGGTAGTTATCCGTTTTACCTGCGATACTGATGGAAGCGCGACCCTGAACGTGAGGCCGTGGCGGGTCGTCATGCTCAAGAGAACCGAGCAGATAGAGTGGTCGCTCGTTCCCGCCGCGAACTCGGTTGCGAGCGTGTCGATCACGCCGAAATACATTGCGGGATGGCCATTCTATGCCCCTCCGCCAATTGTCGTCACGCCGGCGAAGCCGGGCATCGGCAAGGACATTCCCGACAGAGTGCCGGCTGATACGTACAAGTACAACATCAGCGGCATCTGCCCGCGAGCAGGGGCGCCGCCTGATACGATAGTGATCGACCCGGACATGATCATACCGCCGCTCTGACGCGGCGACCGGCCCGTTAAAGCGTCAATGTCGGAAGCTACAAAACAGCTGGACGCGTCAGGGTTCAGGCTCCCTGAATTCGTGGGCCCTTATCGTATTGTCCGTGTTCTCGGGCAGGGCGGAATGGGCATCGTCTACGAGGCGGCGGAAACAGGGCCGGTCCGCCGCCACGTGGCGCTCAAGGTAGTGCGCGCCGCGCTTCGATCAGACGATGTGAGATCGCGCTTCGATGCGGAGCGACAAGCGCTCGCGCTCATGGATCATCCCGGCATCGCGACTGTTTTCCAGGCCGGCGAGACAGCCGAAGGCGATCCCTATTTCGCGATGGAGCTCGTCAAGGGATTGTCTATCGACGACTTCTGCGACTCGAGAAAACTTTCGACCGAAGCGCGGCTCGAGCTCTTCATCGGTGTATGTGAAGCGGTCCAGCACGCACATCAGAAGGGTGTGATCCACAGGGACCTCAAGCCCTCGAACATTCTGGTCACAGAGCTGGACGGTAGACCACAGCCGAAGATCATCGATTTCGGAATTGCCAAGGCCCTCGGCCTCCACCTGACAGAAAAGACATTCGTCACCGAGGCTGGCGCGCCAATCGGGACAATGGCGTACATGAGTCCCGAGCAGGCCGAATCATCGGGGATAGATGTCGATACCCGCACCGACATCTATTCACTCGGAGTCATCCTCTATCTGCTGCTCGTCGGCAGGCTGCCGGTCGAACCGACAGAGCTCGGCATTCATGCGTTCTTCTACAAGCTTGCCTCCGGAGATTCGCAGGTGCCGCGGCCAAGCGCGCGCTTCACCGGGCTCGGAGAGTTCATGGGGTCCCTCGCGGAAGTGCGACGGACGGATCCGGAGCGACTGCGGCGTGAGCTGAGCGGAGATCTCGACTGGATCGTGATGAAAGCGCTCGAGCCCAACCGGGCACGGCGTTACGAGACGGCTGCTGCTTTTGGCGCTGACATCCAGCGACTCCTGAATCATGAGGTAGTGACGGCGCGCCCGCCGACGACGGGCTACCGCCTTGGAAAGTTCGTTCGCCGGAACCGCGTTCCCGTTGCCGCTGCCATGCTTGCCGGATTCGCGCTGCTGGCCGGAACTGCATTCGCCGCCAATGGGATGATCAGAGCAAGGCGCGCGGAACGTGTCGCCGCTGAGGAAGCGGCTGCTGCGACCCAGGTCAGCAACTTCATGGTGGACGTGTTCAAGGTCGAGCGCAGCGATGTCGCACGCGCCGACCGCATCACCGCTCTCGAGCTGCTCGATCGCGGAGCGAAGCGATCCGAGCTGATACTCGCAGATCAGCCCGTTCTCCAGGGCCGGATGATGCACACAATCGGGACTGCATATGCTTCGCTCGGACTTTACGACGCGGCGACCGCGCAGCTCGAGCGCGCGCTCAAGGCGAGAATTCGCGCCCTTGGTCCGGATAATCCCGCTGTCGGAGAAACCGAAGCCGCCATCGGGCAGGCGAAGATGAGCTTCGGCAACATGGACGAGGCCGAGCAGCATTTCGAGCGGGCGCTGGAAATCCGTGAGCGAAGCGCCGGACCTTCCGACACCTCGACCGCATCGGTGCTCGCCGGCCTTGCGTCGCTCCGGTGGCGGCAGGGCAGACATGCGCAGGCAGAAAGTCTGTACAAGCGCGCAATCGCGATAGACCAGGCCAGGCTCGGCGACAAATCAGCCGCGGTCGCGCGTGACCTCGCGGGACTTGGCATCGTGTACTGGGCCCAGAAGCGATATGCCGATGCGGAGCCGCTGATGAAGCGGAGCCTGACGATTCGCGAAGCAGTACTCGGCCCCGCCCATCCTGATCTTGCGGGAATGATGAACAACCTCGGCGGATTGTACTGGTCGCAGGGACGTTACAACGACGCGCTTCCACTGTACGAGCGCACGCGCGGGATCTACGAGAAAACCCTCGACCCGATGCACCCCAACGTCGCCGCAATCCTCAACAACCTCGGCGAAACTTACTGGAAGCTCAGTCGCTATGGGGAAGCAGAGAGTTTCCTGAGACAGTCGCTGAAGATCAAGGAAGCGCGGCTCGATGCGCGCGATCCTTCGATCGCGATAACGCTCAACGCGCTGGCTGGCGTTCTGCGCGACAGCCGGCGACCGCAGGAGGCCGAATCAGCTTACAGGCGCGCGCTCGACATCCGCCGCAATGCATTCAAGCCGGGCAATGCCGATCTCGCCGAAACAGCAGCCGACTTTGCGAAGCTGCTTCGCGATACCGGGCGTGGCGCGGAAGCTGACGCGCTGATGGAGCGATACGCCGCGCGGTAAGACATCCCCGTGTCGGACAATTCCGCACTTCGTTCAGGGGAACGCGGACTGCTAAAACAGTGAGTGCCGTTTTGATTCAAAGTGTCCTGCCGAAATCTTTCCGGAGACACCATGCTCACCGCGTTACCTGCCTACTGCGATCGGCGCATCGTCGCGCTTCCGTTCGATGCCGCCCTCGCTCGAACCCGCGAAGCTCTAGCCGCTGAAGGTTTTGGGGTTCTCTCCGAGATCGACGTGAGCGCCACGCTTCAGAAGAAGCTCGACGTGGATTTTCGACCATATACAATCCTAGGCGCCTGCAATCCTCCCCTCGCCTACCGCGCACTCGGGATGGAGCCGGACATCGGTGTATTTCTGCCGTGCAATGTCGTGGTTTACGAGGGCGACACACCGCAACAATCGATCGTCGCCGCCGTGGACCCCGAAGTGTCGCTTGGCAGAGTAGGAAACCCTGATCTGGCGCCTGTCGCTGGAGAGGTGAAGCAAAAGCTCCAGCGAGTGCTCGCGGCTGTCGCCGAAAGCGGCTGACCGTTATGGCGCGCGGTGAAGCGCGTGCCAGATGCGCCCGTGCGCGCGGCCCTGCCACACCCGATAGGCAATCCAGGAGAGGAACGCCGCATCGAGCGCCACGACGGCGAGGAGCAGCAGGATCGGGAAAAGAAGCGCGACAAGAGGAATAACGATTGCGCCGCCCATAAATACCTCCGCGTAGTGACGCGGGCGGCCGACGAGTTCGGCCGTCACCTGTATCGTGGGGAGATTCCGGCGTTTTGCCAGAAAGGAATCCCTGAACGGGCGTCAGGTTTTCCCTCAAGTCTCGCGTCGACTCGCTGCGAAAGGGCTTCGAAGGTGGCTTGCCACGCGTATTCGATGAAACGACGGCATTGCGCAAAACTGGCGCAGGCCCACTTTTCCTGAGTCGAAGGATTTCTCCGGACCCGGGACGGCAGAAGTGGCTCTTCCAATCGAGCGGCTCCGCACGGCGCTCACTGATTCTTATGTAATCGACCGCGAGCTTGGTCGCGGCGGCATGGCGACGGTGTTTCTCGCCCAGGACTGCAAGCACGACCGCGTAGTCGCGCTCAAGGTTCTCCATTCCGAGCTCGCCGCCAGCCTCGGCTCAGAACGTTTTCTGCGAGAGATAAAGCTCGCCGCCAGACTCAACCATCCGCATATACTCCCTCTCTTCGACAGCGGGGAGTCGGACGGATTCCTGTTCTACGTGATGCCCTATGTCGAAGGCGAATCGCTGCGCGAGCGACTGGAGCGCGAGAAGCAGCTCTCGGTGGAAGAAGCGGTGCATCACGCCAAGGCAATCGCATCCGCACTGGATTACGCCCATCGTCAGAAAGTCGTTCACCGTGACATCAAGCCCGAGAACGTGATGCTGTATGAAGGCGAAGCCATGGTGATGGATTTCGGTATCGCGAAAGCCGTCAGCTCGGCGGCGACGGATACCATCACGCAGTCAGGAATGATGATCGGCACACCCGCCTACGTGAGCCCCGAGCAGGCTGCCGGAGATCAGGGATTGGACGGACTCAGCGATCAGTACAGTCTCGCGTGCGTGCTTTACGAAATGCTCGCGGGCGAGCGGCCGTTCGACGGGCCGAACCCTGCTGCCGTGATGACGAAACGTTTCACCGAGACTGCGAAACCCCTGAGGGCGGTTCGCGGCATCGTCCCAGACCACGTCGAGCGCGCCGTCGCAAAAGCGATGACGACGGATCCAACCGGGAGATTCGCGACGACCGCCTTGTTCGCCCAAGCGCTCGGAAGTCAGATCCTCGCGACTCCGACGGATACGGCGACATTGCCTCAGGCCGCGACATCAGCCGCCAAGTCGGTTGCAGTTCTGCCGTTCGCCAACATGAGCGCGGATCAGGAGAACGAGTATTTCACCGACGGCATGGCCGAGGAGCTGATCAACGCCTTGTCCAAGATCCAGTCCCTTCGTGTCGCATCGCGCACGTCATCGTTCGCATTCAAGGGCACGAACACCGACATCGGAGAGATCGGGCGAAAGCTGAAAGTCTCGACCGTGCTCGAGGGGAGTGTGCGCAAATCCGGGAACAAGCTTCGGATCGCCGCTCAGCTGATAAATGTCGCTGACGGGTACCAGCTGTGGTCGGAGCGGTTCGACCGCGACATGGAGGATGTGTTCGCCATCCAGGACGAGATCTCGCAGGCGATCTTCGATTCGCTTCGTGTGATACTCAGCGAAGGCGAGAAGAAAGCGATCGAGCGTGACCGCCCCGTCAACCTTCAGGCCTACGAGTATTACCTGCGCGGCCGCCAGTTCATTCACCAGTGGAGCCGAAGCGGGCTCGAGTATGCCCGGCAGATGTTCAGGCGTGCGATCGAGCTCGATCCTGACTATGCTCTCGCTTACGCGGGACTCGCCGACAGCTGCTCGCTCCTCTACATGAACTGCGATGCGCGGGAACAGAACCTGACGCAGGGCAATGCCGCAAGCAGGCGGGCGCTGGAGCTCGGACCGGATCTCGCGGAAGCGCATCTTGCCTCTGGTCTCGCGCATTCGCTCAGCATGCGCTTCAAGGAGGCCGAACGCGAATTCGAATTCGCCATGAAGCTGGATCCGAAACTCTTCGAGGCCGTGTACCACTACGGCCGCGCGCGGGTCGCTCAAGGAGAATTCGCGGAAGCCGCAAAGCTTTTCGAGCGGGCGTGCGGATTGCGGCCGGAAGATTTTCAGGCGCCGACCTTTCTTGCTCAGTGTTATCTGGGAATGGGAAGGAAGGAGGAGGGTGACTCCATGTATCGGAAGGCGTTGCGGCTCATCGACGAGCGCCTCCAGCTCAACCCTGATGACGCACGCGCGTGCCAGCTAGCCGCAATAACAGCGGCGAACCTCGGCGATAGAGAAAAAGCAACCGACTACGCGCGCAGGGCGCTGACCATCAACCCCGACGATCCGCTTCTCCTCTACAACATCTCGTGCATGTACTCGCTGCTCGGTAATCCGAACGAAGCGCTCAACTGCCTGGAAAAAGCCGTCGACAAGGGATACGGCCAGAAGGACTGGGTAGAGCACGACTCCGATCTCGACTCGCTTCGCGAGTTACCGCGCTTCAAGAACATCCTCGCGGCGATGTAATCCAACCGCAAAAGGGAGACTGAGTTCTGCACCGGACCATGTTGCGCTTTGACCTCCCATCATGCAGGCAAGCCGCGGCGCGTGGTTTGCTCGAAACAGTCGCAACAGGAGAGTACGAATGCAGCTCAACTTGACCGATGACGAGGCGCATACGTTACGTCGCCTGCTTCATGATTACCTGCCGGATCTGAAGAGGGAGGTATCCCGCACGGATGCGCATGAGTTCCGTCGCGAGCTTGCGCATCGGCAGGATGTATGCGAACGGGTTCTGCACATGCTCGAGGCGAACGGCACGTAGCGTCTCGTTGCGGCACAACAACATGCGAAAGGGGGGACTCGAACCCCCACGGATTTCTCCACTGGATCCTAAGTCCAGCGCGTCTACCAAATTCCGCCACTCTCGCTACGGGAGATATCAGAGGTCGACGCCGCGAGGCGTCGACACGCAAGAGATACAGAGACGCAGAGACAACCGGGAGTCAAGACCCAGCCTCTGCGAAGAAAGAGAGCCGCTCATAAGAGCGGCTCTCCTCTGTGTCTCTGCTGCCTCTCGCGTGGCCGACGCCGAATGGCGTCGGCCCTCTGATACCTCAGCTGTATCAGCCACCTATACGGATGTTGACGACCCTGTCGCCACCACCCTGCGCAAGCGAGCGCACGTTGAGCGAGATGTAATCGCCCGTCTTGAGCTTGCTCAGTACGGCCTGGAGATCGGCAACCGAGCGAATTGCCCGCTTCGGCCCCGGGTACAGCACTTCAAAGATCACATCCTGACCCTCGGCGAGCTGTCTGAACGCAGGGCCCAGCGGCTCCACATCCGTAACCAGCACGCCGCGATGATTCGCATCGACTGACGAACGCTGTGCAAGCTCCGGCGGAAGATTCTGCATCGAGATGCCGAGTCCCTTGTCGCTTACCGTGCCCGCGGGTGAGCGCTCCGGCGCCGACCCGTTTGACGCTGGCGTCACGCGCGCGGTCTCGGTGAGCTCCGTGAGAGTCACGTCGAACGACTTCTTCTGACCGTAACGCATCACCTCGAGCTTCACTTTCTCACCGGGAGCATGATTGCGCACGATGCGCTGAAGCGTGCTCACGCGATCGACCGGCTGGCCATCAGCGGTAATGATGATGTCACCAGCCTGCATTCCCGCGCGCTCCGCGCCGCTGCCTGAAGCAGGATTGAATCCGTCCACCTTTGCGCCGCGAATCTCCTTCATGCCGGCAACGGCCGCATCTTCGGGGCTCACTTCACGAATGAGAATGCCAAGCACGCCGACGCGAACCTTCCCGTGCTTGATGATGTCGTCCATCACCTTCCTTGCAAGCGTGATTGGAATCGCGAAACCGTATCCCGCGTTCACGCCTGTCGGGCTCGCTATCGCGCTCGTGATTCCGATGACTTCACCGCGCTGATTCACAAGCGGTCCGCCCGAGTTGCCCGGATTGATCGCAGCGTCCGTCTGAATGAGGTCAGTGATCTCATAGTTGCCGTTTCCGCCGCCACGGCGAAGAAGTCCGTTGAGGCTCCTACCTTTGGCGCTGATGATTCCGGCGGTAACCGTGAAATCGAATCCAAGAGGATTGCCGATGGCGAGTACCCACTCGCCGACTCTGCTTTTCGAGTCGTCACCGAGCGGCAGCGTCGGAAAGTTGTTGCCGTCGATCTTGATGAGAGCGACATCAGTAGTTGGATCGTTGCCGACCACGCGCGCCTTGTAAACGCGGTTGTCGAGCATCTGCACGGTAACCCTGTCGGCGATCGTCGTGCGATCGCTGTTGGTGACGACGTGGTTGTTCGTGAGGATGTAGCCATCCTTGCTCACGATGAATCCCGACCCCGATCCGGTCTCCACCTGCGGCATCTGCTGCTGGTTGAAGAAGTCCTCGAATCCGGGCGGGAGCTGCATTCCATTGGGAAGACGCTGACGCGACGCAGACGTCGGCCGGCTTTCGACCGAGATGGATACGACCGCCGGCGTTACATGATCGGCGATCTCGACAAAAGCGTTGCTCGCCTGAACCAGAGGCGCGACCGACTGCGCATCAGGCTTGCTCTGGGCGAAGCCCAGCCTCGACAGATTCAGCCCGCCGGACGCGAGTATGAGCCCGCCAAGGAACGCGGCAATCACGACCGCTGTCCATCGGGCTCGCGATGAAAGTGAAGACATAAACTCCGTTACCTCTCTTTGATTTCCATGCTCAGAAAATAAGACACCGACCGCCACCCAGGAGGTTGCGGCCGGTGCCGGGTGTTTCTCTACTTCTTGTCGTCCACGATCTCGTAGTCGGCTTCGACCACGTCGTCCTGCGGAGCCTGCGCGCCATCCGTTGACGGCTGGCCTGTGTCGCCGGCCGGCTGCGCCTCCGACTGTTGCGCCTGCTGCTGATAGAACGACTGTCCCGCCTCGCTGAACACTTTCGTCAGCTCCTCCTGCGCGGATCGGATCTCGTTCATGTCGTCGCCGCGCAGCGCTTTTCGCGCGCGCTCGATCGCAGAATCGATCCGGCCCTTGATCTCGGGGCTCACCTTGTCGCCCCACTCCTTCACGTTCTTCTCCACTTCATACGTCATGGAGTCCAGTCTGTTCCGCGCGTCGATGCCCTCGCGCTGCGCCTTGTCGGCCGCGGCGTTCTTTTCCGCGTCCTTCACCATGCGATCGATCTCGGCGTCCGACAACCCGCTCGATGCCTCGATGCGGATCTTCTGCTCCTTGCCGGTCGCCTTGTCGCGAGCCGTCACGTGCAGGATGCCGTTCGCGTCGATGTCGAACGTGACCTCGACCTGAGGCATTCCGCGCGGTGCGGGCGGAATCCCCGTGAGCTGGAACTTGCCGATGGTCTTGTTATATGTAGCGAGCTCCCGCTCTCCCTGAAGGACGTGGATCTCGACCGTCGTCTGATTGTCGTCGGCCGTCGAGAAGGTCTCGCTCTTCTTTGTCGGGATCGTGGTGTTTCGTGGAATGAGGACAGTCGTGACTCCTCCAAGCGTCTCGATACCGAGCGACAGGGGAGTGACGTCCAGAAGAAGCACATCCTTCTGTTCACCGGTGAGAACGGCGCCCTGAATGGCCGCTCCGATCGCAACGACTTCGTCCGGGTTCACGCCCTTGTTGGGCTCCTTGCCGAAGAACTTCTTGACGATCTCCTGGATCTTCGGGATGCGTGTCGACCCACCGACGAGAATCACTTCGTCGATCTCATTCGGCTTGAGTCCGGCATCCTTGAGGGCCTGCTCCATCGGCGGAATCGTGCGCTGGATCAGATCATCCACGAGCTGCTCGAACTTCGCTCTCGTGAGCTGATAGTTGAGATGCTTCGGCCCCGACTGGTCAGCCGTGATGAACGGAAGATTGATATCCGTGGACTGAGTCGTGGAAAGCTCCATCTTCGCCTTCTCGGCGGCTTCCTTGAGACGCTGAAGCGCCATCGGGTCCTTTGAGAGATCGATCGCCTGGTCGCGCTTGAACTCGCTGACGAGCCAGTCGATCACCCGCTGATCGAAGTCGTCACCACCGAGGTGCGTGTCGCCGTTGGTGGATTTCACTTCGAACTGTCGCGAGCCTTCGACGTCATAGAGCTCGAGGACCGAGATGTCGTACGTTCCACCACCGAGGTCGAACACCGCGACTTTCTCGTCCTTCTTCTTGTCGAGTCCGTATGCGAGCGCGGCGGCCGTGGGCTCATTGATGATTCGGAGGACGTCGAGCCCGGCGATCTTGCCGGCGTCCTTTGTAGCCTGCCGCTGTGAGTCGTTGAAGTACGCGGGAACGGTGATGACAGCTTTCTCGACCTTGTAGCCGAGGTAGTCTTCTGCTGTCTGTTTCATTTTCTGAAGGATCATCGCCGAGATTTCGGGCGGGGTATACCGCTTGCCCTGAACTTCGACGTTTGCAACGTCATTGGTGCCACCCGAAACCTTGTACGGAACGCGTGCGGTCTCGTCCTTCACCTCGGACATCTTGCGTCCCATGAAGCGTTTGATCGAGAAGACCGTGTTCTGCGGGTTGGTGACCGCCTGTCGCTTTGCAATCTGGCCGACGAGTCGCTCGCCGTCCTTGGTAAAGCCGACGACGGACGGGGTTGTCCGCCCACCCTCGGCATTGGGTATAACGACCGGGTCTCCACCTTCCATCACCGCGACGACGGAGTTGGTGGTTCCGAGGTCGATTCCAATAACTTTGTCTGCCATTTGAGCCTCTTAATTGTTTATTCTTGAATGCTTTGCCTGCACAGGGGCAAGGCCTGCGCCGGATTTATCTGCCAATAAGGCATACTTTCGAAGTGAAGGTCGAGCCTGGCTGACAACTGCGACAACCTGCTGCTATAAGGGGGCCAGAATACCTTGTTTCCGCTGAGCGATGAGCATCGGACAATCCGGACGCCGGTGATGACTTATCTCATCATCGCGGCGAACCTGTTCGTCTGGTTCTACTTCCAGGGCGCCGGCATGAACGAGGCTCAGCTTGCCGCGAGCGTCTGCAATCTCGGTCTGGTACCTGGCGAGCTCACCCACATCGCGCGGATCGGCACAGCCGTTCCGCTCGGGGACGGGATGGCATGCGTGGTCGATCGCGAGCCAATCAACGTGCTCACGCCATTCATCTCGCTTTTTCTTCACGGCAGCTGGATGCACCTGATTGGCAACATGCTGTATTTCTGGGTGTTCGGAAACAACATCGAAGACAGCATGGGGAGCGGAAGATTCCTCATCTTCTACATCCTGTGCGGTCTTGCAGCTTCAGCGGCGCACATTCTCGTTCAGCCTGGGTCGCCGGTGCCGACTGTCGGAGCGTCGGGCGCGATATCGGGAGTGATGGGCGCGTACCTCATTCTGTATCCGAGCATAAGAGTGAGGATGTTCTTCCCGCCCTTCTTCCTCTTCCACATTCGCGCGTGGGTCGTGCTCATATGGTGGTTCGCGACACAGCTCCTGAGTGCGCTGCCCGAGATGAACAGCATGCGTCCGGAGATCTCGAGTGGCGTTGCTTTCTGGGCACACGTTGGCGGATTCGTTACAGGACTTCTGCTGGTGAAGATCTTTGAGAATCCGCGACTCGTCGCGCGCCGGTCGGTCGTCGCCTGACCGAATAAAAAAAAGGCCGGCGAATTCGCCGGCCTTTTTTCTGAAGCTCGGAGTCGGTTAGTTGCCGTTGCCGGTGAGCGCGCACGCTGACTCTACGATGGTAGGCGTATCGGTTCCGACCGTGCTGCTGCAGGGATAGAAACGCAGCTGAACGATACGACGGCCTTCGTTGTCGTAATCCCAGA
>Ga0209998_10000161_pt1 | contig 24636 bp, 23 predicted proteins | sample EndophyteCoNSPM_FD_187576 | JGI IMG/M metagenome (GOLD analysis project Ga0209998, IMG submission 187576) | Arabidopsis thaliana rhizosphere microbial communities from the Joint Genome Institute, USA, that affect carbon cycling - Endophyte Co-N... | ecosystem: Host-associated > Plants > Roots >... | reverse complement strand
AGCGGTCGGCGGCGTGAGCTGCATGACCCCGACGGCCCCGGCGCGGCTGACGACCCCCGCCTGCCAGCCGGACTCCTGCCACGCCACGGCCAGCGCAAAGGCGACCGGAACGCCCTGCGCCCTGGCCTCCGCCCGAACGATGTCGCCGATCGCGCCGCGTGCCGCCACCAGGAGCGACATGCTGGCTGGCATGCCGGTTGCGGTCGCGGCTACCGGCGCGGCCGTGCCCGGGATGGTGAGCTTCTGGCCGATGCGGACGAAGGACGGGTTGGCGATCCCGTTAGCCCTGGCGATGGCCGCGATGGTGGACCCGTAGCGTCGCGCGATGCCGGTCAGGTTCTCGCCGCTGGCGACGACGTGGATGGTGGGTGCGACGACGGCAGCTGGCGGCTTGGCCGGCTGCACGGCGACCGGCTGCGCGGCGACCGGCGCGGCCGTGCCCGGGATGGTGAGCTTCTGGCCGGTGCGCACGAAGGACGGGTTGACGATCCCGTTGGCCCTGGCGATGCCCGCGATGGTGGACCCGTAGCGTCGCGCGATGCCGGTCAGGTTCTCGCCGCTGGCGACGACGTGGACCACCGGCTGCGACTTCGCGCTCGCGGTCGTCGTCACGGCGGCTGCGCCTCCGGTCAGGCGGAGGCGCTGGCCGGCGTAGATGCGGTTCGGGTCGCTGATGCCGTTGAGCGCGCTCAACTGGGCAACGGTGAGGCCGTTCCGGAGGGCGAGCTCGCTGAGCGTATCGCCCGGCTGGACCACCACGACGCGGTCGGTTGCGGCGGCCGGCACCGCGATGGCGGCGCCGGCGATGACCGCCAGCAGTGCGGCGATTCGTACGAGCGGAAGGTGGGTCCGATATGGCATCTGGCTGCGACTCCTCGAAGAACAGGCAGCCGCATCGTCGCAGGCATCCCAGCCCGGTCAAGGTACGAGAGGAATGGGGATTGGGGTACTTCGGTACCGTTTGCGGGGGTCTCCCGAGCGTGCTCAGGGAGGGTGGGGCGAGCCGATGCTATACTGCCGCGCGGTCAGCCACGTGCTCAACGCGTGCGACCGAGCGACCCCATCACACACGCCCGCCGATCCCGCGGTCCACGGTGCCCGTCACGGACGGGTCGACCTGCGGGAGCTGAGGCGAGCGGAGGAACGAACCGGAGGAACACACTTGGCTGCGATCAGCATGAAGCAGCTGCTGGAGGCTGGCGTCCACTTCGGGCACCAGACCCGGCGGTGGAACCCGAAGATGCGCGACTTCATCTTCGGCGAGCGCAACGGGATCCACATCATCGACCTGGCCCAGACGGTCACCCGCCTGGACGCCGCCCTCGAGTTCGTGCGCGACACGATTCGGCGCGGCGACTCGATCCTCTTCGTGGGTACCAAGAAGCAGGCCCAGGAAACGGTCTCGACCGAGGCCGAGCGCAGCGGCCAGCATTACGTCAACAACCGCTGGCTGGGCGGGATGCTCACCAACTTCACGACCATCAAGCGACGCATCCAGCGCCTCGAGGCGCTCGAGGCGCGACGCGACGCCGGCGAGTTCGAGCGGCTCACCAAGAAGGAGGCCGGCAAGCTCACTGAGGAGATCACGAAGCTGAACACCGCCCTCGGCGGGATCCGGCGCATGCGCCGTCTGCCGGGTGCGCTCTTCATCGTCGATCCGCATCGCGAGTCGATCGCCGTGCTCGAGGCACGGCGGCTGGAGATCCCGATCGTGGCGATCACCGACACGAACTGTGATCCGGACCAGATCGACTGGGTGATCCCCGCCAACGACGACGCCATCCGCTCTGTCCGGCTCATCTCGGCCCAGGTCGCGGATGCCGCGCTCGAGGCGCAGGCTGAGCGGCAGGCTCGCCTTGACGAGGAGTTCGAGCAGGCCGAGGCACTCCCGCCGGTCGACGACGCGGCCCTCGTGGCCGATGCCGACTACAGCGCCGCGCTCGCCAGCGGCGAGGCACTCGTCTTCGAGCCCGAGCCCGAGGAGGACGAGGAGGAGGAGCGCCGAGCGCGCGCCCGCCGAGCCGCCGAGGCCGCCGAGGAAGAGACCGATGAAGATCCGACGCTTGCCTGAGGCAGCATCGGTCCTGACAGGAAGGAACGAACCACACGCGATGATCAGACCCGAGGACGTGAAGGCCCTGCGTGAGCAGACCGGGGCCGGGATCATGGATTGCAAGCGCGCGCTCGAGGAGAGCGGCGGCGACGTCGAGCGCGCGGTCGCCTGGCTCAAGGAGAAGGGCCTCTCGACCGCTGCCAAGAAGGCGGACCGCGAGGTGCGCGAGGGCGTCATCACCAGCTACATCCACCACGGTGCGCGCCTCGGCGTGCTCCTGGAGCTCAACTGCGAGACCGATTTCGTGGCGCGCACCGACGACTTCCAGCAGCTGGCCCGGGAGCTGGCGATGCAGGTCGCCGGCCTCTCACCGAGCTGGGTGAGCCGCGACGACGTGCCGGCCGACGTGCTCGCCGAGCGGCAGGCGGAGTTTGCGGCGGAGGCGGAGCGCGACGGGCGCCCGGCCGACCGCGTGCCCCAGATCGTGGAGGGCAAGCTCAACAAGTGGCTGGAGTCGGTCTGCCTGCTCGAGATGCCGTTCCGCGACACCGAGCGGCGGGTCAGCGACCTGATCAGCGAGAAGATCGCACTCCTCGGCGAGAATATCCGGGTGGCGCGCTTTGCTCGGATGGCGGTCGGGGAGACCGCGGAGCGCGACGGCCAGGAGGCTGCCTGATTGACCGATCCCGCCCGCGAGGTCGCAAGGTTGCCGCACCGGGTGCTCCTGAAGCTCTCCGGCGAGGCGCTGATGGGCGACCGCCAGTACGGGATCGACCCTGAGGTCGTGCGCGGCATCGCCGCGCAGGTGGCGGAGGCGCGCCGCGACGGGATCGAGATGGCGGTCGTGGTGGGCGGCGGCAACATCTTCCGCGGGGTGGCCGCGGCCGCATCCGGGATGGACCGCGCCACGGCCGACTACATGGGGATGCTGGCGACGGCCATGAACGGCCTGGCGTTGCAGGACGCCCTGGAGCAGGCCAGCTGTCCGACGCGCGTCATGAGCGCCATCGCCATGAACGAGATCGCCGAGCCGTACATCCGGCGCCGCGCGGTGCGCCACCTCGAGAAGGGGCGGGTCGTCGTCCTCGTGGCGGGGACCGGCAACCCGTACTTCACCACCGACACGGCCGCGACGCTGCGGGCGGTGGAACTCGCGGCCGAGGTGATCCTCAAGGCAACGCGCGTCGACGGCGTGTACGACGCCGATCCAGAGAAGTACCCCGACGCGACGCGGTTCACCCAGATCGGCTATACCGAACTCCTGGCCAGCCGGCTCGAGGCACTCGACAGCACGGCGGTGAGCCTGGCGATGGACAATGACATGCCAATCGTGGTCTTCGACATGACGCAGCCGGGGAACATCCTGCGGGCGATCCGCGGCGAGGCGATCGGAACACGCATCGGAGGCGAGGAGCGCCCGTGACGCACGCAGAGATCCTGGCGGTTGAACCAAAGATGCAGCGGTCGGTCGAGGCGATGGACCGAGACTTTGCGGGGATCCGCACCGGCCGCGCGTCGACTGCGCTCGTCGAGCGGATCCAGGTCGAGTACTACGGCACGCCGACCCCGCTGAACCAGATCGCGGGCATCAGCACCCCCGACCCGCACCTGATCGTGATCCAGCCGTGGGACCGCTCGGTCCTCTCGGCGATCGAACGTGCGCTCATCAAGAGCGAGATCGGCCTGACGCCGAACGTCGACGGGACGGTGGTGCGCCTCAGCGTCCCGCCGCTCACCGAGGAGCGGCGGCGCGAGATGGTGAAGCAGGTCCGCAAGCGCGCCGAGGAGGCCCGGGTCGAGATGCGTGTCCATCGCCGCGAGGTCGCCGACCACCTGAAGAAGGCGCTGCGCGACGGCAGCCTGTCGGAGGACGAGGAGCGCCGCGAGCTGGAGGCGCTGCAGCGCATGACGGACCGATTCGTCGAGACCGTCGACGCGCGCAGCGAGCGCAAAGAAGCGGAAGTGATGGAGGTCTGAGGCGCTGCCGGTCCGTGAGCATCCGCGACACGTCGCGATCATCATGGACGGCAACCGCCGTTGGGCCGCCGCGCGCGGACTCCCGGCGATCGCCGGCCACGTCCAGGGGGTCGAGGCGATCCGCCCCATCGTGCGCGTCGCGCCCGACAAGGGGATCGAGGTCTTCTCCCTCTACGTCTTCAGCCGGGAGAACTGGCGTCGCCCCGACGACGAGGTGGCCGGACTGCTCGGCCTGATCGACGGCGCGGTCCGCAAGTACACCGACGAGCTCGTCGCCGAGGGGATCCGGGTCCGGGTCATCGGCCGTCTGCACGAGGCCCCGGCGGACATCGTCCGCTCGATCCGGGAGGCTGAGGACCGCACCCGGGGCGGCGAGAAGATGGCGCTCAACATCGCCTTCAACTACGCGGGGCGCGCCGAGATCATCGACGCGACGCGAGCCTTGGTGGCCGCCGGGGTGCCCGCCCACGAGATCGACGAGGCGCGCTTCGACGAGCATCTCTATACCGCCGGTCAGCCGGACCCGGACCTGATCATCCGGACCGGCGGCGAGCAGCGCACCAGCAACTTCCTGCTGTGGCAGGGTGCCTACGCGGAGCTCGTCTTCTCCGACACGCTGTGGCCCGACTTCGTCGAGGCCGACCTCGATGCCGCGATCGAAGAGTTCGCCCAACGCCAGCGTCGCTACGGCGCATGATGAGCCGATGCTCGCCACCCGCCTGATCAGCGCCGGCATCCTGGCGCCGATCGTCGTTGCCGTCTCGCTCCTCGGCGAACCGTGGGTCTCGTCGCTCGTGGGCCTCCTCGTCTTCCTCGCGATGGTCGAGCTGATCTCGCTGCTGGACGCGGGTGGCTTCGCCCCTCCCCAGGTGGTCGCCCTCGCGGTTGGGATCGTGGTGGCGGGCGCCGGCCTGGTGGCCGCCAACCAGGCGCTGGTGGGCGGTTCCCTCGCGGACCTGCTGCGCGCCACCGATCCGCCCGGCCTGCCGACCGTCGTCTTCGCGGGGGCCGTGGTGCTGCTGGGCGTGGTCGGGTTCACGCGCGCGGAGCCCCGCGACGGGTTCCTGACGTGGGCGGTCACCTCGTTCGGGATCGCCTACGTCGCGCTGCTGGCGCCGTTCATCGTGGTCGTCGCACACCTGGCTCCCGCCGGCGGCACCGCCGCGACGCCGATCGGCGCGCTGAACCTCCACGCCGGCACGGCCTGGATGCTCCTCCTGCTGCTGGTGGTGTGGGGCTACGACTCCGGCGCGTATCTCACCGGACGCTGGCTCGGACGACGGCGCCTGATCGACCACATCAGCCCGTCCAAGACCGTCGAGGGACTCGTCGGCGGGCTGCTGGCCGGCACCGTGGCGGCCGGGATCGGATCCTGGCTCGTCGGGCTCGAGGCGTGGCAGCCGTTGGTGATCGGGCCGATGATCGGGCTCGCCGCCCAGGCCGGCGACCTCGCCGAGTCCCTGATCAAGCGTGCCGCCGGCCGGAAGGAATCGGGCTTCCTGGTTCCCGGCCATGGGGGCGTCCTCGATCGCATCGACTCGTTCCTCTTCGCCGCACCGGTCCTCGTCTTCTACGCGCTGCTGACCTCCGGCTACAGCCTGTGACCGCGGTCGTCCTGCTCGGATCGACCGGGTCGATCGGGCGGCAGGCGATCGAGGTGATCGCCGCGCACCCCGAGACGTTCTCGCTGGTGGGGCTGGCCGCCGGGCGCGCGACCGACGAGTTCGCCGCGCAGCTCGCCCGGTGGCCCGACGCCCGCGCCTGGTGCGCCGATGCTCGCCCGGGCGACCTCGCCAGGGAGCGGTGGGCGGCCGGTGGTCTCGAGGAGCTCGCCACCCTCGACGCCGTCGAGATCGTCGTGGTCGCCACCACCGGCATGACCGCGCTGGCCGCCGTCCTGGCCGCCCTGAGCAGCGGCCGCCGCGTGGCCCTCGCCAACAAGGAGACGCTGGTCACCGGTGGACATCTCGTCGAGCGAGTCCTCGCGGACCTCGGCGGCGATCCGGTGGAGCGGCTGCGGCCGATCGACTCGGAACATTCGGCCATCTGGCAGTGCCTCCTTGGGGAACGCCTCGAGGAGGTCGCGCGTCTGATCCTCACCGCATCGGGTGGTCCGTTCCGAGACCGATCCGGCGGCGAGCTGGAGGACGTGACACCTGCCCAGGCACTCGCGCATCCGACCTGGCAGATGGGCCCAAAGATCACGATCGACTCGGCCACGCTCGTCAACAAGGCGTTCGAGGCGATCGAGGCCAAATGGCTGTACCGCCTGCCGTACGATAGGATTCGGGCCGTGATCCACCCCCAGAGCGTGGTGCACTCGCTCGTCGAGTTCACCGACGGCTCGTTCAAGGCCCAGCTCGGGCTCCCCGACATGCGCCTCCCGATCCAGTACGCGCTGACCCATCCGCTGCGCCTGCCGTCGCCGGCGCGTCACGCCGGCCCGGAGGATTGGGGATCGCTGCAGTTCGAGGCACTCGTCGCCGGGCGCTATCCCGCCTACGACGCCGTCCGCGACGCCGCAGCCGCTGGCGGCAACCGGGGCACCATCCTCAACGCAGCCGATGAGGCGGCGGTGGCGGCGTTCCTTGCCGGCACGATCGCCTTCACCCGCATCTCCGGCGTGATCGCCGACGCCGTCGACCGCTGGGGGGATGAATCCGAGCCCGACCTGGACGGGATCGTCGCCCTCGATGGCGAGGTGCGGGCGGCCCTCTCGCAGGACCTCGGCCTGGGCGGCGCCGCCTGATGGACGTCATCGGCACGATCCTGGCCTTCATCGGCGTCCTCGTGGTGCTCGTGCTGGTCCACGAGCTGGGCCACTTCGTGGTGGCCAAGCGAGCCGGGATCACGGTGCAGGAATTTGGGGTCGGGTTCCCGCCACGCATCGGCTCCGTGGTGTGGCATGGCACCCGCTACTCGGTCAACTGGATCCCGCTCGGCGGCTTCGTGAAGATGCTGGGCGAGGACGGCGACGTCGAGGCCGACAAGATGCGAAAGCGCGGCCTCTCCGAGGCGGCCGTCGACAAGGCCATGGAGGGTGCCTTCAACCGCAAGCCGATCTGGGTCCGGATCGTGGTCCTGGTCGCCGGCGTGGCGATGAACTTTCTCCTGGCCGCCGCGCTCTTCGCCGTGGCGCTCAGCCTGCCGGGGAGCGAGGGTCGGGGACCGCTGACCATCACCGAGATCCAGGCCGGAAGCCCGGCGGTGACCGCCGGCCTGCAGGTGGGGGACGTGATCGAGGAGGCCGATGGGCGGACCTTCCCGGTCTCGCGCGACCTGACCGCCTATGTGCGCTCACGGGCCGGGCACCTGGTGAAGCTGACGGTTGTGCGTGCCGGTGACGAGCAGGAGATCGCCGTCACGCCGCGCACGCTGACCGAGGCCCAGGAGGCGAAGGGCCTTGGCGCGGTCGGATTCAGCTATGAGCCGGAGCGGTTCGCCGAGATCCCGCCCAGCGTCGGCAATCCCGCAGAGGCGGCCTGGGCGGGGCTCACCTCCGCCGGCGACCTGGCACTCAAGATCCCCGGTGGCCTGGCCTCTGCCGTGGCCGGCCTGCTCGGCCTGGCGCCCGACGCGGGCACCGCGGTCGGGCCGATCGGGATCGCCTCGGAGACGGGCCGTGTCCTGCGCGCCCCATTGGTCAGCCAGCTCATCTTCGTCGGGATCCTGTCCGTCAACCTGGCCGTCCTCAACGTCCTTCCCTTCCCGCCGCTCGACGGCGGCCGGATTGCCGTCGTCGTGGTCGAGGCGGTCCGCCGTCGCCGTCTCCCCGCCGAGCGCGAGGCGCTGGTGTACCTCACCGGGTTCATGGTCCTGATCGTCCTGGTGATCCTCATCTCGATCCGCGACGTCGCGAATCTGATCGGAGGCTAGCCCTCCGGCGGCCCTCCCGGGGGTTGGCGGGAGGCGGTTTCGACTGCTATACTCCGGGCGGTTTCGCGGCCCTTGGAGCGGACCTAATCGATACTGATCTCAGCAACGTGGGTCGGTTCGCCAGTCCCACGTTTTTGTTTCTGCCCGAAAGGGCGAGGTGCGGATGTGAACCGGGACTTCATCGGAGCCTTGCTCCAGCTGAACGCTGAGAAGGGCGTGCCCCAGGAGATCCTCATCGAGACCCTGGAGCAGGCGATCGAATCCGCCTATCGCCGCAATGCGGACGCACCCGAGAACGTGGTGGTCCGCGTCGACCCCGAGACTGGCCAGATCAGCGTCTACCGCGAGTACGACGTCGTCGCTACCCCCGATGAGGTCGAGGACCCCGAGCTCCAGATGCTCGTCGGCCCGGCCCAGCAGATCGACCCGGCCACCGGGGTCGGGGCGAAGGTCCGAGTGCCGGAGAACGTGACCCAGGCACAGCTCGGACGGATCGCCGCCCAGACAGCGGGACAGGTCTACCGGCAGCGCCTGCGCGAGGCGGAGCGCGACGTGGTCTACAGCCAGTACGCCAGCCGCGAGGGCGAGATCATGACCGGCGTGGTGCACCGCACCACCGACCAGGCGGTCGTCCTCGACCTGGGCAAGGGCGTCGAGGCGGTCCTCGCCGTCAGCGAGCAGCTCCCCGGGGAGCACTACCGCATCGGCCAGCACCTGAAGGTCTACGTCCTCGAGGTGCGTCGCACGACGCGTGGCCCGGTACTCGTCGTGAGCCGCACCCACCGAGGCTTCCTGCGCCGGGTGATGGAGATGGAGATCCCCGAGATCTACAACGGCACGGTCGTGATCCGCGGCATCGCGCGCGAGGCGGGGAGCCGGTCCAAGGTCGCCGTCGAGAGCCGTCAGGTCGGCGTCGACGCCAAGGGCGCCGCCGTCGGGCAGCGGGGCGCACGGATCCAGGCCATCGTGGCCGAGCTCAACGGCGAGAAGGTCGACGTCGTGCTCTGGAACGAGGACCCCTCCCAGTTCGTGGCCGAGGCGCTCTCGCCCGCCGAGGTCCTCAGCGTCCGCATCGACGAGGAGCACAAGATCGCGAACGTGGTCGTCCCCGAGCGCCAGCTCTCGCTGGCCATCGGGAAGGAGGGCCAGAACGCGCGTCTCGCCGCCAAGCTCACCGGCTGGCGGATCGACATTCGGTCGGACGCGGGGGTTGCCACGGCGGCCGCCGCGCACGGCAGCGCCCCGGATGACAGCCCGACCCCCGAGGAGGTGCCGAGCGATGCCGAAGCGGAGGCCTGAGCATCAGCCGCAGCGGACCTGCGCTGTCTGCCGCGACGTGCACCCCAAGCGGTCGATGACGCGCGTCGTGCGGAGCACTGACGGCTCGGTCTCCGTCGATCCGACCGGGCGGGCAGCTGGACGCGGCACGTACGTGTGCGACCAGGCGGCCTGCCGGGAGCCCAGGCGGCTGGCCGAGGGGATCCACCGCGCCCTCGGCGCATCGGTCGCCCCAGACCAGATCCTGGCGGAGATGACGCATGCCTCCGCGTAGATACCAGCCGCGACGCGGCCCGCGCCCGCAGCGTCGCCGTGACGGCGGCCCGGAGGGCGGCATCGCGGTCGAGCCCCAGCCGGTCGTCCCGCGTGGCGGGGCCCCGGTCGAGCTGCCGTCATCGGTCTCGGTGAAGGACCTGGCGGTGGCGCTCGCCGTCAGCCACGCCGACGTCATCAAGGAGCTGATCCGAAACGGCATCTTCGCGACCATCAACCAGTCGATCGACTTCGACACCGCGTCGCTCGTCGCGGGCGAGCTGGGGATCGAGACGGTCGAGCGGGGGGTCGCGCAGCGGGCGGCCGCCGAGGCGGCCTCCCAGCAGGAGATCGTGGCGCCCGGCAGCGAGGATGAGGGGGCCGGCAAGCGCGTCCTCTTCACGGAGGAGGAGGCCGCCGACCTGGTCACGCGCGCTCCGATCGTCACGATCATGGGCCACGTCGATCACGGCAAGACGAGCCTCCTCGACGCCATCCGCAGCACGAGCGTCGCGTCGGCCGAGCGGGGCGGCATCACCCAGCACATCGGCGCGTCGGAGGTCGACCACAACGGGAAGCGGATCGTCTTCCTCGACACGCCCGGTCACGAGGCGTTCACCGCCATGCGGGCTCGTGGCGCACAGGTCACCGACATCGCGATCATCGTGGTCGCGGCCGACGACGGCGTCATGCCGCAGACCAAGGAAGCGATCGACCACGTCCGCGCCGCCCGGGTGCCGATGATCGTCGCCATCAACAAGATCGACAAGCCCGACGCCAACCCGGACAAGGTCAAGCAGGAGCTGGCCGACAACAAGGTCCTGATCGAGGAGTACGGCGGCGACGTCATCGCGGTGCCGGTCTCGGCGAAGCAGAAGACCGGACTCGACGACCTGATGGAGATGATCCTCCTCGTCGCCGACCTGCAGGACCTCAAGGCGAATCCGACGCGGCCCGCAATCGGCACCATCATCGAGTCGAAGGTCGCCAAGGGACGCGGCAACGTCGCCACCGTCCTGGTCCAGACCGGGACGCTGAAGATCGGCGACATCGTCACCGTGGGCCGCACCTTCGGGCGCGTGCGAGCCCTCCAGAACGCGGCTGCCAAGCGCGTCAAGAGCGCCGAGCCCGCGACGGCGGTGGAGATCATCGGCCTCACCGACCTGCCCGAGGCGGGAGACATCCTGCGGGTCGTCGCCGACGAGAAGACGGCACGGGAGATGGCCGAGGCGATCGAGGAGGCAGCCACGTCCGGCGACGGGAAGGCGGCCTTCACGCTCGAGGACATCAGCGCCCAGATCCAGGCCTCCGAGGTCAAGGAGCTGCGGGTCGTGCTGAAGACCGACGTCCAGGGGTCGCTGGGCGCCATTCGGCACGCGCTGGAGCGACTCAACACCGCCGAGGTCCGCATCAACATCGTCAGCGAGGGGGCAGGCGACATCAACGAGTCCGACGTCCAGCTGGGCAGCGCGTCGGAGGCGGTCGTCATCGGCTTCAACACGAAGCTCGACCCCGGCGCGCAGCGAGCGGTCGACGCCCTCGGCGTGGACGTGCGCCTGTACGACGTGATCTACAAGCTCACCGATGACCTCGGCCTGGCGCTGAGCGGGATGCTCACCCCCAAGCAGGTCGAGCAGATCGAGGGGCATGCCGAGGTCCGGATGGTGATCAAGGCCGGCAAGGCGGGCAACGTCGCCGGGTCGTACGTGGTCGATGGGCGCATCGTGCGCGGCGGACAGGTCCGCCTCTTCCGGGCCGGGAAGGTCGTGGAGGAGGGACGGGTCGAGTCGCTGAAGCGATTCAAGGACGACGTGCGCGAGGTCGCCATGGGCTTCGAGTGCGGGATCGGCCTCGGCAGCATCGAGATCGCCGAGGGCGACCTGGTGGAGTGCTACCAGATGGTGGCCGAGCAGGCGTGACCTGGCGCCGCCCGTGAGTCAGCGGACCGATCGGCTCGACAGCCAGATCCGCCAGGAGCTGATGGACCTGCTGCAGCGCGAGATGAAGGATCCGCGCCTTGGGTTTGCCACGATCATCCGGGTCGAGACTGCCCGGGACCTGGGCCACGCCCGGGTGTGGGTCAGCGTGCTGGGAAGCGATGCGGAGCGCGAGAGGACCATGCAGGCGCTCAAGGTTGCCACCCCGTGGCTGCGCCGCAAGCTCGGCGAGCGCCTCTCGTTGCGCCACGTCCCAGAGCTGAGCATGCGGGAGGACGACTCGATTGCGTCAGGGGATCGCGTGCTGCAGATCATCGCGGAGCTGAGCGAGGGAGCGGCTGAGCCCACCCCGGACGAGGGCGAGGACTGATGCTGGACGTCGCCGAGGTCCTGCGCGGCGCCGAGCGCATCTCGGCGTTCTGCCACGAGAACCCGGACGGCGACACGCTGGGTGCCGCGCTCGCCCTCTCCATGGCGGCAGAACGGCTCGGCAAGCAGGCCGAGGTGGTCTGCGTCGACCCGCCGCCACCCTTCCTTGCCTTCCTGCCGGGCATCGAGCGCGTGCGTCGCAGCCCCGCCCTCGAGCCGGACGTGGCGGTCGTGGTCGACGCCGGTGAGCTGAGCCGAATCGGCGCCGTGGTGACCGAGCAGGCCGACTGGTTCTCGCGCGCGCGGATCGTGAACATCGACCACCACGTGAGCAACCCCGGCTACGGGGAGGCGGTCTGGATCGACCCCGAGGCGGCCGCCACCTGCGAGCTGATCACGCTCCTCCTGCCCGAGCTCGGCGTTGCCCTGGACGCGCAGATCGCGACCGTGCTGATGGCGGGGATCGTCCAGGACACGCATACGTTCGCCCACCCGAACGCCACCGCGCGGACCCTCCGCGTCGCCGCGGAGCTGCTGGAGGCCGGTGCGCCTCTGTCGGCGATCAACCGGGCGGTCTACGCCGATAAGCCCTTCAGCACCCTCGCACTGTGGGGTCTGATGCTGGCCGGCATCGGCCAGCGCGCCGGCGGGCGGATCGTCTTCGCCTCGATGACGACCGCGATGCTGGCCAGCGCCGGCGAGCAGCCGACCGCGTCGGAGGGATTCGTCGACCTGCTGGGATCGACGCGCCTCGCTGACGTGACGATCCTCTTCAAGGAGGTCGGACCGCAGGAGACGCGCGTCAGCGTCCGCACCAGCTCGGTTGCCGATGCGGTCGCCATCACCTCCGCGTTCGGCGGTGGCGGCCATGCCCGCGCCGCCGGCTGCACCGTCGCCGCGCCGATCGAGGCTGCCCGCGAGACGGTCCTGGCTGAGGCGGAGCGGGAGCTGGCCCGCGGCGATGCTCGGGGTCGTTAACCTCGACAAGCCGGTCGGGCCGACCTCGCACGACATGGTCGACCTCGTCCGCCGCCTGAGCGGCATGCGCCGGATCGGTCATGCCGGCACCCTCGACCCGCTCGCCTCGGGTGTGCTGCCGATCCTGGTGGGGGCGGCGACGCGCTTCAGCGACGACCTCACCGGCGGGCCGAAGCGCTACGAGGCGGTGATCCGCCTCGGCATCCGGTCCGCGACCGATGACGCGCAGGGTCCGCTCGAGGCGGTGGGGCCTCCGCCGGACCTTGTCGCGGCCACCGAGGGGCTCCGCGCCTTCGTGGGAACGTTCGACCAGCGTCCGCCGGCCTTCTCGGCGCGCAAGACGGGTGGAGTCATCGCGCATCGGGCAGCCCGCGCGGGGAACCCGGTCGACTCGCCCTCGAGGAGCGTGACGGTCGACGCGATCGACCTGCTCGGGTCCGAGCCCGGCGACGGGTGGCTCGACCTGCGCTGCGACATCCGCTGCGGCCCAGGGACGTACATCCGGTCGATCGCCCGCGACCTGGGGGATCGGCTCGGGTGCGGCGGCCACCTGCATGCCCTGCGCCGCACTGAGGCGGCCGGCCTGCGGGTCGCCGACGCGGTCGCACCCGCCCGCCTCGAGGAGCTGGCCGCTGCGGGGCGCCTCGAGGAGGCGATCCTGCCGGCCGGACCGCTGCTCCACCTGCCCGAGCTGCGCCTGGATGCCGAGGCGGCCGGCCGGTTCGTCCACGGGTCGGCCGTGCAGCTGCGCGGCACCGGTGGCAGCGGCCGCCACGCGGTCTTCAGCGAGCGGGGTCTGCTGGGGATCGGCACGTTGCGCGACGGCCTCCTCGAGCCGCGGACCGTGATCGAGCCGGAGGGGGCGGCGTGAGCGTCCCTCAGCGCGCCGTCGGCATCGACGAGCTCCCCTCGATCGGGGCGGCGGTGGTCACCATGGGCGTCTTCGACGGTGTGCACCTTGGCCATCGGGCGATCCTGGCGGCCACCCGTGAGCTCGCCGCTGAGCAGGGGATCGCAGGCGTCGCGCTTGTCTTCGACCCGCCGCCCGACGAAGTGCTGCGTCCAGGAAACCGTGTCCCGCGGCTGGCTCCACTCGCCGTGAACCTCGAGCGAATCGAGGCGCTGGGCGTGACCGCGGCCATTCCCGTTCGCTTCGACGAACGGGTGCGCGACCTCACCGCCGAGGGGTTCCTCGACGCGCTCGCCCCCGGGATCACGATTGGTGGCCTGGCGATGTCGGTGCGCAGCGCCTTCGGCCGCGACCGGGGAGGGACGCCCGCTCGTGCCAAGGAGCTCGGCGCGGAGCGCGGCTTCGGGGTCCGGCTGGTCGAGCCGGTCGAGGTCGGCGGCAGCCCCGTCTCCTCGACCCGCATCCGCGCCGCGATCGTCAAGGGGGACCTGGGCGAGGCGCGCGAGCTCGGCGTGACGCCGTACCTGGAGGGAACCGTGGTGGTCGGCGACCGGCGGGGCCGCGAGCTCGGCTTCCCGACGGCCAACCTGCGGTTCGACTACCTGCCGGCCATGCCGTCGCTTGGGATCTACGCGGGACGCGTCACCCAGGCGGGAAGCGGGGTGACGGCGGGCCACCCGGCGCTGATCAGCATCGGCACCAGGCCGACCTTTCACGACGGCGCGGCCGTGCTCGCCGAGGTGCACCTGCTCGACTTCGACGGCGACCTGTACGGGGTGCTGCTCGGCGTCGAGCTGCTTGCGCGCCTCCGCGACGAGCAGCGGTTTCCGGACGCGGACGCGCTCGTGGCGCAGATGCGGCGTGACGCCGAAGCGGGGCGTTCCGTGCTCGGAATGCGCTGATCCGAGGGGCTCGGAGGGCGTCGAGGGCACCGGTCTGGTACGATGCACCGCGAAAAGTGGAAAGAAAAGTGGAGGAATACGTGCCGCTCGCTGGAGACACGAAGAGCGCGATCATGGACGACTACGCCACACACGATGGCGACACCGGATCCCCCGAGGTGCAGATCGCGCTGCTCACCGAGCGCATCAAGTCGCTGACCGAGCATCTGCGCACCTACCAGAACGACAACCATTCGCGCCGCGGGCTGCTCAAGCTCGTCGGTCAGCGCCGAAGGCTGCTGGCCTACCTCGTCCGCAACGACGTGGATCGCTACCGCGCGGTGATCGGTCGCCTGGGACTGCGCCGCTAATCACGCACCCACACCACCCCGGGAGTCACATCGACCCGGGCTCGCCTGCCTCCGGCCCAGCATCCCGGCCGGACCCATGGATGCCATCCGCATCCGCTCATCAACAGCCATCCGCGCCTGCGAAGGCCGCCGCCCGCCACCTCGCGATCGAGGTTCGTGTGCGGGCCGAGCGCCGGATCGCATGGCATCACCAAGACATCTGGAGGAATCAGTGGCAATCAAAGTAGAGGCCGAAATCGGCGGCCAGCCCTTCTCGCTCGAGGCGGGCAAGCTCGCCGAGCAGGCCGACGGCGCGGTGCTCGTCCGTTATGGCGACACCGTGCTCCTGGCCACGGCGGTCTCCGCCGAGCCGCGCGAGGGGATCGACTTCTTCCCCATGACGGTTGACTACGAGGAGCGCATGTACGCCGCGGGCAAGATCCCCGGCGGCTTCATCAAGCGCGAGTCGCGGCCATCGGAGGCGGCCATCCTGGCGATGCGCCTCACTGACCGCCCGATCCGACCGCTCTTCCCGAAGGGCTACAAGCAGGATGTGCAGATCGTCCTGACGGTCCTCTCGACCGACCAGGAGAACGATCCCGACATCCTCGCCATCAACGGCGCGTCGGCCGCTCTCTCGATCAGCAGCATCCCGTTCATGGGCCCTGTCGGGGCCGTGCGGGTCGGCTACATCGACGGCGCCTTCGTCACCAACCCGACCAACACGCAGCTCGACGAGAGCCAGCTCGACCTCGTCGTGGCCGGCACCCGCGAGGCGGTGATGATGGTCGAGGCAGGGGCCAAGATCCTCTCCGAGACGATCATGGCCGACGCGATCGAGTACGCCCACAAGGAGCTGCAGCACTCCATCGACCTGCAGGAGAAGCTGGTCGCCACGGCGGGTAAGCCGAAGAAGATCCCGTTCCTCGGCCCCAAGGCCGACTCGATCGTGAAGCTCGGCAAGGCGCTCGCCGACGGCAAGGGCGAGTTCGTCGTCTTCGACCTCGAGACGACCGCCATGAAGCCGGAGAACGGCTATATCGTCGACCTGGCCGCCCTTCGCGTGCAGGGTGGCAAGGTGGTCGATCGCTTCGAGTCCCTGGTCAACCCGGGGCGCGCGATCGTGGGTCACCAGATCCACGGCCTGAGCGACGGTGACGTCGACAAGGCCCCGACCGCGGCCGAGGTGCTCACCAAGTTCGCGGCCTGGGTCGGCGACGCGCCGGTGGTCGCTCACAACGTCGGGTTCGACCTCCCGTTCGTCCTCCGTCACATGCCGCACGACGCCGGCTGGCAGCCGACCGCGGTGTACGACACGCTCGAGCTCGCCTACCAGCTCTACCCCGATGCGGGCAGCTACAAGCTGGGCGACCTCGTCCGATTCGTCTTCGGACGTGACCACGGTGCCGCGCACCGCGCCATGCCCGACGCCGAGGCGGCCGCGGAGCTGTTCATCGACCTGACCAGCGGCCTGCCGGAGCGGCTCGAGGCGATCCGCAACGACATTGCCGCCGAGATCCGCCGCAGCAAGACCGACTACAACCGCGCCGAGCAGGGCGATCGGATGGAGGACATCCGGCGTCAGCACGGCATCGGCTCGGGGCTGATGGACGTCCTCACCAAGGCCACCTCGCGCGAGCTGGTGCTGTCGGAGAACATCCGCATCGACGGTCGGGACACGACCACCATTCGACCAATCAGCGTCGAGGTCGGCATCCTGCCGCGCACCCACGGCTCGGGGCTCTTCCAGCGGGGACAGACCCAGGCCCTCACCATCGCCACCCTTGGACCGTCGTCCGACGTGCAGCGCCTCGACACGATCTCGCCGGAGACCGAGAAGCGCTACATGCACCACTACAACTTCCCTCCCTACTCGGTCGGCGAGGCTCGGCCGATGCGTGGGCCCGGCCGGCGCGAGATCGGCCACGGTGCGCTCGCCGAGCGTGCCCTGCTGCCCGTCCTGCCATCCGCCGAGGAGTTCCCGTACGCGATGCGGGTGGTGAGCGAGGTCGTCTCGTCGAACGGCTCGACCTCGATGGCCAGCACCTGTGGCTCGACCCTGGCGCTGATGGATGCCGGGGTGCCGATCAAGGCCCCCGTCGCCGGAGCGGCGATGGGCCTCATCTCCGACGCCGCCACCGGCCGGCACGCGGTGCTGACCGACATCAGCGGCAAGGAAGATGCCTACGGCGACATGGACTTCAAGGTGGCCGGGACCGCCGAGGGCGTGACCGCCCTGCAGATGGACATCAAGGTCGGCGGCATCCCGATGTCGGTGATGCGTGACGCCCTGGAGCAGGCCCGCGTGGCCCGGCTCTTCATCCTGGACAAGATGACCGCGGTCATCAGCGCCAGCCGCAGTGAGCTGTCGCCGTATGCGCCACGGATCACGACCATCAAGATCCCGATCGACAAGATTCGCGACGTCATCGGCTCGGGCGGCAAGGTGATCCGTCAGATCGTCGCCGAGACCGGAACCCAGATCAACGTCGAGGACGATGGGACGATCCAGATCGCCTCGGTCTCGCAGGAGAACGCCAAGAAGGCGATCGCCTGGATCGAGGGCCTGACCAAGGACGTCGAGGTCGGCAAGGAATACCTCGGCAAGGTCACCCGGATCATGAACTTCGGCGCCTTCGTCGAGATCATGCCCGGCAAGGAGGGGCTGGTCCACATCAGCCAGCTCGCCGACTATCGGGTCGCCCGGGTCGAGGACGTCGTCGCCATCGGCGATGAGCTGATGGTGATCGTGACCGAGATCGATCGCATGGGCCGCGTCAACCTGAGCCGCCGAGCGGCAATGGAGCGGCACATGGCCAAGGCAGGCGTCAGCGAAGAGTCCTGACGCCGATGGGGGCCGAGCTCCTCGCAGCGGTTGCGGCCGAGGTCGCAGGCTGCACGCTCTGCCCCCTTCACGTCGGTCGCAAACTGACGGTCCCCGGCGAGGGGAACCCGCTGAGCGACGTGCTCCTGGTGGGGGAGGGCCCTGGCGCCCGTGAGGACGCCACCGGCCGCCCGTTCGTCGGCCCGGCGGGGCAGTTCCTGGATGAGCTGCTCCAGTCGATTGGCTGGGCCCGGGAGCACGTCTTCATCGCCAACATCGTGAAGTGCCGGCCACCGGGCAACCGGGACCCGGAGCCCGACGAGATCAGCGCCTGCCGCCCCTACCTCGACCGCCAGGAGGCCGCGCTCGATCCGGCGGTGATCGTCACCCTCGGGCGCCATTCATTGCGCCGATACCTCCCCGATGCCCGCATCGGCGAGGTGCACGGCCGACTGCGCCGATCGGGCGGCCGCTTCGTTTTCCCGATGTACCATCCTGCTGCGGCGCTGCACCAGTCCTCGCTGCGGGAGACGCTCTTCGCAGACGTGCGGGGATTGCCGGCCGCGCTGCTGACCGCTCGTGAGGCGATCGAAGCCGAACGGACGGAATCGGTCCCGGCGATCTCGCCCGACCCGGCGCCACCGGCGCCGACGGCCGAGACCGACGACGCCGAACAGATGACCCTCTTCTAGGAGCACCATGCCAGACACCCTTCGCATCATTCCGCTCGGCGGCGTGGGCGAGGTGGGCAAGAACATCACCGTCATCGAGGCGGCCGGAGAGATCCTGGTCGTCGACTGCGGACTTGCCTTCCCCGAGCAGGAGATGCTCGGGATCGACCTCGTCATCCCCGACGTGACCTACCTGCGCGAGAACAGGGATCGCGTCAAGGCGATCCTGCTGACCCACGGCCACGAGGACCATACCGGCGGCCTGCCGTACGTCCTGCCGCAGATCCCCGGCACCCCCATCTACACGAGCAAGCTGACTGCCGGCCTCGTCACCGGCAAGCTCAAGGAGCACAAGCTCCTCGGCCAGACGAGCCTCAACGTGGTGGAGCCGGCGGTCGAGTTCCGGGTCGGGACCTTCGCCGTCACGCCCTTCCGCGTCAACCACTCGATCCCTGACGGGATGGGCTTCGCAATCCGGACGCCGCTCGGCACGATCGTGCACACCGGCGACTTCAAGTTCGACCACACCCCGCCCGACGGGCGGCGCGCCGACCTGGGGCTGATCGCCCAGATCGGCAACCAGGGCGTCGAGTTCCTCCTCTCCGACTCGACCCGCGCCGAGCGCGAGGGCTACACGCTCTCCGAGAAGACGGTGGGGGATTCCCTCAACCAGCTCGTCCGCGAGGCGAGCGGGCGGGTGATCGTGGCGACCTTCGCCAGCAACATCAGTCGCGTCCAGCAGGTGCTCGATGCCGCCTGGGCCAGCGGCCGCAAGATGGTCGCACTGGGGCGCTCGATGGAGCAGAACATCGCGATCGCCCTGGAGCTCGGCTACCTCGACCCGCGCGAGGGGACGCTGACCGGCAAGGAGGGGCTCCAGCGCCTCTCGAAGGATCGGCTGGTGGTCATGACCACCGGCTCCCAGGGTGAGCCGATGTCGGGCCTGACCCGGATGAGCAACCGCGACCATCGGTCCATCACGATCGAGCCCGGCGACACGGTGATCATCTCGGCGTCGCCGATCCCCGGCAACGAGGAGGCGGTCGCCAAGACGATCGACAACCTCTTCAAGGAAGGCGCGATGGTCCACTACGAGCCGCTGGTGCACTGCCACGTCTCGGGCCACGCATCCCGCGAGGAGCTGAAGCTGATGCTGGGCCTCGTGAAGCCACGGCACTTCATCCCGATCCACGGGGAGTACCGGATGCTCGTGCAGCACGGGCTGCTGGCCGAAGGTGCCGGCGTCGCGGTCGACGGGATCTTCGTGCTCGAGAATGGGCAGGTGGTCGAGTTCGACGGCAGCCGCGCCCGGCTCGCCGGCTCCGTCCCGGCCGGCGCGGTCCTGGTCGACGGGATTGCGGCCATCGACGGGGTCGATGGCGTCGTCCTGCGCGATCGGCGCGCACTCGCCTCGGACGGCGTGGTGATGGTCGCGCTGACCGTCGACCACGCGACGGGGCAGGCGGTCTCGGGACCGGACCTCGTGGGCCGTGGCTTTCTCTCGGATCCCGACGACCCCGTCATGGCGGCCGCCTGCAAGCACCTGACCGAGATGCTCCTGCAGCCGGTCGCGGACGCGCACGCGGCCGAGGTCGGATATCTCAAGACCAAGATCCGCGATACCCTCTCGCGATTCTTCTTCGAGCGCACCAAGCGGCGCCCGATGATCCTGCCCATCGTGATGGAGGTCTGAGGCACGATGGCCAGGCGACGCTCGAACGGCTCGCGACGCGGCGGCTCGCGGCGCCGCAAGGCGTCGACGACGGTGACGATCAGCGGCCGCGTCGCTCGCGAGGTCCTCGCCCTGCTGCTGGTGGTCGCCGCGATCATCAGCACCATCGCCCTCTTCGCGCCGGATGCCGGCCTGATCGTCCACCCCTGGCATGACGCGCTGGCCTACCTCCTTGGATGGGGGATCGCCTTCGCCCCGGTGCTGCTGGCAGGCTTTGCCTTCATGCTCTGGCTCAAGACGATGCCCGCCGAGCGCTGGATGGCCGCCACCGGGGCGGCGGTCATGGCGATCGGGCTGCTGGGGATGTTCCACCTGGCCGGTGGCAACGGCGCCGATGGCGTCACGAGCGGCGACGGTGGGGGAGCCATCGGCTTCGCCGCTTCGTCCGTCCTGAGCGGAGCGATCGGCGCCGCGGGGGCGTGGATCGTGCTCGGCCTGATGCTGGTGGTCGGCCTGCTGCTCTACTTCAACATGACGGTCGGCGACCTGGTAGCCGCCTGGCTGCAGCGACGGGACGAGCGAGCCGAGCTGGCGGCTCTCGAAGCGCGCCGCGGCGCCGGCGACGCCCGCCTCCGACCAGAGCCGGCCGCGGCCGTCGCCGTGCCCGGTGGACGAGGACTCCTCGACCGCATGCGGAACGCGCTCGGCGGGGGCGCCGAGGCCGACGACGAGCCGCTCATCGTCCGTCGGGCACGTCCTCCGGAGACGGTTGCACCACCGCGTCCGCGCGACGTGCCGTTCCCGATCGGCGAGGTGGAGCCGGTCCAGGCCGTCCCGGTCACCGTCGACGAGCTCGAGAGCGAGGAGACCGCGCACCTGGCGGAGGTCGAGTCTCACCCCGCCGCGGACGCCGCGCTCGAGGCCACGATTCGGACCTGGGAGCTGCCCGAGATCGCCCTCCTCGACGACGCGCCCGCGAGCAGCGCCGCGCAGCTCGACCTGAGCGCCAAGGGGCAGCGCATCCGCGAGACCCTCGCCCACTTCGGAATCGGGGTGAAGGTGGCTCGCATCCAGGAGGGCCCGGTCGTGACGCAGTACGCGCTCGACGTGGAGCCCGGCATCAAGCTGTCGCGCATCGAGGGGCTCGCCGACAACCTGGCCCTCGACCTCAAGGCGCGCTCGATCCGGATCCAGGCGCCGATCCCCGGCGAGCCCTACGTCGGGATCGAGATCCCGAACAGCGCCTTCGACCTGGTCACCCTCAAGGAGGTGCTCAGCTCCCCGAACTTCGACGAGGCGTCGGGCCGCAGCAAGCTCGCCTTCGCGCTGGGGCAGGACGTGGCCGGCCAGCCGTTCAGCGCCGACCTGTCGCGGATGCCGCACCTGCTCATCGCCGGGGCGACCGGATCTGGCAAGAGCGTCTGCGTCAACGCGATCATCTGCTCGCTCCTGATGCGCGCGTCGCCGAGCGAGGTGAAGCTGATCCTGATCGACCCCAAGCGCGTCGAGATGGCGCAGTACAAGGGGATCCCGCACCTGCTGACCGAGGTCATCGTCGACAACGACAAGTCGGTCAACGCGCTGAAGTGGACGGTCGGCACGATGGAGAGCCGCTACCACGAGTTCGCTCAGCGCGGCGTCCGCAACATCGCCGGCTACAACGAGGCGCTCCGGGCGGGGGAGCCGCGGATGCCGTACATCGTGATCGTGATCGACGAGCTGGCCGACCTGATGATGGTCAGCGCCTACGAGGTCGAGGCCACCATCACGCGCATCGCGCAGCTGGCGCGCGCGACCGGGATCCACCTGGTGGTCGCCACCCAGCGCCCATCGGTCCAGGTCATCACCGGCCTGATCAAGGCCAACATCCCGTCGCGGATCGCCTTCGCCATGACCAGCGGGGTGGATTCGCGCACGATCCTCGACACGGTCGGCGCGGAGGACCTGCTCGGTCGCGGCGACATGCTCTACCAACCCATCGACGCGCCGCGCGCCGTGCGGCTGCAGGGCGTGCTCGTCACCGACCAGGAGATCGAGACCGTCGCCCGCCACTGGCGCGCCCAGGGCGGGCCGCAGTACCGGCCCGAGATCACCGCCCCGAAGCGCGACGGCAAGGCCGGTGGCCGCCCCGGCGACGAGGATGACGAGGGAGACGCGCTGCTCACGGCCGCGGTGGACATCGTGCGTCGCTCGGACAAGGCCTCGGCCTCGCTGCTCCAGCGCCGGCTGCGGATCGGCTACGCCCGCGCGGCCAGGATCCTGGACCAGATGGAGGACCGCGGGATCGTCGGCCCGGCCGATGGAAGCCGGTTCCGCGAGGTGCTCGTCACGCCCGATGGATGGGGAGGCGAGATCAGTCCCGACGAGGACGGGGAGTGACGGAGCGGGAACCCAGCAAGCTCGGCACCGTGCTGCGCACCGCCCGGGAGGCGAGGTTCATCGACCTGGCCCGCGTCGAGCGGGACACCAAGATCCGGGTGCGGTACCTCTCAGCCCTCGAGCGCGGCGACTATCGGGATCTGCCGGAGCCGATCTACACGCGTGGCCTCCTGCGCAACTACGGGCTGTACCTGGGCCTCGACCCTGAGTACCTGATCGACCTCTATCGGCTCGAGAGCGGGACGCCGGTCGAACGGCCCTCGATGCCGTCCCGGCGGCCGATGGCAGCGCGCCAGGGGCGCTCGCTGGTGGTGAGCTCGGGCGCGGTGGCGGCCGCGATCCTCACCATCCTGGTGGTCGCGCTGGTGGTGTACGTGGTGGGCGAGCTCGTCGTTTTTGGCGGCACCCCTGACCTGCGCATCACCGATCCGGCCGCCGACGTCGTGGCCTGGCAGGGCGACGAGTACACCATTCGCGGCATCACCGAGCCGAATTCGACGATCACCACCGACGGGCTGCGCCAGAACCCGAGCACGACCGCGAATGCCGATGGGGCCTTCAGCGTGCGGGTTGGGCTCGTTCCCGGCGCGAACGTCATCACCCTGGTCGCCAACGATCCGCTGACCGGCCGCGACAGCGCCCCGGTGCGCCGCACGATCACGGTGGTGCCTGCGGCCAGTCCGACGCCGGAGGTGACGCCGAGCAGCGGACCATCGGCGGCAGCGACGGGACCGCCCGGCGCGAGCGCCGCGCAGGGGCGAAGATAGGGGAGCGGCAGGAACAGGAGGCGAGATGGCGGATTCATCGTTCGACGTGGTCAGCGACTTCGACCAGCAGGAGCTGGTCAACGCGCTCGACCAGGTGCGACGCGAGGTGGCGACGCGGTACGACTTCAAGGGGGCCAAGGTCTCGCTGGAGCTCGGCAAGGACGAGATCACGCTCCACGCCGACGACGACTTCCGGGCGAGCTCGGTGAAGGACCTGCTCGAGACCAAGGCGGTTCGACGTGGCCTGTCCCTCAAGGTCTTCGACTGGGGCAAGCTCGAGCCGGCCGCAGGCGGGACGGTCCGGCAGCGGATTGGACTGCATCGGGGCCTCACTTCCGAGCAGGCCAAGGAGATTGCCAAGCTGGTGCGCGAGCAGTTCCCGAAGGTCAAGCCCGCCATCCAGGGCGACGCGGTCCGGGTGTCCGGCAAGAGCAAGGACGAGCTCCAGGGCGTGATCAACCACCTCCGAGGACTCGACTACGCGGTCGCGCTCCAGTTCATCAACTACCGATGAGCCCACCCAGCGACGCGGAGCTGGCACGCGTCGCCGCCGAGCTGGGAGCGGCGCTTCGTGCGCGGGCGTGGCGCATGGCGACCGCCGAGTCGTCGACCGGGGGTCTGATCGGGCACGCCATCACCATGACGCCCGGCTCCAGCGATTACTACGCCGGCGGCGTGATCTGTTACTCGAACGCCGCCAAGGAGCAGCTGCTTGGCGTGCCGGCCGACGTGATCGAGGCGCACGGCGCGGTCTCCGAGCCGGTCGCCGCCGCGCTGGCCGAGGGCGCGGCGGATCGCTTTCTGGCGGAGGTCGGCATCAGCGTGACCGGGATCGCCGGTCCGGAGGGCGGCAGTGACCGCAAGCCGGTCGGCACGCATTTCCTGGGCGTGGCGTGGCGCGGGCAGCCGGCGCGCGTCGAGCACCGCGTCTTCAGCCACGATCGCAACGGCAACCGCGCTGCCGCGGCGATGGCATCGCTCGAGCTGGCACTCGCCGAGGTCTCGGCGGCGGGCTGATGCGCGCCGGCGAGCGGATCCACGTCATCGGCATCGCTGGGTCGGGGGCGGCCGGGGTCGCGCTGCTCCTGCATCACGCCGGAGCGATCGTGGACGGCTGCGACGCCGACACGCCGTCGCCGTACACGCCGCCACTCGAGGGAGCCGGGATCCGGGTGATCAGCGGCCATGACCCATCCCACCTGGCCGGCGTGGACCGCGTGGCGATCACCCCGGCGTTGCGAGCCACCCCTGACTTGCCCGAGCTCGTCGCCGCGCACGAGGCGGGACTGCCGGTCGTCACCTGGCAGGCGCTGCTCGGTGAGCTGATGGGGGCGGAAGGACGCATCGGCCTGGCTGTCACCGGCACCCATGGCAAGTCGACCACCACGGCGCTGCTGGGCCACCTCCTCGAGCACGCCGGGATGGACCCGACGGTCGAGGTCGGGGCCTTCATCCCGGCCTG
>Ga0209998_10000156_pt1 | contig 25705 bp, 24 predicted proteins | sample EndophyteCoNSPM_FD_187576 | JGI IMG/M metagenome (GOLD analysis project Ga0209998, IMG submission 187576) | Arabidopsis thaliana rhizosphere microbial communities from the Joint Genome Institute, USA, that affect carbon cycling - Endophyte Co-N... | ecosystem: Host-associated > Plants > Roots >... | reverse complement strand
CTAGCGGCCGGTCCAGCGCGGGGCGCGCTTCTCGAAGAACGCGGCGATGCCCTCGCGGGCGTCGTCGGAGAGGGCCACCAGCGTGATCATCTCGCGCAGGTAGCGCAACGCCGCGCCGTACTCCATGTCGGGCACCATCGAGGCCGCCTCCTTGGCGAGCCCCAGCGCGGTCGGCGAGTAGCCGGCCAGGGTGGCGGCCAGCGCACTCACCGACGACTCCAGATCCCCGGGCGGCACGACTCGGCTGACCAGTCCCATCTCGTAGGCTTCGCGCGCGGTCACCGGCTCGCCGCTCAGGATCATCAGCATCGCTCGCTTGCGTCCCACCGCGCGCAGGATCGGCGCCATCACCACGAGCGGCAACAGCCCCACCCGGATCTCGGGCAGCCCGAAGACCGCGTCGTCGGCCGCGACCACGACGTCGCATCCCGCGGCGAGCCCGCAGCCGCCGGCCAGGGCGTAGCCGCGCACCTGCGCGATGATCGGCGTGCGCATGCGGGCCATGTACTCGAGGATGCGCGCGAGGCCGCCGAAGGACTCGCGCGCCTGCAGGGTGGTGCCCCGGTCGGCCACCCCCTTGAGGTCGGCACCGGCGCAGAAGGCGCGATCCCCGGCGCCGCGCAGGACGATCGCGCGGGCGGCCACGTCGTCCTCGAGCCGCCGCAGGGCCGCGTCGAGCGCCGCGAGCATGGCCGGGTTCAGCGCGTTGCGCACCGAGGGCCGGTTCAGGGTCACGCGCGCCACGCCGTCCGCGATGTCCACCAGGACGGGGGCCTCGCTCACGGGGGCGACTCCGGCTCGTCGAGCAGGGCGAGGAACTGGCTCAGGATGCGCGCGGTGGCGCCCCAGATGACGTCGGCGGGCGAGACGTCGTAGAACAGCACCGGATGCGGCTCGCCGTTGCGCTCCCAGATCTCGGTGCGGAAGATGGACGGATCCCGCAGCGTCTGCAGCGACACCTCCAGCACCCGCTCGATCTCGCGGCCGTCGGGGCGAAGCTCCACCGGATCGCGCACGATGCCCACCACCGGCGTGATGATGAAGTTGGTGGCGCGGGTCGGGGTGTCGTCGAGCAACCCCAGCACCTCCACCGCCTCCGCGGGCAGATGGATCTCCTCCCACGCCTCGCGCAAGGCGGTCTCCACGCGCGACCCGTCGCGCACGTCGACGATGCCGCCCGGAAACGAGAACTGGCCCTTGTGGTGCGGCACGCTCCCGGTCTTCTTGGTGAACAGCAGATGAGGCCCACCGCGATCGGTGATCGGCACCAGCACCGCGGCCGATACTAGGTCGCTCTGATCCAGCGCGACCCGCGGCCTGCGGCTGAGCCCGGCATCGAGCCGCCGACGGAGCGCCTCGAGACCGATCGGCGGGGGCGCGCTCACACGAAGCGGCAGGCCACGGAGCCGAGTCGCGTGAAGGAGGCGCGAACGGATTGGCCGGCGGTGGGCCGCAGCACCTTGGAGATGGAGCCGGTGAGCACCACCTCGCCCGCGCGCAGGCCGCGCCCCATCCGGCCGAGGGTGTTGGCCGCCCATGCCAGCGACACCAGCGGGTTGCCCAGCACCTCCGCGGCGGTCCGGGTGGCCACGATCTGGCCGTCCTGCTCGAAGACCACGCCTTCCAGCGCGAGGTCGATACCGGTGACCGGGGTGAGCGGCCGGCCGAGCACGATCGCGTTGGTGTACACGCCGTCGGCGATCACGTCGGGGCCGCGCGGCGTGCCGCTCAGGCGGAAGTCGATCAGCTCGAACGACGGCATCGCGCCCTCCACCGCGAGCAGCGCGGAGGCGATGGTCACTCCGGGGCCGGCCAAGTCCGATTTGAGCAAGAACGCCACCTCCACCTCGACACCGATCGCGATGAAGCGGGAGAGCGGGACCGCATCGCCGCTTCCGTAGACTCCCGAGCCCAGCATGAAGCCGAGCACCGGCTCGGTCAGTCCGTGACGCTCCTGCAACGCCGCGGTCGTGAAGCCGACCTTGTAGCCCACGACCCGGTCGCCCCGGCCGACGAGCGCCTGTTCGAGCTGGCGCTGGAGCCCGTACGCCTGGTCGAGGGTGAGATCGGGCGTCGACACGCTCAATGGCGCGCTGACCTGCCCGCCGAGACGGCCCTGCAGCAGGCGCTCCACCAGCGCCGCGGTCATGGCACCGCGGAGCCATCGGCACGCGCCGATCGCGCGTGCACCCGCTCGACGACCTCCGACAGCACGGACGCGGCGCTGCCCCGGATCACCAGGTCGGCCTGTGCGTCGTGCGGCGTCTCGGTCAGATTGACGATGGCCAGGGTGGCGCCCGCGTCCTTGGCGTGCAGCGGCATGTACGCAGCCGGATACACCACGAGCGACGACCCGACCACGATGAAGAGATCCGCGGCGCGGGCCCGCCGCTCCGCCGCCTCGAGCTCCACCCGCGGCATCGCCTCGCCGAACATGATGGTGCGCGGCTTGATGATGCCGCCGCAGGGCGGGTCGCACGCGGGGATCGCCACGCCCGCCTCGAGCCAGCCCTGGATGACGTCGCGCTCGTACGACCGCTCACACGTCAGACACCGGGCCTGGGTCGCGTTGCCGTGCAGCTCGATCACCCGGTCCGCGGGCAGTCCCGCGCGCTGATGGAGGTTGTCGATGTTCTGGGTGATCACGCAGTCCAGCTGCCCGAGTCGCCACAGGGTCACCAGCGCGTGGTGCCCGGGATTCGGCTCGGCGCGGCGGATCACCGGGAACGTCGTGCGTCCCAGCTCCCAGTAGCGGCGGCGCCCCGCCTCGCCCTTCATGAAGTTCTGGAAGGTGAACTCGCTGGGATCGAATCGGTCCCACACCCCGCCCGGGCTCCGAAAATCCGGTATGCCCGACTCGGTGCTGACTCCGGCGCCGGTGAAGACGACAATCCGGGACGAATTCCGGACCAGCTCGGTGAGGTGATCGACCGGCGATCCGCTCACTAGCGACGCTTCCCTTTGCGTTTCGACGACTTACCCACTGCCTTCTTTGGCTTCGCTTTAGCCTTTGCCTTCGGCCGGGCGGCGGCCCGCGCCTTGGCCCGGCTGGCCATGTGCGCTTCGTTGCGGGCGCCGATTCCACCTCGGACCTTGGCGCCGCTGGCGATGGTGTGGATCCACGTCGTCAAGTCCTCGGCCAGCTCCGGATAGCAGTGATCCCGATACGTCTCGAGCGCCCGCAGGGCCGCCGGGTCCTTCCACGGCTTCAGCACGAACGGAGCCTCCGGATCGTGGGCGTCGAACGGCGCCTCGGTCGCCATGGCCATCACGATGTACCGACGGGTCAGCTCTGGCATCAATGCCTCCTCGATTCAGGCCCCGCTCAGGGCTGGGAGAGGACCGCGACCGCCGACACCGAGCCGGGGCCGCCGAGATTGTGGGCCAGCCCCATGTCGGCGCCGGCCACCTGCATCTTCCCGGCGCGCCCTACGAGCTGGTCGTGGACGTTGTTGATCATCCGGATGCCGGACGAGCCGATCGGGTGGCCGCACGACTTGAGCCCGCCCGAGGTGTTCACCGGTAGCGAGCCGCCGAGTCGCGTCTCCCCCGCCTGCACGGCCCGCCAGCCCGCGCCCGGCTCGAAGAAGCCCAGGTCCTCGTAGTTGACGATCTCGGTGATGGTGAAGCAATCGTGGCACTCGGCGACCTTGATCTGCCTGGCCGGATTGGTGACCCCCGCCATCTTGTAGGCTGCCTTCGCCGCCTCGCGAGTGGCCCGGAACGAGGTGAAGTTCCACGAGGGGTCGAACTGAGTATTCCAGTACCCCGCGGTCACCGCATAGGAGATCCCGCGAATGACCGAGTAGCGATCGGTGAACTGCCGCGCCAGATCGGTGCGCGTCAGGATCGCGGCGGCCGCCCCGTCGGTGGTGGGACAGCAGTCGAAGAGCCCGAGCGGCTCCGCCACCTTGGGCGCCCGCGCGTGCTGCTCGGCGGTGATCTCCTTCTGGAAGTGGGCCTTCGGGTTCAGCGAGCCGTGATGATGGTTCTTCAGCGCGACCGCGCCCAGCGCGCTCTCGTCGGCCCCGTATTCCTTGAAGTAGCGGGAGGCCAGCAGTGCGAACATGCCGGGCGCGGTGCGGCCCTTGGCCAGCACCGGGTGCCCGCGGTTCACCGCCTGCGCGACCAGCGAGCCGCGCGAGGGCACCTCGCGCATCTTCTCGGCGCCCACCGCGAGGACCAGGTCGTACTCGCCGGAGGCCACCGCCAGGGCCGCGTTCCGCACCGCCTCGATGCCGGTCGCACAGTACGCGGCCACGCGGGTGATCGGGATCGGGAACAGGTTGAGGGGATCCGAGACGAACGCCCCCGAGTTGCCCTCGAACCCGTAGAGCATCGGCTCGTAGCAGCCGAGCCACCCGGCCTGCAATTGGCGCCGCTCGATGCCCGCGTCCGCGAGCGCGAGGGTGACCGCCTCGTAGATCATGTCGGTGAGGCTCTGGTGGAAGTTCTCCCCGAACTTGATCGTCCCGGTGCCGATGATCGCGACCGCGCCGCCCAGTCCGTTCATAGCGTCCCTTCATCTTCAACAGGGCTGAAGCCATGTTGACCGTGGTCGAGATGGTTGCGGCGGCCCGCGTCTGGCGGGCTTTCGTTCGCGGGCACCCGTGCGCGTGCCTGCCGGGGCCCTGTCCACCGCGTGCTCTCTGACGTCGAGCCGTCCAAGCCTACTCTGCGGGCGGGTGGACCTGCAAGCGTCGAGTCGCGCTGGTGTGGGAGAATTGCGTCGTGATGCGAAGCATGACGCTGCCCGCGCAGGCTCCGATCGGCTCGTCGCCGCTTCGCGCGTCGCAAGGCCCGACGCCGGCCCCTGCATCCGGCGAGATACGGGTGCGCGTCCGGTGCTGCGCCGCGTGCCGCACCGACCTGCACGTGATCGAGGGCGATCTGCCGCCGCGTCGTCTGCCCCTCGTGCCGGGCCACCAGGCGGTCGGCGTGGTCGAAGCCTTCGGGCCGGGCGCGCAGCGGTTCCGGATCGGCGACCGCGTCGGCATCGCCTGGCTCCGCTCGACCTGCGGGGCCTGCTCCTTCTGCACGACCGGTCGCGAAAACCTGTGCGAGGCCTCCACCTACACCGGCTGGACCCACGACGGCGGCTACGCGACCCACTGCTGCGTGCCCGAGGCCTTCGCCCACGTCATCCCGCCGGAGTTCGACGACACCGAGGCCGCTCCCCTGCTGTGCGCGGGCATCATCGGCTACCGGGCGCTGCGGCGGAGCCAGGTCCCGCGCGGCGGCCGGCTCGCGCTGTTCGGCTTCGGGTCCTCCGCTCACATCACGCTGCAGGTGGCGCGACATTGGGGGTGCACGGTGTATGCGGTGACCCGCGACGCCGCGCATCGCCGCCTGGCCCTGGATCTGGGCGCGCGCTGGGCTGGCGGCACCCACGAGGCGCTGCCCGAGCGGGTCGACGCGGCCATCGTCTTCGCGCCGGCGGGGGGTCTGGTGCCCGTCGCGCTGCAGAGCCTTCAGAAGGGCGGCACCGTCGCGCTGGCCGGTATCCACATGAGCGACCTGCCCGCGATGGCCTACGAGCCGAATCTGTTCTGGGAGAAGACGCTCCAGAGCGTGACCGCCAACACGCGGGAAGATGGCCGGGCGCTGCTCGCGGAGGCCGCGGCCATCCCGATCCGCCCGCGGGTGACCCGGTACGCGCTGAGCGACGCCAACCGCGCCCTGCAGGCGCTCGCGGCGGACCGGGTGGCGGGCACCGCGGTGCTGATGGTGGACTGAGCCCTAGCCGAGCCCGAGGAGCCGCGGGATGATGAGGGTGACCCAGGGCACCAGGATCACGATCACGAGCCCCGCGCACATCATGTAGACGTAGGGCATCATCGCCGGCGTCGCGCGGTCGCCCGGAATGCTGGCGATGCCGCACGCGATGAAGAAGCCCACCCCGATCGGGGGCAGGAAGAGTCCGATGCCGGTCGCGGCCACCACCACCGTGCTGTAGTGGACCACGTCGATCCCGAGCCGGGTCACCACCGGCATGAAGGTGGGCAGGAGGATCACCACCGCGGGCAGCCCTTCCAGCACCGCGCCGAGCAGGATGAAGAGGATCGCGGTCAGCACGAGGAACACGATGTTGCCGCCGGGCACCGCCAGCATCAAGCTCAGGAGTAGCTGCGGGATCTGCTGCACGGCGAGCACCCACGCCACCACCGCCGCGGTGCCCAGGAGAAAGCACACCGCGGCGGTGACCACCGCGCTCTGCACGAGGAGACTCGGGAGGTCCCTCCACGCGATCTCGCGGTACACGAAGACGCCGACGATGAACGCGTAGATGACCGCGAGCACCGCGGCCTCGGTCGGGGTCACCACCCCGCCCAGGATGCCGCCGAAGATGATGACGGGCAGGCCCAGCGGAATGACCGCGTCCGTGAACGCCCGCCAGATGTCGGCCCAGCCCGCGCGGGCCCGGGCCTCGATGCCGCTGCGGCCGGCGTCGTACCAGATGTAGAGCATGATCGCCAGCGCCAGGACCACCGCGGGCAGGAAGCCCGCCGCGAACAGCGCGGCCACCGAGACGTTGGCCACCGAGCCGATCACGATCATGAGAATGCACGGCGGCACCAGGATCCCCATCGCGGAGGCCGCCGAGACCACCGCCACCGCCTGCTCGGGCTTGTAGCCGGCGCGCAGCATCGGCGGAATCATCGTCGAGCCGATCGCGGAGACGTCGGCCACCGTGGAGCCGGAGATCCCGGAGAAGATGTACTCGGCCACCACCACCGCCATGGACAATCCGCCCCGGATCCGGCCGACCAGCGCCTGGGCCAGGCGCACCAGCCGCACCGCGATGCCGCCCGTCTCCATGAGCGCCCCGGCCAGGATGAAGAGCGGGATGGCGAGCAGGACGAAGGAGTCCACGCCCTCGAAGATCTGCTTCACCACCACGCTGAGCGGGTACTGACCGCTCCACCACAGCCCGATGAACCCCGAGGCCCCGATGACGAAGGCCACCGGCACGCCCAGCAGCAGCAGGACGAAGAACGAGACCGCGATGATCGCGATCATGTCGTGGACGGAGGCGCGCCCCGGAGCGCGCGCCGGAGATGCGGCAGGCTATAGAGGATGATCAGGATCCCGCCCGTCGGCACCGAGGCGTAGATCCATTGCTTCGACAGGCCCATCACCGGTGTCCGCTGGAACTGGCCGAGCTCGACCAGCTTCCAGCCCTGCTGGATGAGCACGAGGCCGAATCCGATCAGGACCAGCACGCCGACCGCGTGGGCGAGCCGGCGGCCCGTCGGGCCGAGGCGGTCGATCACGAGATGGAGACGGAAGTGGGCGGTGCGTCTCACCCCCACCGCCGCGCCGAGGAACACGATCCAGACGAAGAGGAGCCGGGCGATCTCGTCGTACCAGGTGAAGGTGCGCCCGATCACGTAGCGGGAGAACACCCCGAGGAACACATCGGCGCAGAGCACCACCATCATCACCAGCAGCAGGCCCTCGACGAACTGCGACAGCGCCAGAAACAGCACGGACTACTTGGTCGCCGCCTGCACCGCCGCCCGCAGGCGGGTCATGAACTCCTTGCCGACCTGGCCTTCCACGTAGTCGTAGGCCGGCTTCATGAGGCCCTGGAAGGCCTTGATGTCCTTCACATCGTTGATCTGCACGCCCGCCTTCTTCATCACCTCGAAATCGCTCTTCTCCTTCTCGACCTCGAGGCGGCGGTGGGCCTGGCAGGCGTCGCGCATCGTCTCGTCCGCCAGCTTCTGGATGTCGGCGGGCAGGCCCTGGTATTTCTTGAGGTTCATGAACCACGCGATGGGCGGATACGAGTGCCGGGTCAGCGAGTAGTACTTGGTCACCTCCTGGAACTTGTCCGACGTGAACGTGAACGACGGCAGCTCCATCCCGTCGATGGTGCCCTGCTTCATGGCCAGATACACCTCGACGTACGGCATCGGTACCGGGTTGGCCCCCATCGCCTTCATCATCGCCACGTAGGTCGGCGATTCCTGGACCCGGATGGTCTGCCCCTTCATGTCCTCCGGGGTGGTGATCGGCCGCTTGTTCGACATCATGTTGCGGAACCCCCAGCCGCCGCCGAAGCAGAAGGCCTTCAGGTTCTTGCTCTCCATCTTCTTGAGCAGCTCCTGTCCGAGGGGACCGTCCATCACCTTCCACACCTGCTCGCGCGAGGACCAGAGGAACGGCAGGTCGAGCGACTGGTAGAGCGGCTCGAACATCCCGCCCACCGGCGCGCTGCCGATCGCGACCACGTCGATGGTGCCGAGCTGCACGCCTTCCAGGTGCGCGCCCTCGCCTTTGGCCAGCGCGTTGGCGATGTGCACGTCGACCTTGATCCGCCCCTTGCTCCGCTCGGCGAGCTGCTTGGCGAAGAGCTCCATCGCGTCGTTGAGCGGGTTGCCGCCCGCGGTCACCGTCCCGGCCTTCCACACGTACTGGGGCGCTTGCGCGGAGGCCGCCGAGGGCGCGCTCGACAGGGCGGCGAGGCAGAGGACGACGGCGAGAGTCCGGAAGCCGGGCATGGTCAGATCTCCTCGAGGTCGGTTGACGGTGGGAACGGGAAGGATCGCGTCATCGGAAGCCGCCCCTGTGTAGCACGCGGGGTCGCGAAGGGTCAAGGCGCCGAGGGGCTGGACATCGGCGGCGTGGCGGGGCAGGCTGTCGCCGTGCACGTCCACGATCGCGAACGAGCCGGGCGGCGACCCGCGCTCCAGGAGGGACCACGATGACGGAGAGCACTCTCGCAGCACTGCACGGACGCCTGAGCCGCCTCGAGCGCGAGGTCACCTGGTGGCGTCGGCTGGGCATCGCCGCGCTGGCGGGCGCCGGGCTCCTGGGCGCGGTCGCGGCCACCGTCACCACCAATCCCGACGAGGTGAAGACCCGGCGGCTCATCATCACCGACGGCGACGGACGCGCCCGCGCCATGTTCACGGTCGACGAGAGCGATCGTACCCGCCTCACCATGAACGATCGCGACAGCACCACCAGCGCCGACCTCACGGTCAGCCCCGGGCAGTCCGCCGCGCTCTCGGTGTCGCGCGCCGGGGCCCAGGCGCAGCTGGCCGCCACCGGCGACAACGGTCAAGTGTCGGTCGGGACTCGAGGCCAGCAGGGCTGGCTGGTGGCCGCGCCGACCGGCGCGAGCCTCGGGCTCGGCAACGATCCGTCACGGCCGCAGGCCTCGATCGCGATCAGCCCCAGCGCGGCGCCGAGCCTGCTGCTGTCGGATCGCGCCGGCGCCACGATGTGGAAGGCGCCGTAGACGAAAATCGTCGCCCCCTTCGAGAATTTGTAAGCCTCGCGCCGCCGCTCCGGCGGCCGCCGATTCCCGACGCGTCTTATCAGCGCCTTAGCCTGACCACCCCGTGGCACCGCTCTTGCTCGATTCCTCGGCTCGGAGGCCGGATGAGCAAGGAACCCATCAATCGTGAGGTGGCGTTTGCCGGACAGCAGGTCCGGCGCAAAGTGATCTTCGCCCTCACGCTCTGCTCGGTCATTCCGCTGCTGCTGATCACCTACGCATTCAACGCGCCGGTACGGGAGCTGCTGGGACCGCTCGCCGGCATCGTGGACGCGGTGAGCGTCCCCGCGATCATGCTGTTCACGTTGCTGCTCATGGCCGGCGGCGCCTTCGTGGTCTGGGACATCGCGACCGCGCTCTCCCGCGCCGCCCAGCTGAGCAATCAAGCCCGTCCGGACCTCGCGCCGACCGAGGTCGGGCGCAAGGACGAGATCGGCACGCTCGTGAGCTCCTTCGCGCGCATGCTCGCCACCATCGAGCAGCAGTCGCAGGAGATCAACGAGTTCCCGCGGCGGCTGGACCAGCTGGTCCGCGAGGCCTTCCGGGACGCCCTGACCGGCCTGCCCAATCGAGCTCTATTCATGGATCGCCTGAGCCACGCGCTGACCCGCGCGGAGCGCTGCGGATCGAATCTGGCCGTGCTGTTCCTCGACCTGGATCGCTTCAAGATCCTCAACGAGACGCTCGGGCAGGAGGTGGGCGATTGCCTCCTGCGCGAGGTCGCCGAGCGCATCACCACCTGCCTGCGTCCCGAGGATACGGTGGCCCGCCTGGGTGGCGACGAGTTCGGGCTGCTCCTCGAGGACACCGTCGAGCTGGCCGCCGCCACCGCGGTCGCGGAGCGCGTCTCCGCCGAGATCCAGCGCCCGTTCGTGGTGGACGGCCGCGACATCCTGATCTCGGCCAGCATCGGCATCGCGCTCACTCGCGGCGGCTCCATGCAGCCGGACGAGGTGCTGCACAACGCCGACCTCGCGATGTACCAGGCGAAGGCGGAGGGACGCGCCCGCTACGAGCTGTACCAGCCGGGCCTGAGCGTCTCCACCCGCGAGCGCCTCGATCTGCAGTCCGATCTCCGCACCGCGGGCGCCCGCCAGGAGCTGAGCCTCCGCTACCAGCCGGTGGTCACCCTCGCCTCGGTGCGCGCGGTCGAGGTCGAGGCCCTGATTCGCTGGGACCACCGGCGCCGGGGCGCCCTGCTCCCTGCCGACTTCATCGCCCTGTCCGAGGAGTCGGGGCTGATGGTGCCGATGGGCCAGTGGGTGCTGCGCGAGGCCTGCCGGCAGGCGCGGGCCTGGCAGCGGGACGTGCCGCTGATCGTGGGCGTCAATCTTTCGGCGAGCCAGTTCGAGCGAGACGCCCTGCCCGACGAGATCGCCCAGATCCTGCAGGAGACGGAGCTGGATTCCTCTCGCCTGCAGCTCGAGATCAGCGAGGCGGTGCTGATGCGCGACGACCCCAAGATGTTCGACCGGCTCGACGCGCTGAAGAAGATCGGGGTGCGGCTGGCCATCGACGACTTCGGCACCGGCTATGCGTCACTCTCCTATCTCAAGCGACTGCCGGTGGACTGCCTCAAGATCGACCGCTCGCTCATCAAGGGCGTGGGCTTCGACAACGAGGACACCGCCATCATCCGCGCGGTGGTCACCCTGGCCCGGAGCCTCGGCATCACGGTGACCGCCGAAGGCGTGGAGACCACCGAGCAGCTCTCCCAGCTGCGCGAGCTCGGCTGCGAGCAAGGTCAGGGCTACTACTTCGCGCGGCCGGTCTCCGCCGACCGGCTGCCCGAGCTCCTGGCCAGCCTCGACGCCGATGACCGGCGCGAAAGCCCGACATGTCTTGGGTGATGCTGCGCGGGCTCGCCCGCACGATCGCCATCCGCCTCTTCGGCATTGCGCTCTTCACCGCAGTGGCGGGCCTGGCGCTGACCTGGCTCCTGGACGTGGCCATCTCCGAGCCGGAGTGGACCGAGACCGCGGCGATCGCCCAGCGCGCGGTCGACCGCAGCGGGCTGCCCGAGCTGCTCGCGGGCCAGAGCGCGCGCAGCCCCAAGCGGTGGTCCGAGGAGACCGCACGCCTCGTGCGTGAGCTGCCCGGCGTCGTCCGTATCAAGGTGTGGGACCCGCAGGGCAATGTGGTGTGGGCGGTCCAGGGCGGCCTGGTCGGCCAGCACTCCGACGGCCAGGAGCTGAAGGAGGCCTTCGCCGGCCGCGTCGCGGTGCGGTTCATCACGGCGGCGCCGCCGAATGCGGCGCCCGAGAGCTTCACCGCCCCGAACGTCGCCGACCTCTACGTCCCGGTCTACAGCCCGGGGGTGGCCCGCGTGGTCGGCGTGGTCGAGCTGGCGCAGACGCCGCTCCGCATGGAGGCCGCCCAGGAGCGCTGGAGCCAGCTGGCCTGGGCCATCGCGGGTGGGTTCGGCTTCGTCCTCTGCTCGATCCTCTTGCCCGCGGCGTGGCGCAGCCAGCGCCGGACCCGGGCCGAGGCCAGCTCGACCGCGCAGCGATCCATCCAGAGGACCCAGGAGCTGCAGCGCACCACCGAGCAGCTTCGCGAGGCCCTGAAGGCGGTCAAGCAGCGCGCGGAGGAGACCGATCGTATGCTCGAGGTCACCGAGGCCATCGGCTCGGCCATCGAGCAGAAGGGGCTCTTCGAGGTCATCGCGCACGGCGCGGCTCGCGCCTGCCGCGTCGACCGCTGCTCGATCTTCCTCCGTGACAAGTCGGGCCAGCTCATGGTGCCGGTCAGCTCGCAGCTCGCCGACCGCGGCGCGGCCGCCAAGCACGGCGACGGCGCCGAGTCGCTGCGCGCCCTCGCCCTCGAAGAGATGCCGTCGTTCCTGCTGGAGGCGGTGCGCCGCCAGGAGCCGGTGGTCATCTCCGATCCGGGCAGCGACCCCCGGGTGCCGCAGGGCTGGGTCGGTCTGTTCCAGGCCAAGGCGGCGCTGGTGGTGCCGCTGATCCACCAGGGCCGCACCGCGGGCGTCCTGATCCTGGACCACCTGAAGACGCTCCACGTGTTCACCGAGGAGGAGATCCGCCTGGCCGTCACGCTCGCCGCGCAGGCCGCGGTGGCGCTGGAGAAGGCACGCCTGTACGACGAGATCCAGTCGCGGCTGCAGCAGACCGAGACGCTGCTCGCGGTGAGCCAGGCCATCGGCTCGGCCCCCGACCTTCCCGAGGCCATCCGCCGGACGACCCGGGAAATGGTGCGCATCCTGGGCGCCGACAACGGCGTGGCGTGGTGCGTGACCCGCGGCGGCGACCGCTTCATTCCCCTGGCCGGTTACCACGTGCCGCGCGATCTGCGCGAGCCGCTGTCGGCCCTGCCCCTGGCCCCCGACGATCCGCTCATCGACCTGGTCAAGCGCCTGCGTACCGCGCTGCACTCGAGCAACAGCAAGACGGACCCGCGCTTCAACCAGCCCGCGTTGCACCTCATGCCACACACCTCGCTGCTGGTGCAGCCGGTCCAGGTCAGCGACGAGCTGCTCGGCATCTTCGCGATCGCGTGGACCCGCGACGCCCACGCCTTCTCGATGGACGACCTCAAGATGGCCGACGGCATCGCCAAGCAGGCCGCGGTGGCCATCGAGCTGCACCGGACCCAGCGGCACATCATCGAGCAGGAGCGGCTGAACGCGGTGGGCAAGATGGCGAGCGGCCTCGCGCACGACTTCAACAACGCGCTGGTGCCGATCTCCGGCTACGCCGAGATGCTGCTCGAGCACCAGGACATCCTGAAGGATCAGGCCAAGGCCACCAAGTACCTGAAGCTGATCATGACCGGGGTCGAGGACGCGGCGAGCGTGGTGAGCCGCCTGCGCGAATTCTACCGGAAGCGCGAGGAGGGCGAGACCTACCGGCCGCTCTCGCTGAACCAGATGGTGGAGCAGGCGGTCGCCCTGACCCGGCCCCGGTGGCGCGACGAGGCCCTGGGCAGCGGACGGACCATCCTGGTGGAAGCCGACATGCGGCCGGTGCCGCGCATCCTCGGGAGCGAGTCCGAGCTGCGGGAGCTGCTCACCAACCTCATCTTCAACGCGGTCGACGCGATGCCGGAGGGCGGCACCATCCGCATCCGCACCGGCCTCCGCGAGGCCGCCTCCGGCGACGCCGCTCCCCAGGTCTTCCTCGAGGTCAGCGACACCGGCACCGGCATGACCGACGAGGTGCGCCGTCGCTGCCTGGAGCCGTTCTTCTCCACCAAGGGCGAGCGCGGCACCGGCCTGGGCCTGCCCATGGTGTTCGGCATCGTGAAGCGGCACCGGGGCACCATGGACATCGAGTCCACCGTGGGCAAGGGCACGACCTTCATCGTGCTCCTGCCCGCCGACGCCTCCCGGACTCGCGAGGCCCCCGTCCGCGCCGCCGCGCCCATCGGTCCGCTGCGCGTCCTCGTGGTCGACGACGAGCCCATCGCGCGCGACGTGCTCACCGAGTACCTCACCGGCGACGGCCACCAGGTCGAGACCGCGGCGAACGGGCGCGAGGGCTTCGACAAGTTCAAGGCCGGCGACTTCTCGGTGGTGATCACGGACCGCGCGATGCCCGAGATGGGCGGCGATCAGCTCGCCGCGATGGTGAAGGAGCAGGCGCCCAGCACCCCGGTGGTGCTCCTGACCGGCTTCGGCGACCTGATGAACGCGGCGGGCGAGAAGCCGGACGGGGTGGACCTGGTCGTGAAGAAGCCGATCCGCCTGTCCACCCTTCGCGAGGTCCTCGCCAAGATGACCGAAGGCCCGAGCGGGGCCGACGCGCCCGCTCCCGCGACCGCCCGCTAACCCACCATCCCCTCCGGCCGCACCTCGCGGTCGAACTCCTCGGCGGTGAGATAGCCGAGGGCGAGCGCGGCTTCCTTCAAGGTGAGCCCCTCCGCGTGCGCCTTCTTGGCGATCTGGGCGGCCCGGTCGTAGCCGAGCCGAGGTGCCAGCGCGGTCACCAGCATCAGCGAGCGCTCGACGAGGAAGCGGATCCGCTCCCGGTCCGGCTCGATGCCGCGGACGCAGTGGATGTCGAACGACTCGCAGCCATCCGCGAGGAGCCGCACCGACGTCAGGACGTTGTGGATGATCACCGGCTTGAACACGTTCAGCTCGAAGTTGCCGGACGCCCCCGCGATACCCACCGCCACGTCGTTGCCCATGACCTGGGCGCACACCATGGTCAGCGCCTCGCACTGGGTGGGGTTGACCTTCCCGGGCATGATCGAGCTGCCCGGCTCATTCTCGGGAATGCGCAGCTCGCCGATCCCGCAGCGCGGACCCGAGGCGAGCCAGCGCACGTCGTTGGCGATCTTGGTGAGCGCCCCGGCCATCGTCCGCAGCGCCCCGTGCGTGCCCACCAGCGCGTCGTGGGCGGCGAGGGCCTCGAACTTGTTGGGCGCCGACACGAAGGGGCGCCCGGTCAGCCCGGCGATCGTCTTGGCGGTCAGCTCGCCGAAGCCGAGCGGCGCGTTGAGCCCGGTGCCCACCGCGGTGCCGCCGAGGGCCAGCTCGTAGAGGCCCAGCCGGGCGGTCTGGACCTGATCGAGCGCGCGATCGAGCTGACTCGCCCACCCGGACATCTCCTGGCCCAGGGTCAGCGGCACCGCGTCCTGCAGGTGCGTCCGCCCGATCTTGACGACGTCGCCGAACTCGCGCGCCTTCGCCCACAGGGTGTCGCGCAGCTGCCCCACCGCGGGAAGAAGGTGGCCGTCGATCTCCTCGACCGCCGCGATGTGCATCGCGGTCGGGAACGTGTCGTTGGAGGACTGGCTGCGATTGACGTCGTCGTTCGGGTGGACCGGACGCTGCGACCCGAGCTGGCCCCCCAGCAGCTCGATCGCTCGATTGGCGATCACCTCGTTGGCGTTCATGTTGGTCTGCGTCCCGCTCCCGGTCTGCCAGACCGACAGCGGGAAGTGGGCGTCGAGGTCGCCCGCGATGACCTCGTCGGCGGCCCGCTCGATGGCGCGCGCGCGGTCGTCGGGGAGGAGGCCCAGCTGCCGGTTCACGAGCGCGCACGCCTTCTTGAGGATCCCGAAGGCGCGGACCATCTCGCGGGGAAAGCGCTCGCGGCCGATTCGGAAGTGCTCGAGCGAGCGCTGGGTTTGCGCTCCCCAGTACCGGTCGGCCGGCACCTCGATGCTGCCCATCGTGTCCTTCTCGGTCCGCGTCCTCGTCATCGTGCTCCCCTCATCGGCCTCTCCTCATCGGCCTCTCCCCACGGCTCCCCCGGCGCCCGGTTGAGCGCCTCCGTTCCATCGCATAGTATCGGGCGCAAGGAGAGCACACAAATGGACTGCTGCGCTCACGAAGGTCCGGCGGCGGGCGACGCGCGCTTCGACTTCGAGCGGGTCGCCGATGGCGTACACGTGGCGGTGGCCGCACCCGCGTACAAGGTGAACTCCAACACCGCGATCATCGAGAGCGACGACGGGGTGGTGATCGTGGATACCCACTCCAAGCCGTCGGCGGCACGGCTGATCGTGGACCGTCTGCGCGACATCACCGCGAAGCCGGTGCGCTTCGTGGTCAATACCCACTTCCACTGGGACCACTGGCACGGCAACGAGGTGTACCCCGCCGCCTACCCCGGGGCCGAGATCATCACGAATCAGCTCACCCGCGAGGCGATGGTCCGCAAGGGCCTCAAGCGCATCCAGGACCACGTCCGCCAGGTGCCAGCGGAGGTAGCCCGGCTGCAGGCGGAGCTGGCCGCCGCGACGACCTCGGAGCAGCGGGAGCGCCTTCGCGCCGATCTCGGGCTCGCCGAGTCCTACCTGGCGGAGGTGCGGGCGCTCAAGCCGGCGCTGCCGACCGTGGCCTTCGAGCGCACCATGAAGCTCTACCGGCGCGACCGCGAGATCCACCTGCTCTATCTCGGCCGGGCGCACACCGAGGGCGACGTGTTCGTCTACCTGCCGCGCGAGAAGGTCGTCATCACCGGTGACGCGGTCATCGGCTGGACACCCTTCATGGGCGACGGCTACCCCGAAGACTGGGTGACGACCATCGACCGGCTGGCCGAGCTGGACTTCGACACACTGATCATGGGCCACGGCCGCCCCGCCGGCCGGGACTGGCTGCGGACCTTCCGCGGATACGTCCACGACATGGTCGAGGCGGTGCGCGAGGAGGTCGCGCGCGGCGCGACCCTCGACGAGGTCAAGCAGCGCGTGCCGACCCGCCTGGCCCCGACCTACGAGAAGGCATTCTCGACCTACGAGCACTACCGGCCGTGGCGGACCGGCTTGCTCGCCAACATCGAGCGGACCTACGCGTTGGTCAGCTGATCCGCTGGCACGGGGGCGGCGCCGAGGAGTACCGTGGCCGCGGGGAGGACCAGCACGCCATGGACACGATCAAGCCCTTGTTCACTGCAACCGCCACCGCCGTCGGTGGCCGTAACGGGCACACCGAGAGCGCCGACGGCCTCGTGAAGGTCGACCTGTCGGTCCCGAAGGAGATGGGAGGCCCGGGTCGACCGGGCGCCGCGACGCCGGAGCATCTGTTCGCGGCCGGCTACGCCGCCTGCTTCGGCGGAGCGCTCGACCTCGTGGGCAAGAAGCACCGGAAGGACGCCATGCGGGCCCGGATCACCTGCGCGGTCTCCATCGGCCCGCGCGACGCAGGCGGCTTCGGCCTGGCCGTGAAGCTCCACGTCGAGGACCGCAGCCTGCCGAAGGGCGAGCTGGCCGCGCTGGCCCAGGAAGCCCACGAGCAGATCTGCCCCTACTCTCACGCCACCCGCGGCAACGTGCCGGTCGAGCTCACGGTGGAGGGCTCGTAGGCGAGCCGGGCGCACGCGGACGCGCGACGAAGCGCCTCATCTCGTCGCGCGCCCGTCGGGTCTCGAGGTCGATCCGGAACCCGGACGACTCGACCGCGCGCTCGGTGTCGCGGTTCGGGTGACAGCCGCCGGCCAGCCGCGTCCAGATCGGCTGCACGCGGTCCTGGAAGCGCGCCTTCCACGGGCGGGTGGAGCGCACGTGCTCCAGCATGCGGAGCTGGCCGTGCGGGGCGAGCACGCGCCGCACCTCATCGAGGCCGCGCTGCGCGTCCGGCACGGTGCAGAAGACCAGGCCGCTCAGCACCGTGTCGAACGCCGCGTCCCGGAACGGAAGCGCTTCGGCGCGGCCCAGGACCAGCGGCACCTGCGGCGCCCGACCGCGGGCGCGCTGGACCGCGTCCCACGAGGGATCCAGGCCGACCGCGACGACGCCCCGCGGCAGGAGCGCCAGGTTCCGGCCGGTGCCGCAGCCGACGTCGAGCACCCGGCCGCTCGCCCCCCCGACGAGCCAGCGGCGCCACCGTCCGAGGCCGAGCCGCTCGTACATCGCGCAGATGGCGTCGTACAGCCACGGGATCTGCTCGACGCCCCGCACGCCGCTAACCCAGCACGTCCTTCCTGAATTGCTCGAGCGCCCGCACGTGCTCGGCGGGGCTCTCGAGGCCGAGGCCCACCGTGTGCACGCAGAGATGCGTGATGCCGCTCATGCTGCGCCACGCCGCCATCTCGCGCGCCCGCTGCTCGGGCGGGACCTGGGCCAGCGTCATGCGTCCCTCGATGCCGAACGTGGCCGGGTCGCGCCCCGCCTCCCGGACGAGCCCATGCAGACGATCGACCACCGCCTGCGCCTCCGGCCCGGGACGGAAGTGCGGCATCCAGCCGTCGGCCAGCCGCGCCGCCCGCCGCATCACCGGCTCGCTCTCGCCCCCCATCCAGATCGGAATCGGCCGCTGCACCGGCAACGGATTGATGCCAGCGTCGCTCACCCGGTGCCACTGTCCCCGAAACGTCACGAGGTCCTTCGTCCAGAGCGCGCGCATGAGGGTAATCTGCTCCTCGACTCGCTTGCCGCGATTCGAGAAATCCTCGCCCAGGCTCTCGAACTCGACCGCATTCCATCCGACGCCCACCCCGAGCCGCAGCCGACCCGCGGAGAGGACGTCCACCGCGGCCGCCTGCTTGGCCACGAGCGCGGTCTGCCGCTGGGGGAGGATCAAGATCCCGGTGACCAGCCCGATCCGCTGCGTCGCCGCAGCGAGGAAGCCGAACAGCACCAACGGCTCGTGAAAGGCGTGTCGGTACGTGTAGGGCCCCTTCCATCCGCCCGGCCGCTCCGGGTTCGCGCCCAGCACGTGGTCGAACACGAGGATGTGCGTATAGCCCAGGGCCTCGACGGCCTGGGCGTAGTCCGCGATCGCCCGCGGATCCGGCCCGATCTCGACCTGCGGGAACACCACTCCGACGTTCATGCGCGCCTCCCGGCCGCCGACCGGCGCGACCGGCCGGAGTCTAGCACGACGGCAGGGGCTGGCCTGACGGCCGGGAAAGCCGTAGATTGCTCGTGCCGCAGCGGCCGGTCGGCGCACCCACGACCGCGCGGCAGGAGCGTGCGATGGCGATCCGGATGGAGCGAAATGACAGGGTGGCGACGATCGTGATCGATCGCCCGGAGGCCCGCAACGCGGTGGATGGGCCGGCGGCCCGCGCCCTCGTCGAGGCGTTCACCGCCTTCGAGCGCGACGACGGCCTGCGGGTGGCCGTCCTCTGGGGGGCGGGCGGTGTGTTCTGCGCGGGCGCTGATCTCAAGGCGCGCGGCTCCGAGCGCGGGCTGCGCCTTCAGCCCGACGGCGACGGGCCGATGGGCCCGAGCCGCATGGCGTTCAGCAAGCCCACGATCGCGGCCGTCGAAGGCTACGCGGTGGCGGGCGGGCTCGAGCTGTCCCTGATGTGCGACCTGCGCGTAGCCTCCGAGACCGCGGTCTTCGGCGTCTTCTGCCGCCGTTGGGGCGTGCCGCTCATCGACGGCGGGACGGTGCGCCTGCCGCGACTGATCGGCCTGTCGCGCGCCCTCGACATGATCCTGACCGGCCGCCCGGTGGACGCCCGCGAAGCCCTCGCCTTCGGCCTGGCCAACCGGGTGGTGCCGGCCGGGCGCGCGCGCGAGGAGGCCGAAGCGCTCGCCCGCGCGATCGCCGCGTTCCCTCCGCGCTGCGTCCGGAGCGACCGGCGCTCGGCGTGGGAGGGTGAAGGCGTGCCCTTGAAGGAGGCGATGGCCAACGAGTTCGCCCTGGGCAAGACCACTCACGATTCCGGCGAGAGCCAGGCCGGCGCGCAGCGCTTCGCGGCCGGCGCGGGCCGGCACGGGCAGTTCTGATCCCGCATCCCACACGGAGAACCCAGTGTCCGAGAAACCTCTGAACGTCTACGTCATCCAGGGCCGCGGCGAGCGCGATTACTCCGACTGCCAGGCCGCGCTCGAGCGCGTGCCCGCGCGCCTCCGCTCCCTGCCCTTCCTCGGAACCGCCGAGGCGGTCGTCGAGCGCACCCGCGATGCCGACGCGCTGATCACCTCGTCCTCTCCGATCACCCGTCGCGTGATGGAGTCGCTCGAGGGGCTGAAGGCGGTCATGCGAACCGGCGTGGGCTACGACGTCATCGACGTGGCCGCGGCCACCGAGCTCGGCGTGGTGGTCATCAATGTGCCCGACGTCTGGGTGCGCGAGGTCGCCAATCACGCCCTGGCGCTGCTGCTGGCGTGGAACCGGAAGATCGTCACCCTGGACCGCGAGGTCCACGCCGGGGTCTGGAGCGCGCGGGTGCCGGGCCCGGTGACCGGCTCGCTGCATGGCGAGACCGTCGGCATCGTCGGCCTCGGCAACATCGGCAGTGCCTTCGCGCGCCGGATCGCCGCCCTGGAGACGCGCGTCATCGCCTGCGATCCCTACGTCGACGACGCGCGCTTCAAGGCGCTGGGCGTCGAGCGGGTGGACCTGCCCACGCTGGCCGCGCGCGCCGACTACGTGTCGGTGCACGCGCTGCTCAACGCGGAGACCCGCGGGCTCATCGGCGAGACGTTCCTGCGCCGCATGAAGCCGACCGCGTGCCTGATCAACACCTCGCGGGGGCCGGTGGTCGACGAGACCGCGCTCGCCCGCGCCCTCCGGGAGGGCCGGCTGGCCGGGGCCGCGCTCGACGTGTTCGAGGAGGAGCCGCTGCCCGCGGGCAGCCCTCTGCGCGCCATGGACAACGTCATCCTCACCCCCCACGCCGCCTACTTCTCCTCGCCGGCGGTGGCCCAGGTGCCGCGGCGCTGCGGCGAGGAGCTCGCGCGGGTGCTGACGCGGGAGCGCCCGATCAACGTGGTCAATCCCGAAGTCTACGCGCCCGGCGCCGTCCGCCGCGGCCGCTAGCGCCGCGATGCAGCTGGGACTCTTCAGCTACAACGTCGAGTACGGCGCGCGGCCGGACGAGCTGGCCCGCGCCGCGGAGGAGCGCGGCTTCGAGTCGTTCTGGGTGGGCGAGCACACCCACATTCCGGCCGCGCGGCACACCCCCTATCCGGGGGGTGAGCCCCTGCCCAAGCCCTACTACCACATGGCCGATCCGTTCGTGTCGCTGATGGCGGCCGCCGCGGCGACCCGCCGGATCAAGCTGGGCACCGGCATCTGCCTCGTGGTGGAACATGACCCGATCGTGCTGGCCAAGACGGTCGCCACGCTGGACTGGCTCTCGAACGGGCGCGTGCTGTTCGGGATCGGCGGCGGGTGGAATCGAGAAGAGATGGAAGACCACAAGACGCCGTTCGAGCGGCGCTGGCAGGTCCTGCGCGAGCGCGTGCTCGCCATGAAGGCGCTCTGGACCCAGGAGGAGGCCTCGTACCACGGGGAGTTCGTCGACTTCGATCGCGCGATCTCGTTCCCGAAGCCCGTGCAGCGGCCGCATCCGCCGATCCTCTTCGGCGGCGCCACCGCCCAGGGCCGCGCGCGCGTGGTCGAATACTGCGACGGCTGGATCCCGATCGACGTGCTGCTCGACGACCTGCCCGGCGCCATCGGAGACCTCCGGCAGAAGGCGCGGGCCGCGGGCCGCCGGCCCGACGATGTCTCGGTCTCGGTCTTCGCCTTCAAGCCACCCACTCCCGACGGGGTGGCGCGCATGCAGGACATGGGCGTGGAGCGCGTCACGCTGGTCTCGCCGCGGCGGATGGAGGACGCGCTGCCCTTCCTCGACCGGATGGCGGTCCTCGCGCGCTAGGCATGGCCGAGTTCGACGCTCACACCGTCGGGACCTACTGGGGCCGCGAGCGCCTCGACGAGGCGATCCTCGCCGCGCTGGCCGCCCGCGGCGTGGATCTCGATGCGCTCACCGTCGATCGGCTCGCGCCGCTGGATCAGTTCCACGGCGGCGGCAAGCCGGTGACTGAACGCCTCGCGCGTCTGGCTGGCGCCGCGCCGGGGACGCGGGTGCTCGACGTCGGCGGCGGATTCGGCGGACCGGCCCGCACGCTGGCCGTGCAGTTCGGCTGCCGGGTCACCTCGCTGGACCTCACCGAGTCCTACGTGCAGGCCGCCCGGATGTTGACCGGGCGCATGGGTCTCGACGACCGGGTGACCCACCAGGTGGGCAACGCCCTCGCCCTGCCGTTCCCCGACGCGTCCTTCGACCTGGTGTGGACGCAGAACAGCGGCATGAACATCCCGGACAAGGAGCGCCTCTACGCCGGCTTCCAGCGGGTGCTGCGGCCGGGCGGCCGTCTCGCGCTCCAGGAGCCGATGGCGGGACCGGTCGAGCCGGTGATCTATCCGGTGATGTGGGCGCGCGACTCCTCCACGAGCTTCCTGCGCCCGCCCGCCGCGATGCGCGCGATCATCGAGGGCGCCGGCTTCCGCATCTCGGTGTGGGACGATGTCACCGCCGAGACGGTGGGCCCATCTACCGGCGCCGCGGTCCCGCCGCACAGCATCCAGCGCGTGGTGATGGGCGACGGGATCGACGCGATCATCCGGGCCGGCCACCAGAACCGCGAGGAGCGCCGGATCGTCTCGATCCAGGCGGTCGGCGAGCGTCCGTGAGTCCCGCGCTCGACAACGCGGGCGGCACTGGCTACGATACCGGCTCATGAGCGACGCCCTGACCGGACAGACGGTAGAGCTGCTACAGCAGATGATCCGCAATCGATGCGTCAACGACGGCACCGTCATGTCCGGCCAGGAGCGGCGCAACAGCGACACGTTGCGCAGTTATCTCGAAGGCAGCGGCCTCGACGTCGAGGTCTACGAGCCCGCCCACGCCCCGGGCCGGGCGAGCCTGGTGGCCCGCATCGAGGGCCGCGATCCCAAGGCGCCCACCCTGTGCCTGATGGGGCACACCGACGTGGTCCCGGTGAATCCCAAGACCTGGACGCGGGATCCCTTCGGCGGCGAGCTGGTGAACGGCGAGGTCTGGGGCCGCGGCGCGGTGGACATGCTGAACCTGACCGCGTCGCAGGCGGTGGCGCTGCGGACCCTGGCCGGCAAGCCCGGCGGCTGGCGGCCGCGCGGCACGCTGGTCTACCTGGCCTGCGCCGACGAGGAGGCCGGCGGCACCCTCGGGGCCGGCCACGTCGTCGACCGACACTGGGACGCGCTGCGGGCCGACTACTGCCTGACCGAGAACGGCGGCACGGTCAGCCGCGGCGCCCGCGGCGACGAGCTGAACGTGACGGTGCACGTCGGCGAGAAGGGCGTCGCGTGGCGCCGGCTCCGGGTGAAGGGCACGCCGGGACACGGCTCGATGCCCTACGGCTCGAACAACGCCCTGGTCAAGGCCGCGCAGGTGGTGAGCCGCCTGGCCGACTACCGGCCCGCGCCCTATGTGGACGAGCTGTGGCGGGCGTTCGTCGACACGCTGCACCTCGAGCCGGCGGTGAAGGCGGCGCTGGCCGATCCGGCGCGCATCGACGAGTCGATCGATTCGCTCGATCCCCGCCTCGCCAAGCTCGCGTGGTCGGCCACCCATACCACGTTCTCGCCCAACGTCTGCCACGGCGGGGTGAAGACCAACGTCATCCCGGACGCGGTGGACGTGGAGGTCGACATCCGCACCGTGCCCGGCGACAACGAGGACGAGGTGCGGCGCCATCTCGACAAGGCCCTCGGCGGCCTCGCCGACGAGGTGGAGGTGGACAAGCTCTTCTCCAAGCCCGCGTCGGTCTCGCCGATCGACACGCCGCTCTGGCACGTGCTCGGCCGCGTGGTGGACGCGCACTATCCGGGCGCCCGGCTGCTGCCCCGCATGATCGTCGGCTTCACCGACGCCCCGTACTTCCGCGACAAGGGCGCGGTGGCGTACGGCTTCGGCCTCTTCTCGCGGACGCTGACCGCCGAGGCGATGGCCGGACGCTTCCACGGCAACGACGAGCGCATCGACGTGGAGTCGCTCACGCTGACCACCCAGGCGTGGCTCGAGGTCTGCGAGCAGTTCCTCGGCTGATGCTCGACGTCCCCCGCCTGCGGGCCGACACGCCCGGCGTCGCGTCCGTCCTGCACTTCAACAGCGCGGGTTCGGCCCTGCCGCCCCGTCCGGTCATCGAGGCGGTGATCGGCCATCTGGAGCGTGAGGCCGCCATCGGCGGGTACGAGGCGGCCGCCGAGGCCGCCGACCGGATCGCCGACTTCTATCCGGCCGTGGCGGCGCTGATCGGGGCCCGGCCGGACGAGATCGCCTTCGTGGAGAATGCGACCCGGGCCTGGGACATGGCGTTCTACTCGATCCCCGTCCGGGCCGGCGATCGCGTGATCACCGCGCGGGCCGAGTACGCGTCCAACTATCTCGCGTTCCTCCAGATGAAGCGGCGGGTGGGCATCGAGATCGACGTGGTGGGCGACGACGCCTCGGGCCAGCTCGATCTGGCCGCGCTGGAGCGCGCGATCCAGCCGCGCACGCGCCTCATCGCGATCACCCACGTCCCGACCCAGGGCGGCCTGGTCAACCCGGCCGCGGACGTGGGCCGGATCGCCGCGCGCCACGGCGTGTTGTACCTCCTCGACGCGTGCCAGTCGGTCGGCCAGCTCGCGGTGGACGTGAACCGCATCGGCTGCCACATGCTCTCCGCCACCGGCCGCAAGTATCTCCGCGGCCCCCGCGGCACCGGCTTTCTGTACGTCAAGCGCGACGTCATCGGCACGCTCGATCCGCCCTTCATCGACCTCGAGGCCGCTTCGTGGATCGACGCCGACACCTACACGCTGCGCGACGACGCGCGCCGCTTCGAGAACTGGGAGCGCTTCGTGGCCGGCCAGATCGGGCTCGGCGTCGCGGCCCGGTACGCCACCGCGATCGGGATCGAGGCCATCGAGGCGCGGGTCCGAGACCTGGCGGCCCGGCTCCGGCGCGAGCTGGCCAAGCGGCCGGGGATCACGCTGCACGATCTCGGCCTCGAGCCCTGCGGGATCGTGACGTTCCTCAAGGCGGGCGAGGCGCCGCTGGCCACGCGGCAGCGCCTGCGGGCCCTGGGCATCAACGTCACCCACACCCAGGCGTCATCATCGCGGCTGGATCTGCCCGCGCGGGGATTCGAGGCGCTGGTCCGGGCCAGCGTCCACTACTACAACGACGAGACCGAGGTGGATCGCTTCGTGGGCGCGGTGGCCGGATAGCGCCGCGCCCTCACCCACACCCGCTCCGGGAGGTCGGCATGCCCACGGTGGAGACAGCGCTCGGCCCGGTGTCCACGGCCGAGCTCGGCGCCACGCTGATGCACGAGCACATCGTCACCCGCTCGCCCGGGGTGCAGGAGAACTGGCCCCATCTCTGGGACCGTCCGACCATCCTGGAGACCGCGGAGCGGAAGATGACCGATCTCCACGCGCGCGGGATCCGGGCCATCGTCGACTTGACCACCGTGGATCTGGGCCGCGACATCGATCTGATCCTCGCGGTCGCGCGCCGCTCCCGGGTGCACGTGATCGTGGCCACCGGCGTGTGGTGGATGCCGCAGCGCTACTTCAGCGCGCACGGCGTCGACGCGGTCGCCGATCTCTTCATCCGCGACATCACCCAGGGCATCGGCACGAGCGGGGTGAAGGCGGCCATCATCAAGTGCGCCACCGACACCGCGGGAGTGACGCCGGTCATCGAGAACATCCTGCGCGCCTCCGCGCGGGCCCAGAAGGCGACCGGCGTGCCGATCTCCACGCACACCTGGGCCGCCGGCCGCACCGGGGAGGCGCAGCAGGCGATCTTCGCCCAGGAGGGCGTGGATCTTCGCCGCGTGATCATCGGCCACAGCGGCGACAGCGAGGATCTCGGCTACCTGCGCGGCCTCATGGAGCGCGGCAGCACCATCGGGATGGATCGCTTCGGCCTCGAGCATTTCCTGCCCACCGCCAAGCGCGTCGAGGTCATCGCGCGGCTCTGCGCCGAGGGCTACGCGCCCCGCATGGTGCTCTCCCACGACGCCAACTGCTGGAGCGACATGCTGTCCGAGGACGACAAGCGCCGGACGCGGCCGCTCTGGCACTACAACCACATCCCCGACGACATCCTGCCCGCCCTCCGCAAGGCCGGGGTCGGCGACGACCAGATCGACCAGATGCTGGTGCGCAACCCCCGCGCGATCTTCGAGGGCCGCCCGCCGGGAGGCACGGGGCGCCCGCCGGGA
>Ga0209998_10000154_pt1 | contig 25952 bp, 23 predicted proteins | sample EndophyteCoNSPM_FD_187576 | JGI IMG/M metagenome (GOLD analysis project Ga0209998, IMG submission 187576) | Arabidopsis thaliana rhizosphere microbial communities from the Joint Genome Institute, USA, that affect carbon cycling - Endophyte Co-N... | ecosystem: Host-associated > Plants > Roots >... | reverse complement strand
GATGATGCCTCACAGGATAATGCAGTAATCAAGTCCAGTGATGAAAAAAAAAGCTTTGACAAATTTGGAGTACTGAAAATCTTTCAGACAAAAAAAGACGGTCAACAATGGTATCTCAAATCTAATCCCAATAGCGATCCTCAGTTCTCACCTCAAACAATGCTAACAAAAAACTCTGATGGTTCCTTTAAGATTAAATCCACGAAGGTGAGAATGGGAGTATTTACTTCTTCAGGATTTAATCCCGAGAAAATTGATACTTTAGATCACAACAAGATTGCAATGGCCGGATACATGCAATCTCCAAACGATTGGAGAGATGTAGAAATAACTGGATACGTCAAGCTGAACAGCGGCAATAATGATAATTTTGTTTGGTACGCAAGAGGGGCAAGACATACCGGGTTCGGAGCTCCTGCAGGGTGCGAAGGTACCGCATACAAGGGAGACTTGTTTTACGATGGTAATACGAGATGGACTAAAGAACAATGGCATGCAGGCGGATATGCTTTTGGTGAATTTGGAGAAAATATTGGACCAATCAGTGGCAAGTGGGTAGGATTTAAAGTAATCATGTATAATGCAGTTGAAAAAGACAAACCTGTAGTAAAATTAGAGCTTTGGGTAGATAAAAACAACAACAATAATTGGATAAAGGCAAATGAAAAAACTGACAAAGGCGGATGGGGAAATGCGGGACGAGAATGTGGTGGTAAGGGCGATCAAATAATAACGTGGGGTGGACCAATAGCGGCGTTTAGGTGGGATGGAGCTACAGATGTGGATATCAAAAAATTTAGTGTAAGAGAAATTGCACCCCACATCTAAATTTATCCTACTCCACCAACTCATCATGTTTATCTCAATAACAAAATTAATAAGAAAAACAAACTCTATATGTAGTGAAGTATGTTTAATGAACTTATTATCTAAATCAACATTTACTGTGGTTGGTGTCAATGAATGACTTTACAAGAACAAACTTCAAGATATTCAGAGGTTGAAAAAAGTAAATGGCTCGCAAGAGTACTGATGGTCATTGCTGTAGGATGTGTCCTAGTGGCTAAAATTTATTTCACAATTTCACTTGTGGATCCATTAGTAGGTATCTACAGTATTCTCACTAGCTTTGTTTTACTCAGCATTCTAATTCTTTCCTACTTTAAGTATAAAGATCCGTACCTAAACGCTAGAAATATTGAGGTGTCAAATGGTCCTCTAATAAGTATAGTAGTACCTGCAAAAAATGAAGAAAAAAATATACGAAATTGCGTTCAGTCCTGTCTGAATCAAACATATGAACAAAAGGAAATAATCGTTGTTAATGATGGTAGTACAGACAGAACTGGTGAAATTTTAGATGAAATGCGCAAGGAAAACAGAAAAGACAGTTTTCGAATATTGCATTTATCAAAGAGTGTCGGAAAGAAAAAGGCTGTAGAAGCAGCAAGTGAAATCGCCCGTGGAGAAATATATGCCTTTATGGATAGTGATTGTGACATGGCTTCCGACGCAGTCGAAAAGGCTGCGAAAATTTTTAATAACGATAGAAAATTAGGCGCCTTAACTTGTCATGGAAGGGTCAGGGATGCACAACGTGGCAATACAATAGAAAAATTTCAACAGGTCTATATAGATATATCATGTAGATCAATAAAAGCAGCCGAGAGTTCCTTTAAATCAGTATCGTGCTGTTCTGGGTCACTCAGTTTTTACCGAAGAGTTGCAATTCAGGACTTTATTCACGAGTGGGCCAATGATAAATTTTTGGGAATAGATTTTAAGTTTTGTACTGATAGAAGAATGACGGCACATGTATTGGGTACACGTTCAAAACATGATATCTCTTTAGAAAAAAAGCAAAATGAACATATGCCAATCTTGCAAACTGGCGCTGATGACATCGAGACAATGAAAAACTCTTTTGACCCAGATACAGAAATTTCAAATAGCCCAATAAAATGGAATGTGGAATATTCCAACAGCATAAGGGTAAATGTTGGAGTACCCAAGACGTTCGAATCACTAGCAAGACAACAAATACGCTGGAAGAAGAGCTTTATTCGTAGTCTGTTTGCAACAGGTGGAATATTTTGGAAAAGACCTTCTTTTATTGCACTTTTATACTACATTCAAATAGCAATGAAGCTTATTAGGCCATACGTTCTTTTTTACACCATTGCAATTTTACCAATAAAAGGCGACTTTGCTTCAATCTTGTTTTGGATTGTCGGTCTAATGTTTACAGGGATGATTTATTCTGTAGAATACAGACTTAGAAATCCGCATGACGGTCTTTGGTTATACAGACCGCCCTTTACATTCATTACTACGTTTGTATTTACCTGGCTCTTGATATATTCGGCAATAACTATAAGAAACAGGAGCTGGAGATAGCCACAAAATATGAGTTTATTGCAGATAGGCAGATAGAGAAGTATTGTCTTGAGTGATTCATAAATGCGATATATTAGCGTGATTTTTGTTACCATCATAATGATAGTAGGGTTTTCGGTGATTATGATGAAATTCACAGGATATTGGCCGTGCAAAATTGGTGAAGTCTTTGACATAAAAGATGTTAGTTGTAAAAAAAACATGCAAGAAAATGTGGATATCATACTGAATTCAAGTCATATTTCATTACCTTTCCATTTTCCACTACTATCTCTTCAAAATATCTGACTACGGTAATTTCAGATATTAGTGGCGCTCTGAGTTTCTTGCCATTCACCATGTCCAAAATCATTGCAGGAAAATTCGCACCGGCCAAGGCAGTAAAAATAGTACCACCACCTAAACGAGGATTAACTTCCACTACGTTGAGAATACCATCTTTTGTTTCTTTCATCTGAATACAACAAGGCCCTATTATCTTTAGGTATTTTGCAATAGACTTGCATGTCCCTGAAATCGACTCATCCATAACAATTTTACCGATTGTGGAAATTCCAGCTTTTGTTTGTAGTCTGATTCGCGGAACAGCAATAATCGGTTCGCCATCTAAATCCGACAGTACATCTATAGTGTATTCGGTGCCTGGCAAATATTCTTGAAAAATCATGTTATCGTTATTTGATTGGACGTATTTTAGATCATTCTCGTTGTCTATTTTTACTATTCCTTTGCTTCCTTTACCGTATCTTGGTTTTGCAATTATCGGAAATTCTCTTATTTTATCAGGGTCAGCCGTTGTGAAAGGTAATGCGAACTTTTGTGAAAGAAAACTAAAAGTCTCCATTTTGTCCCTGCATTTTTCCAGGACTTCTTCATCGCTTACAACAGCCAATGTTCCTCGCTCCAATAATTTTCCTTTATTTTTACTAAAATGATATATGTCATAGCCTGATGATGGCATCAGAATACCAATATTGTGCTTTGCAATTATTTCAAAAAGTCTAGTCGTGTATGATGGGTTATCTATTTCTGGTAACACTTCATGCGCATCAGACAAATAAAAGCCTGCTGAGATAGGGTTTGTGTCTGAACTTATTATTGTTACAGGATATTTTACCATTCTTAGAGATTTTATTGTATTAATTGCAGCTGGTGCGGAAGCACCTGGAACTAACACAGTAGAATTTGATGCGCTATTCAAGCAATATTCATATCCGAAATGAATTTTTATTCAACATCATATAAAAATTTTCAGACTATGCCTCTTAGCCGTCCTACCGAACGTTATTATTTCAAAATAAACTAAAATATGCAATCAAATAATTAAAATGCACTTGCTTGATCTAAAAAAGGATTATCATGTACATAGCAACTACAATGACCATTCACCTCAAGATTTGTCGGTTGAAAGAGTAACAAGATATGCTGAAACAATTAACTTGGATACTTTAGCATTCACGGAACATGTAAGAAAAACCTCTGATTGGATACCTAAATACCTTGATGATATAGACCGAATTATATCATCTGGTGCCAGGATGACTATAATTTCCGGTTTTGAGGCAAAAATTCTGAAAGATGGCACAGTGGATGTACCTTCTGAATATGAAGACCATTTTTTGATAGCAAGTTTTCATACAAAATATTACGATAAGCAAGATTGGCTTTTTTCTTTGAAATCGGCAATTTCCTTACCTTATGTAAACGTCATTGGCCATTTGGCTCCAGAAGAATCATTCGATTTGACCGATGAGGAGTTAATCGAATTATCACAATTATTGAAAAGCAATAACAAAACAATTGAAGTAAATGCAAAATATCGCAGACCACCAATGAAATGGTTGCAGATATTTAAAGAAAATAATATTAGTCTACATTTGGGCAGTGATGCTCATAGCTTGACTGAAGTGGGTAATTTTAGCTCTATTACCAGTTTAATAGAATACATCAATAATTAATTTCTATTAAAAAATGATATGACAAGATATTTCTCTGAGTAGATTTTTGCCCAGTGATCAAATACAGTATTACTACTGAGTATCAATATTTTAAAGCGATGACAAAAACAGGTACAAGGTTACCGAATAATGAATTCAAAAATGAATTATGCCTTTTGAAATGCTAGCTTATTTTGAACCGCTGAATCATCTTTTCCATTCTCTGTCGTGAGAATGAATCAATACTAATTAAACTGGAAATTGAACAATAATATTTAAATTATCTAAACAGCATATAGAAGAGAGATTTTTCATTTATATGTCTAAGATAGTGATTATTGACTCTCAAGTTGCAGGAATTTCAGGCGACATGCTTTTGAGTAGTTTAGTAGACATAGGAGCAAATAAAAAAAAAGTCGTTGATTCGATTTATGCGTGCCAAGACTATTTTGAAGGTTCCAAAATACGTAAGGTTAATTTCATAAAAACCACATCATATGGAATTTCCTGCACAAAGTTATTATTCGAATACAAGGATTCGACAAGATTCCGGTTGGGCAGTGTAGTATATAGATCAATTGCCTCTTGTTGTGACTCCATAAATTTATCCAATGTTGCAAAGTCATTCGTTCTTAATTCAATCAAAACAATAATCACGGCAGAATCAAAAATACACGGCACCAAACATGACGACGTACGACTACATGAAGTCTCAACAGTGGATACTGCTGCAGATTTAATCGGTACAGCCGTAGCCTTGGATAATCTCGGACTTTTATCGCAAAAATTCTATTCTACCGACGTTGCAATTGGTAACGGCATGTTACAGTTTTCTCACGGTATTGTTCCCAATCCTGGTAATGCAATACTGGAAATCTTGAGGAATTCACAAATACTACTGGTTCCAGGTAAAATCGATGGCGAGCTTACAACCCCTACTGGCGCAGCGATGTTAGTTAGTTTGGCTCCTGAACATATCTCTCAGTATCCTCCATTCACTCCCGAACAAATAGGAAACGGCGCTGGTAAAAAAGACGGAAAGAATGTCGCAAACATACTCCGATTAGTTATCGGCCAATCAAATTCTAACGTAGATCATACATCAGAAAGTGTATATGAGATTGAAACAAACGTCGATGACGCTACAGGAGAGACAATAGGCAATATGATTGAAACACTGTATGCAAGTGGCGCAAAAGACGTTACTGTTCTTCAGGGCATCTCTAAAAAAAACAGGCCCTCCTTTATTATTAAAGTCCTGAGCGACATAACATCTCGTGATTCACTCGTTAAGTTACTATTAAATGAAACTGGTTCTCTAGGATGCAGAGTTAATGAGATAAACAGGATAACACTTCCCAGATCTTTTATAACGGTTCCCATTACAATTGGAAATCAGAGATTTGTAGTCAAGGTAAAACTTTCAAAGGATAAGGATGGAACAATTAAAATGATAAAGCCAGAATATGATGATATTAAAAAAATTGCAACAAGACTAAAGGCTCCATACAGAAAGGTATTTGATATCGTATACTACGAGGTATTCAAAAAATACAACAGATGATAAATTTGGAAGATATGCTTTATCAAAGGCTGGTTTCATGGTTTCAAGATAAAAACGAAAAGACCATGGTTGCCTTGTCAGGAGGTGTCGACAGTGCTGTTGTTGCTATGGCGGCAAAGAAAGCATTAAATGAAAATGCCATCGCTGTTACTGCAGATTATAATACACTTTCAGCTGACGAATTAACATCTGCAAAAAAAATTGCACAAGAAATAGACATTAATCATAAAATTATAAAATACAATGAATTAGACAATTCAGAGTTTGTCAAGAACGACTTGATGAGATGTTATCATTGCAGAACTGAACTCGCAGCTTACTTGTTAAGAGAGGCAGAAGGAATGGACGTGAAATTAATTGTCGATGGTACAAATACCGATGACTTGATGGATTATCGACCCGGAATAGTGGCCCTGAGAGAAAACGGTGTAAAAAGTCCACTTGTAGAGCTTGGAATCAACAAACAGAATGTAAGAAATATCGCAAAGTCAAACAACTTGACAGTTTTTGACAAACCGTCAAACTCCTGCTTGGCGTCAAGAATACCACATGGAACCCCAGTAACATTTGAAAAACTTAGAAGAATAGAAAAGGCTGAATTATTAGTCAAGTCTATTTTCAATGTAAGGCAGGTTAGAGTTCGGGATAATCAAAACATGGCAAGAATTGAAGTTGACAGGGCAGAAATAAAAGAGATGTTTGATACAAACAAACTGTCAGTAATTGATTCAAAACTAAAGGAGCTCGGATTCAAGCATATTGTGTTAGATCTATCAGGCTACAAAAGTAATGAGAATATTAATGTCCATTCTATCAACAAAAAGATAATCTAACCGAAGATCGATACTACATACATAGACATACCTTGATCTGATAGAAAGATTAACATTGAACAGAATAGGATCGAATGTATGGCAAATCTAAAAGAAGGAGACGTTGCTCCAGATTTTGAGTTACCCGATATTGATATGAATATGCGTAAACTTGGGGAGTTCAAAGGCAGGAATACATTATTGGCTTTTTTTCCGGCTGCAGAATCTCCTGTATGCACTACTGAGATGTGCGTCTTCAGGGATTCACTGAATGAATTCGAAGACAGCAATACAGCAGTAGTAGGAATTTCGGTAGATGGCCCATTTGCAAACAAGATATTCAAAATAAATAGGCATCTGAATTTTCCACTCTTGAGTGATTATAAAAGGAAAACAATTAGCGACTACGGAATAGTAATGAAGGATCTTGGTCCTTTGAAGGACTACAATGCAGCTAAAAGATCCATTTTCTTGTTGGATAAAAATAGCGTTATTAAGTATGTATGGATTTCAGATAATCCACTTGTTGAACCAAAATACGACGAAATTAGAGATAAACTAAAAGATATCAATAACTGATTTGCAACGTCTGCAAATTTAGGGTCAAATAATACTATCTGGTACTGTCAATTCTTTGTTACGATATTATTCTACTCCGATGTTACTCAATTAAGGCAACTACATCGTTTCTCGAAACAGTATCTCCAATTTTTACCTTAATATCTCTAATCTGACCGTCTTTATGGGCCTTTACAGCAACTTGCATTTTCATAGATTCCAGTACAATTACTGAATCTCCTTTTTTTAATTGGTCTCCTGACTTTAACATAATGGACACTACTCTACCAGGAATTTGACTGAAGAGTTTGTTATCACCTGTTGACGATGCGCCCAGTGCCATTGATTTTTCCAGAATTTCAGTCAATTTTGAATGTTTTTTGAGAACAATTTGCTCTCCGTTCATCAACATTTTAATGTACGAACTTCCAAATTCCAATATCTTGGCGGTTTCATAAGAGTTGTCTATAATAAACTCTAAAATACTGTTTTTGAGACCCACTATCTGGATATTATGTTTCTTACCATTTATAGTAGCGATAATTTTACCATCGCCACTAGATTCAGATATTGAACCTGATAGAACGTTATCTAAATCATCTATCTTAAATTCCATTTTTCTGACTACCTGTTCTTACCCAATTAGATAATGAAAGTTTACTCGATGAATTAATGGCACTTTGTCCTTTCAAGTATTCAGAGTAGAGTAAGGCAGCTGCTATGGAAGAATCAGCTGACTTTAGTTGTTTTTCCTTCAGCTGATCCTGCATTTGATTCAGCATATCATATTTTTCCAAGTAATCTGTAGAAATATTTCCTTGAATAAAGTTGTTCTCATTCATTATGGTCTTATATAGAGGAATAGTTGTGTTTATGCCTTCTATCAAAAATTCATCCAAGGCATTGAACATCCTTACCCGAGCCTCATTAAAATCTTGTCCCCATGTTATCAACTTTGCGACCAGAGAATCATAATACCCCGATACACTACATCCTGGATATAGGTATGTATCTACTCTGACACCAGGCCCATAAGGAAGATTGCAGTCTGGTACCAGTCCAACCGAAGGAACAAAGTCGTGAAATGGATCTTCGGCATTTATCCTACATTCTATTGCAGAACCATTAAGTTCAAGATCTGACTGCTTAAAGGGGATTTCTTCACCGCATGCAATTTTTATCTGTAACTTGACAAGATCAATTCCAGTAACTAATTCTGTTACAGGATGCTCTACCTGGAGTCGAGAGTTAACCTCAATAAAATAAAAGTTGCCCTTTCCATCCCTTAAGAACTCGGCTGTGCCCGCATTGAGATAGTTGACTGATTCTGCTGCCCTGACAGCGATTTCGCCTATATTTGATCTAGTTTTCTTGTCTACGACTGAAGAGGGTGAAAATTCAATTAGCTTTTGATGACGCCTCTGTATCGAACATTCGCGTTCAAAAAGATGTCTGCCGTTTCCACTGGAATCTCTGGCAAGCTGAAATTCTATATGTCTTATCCCTTGAAGGAATTTTTCTACATACAGCCCCGATTTGCCGAATGCTGCTCTCGATTCTGCAGCTGCCATTTCAAATTCCTCCCTAAGCTTCTTTTCATTGTCTGCGAATCGGATACCTCTTCCACCTCCACCGTATGCAGATTTAAGCAGTACAGGATACCCGGCGTCCTCAGCGATTTCTACTGCCTTGTCAACCTCTTCTAGAATATCATCACTTCCGGGTATCGTTGGAACTTGTGCCTTTTTCATTATTTCTTTGCATTTCATTTTATCACCTGTCAGTGCCATGGCCTCGCTGGATGGTCCAATAAATATAATACCCTTCTCTTCACATTTTGCAGCGAAGGTTTCGTTTTCTGACAAAAATCCGTAACCAGGATGAATTGCTTCAGCTCCAGCGTTCTCTGCAATTTCAATTATCTTCTCAATGTTAAGGTAGCTTTTGGTCGGCGCTGGAGGACCAAGGTAATATGCCTCGTCAGCACTCTTTACATGCTTTGATCTTAAATCCTCATCAGAGTAAAGTGCAATAGATTTTATCCTCAATTCCTTGCAAGCCCTAATTACCCTGAGGGCTATTTCCCCTCTATTTGCTATTAAAATGCTAGAAATTAATTTTCCCATTTCACATCTCCCCTAAAGATTAATGTTACCATGTTTCCTAGCAGGCCTTGACTCTCTTTTATTCTGCAATACGCTTAGTGCCTTTACTATCATTATCCTTGTTTCAATAGGATCTATAACAAGATCAATTATTCCCTTTTCTGCTGCAATGTATGGGTTTGCAAATTTCTCACGATATTCTTTTGCTAGTTTCTTTTTAATTTCAATTGGGTTTTTCGAGCTCTTGAGATCTTTTCTATGTACTATTGTAATGGCAGCTTCAGGACCCAGAACGGCAATTTCTGCTGTGGGCCAGGCATAATTTATGTCAGCTCTAAGATTTTTACTCCCCATTGCAATGTAGGCCCCACCATAAGCCTTGCCTATAATACAAGTTATCTTTGGAACTGTTGCATCACAGTAGGCATAGAGCAGCTTGCTGCCATGTCGAATTATACCATTATGCTCCTGATCGGTTCCAGGGAGATAACCAGGTGTATCAACTAGAGTAACAATTGGAATATTAAAACAATCACAAAAGCGAATAAACCGGGCTGCTTTGGTTGAAGAGTTGATGTCTAATGCACCAGCAAGGTACATCGGTTGATTAGCAACTATTCCTACTGCCTTCCCATCAATTCTAGCAAAGGCAACAATAATGTTCTCCGCAAAACGTTCATGTACTTCTAGAAAATCAGCTTTATCGACCAGTAATCTAATAATTTGCTTCATATCGTACTGTTCGTAAGGATTTTCTGGCAGTATTTTTGAGAATTCTGGTTCAAGCCTATTCGGATCATCTAGTGATTCGAAAGGTGTTGATATTTCCAGATTATTCTGTGGTATAAAAGAAATCAATTTCTTTATCTTATCCATACATTCATATTCATTTTCAGCAACAAAATGAGCGACACCGGATTTTGTTGAATGAGTTCTTGCTCCACCCAACTCTTCAAAGGATACTTCTTGGCTGAGGACTTCTTTTACCACTTCTGGACCTGTAACAAACATTTGACCTATATTTTCAACCATGATAACAAAGTCAGTCATTGCGGGTGAATATACTGCTCCACCTGCACATGGACCGATGCTTGCTGTTATTTGTGGAATAACTCCAGAAGCCATTGTATTTCTAAAGAATATGTCACCGTAGCCATCAAGACTCATTACACCCTCCTGAATTCTTGCTCCTCCAGAATCCAAGATACCAATAAGGGGAGCGCCAACCTTAATTGCATGATCCATTAACTTTACGATTTTTCTCCCTGCCATTTCACCCAGAGATCCACCTAATATTGTAAAATCATAGGCATAGACGAAAACCTGTCTGCCATTAATAGTCCCAAAGCCTGTAATGACGCCATCTCCATAGTATTTTGCCGTATCAGGGTCTATTGACCTATGTACGACGTACTTGTCGATTTCGATAAAGGAATTACTATCTAGCAGTAAATCTAATCTTTCCCGTGCAGTTAATTTTCCCTTTGTATGCTGAGCTTCAATTCTTTCTTGGCCTCCTCCAATCTCTGCTTTTTTTTTCATTTCATGCAGTCGGTTTATCTTTTCATCATGCATAACAATTCTAAACAGCATATATTCGCATATAAATTCATTATAGCTAAAACTAGAAACTTCTTAACTAAATACAAGTGCTATGACTTTTTATTGGCTTGATCTTTGGTTACACGACCATGAAAGGAGATTTTATTCCCTTAAACCTGATCTTCCGCCCTTTGCTCGTCGGAAGTAGTTCATGCCCATATTATAATTGTCGTACAATGATTCAAGGGATTCTATTTCAGATCGGAGCGACTCGAGCTCAATCTTTGGAACATTGGCATCATTTTTCATTGATTCGAATTTTTCAATCTTTTCCGAAAGAAGCTTGCCAACATTCTGTTCATATTCACTGGACATACAAAAATACTACAATTTCCGAGAGTTTAATATTTTTCTATTGTCTATTTCTATTTTCTATTTTTATTTCGCCTTAACTGCGTCATACATTCTCAACTCTGGAAACTTCCCTAACCAGGACATCAGCTTCTTTTTCTGAAGTAATGGTACTACGAATCAAATCTTCGTATCTATCCGTTCGAGCCAAGATCTGCATTAGCGGTTCAAAGTACTGAGAGCCAAAATTACTCCTTGATGTGTGAAAATATTGTGCAAGGATTCTAAGTGTTTTTTTCAAGCCTTGTGCCCTCGAAAAAATGCGCATGTTTTCAAACCCTATGCTATACCTATTGTATCGGATATACTTGTTACGCGATTCATGAAATAATGACTTGGCTAATATTGATGAGAAATATCTCATGATCTTCCAGTTTCTCATGACCAGAGATCTGCTGAGAATTACATCTAATTCTGATAACCGGTTTAACAGAACGGCGATAGTAGAGATATCAATCTTAGACATGACTATGCTGGAGAAAAATGCTCCAAGAATGTCTTTGCGTCGATCTTCAGAAGATTGCCCAAATCTTGGATCTGAATACGATATATCAGCTCTGTTAATAATGGCAAGTGCCTCATCAAAAGTAGGCGATGTGAAGAATTGGTTTATCATGGCTTCTACATCAATTTCCGTTGAGGGATTTTTAACTGTCGAATATCCTGCAATCATTACCTGTGCAGAATTTAAAAGCGATCTTATATCGCCCAAAGAGTTTCGAACTACTGTAATTCTATCTTTGGCATCCATCGAAGAATTTCGATTTCTAAGAACTTTGTCCAAGTAGAGCATCGAGAGCCTAGGAGGGATCGGTGAGAAATTGATTGTTTTTGAAACTTTTGAAATTTTTTTGATTGCTTCAGTGGATTTGTTAGCAGCCATTATTACTCTTATCGATGGTTCGGCGAATAGATCTATTAAAAAATCTAATCCGCCAGAATCTTCCCTGTTTGAAATCCCATCCATCTCATCGAGAAAGAGAAGAAAGTCTTTTCCAGTAAGGCTGGCATTGGAAAATATTGGATACAAGATCTGGGCAAGCATGTTCTTATTACGAGTATCACTTGCATTCAGTTCAACAAGATCAATGTCAGATTCTCGGCATAATGCATGAACAAATGATGTTTTACCAACACCTGGAGGTCCTACCAGTAGTAGAGGTTTTGATCCATTTGACCATTTTGAGAGCCATTCTACTACTTTCTTGCGGGAATTTTCATTTCCGATAAAATCTGATAACTTGGGATGTATCAAAATCCAGCACTTGCCTTATTTGATTGTCATTTAGAATTTTTAATAGTTATTGATAGATTTTTCTGAAAGTAAGGAAACAAGTCTCTGCGTTTCATTTCATTAAACCAGTACTGATTATAATGACTTACTGTCAAGAACAAGAATTTCAAAAAGGGTTTTATATTGAGTTCGTCGGGTAACATATCTAGCGCAATTTTAGCTTCTTCCAGATAAATTTCACTTTTATCCAGTGTTAATTCAAATGCTTTTTCGACGTTTTTTGTGACTATTGCATAGTATAATGGCCATGATGGAATCTTTATCCCTCCATTTACTATTGCGTCTTCCATTTCGTTACCGCACCCAACACACTCTGCTGCTTTTGCCATACCTAAATGAAAGATATCATTTAGAGGAGGAAGGTTTAGGGCCATATTTCGGCCTGCCGTTCCCATGACAGCCCTATATTTCTTGTAGCAGCCAATCATGTTCTCATCGCTTATTGACTCTGGTTTTAGTTTCAATCTAGCATCAATATATTGGCCTATTCTTGCATCTTTAAATCCATCTTCAAATGCCTTCAGTACAACATCTCCTCCAACAGCGATTTTTTGCCTTGCTATTTCCAAAATATAAGGGTTCATTAGCTTGTAATCATCAAGAAATTCGATATCTTCGTCTGCGTCCGTTATTCTGTCCATAGGTTCACTCAGATCTATAGCGATAACATGGCCATCAATTATCGAGTTTCTTACCTCTTTTGAAATTGTCTCCTTGTTGAAATCAGTGGCACTGTCCATAAGAGCTGTTAGAACTGGATAAGTCATTTTAACAAAGTTAGAATTCAATATTCTTTGAACTCTGTCTGCCAACACGTCAGGCTTAGATAGCCTTTCACGAACCGCTTCAATTTTTGAATCGTCCAAAGACAATTCGTTTGCTTCTGTCTCATCAACAAATTTTTTCATCGTTGCTTTTGGATTTGTATCGGAAATCAGTTTTTCATGTAGAGATAGCAAAAATCGCTTGGTGAATTCCGAAAATTCTTTTTCAGACTCTACTTTGTATTTATGGTATTGTTTATACCCCTTTTCCTGTAAAAGTACTTGCTTTATTATTCGTTTACCTGAGCGAGTACTCCATAATGAAACCTTTGAAAAAATTTTACTTTCTTTGGCACTCATTTACAATTCTTTCAGAATATTCCGTCGTTATTTAACTTTCAGATTAAAATTTCTCATAGAAATTTAGAGGTCAAAAAGAGTTAGAAAAGTGTTAGCAACTATGCTACCTTGAAGACATGGCAATTCTTTCTTGTTCATTCTTTTTCTTTACAGAATGACTCTCCATTGAGTTATTTGATGCCAAAATTATCTCCTTTGCAAGGGCCTCTTCAATAGTTTTTGGGTTGGAATATGTTGATTCTCTCACTCCTTCTGCTATAAATCGGAGTGCCAAGTCAATGCGTCTTAACGGTGCGACATCAACTGACACATGATATACAACACCACCGTAAACTATCCTTGTGGTGTCCTCATTGGGTGCAGCATTCTCAATTGCCCTTACAAGCAGCTCAACTGGGTTCTTGCCTGTTTCATGGTAAATTAAATCAAGTGCCGTTTTCACAGTTTTTATCATTCTACCCTTTTTACCACCCATTCTTCCGGTATTTTTCGCGTACTTTTTACCAAAGTGCATTAATTTGTTTACCAGTCTCTCAATGATATGAACTTCGGCCTTCTTCAGTCTCTGATGTTCATGTCTTCCAAAGCTAATTGGAATAATTGCAGCGTCTAGTGCTATTACATTTTTTAAACCTGAATCCTGAATATCGATATCATCCGTGTTCCATTTGTTGAACAACAACATTACAGTTTCTTTCGTAACCATTCATATCATCTCCTAGGTTTTTCCTTTCGCCCATAAACCAATTCTATTAACGATACACCGTTAACCTTGAACACCTGCCATCTAACACCAGGAATATCACCCATTGCACCTCCCATTGAACCTCCAATTCCTTCTAGCATGACTTCATCGTGTTCATCGATGTAATTAAGAGCGCCATCCCTTGGAAGGAATGCAGTAATAGATTTGCCATTTTTTATTAACTGGACTCGTACACATTTCCTAACAGCAGAGTTCGGCTGCTTTGATTCAATACCGACTTTTTCAAGCACTATAGCCCTTGCCTGTGGAGCTCCCTCCAACGGGTTTGCCTTTTTGTCAAGCATCAACATGCGCCTCTTGTAGTACTTGTTTGACCATCTCATTCTTTTTCTCTTTGCTTTTAAAACTCGTCCTGAAAATAATCCTAAAGGTGACTTTGCCATCTACAATACAACCTCAATTATTCTGGGCATGATCTTCACTCACTATCATGACGTTCGATATCTGAAAGTATCTCTTTGCCAAAATTCTTGCCTTCTCCGCATTACGTCCCTCTTTCCCTACTACTATGCCTTTCTTTTTTGAGTCCACTACCACAACAGCTTGTCTTGAACCATCGAATCTATTATTAATCTTTATCTCATTTATCATATCTGAATTGAGGACATTGCCCAAAAACGCAGTAGGATCTTCAGAATATTCGACTAGTTCAACTTTCTTTGTTACAATACCTTGAAGTTGTCTTATTGTAGCGCCTCCCTTTCCAATTGCCAAACCCATCTGTCCTTTATTTACAACAAAGATTACCCTGTCCATTTTCTCATCCACAATACAATCACGTGCTATTGCTCCTGTTATATTTTGAAATAAAGACATCAATCGTAGCTCGCCTGATGTTAGTTTGATTTTTTCTGTCAATCTACATCTGAACCTCTGATATCAAATTTTTTTTCACTAGTTTTAAAAATTGATTAGGCATTTTACAGTCATTATTATTATTTGAATCGAAGAAATCCCAAAAATTTTTTTACGGTAACAATACGCATTGACTTGTATCACTTAATTTTTCCCAAATTCGTTTAGTATCTCTTGAATTTCATTTTCTTTGCCGATTTTGAGAGAGAGCGCACTAATTCTAAATGGCTTGTTACACAATCTGCCCAACTGGACCGAATTACCATCAAAGTGTAACGTTGGTATTTGTGCGGATTTTGCTTCTTCCAGGATTTTTGACTTGTTTTTTGGCATCAATGAGTTTGAAAGAACTATAAGTTTTGAACCCTTGATTGAACCCATTACTTGTCTGGTTCCTATTTTACATTTATTAGAATTGATTGCTTCTTTAATTGTTTTTTCGAGATTTTTCATTTTCATCTTTCACACTCATGTAAAGTTCGACCATACCGGTACCAATAGGTACGGTGGCGCCTACTATAACGTTTTCTGTTACACCTTTAAGGGACTCTATCTGTCCTTCCAAAGAAGCTCTTGCAATAGTAGGTACTGTAATTTCAAATGCGGCGCGGGCCAGTACAGATGTTTTGGTACCAGCGATTCCATGCCTTCCTATTTGCTGCAAATGTCCTTTTGATGTCATAAGATCGGCTACCAACATAATATGCCTCATATCAACTTCAAGACCCTGTTCTTCCAATGTGTTGGTCACTTCTTTAATCAGTGCATTTCTTGCGGCCTCTATTCCAAGTGTCTGCCAAACTTCATAGACATTGTTTGTTGTAATCCTTGAAGTATCAATACCCTCAATTGCTATTATCTTGGAAAGATTTGAACCTGCTGTTTGAATTACCCATTCCTCACTTTGCTTAACAATTGTTACTCTTTCAATGTCTTGAACACCTTTCACTCTTGCGTTTAATAGCTTGTTCTTCATTGTGAGTAACGTCTGCGCGTCAGGTTCTCCTGCAATCGATATTTTTATAATTTTCTTTGCTTCTTGCAATGTAACGTCGTATTTCTTCTTCGGACCCTTTAGCACCTCCATAATGTCTTCGATAGAACATCCCCGCTCAGATAGTTTTGAATCTGAAATATGGAATGTTAGTACTCCTGAATAATCAGTCTCACTTCTTTCAATTAAATCAGCTACCTTTGTAAATATTATTTCCCTTGCAACACTGAGAGCCTTTTCTCTTGATACTTTATGTTCTTCATCCAGATATACATCCATGGTTGGTGTGACAGGCTTTTTCCGTGCATCTACAAGTTCTATTAGCCTAGGCAATCCGAGGGTAACGTTTCTTTCTTTTACTCCGGCAAAGTGGAATGTTCTAAGCGTCATCTGGGTTCCCGGCTCGCCAATAGATTGAGCTGTTACTACCCCTACAGCCTCTCCGGGTTCTACCATTGCCCTGTTGAATAGATCTAGCGTCTTCTTTATCACTTTGTTAGCGCCATCTCTACTTATTTTGTTTTGACTAAGAGATAGTAACAACTTTTCTCTAAGTCTGGGGTTAAGATTCTTGGCATTTTTATTTACTATTTCTGAGATCTCTTTTTCTGTTGCTTTTTTGCCTTCGTCAACCAATAATTCGCCTTCGATCAAACGAGAAATATTAACGGCTTCACCATGGTCGCTTTTTGCAGGATCTATCCCGTCTTCTCCATAAACAAACTGTATGATATTACCGTGTGGATCTCGTACCGTCTGGTCGTATTCTATCTTCATGTGCTCCAGTGCGTTAATCAACCTTCTTTGCATGTATCCAGATTGTTGGGTTCTAACCGCTGTGTCTACTAACCCTTCTCTACCACCCATTGCGTGGAAGAAAAACTCTAGAGGACTGAGCCCGTCTCTATAATTTGATTTGACAAAACCCTTGGAGTCAGGATTTGCATCATTTCGTTTGAAATGAGGGAGCGATCTATCTCTATATCCTTTTGTAATCCTTCTGCCTCTAATAGACTGCTGCCCAAGTGCGGCTGTCATTTGACCAATGTTTAGTGTGGAACCTCTTGCACCAGTTGATGCCATAATGACACCAGAGTTATCATCTGGGAATGCACGGTCTGCAGTTTTGCCTGCTCTATCACGCGCCCTTGAAAGTTCATTTACCACATAGAGTTCTAAGGCTTCAGCAGGTGATAGACCTCTTGTTAATGGTAACGTTTCATCATCGTGTTGTTTTATTAATTCATATACCTTTTCATATGCCTTGAGAATAACACTACTTATTTCATTTCTTGTATCATCTGGCAACCACAAGTCAGAGTAGCCGTAGGAAAAACCATTGTGAGTAAGATATGTTTTTAAGACTATCAGAATTGAATCCAAGAATCGTTTTGCTGCCTCATTTCCATAATCTTTTACTATTCTGTGTAAAACGCTGTCTGGTTCCTCTGCTCCAATTGATGCTTTGTCAATAACACCACTTATCAATTCACCATTCCTTATCACAACATCTTTTCCCTCACCTTTGGATGCCTTATTCCACTTTGACGTTATTACGAAATTAAAGTCCTTGGGCAAGAAGAGTGAAAAAAGCTGCTTTCCAGTGTAAATTTTTCTGCCATTATCATGATGTTTTGGTTCAGGCAGTGGTCCAGAATATCCCCCCAGCAAAGCCAGATTTGTGAATTCTTCTTCTCTCAAAAATGTCTTGTCCTGTGTAAGGATAAAGGCGCCAGTTATGAAATCCCTAATAGCTCCAATTATTGGTCCCCCATATCTAGGTGAGATTAGCTGATCCTGTACTCTCATCAGCAGAGCGGCCTCTGCGCGGGCTTCCTCACTTTGCGGAACATGAAGATTCATTTCGTCTCCATCAAAATCTGCGTTATAAGGTGGACAGACAGCAGGATGCAACCTAAACGTTCTATATGGAAGTACTTTTACATAATGAGCCATAATGGACATCCTGTGCAAGGACGGTTGTCTGTTAAAGATTACTGCATCTCCATCACGCAAGTGCCTCTCTACAATATAGCCAGGACTTATTGAATCAGCAAGGATATTTCTATCGGTAACGTAATCTAGTCGTATTTTTACGCCATCTGTTCTTATAATGTAATTTGCGCCAGGGTATTCATTAGGACCGTTTATTATCATTTTCTTCAAATCCTCAATGTTCCACTCACTTACCGTTTCAGGTATCGTTAATTTCCTTGCCACATCCACTGGAACCCCAACATCAGATATGGTTAGATTGGGATCAGGTGATATTACAGTCCTACTGGAAAAATCAACTCTCTTGCCAGATAACGACCCTCTGAAGCGTCCTTCTTTTCCCTTTAACCTCTGTGTCAAAGTCTTCAAGGGTCTACCAGATCGATGATGAGCCTGAGGAATGCCAGAAACTTCATTGTCAAAGTATGTGGTTACATGGTACTGAAGAAGGTCAACAAGATCCTGGACGATAAGGGGCGGTGTTCCAGCCTCTTTGCTTTCCTTTAATCTTTGATTAACTCTAATGATATCAACCAATTTGTGGGTCAGGTCATCCTCCGATCTAATTCCAGTTTCCAAAATAATGGACGGTCTAACAGTGACAGGAGGAACCGGTAAGACTTGCAATACAAACCATTCTGGTCTTGCAGTTTCTGGATCATAACCTAACAAAACCAAGTCATCATTTGGAATATTCATGAGTCGTTCCCGGATGGTTATCGGAAGAAGTCTGTTTTCACCAATTTCAGTTTTTTCTACAAATATGGTAGGTTTTGTAAACACAAGATCATACTGTTCCTTTTGGCAGTGAGGACATATCTTTACTTTTTTTGCCTTTTCAATTATTTCCTCTTTGATATTCTCCAGAGTAATTACTGCATATGCGGCTTTGGTATCTCGAAGTTCCTTGAATTTTGCCAGATCTTCATTTGACAGTTTTATCCTGCTGCAAGATCTGCAAGAAACAAGCAACAACTTGTGTATATCGTCAACGAAAGCAATGTGAAGTACCGCTTCGGCCAATTCAATATGGCCAAAATGTCCAGGGCAATTGGCAGAAGTATTTCCACAAGTTCCACACTTCTGTCCGGGCTCAAGTGTACCCAATCTATTATCCATGAGTCCACCTTGAACTGCCATACCATCCTCATCGTACGTTTCTGGAGCTGTGATTTCAACTACACTGAATTTTCGTGTCTCTACAGGAGATAATACACTAAATTTAATACCACCTAAAATTTTTAAGGTATCTTCAACTTCCATAACTATTACACCTTCTCCTTTGGAATCAGTCTTGGAGCTACGTTAAGGCTAATCATTTCCTGCAACAATAGTTTAAATGCGTAGGCAATTGCCACTGATGAAATTTTAGCTCTATCTCCACAGACCCGGCACACATACCTCCTTTGTTTGATATCATAATACGCAAGCAAACCGCAGCGCTCGCAAATGTTGACCTCTGCTTTATCAGATTCTTCTAATAGTCTGTCTTTTAGCATCATTGAAGCACCATAGGCTATCAAACAGTCACGTTCCATTTCACCAAATCTAAGACCACCACCTCTGGCACGACCTTCCGTTGGTTGCTTTGTAAGCATTTGAACCTGCCCCCTAGCTCTACTGTGAATCTTGTCGGCAACCATATGGTGAAGTTTTTGATAGTACACTACACCGACGTAAACTTCTGCATTGAATTTCCTGCCAGTACGTCCGTCATACATGACTTCCTTTCCTGTTGACTTGAAGCCATATTTTTCCAATATTTCTTTAAGATCATTGACCTTTTCTCCGACAAAAGCTGAACCATCTACTACTTTGCCACGAAGGGCAGAAGATTTACCTGCAAGTGATTCCATGAACTGACCTACAGTCATTCTTGATGGAAAAGCGTGCGGGTTAATCATAACGTCTGGAACTACACCATCTTCTGTGTATGGAAGGTCTTCCTGTGGAACCAACATACCTATAACTCCTTTTTGTCCGTGTCTTGAGGCAAATTTGTCGCCTATTTCGGGTATTCTCATGTCTCTAACTCTAATCTTGTACATTTTTCCTCCATCTACAGATTGAGTCATTACAACTGAATCTACAACTCCGTTCTCAGAAGGTCTGACTCCAATTGATGTGTCCCTTCTGTAGGGACCTTTTACCTCAAACTCTTTGTACTCTTCCATGAACCTTGGCGGAGAAGTACGGCCGATGAGTATGTCTCCCCCATTTACTATTGATTCATGCATAATAGCACCGTCATCTTCAAGTAATCGATAAGATTTTTCACCTCGGTATCCCCTGATATTTGCATCAGATGAGGGAATTTCAAACTTGTCTTTCATCCCTCCGGGATATTGTTTTGCTTCTGCCTCGTATACTCTGTAAAAGAAAGTTCTGCCAAGTCCCCTGTCAACGGATGACTTGTTAAAGACTACTGCGTCTTCGATGTTATATCCTTCAAATGGTAACACTGCGACTATACAATTTTGTCCCGTTGGACGGTCTTCTAGTCCGAGCAGATTTATTGCTTTAGTTGTGACTACGGGTATTTGCGGATATAACATAAAGTGTTGTCTCACATACGTACTTGCGTTCATTAGGGGAGTTGAAAATCCCAGACTCTGTTTTGCCATTGCACTTTCATAAGTATTTCTTGGAGATTGATTGTGCTCTGGATATGGAATTATTGATGCTCCAACACCAAGTATTGATGGAGGATATATCTCAAGATGAGTATGATTTTGCTCTAGACTTGCATAGTCCATTGCAACGTAGCAATTTTCCTCTTCATTTGCATCTAATAGTTCTATCATGCCCATCCATAACAGGTCTGACCACGATTTCATATTCCTCTTTATCAGGTCAAGAACATCTAGTGTTATGACTGGCTTGCCTTCTTTTACTATTGCAAGCGGCCTAAGTATTCTGCCAGAATTGCAGCTTACATAGAGGCGTTTGGTTGCATTTTCGTTATCGTTTGAATAGTAGTAAATTCCAACGTGTGCATGTATTTTTCCAGACCTCCTTAGACTTCTCAGTGTATCTGTAAGGTGTTGGCCATTGTCATAGTAACCTATCAGGCGCCCGTCAACAAATATTCGGGTTCCACGTTTTCTTAAAGCGTCAGAAGCCTCTTCAACCGGATGGGCTCCCAATTCATATAGTTTTTCAATTATCTCTGAAACAGATACACTTACTGATATTATAGAAGATAACGCGATGTTTTTTACAAGACCACAATTTGATCCTTCAGGAGTTTCTGCTGGACATATCCTACCAAAGTGAGTAGAGTGAAGGTCTCTGGCTTCAAAATTGGGTTGACTCCTGCTCAAAGGTGATTGGATTCTGCGAAGATGACTAATAGTTGAAATGTAATTTGTTCTGTCTAATAGCTGGGTAACACCAACTCTGCCCCTTCCCCAATTTCCGGTAGCAATGGCATTATTTAGCTTGTCTGATATTATTCCGGGTCTTACTGCTGCTGCAACTGCATTTATTCCTCTCTTTTGACCAGATCTTTCCAGTTGATATTTCATATCTCTCACAAGATTTCTAAATGCTGTTCGGAAAAGATCTGCCAACATTTGACCTGCGAATTTTATTACTTTATTTCCATAATGGTCTTTATCATCAGACGCTACAAGGCCAAGACGAAGCTCAACTAGTTTGCATGTCGCTTCTCCCAAAAAGAGAGCCTTTTCGTTCCTATTTTCAGGATTCTTTCCAAGGTGTGGTAGCAATCCCCAATCAAGTAATGTTTCTGCTCGTTTTATCTGAAATTCTTCCAGCATTCCAGGAGCAATTCTTTTGCTAATGTATACTATAGCATCTCTACTTGTTATAATTTCTCCTGCTTTTTCAAATGATGGTTCTAATTCATCCTGTATGATTGAATTCAGCGATACACCATCAGCGATATCTTTGTCTGATTCAAGTCCCAGTGCCCGAATTAATGTAATAAGTGGAATATCAACAGGTGATCCAGGTATTTTAGCAACAATCGAACCATCGGGTCTCATAATTAATTCTAATTTTGCACGGTAGCCAACTATTGAAGAATAAACCTTGGCCTTGTAAACAAGACTACCGGTCGCTTCCTCCGTATCGACGATTATCTTGTTGTAAGACAAGTCTTCCAGGCCAATGATAACTCGTTCCGAACCATTAATCACAAAGTAGCCGCCAGGATCTTTTGGATCTTCGCCAAGCTCAACAAGCTTGGTATCAGGCAGATTGTGTAGAATACAGGCGTTTGACTTTACCATAACTGGAATATCTCCAATATGGATAAATCTTGACTCTAAGATTTTTTCATCTTCAACAATGCTGCATTCAAGCATAATGGGTGATCCATAAGTTAAATTGCGCAGTCTAGCTTCGACGGGAGCAACGTGTGTCACTGAACCATCCAATTCCATGATTCTTGGTTGTTGTAACTTTATCTTGCCCAATCTAATCTTGTACGGATATTCAGCCGTCTCAATTTCTATTTCACCGACTTCATCGATAATACTTTGTAAACCGCGTTCAATAAATTCGCCATAGGAATTCAGATGTTGTCTTGCGACGCCTTCCTTTTGTAAAATATTGTGGATAATTGCCCACATATCAAGTGTATTTTGCGACAAGGCTCAATCCTCTACTACGTATCTATAATAAACACTTTCGCCGGCGGTAAATGAAGTTCTAGTTATTTTAATAATATCTCCGGGTCTCACGTCTAGATCCTCTAATCCCTTGTCGTTAATTAATATGTATGGGAGCTGGCTAGGTTTTGTATTATACTTTTTTAACACTTCTTCGGCTTCTTTCTTTGACAAAATTTCGTGTTTAGGCTGATATACATGATTCGTAATTTTAATATCCTTTTTCTCAGAAGACAAAATTGGAGATTCTTAATTCCAAATCTAATCTCCGTAATAAATACATTCTCAGACATTCAGGGTTCTAAACTAATTATACATGAATTTCTCGATATAATTGTAGATTGTTGACTAATTATGAAAAATCACAGCATTATGAATCCTTATTGGCCAATGGCAGGTTAAATTAGAGTTAGAACGGAGTAGCGAAATCTTGGTTCTATGTCTCAATTAACAATGATGCCATAGATTTGCCTTTGCCACTTGAAGTACTCTGGTTTACATCACTTTCACTTTCCGTATGTAGTATGCTATTATTGTTTATCTGCCCTGTAGATATCCGTGAAGTGAATGGATTTGCAGAAGATATGAATTAACTTTTGCTTTTGTTCGTATTGCACACATTCATTGGTTCCAGTTTGAGTCATCGCAGTCGGCAGTATAACAATGGTTTGTGTGGATACTACTAGAAGTAGAAAGAGCAGTACTGACCCCATACAATCCTCTTGACATGATACATATTGAATTTCAGCGGATATAACCTAATTATTAACTAGCACATATATTTAATGCCTTCAAGCATCTCTTTTAGAGTAACGTTCTAGATAATGGATATATAAAATAATTCAGCATTCATTCTTTACTTTTTAGGTTAACTTGTGATTTCATAATTTGGAAAGCAGCTCTACGTTCTAGCTCTCTTTAGATTTCTCAACTTCTATCTTGCACCTTGTTACAATACCTGCAATTACGCCAAGTGCAGCCAGCCATGGTGCTAGAGTTATCATTGCGACGGCTCCAGCTGTACCCCACGTAATAGGTATGGATAAGAGGAGATTACCTTTTTCATCCTTTATGACTATCCGCTTTACTCTTGCATCTTGGATTATCTCTTTGACTTTTCCGATAAGACTACCTGCTGATACATCGTAAACATCTCTCCCAAGTCCCACCTGGGTTCCGCAATTAGAGCAATATCTAGCATCTTGTGAAAGCTCTGTGCCACAATCTGTGCATTTTGCCATAGAGATCTTGAGTATATTCTGACTCGATCTCTTTAAATCTTTAGAAATCCAAATTCGAGTGTACGAAGAAAAACTTTACATAAAGCAAACAAAATCTGCAATATCTTTAATTAACAAATTATTAAGTTCGATTGACCCTTTATCATGAATGATATTTTTTTTAAACTAAAGTCTACCCGTCTCAGTCTCAGTCTGATGAAAATTTGAAATATAGACAGTACTGTATTATCAATATCGTGGATAATGGTGTTGATGACGTCAAGGATAGTAAGAGCAGTAGTTCGAATAATGACACAAAGTCAATTAATAATGGTAATAGTTCTGAAAAAAAACAAAGATCTCTTTTTAAATCCATAACAATAATGTTTGTTGCCGTAGCAGTTGTGATAATTGCAAGCAGTTTGATAGAACAATTTCTCGAGCACCGCTATGGTCCATTCTTGAAGATAGGAGTAGTTGCAGTCATTGGATATTTTGTAATAAACTCACTTGCAAATGTATTTTACAAGCTTTCATATGATGCGTTGAAGAGCAGTGCAGAGACAATCCGAATTCTCATCAAGATAATTGGTACAATTATTGTTATTTCCATCATAATTTCATATTTGAGTCAGGATCCTTTAATTGCCACATCAATAGGGACAATTACCGCAATTGTAATAGGCTTTGCAAGTCAAAGTGTGCTCGGAAACCTAATCGCTGGACTCTATTTGGCCATTACACGACCTTTTAGAATAGGAGAGAAAGTTACTGTATTTGGATATACTGGCATAATTTACGATATTGGATTACTATACAGTCGATTGAGAACTGATGACGGAGAAATTATACTTGCACCAAATACTTCGATGATAACCACTACAATCATTATTCGAAATACTTAGCTATTTTCCAAAAAATGATCCAAAAGAATCCTTTAGAGCGTCAAATGCATCATCAATTATGCCTGTAGTATTATGCATTATTCCACTATCGTTAGACGACTTTCCCGTATTCGTGTTGTTATCTGGCGTAACTATTCTAGGGGCATTATCTATCTGTCCAAACGTGTAAGGGTTCGGAGATAAGAAATGAACGGCCAGAGATATGGAAATTATCACCAGGTGAGCTAAGTTGATGTACTTCATAGCAGAAAGATATGATTTAGATGGTAATATTATTTTCATCATCAGACACAATTACTTTTTGTATAAGATTACAATCGACACCTTGTAGAATCAAAGCGAATTATTAAAAGTTTGAAATACAGTGATATGACCGGAAAGATTTGTCTTGCCTATAATTAATTAGGGGATATCTTTTATTCGAAGTTGCTGGCCGCCAAGAGACTGATAATTATTTTTTTAATGTTCGATTTTATGTATTTTAATGGTTTCGTGTGACTGCTTCGCATAGGCACTATTACTTTCATTGCCATCATTCAAGCTCAGAACCTACACTAAATTTTGATTTCCAAACACTTTTAGAATATGATAGAATTTTTATAGTGTTTAATAAATTATCAATTCAATTCTTTCCTTAACAGAAAAGAATGTTCTGATGATCACTTTCAACTGAATAGATACATTGTAAAAAGGCAGCGTAGTCAAAACTGGTTACTGATGCATTAACATTTATTGCATCTAGGAATTAGTATAAGATTTATGAAATTTATACTGTTTGATGGGCATTGAGTTAAGAGCCCGTAATGACAAGATATATTTATATGCGATCCGCCACG
>Ga0209998_10000153_pt1 | contig 26014 bp, 37 predicted proteins | sample EndophyteCoNSPM_FD_187576 | JGI IMG/M metagenome (GOLD analysis project Ga0209998, IMG submission 187576) | Arabidopsis thaliana rhizosphere microbial communities from the Joint Genome Institute, USA, that affect carbon cycling - Endophyte Co-N... | ecosystem: Host-associated > Plants > Roots >... | reverse complement strand
CCCGAGGTGGACTTCGTCGAGGGCGGCTACCTCTTCCTGGCCAGCACCGCCGGCCTGCCGATCCTCGAGAGCAACCACGCGGTCCAGCGGGAACACGGCGTGAACGTCGCCCTCCTGACGCCGACGGAGCTGACGGCACGATTCCCGTGGATGAACGTCGACGACGTCGCGGGCGGCTCGCTTGGCCTCTCCGACGAGGGCTGGTTCGACGCCTATGCGCTGCTCCAGGCATTCCGCCGCAAGGCTCGCTCCCTCGGCGTGGAGGAGGTCGCCGGCGAGGTGGTCGAGGTCGAGCGCGATGGTGGCCGCGCCACCGGCGTGCGGCTCGCCGACGGCCGGCGGATCACCGCTGACTGGGTAGTGAACGCGGCTGGGCCGCGAGCAGCCGGGATCGCCGCGATGGCCGGTCTCGAGCTGCCGGTCAGCCCGCGCAAGCGGATGGTCTTCCACTTCGACTGCCGGACGAAGATCGCCGGCGCGCCCCTCACGATCGACACGTCGGGGGTCTATTTCCGGCCGGAGGGCCCGAACTACATCGCAGGCTCGTCCCCGCACGGTGAGCAGCCGGATCCCGATACCTTCGACCTCGAGGTCGATCGGTCCTGGTTCGAGACCGTGGTCTGGCCGGCGATCGCCCACCGCGTCCCCGCCTTCGAGGCCATCCGCCTCCTCGACGCGTGGGCCGGCCACTACGAGGTCAACACGCTCGACCACAACGCCGTGATTGGTCCGCATCCCGACGTGCCGAACTTCCTGTTCGCGAACGGGTTCTCCGGGCACGGCCTGCAGCAGGCCCCCGCCGCCGGGCGCGCCCTCTCCGAGTGGATCGCCACCGGCGACTACGAGACGATCGACGTGCGGCCCCTCGGCTACGAGCGGGTGGCGCGCAACGAGCCCTACCGCGAGCTGAACGTCATCTAGTCGCCAGCCAAGCGCCTCGCGAGGTCATCGGCCTACTGGCACTTGCGGTCATACGGGGCCGCGTCGACGAACGACAGGAACTTGACGTCCTGGCGGTCGAGGGTTCCGAACGTGTACTGCGACGTGTCGATCGTCACGACGCCGTTGGCCGCGACCTCGACGGCGAACCGGTCCATGCCGCGCTGCGCCGGCCCCTGCTTGAGCTTCTCGCCCAGGATGTTGTAGGTGCTGCCGTGGCATCGGCAGGTGAATCGCTTCAGCTCGTCGCAGAGACCGGGCACCTGGCATCCCAGGTGCGGGCACTTCCGGTAGAGGGCGAGCAGCTGATCGGCAGTCGGGTTCGGGATGGAGGCGTCACGGCCGAGTGCCAGCTCCCTGGCGGCCGGCACGTTGATGAGGAATGAGCTGGCCGCTCCGACGGCGAACGGCCAGCCGTTCGCGAAGCTCGCCTGCTTGGCGACGATGTCTGCCACCGTGCCGATCGCAAACCTGGCACCCAGGCCGGAGCGGATCTGCGGCCACAGGAAGGCAATCGAGCCGCCGATGAACTCCAGGCCCAGGATGCCGGCACCGACCCCGAGCATCCGGCCCAGGAACCTGCGCCGGCTCATCTCGCCGATCGGTTGCTGCTCGACGACCCCGTAGGGGCGTGGGATCGGGACCGCCATCACAACCTCCCTGCGCGGCATCGCCGCGACCAATTGGGCCGGTGGCCTCACCAGCCGATGCAGCCGGGCGTCGAGCCCGCCGCGGGCCAGGTCCAGGAGATCCCACCATCCGGGCTGACGCTCGGCCAGGAGGGCGGCCATCTCCGCTCCGTAGCGCTCGCGCCACGGGCGTGGGTACGCCCGCAGGACGAGGCCGACGGCCGTCGCCGGAGCTGCCATCGTCAGCCGGCCGTCGAGCCGAGCCGGGCGCGCCCGACCTGCACCAGGCGCCGCATCTCGGCGAGATGGCTGCTCAGCGCCTGGGAGCCGGCCCCGGTCAGGCGATACGGCCGACGACGGTCCTCGGGTCCCATCGGCTCGATCAGCCCGCGCTTCTCAAGGCGCGCCAGCGCGGCGTACAGCGTGCCCGGGCCGATGGGGCTGGCCGCGAAGTCGTTGACGTCGGTCATGATCGCGTAGCCGTGCTTCGGGGCGTCGGCCAGGCTCATCAGGATCAGGAGCGCCGGCTCGGCGAAGCGGCCGAGATCGCTGGTGGATCGGTCAGTACCCAGGACACCGCTCCTTTCGGTCGTGAGCCGCTATAGCGCGACCCGCTATATCGTTGCGCGTAATATGCGCGTCGCCTGCCCAGGCGTCAAGCGGCAACCCGGGCAGGTAGCATGCCGGCATGGATCAGCCGCGCATCGTCGTCACCCTGGCCGACGCGGCGGCCAGCTCCGACCCCGCTGTCGCCGAGCTCAAGAATCGCCGATACGTCGAGGCGCTCGAGCGAGCTGGGGCCGTCCCCGTGCCGCTGGACGAGCGGGCGTCGATGGAGGAGCGGGCCACGGCATTTGCCGCCATGGATGGGCTGCTCCTCTCCGGCGGCGCCGACATCGACCCGGCTCGCTACGGAGAGGCGCCGGCCGGCGCCCGGGATGCGGAGCCGGGACGCGATGCGCTCGAGGACGAGGCGTTCCGATCGGCGATCGACTCCGGCGTGCCGATCCTCGGCGTCTGCCGCGGCCTGCAGGCGATCAACGTCTTTGCCGGCGGCTCACTCGTGCAGCACCTCGACGGCCACGAGAGCACGGCCTATCCCTCCCCCGCGGTAACGCGCCATCGGCTCGACCTGGCGGTTGGCTCCCGCCTGGCCGCGATCCTGGGCGAATCGAGCGACCTGGAGGTCAACAGCTATCACCATCAGGCGATCACCGCCGATCGCCTGGCCCCCGGGCTGCGAATGTCGGCGTTCGCCGACCACGCCGAGGCCGGGGAGCTGGTCGAGGGGGTCGAATCCACCGATCCCGACCGCTGGCTGATCGGGGTGCAATGCCATCCGGAGCGGACCGAGTCCTCGCCTCCGGTCTTCGAGCGGCTGTGGGCGGCCTTCGTCGCCGCCTGCGCCGAGCGCTCCGCGCGAGCCGGCGTCGAGTCGACGAGCTAGGCAGCCTCGCTGGCGGCCATTGCCGCTGCGATCTTCTCGAGCAGGAGGCGCGCGGTCCCTCGGGCGGCCACGTTCAGGAGCAGCCGGTCCGCCACGATCCCGATGCCCCCGCCCGGCGGCGCGTAGTACCCGTCGAGCGACAGCTCATCGTCCGTCCAGCGCAGCGTGCCGGAGAAGACCGGGAAGAGGGGTGCGAGTCCGGCTGCCTGCCAGGAGATCGCCACCTCGATCGGCATGAGCCGGCGCGCTCGCGCGGGACCGACATCTACGTACGCGGCCTTCCGGAAGGTGACGCTGGGCATCTGCTCACCAACCCGGAGCTCGAGGTCGACCAGATGCCGCTGTCGCTCACCGTCGCCCGCTGGCGCGACCGCCTCTCCGAGCCAGCCACCGCGCCCGTCCCCGCCGAGCACGGCCAGCGCCCGAGCGCGGCTGACCTTCGCGGGCACGCTGGCGCTCAGGCGCGAGGTGCCGGCGGGTGGCTCCGGGGATGTGAACATGGCGCTCACTCGGCCGTCACGATGAGGGCCGTGACCATCCCGAACATCCCCTCGTCGCTGTCGACGTGCGTGAGGATGTGGCAGTGGAACGCCCAGATCCCGAGCTCGGTGGCGTTGATGAGGACGTCCACTCGCTCACCCGGCGCGACCAGCACCGTGTCCTCGAAGTGCGGGTCCTTCAGCAGGAAGCCGTCCTTGGCGATCACCAGTTGGGGGATCCCGTGCAGGTGCATCGGGTGGATCTGGAGCCCCTCGTTCATGTACCGGACGCGAATGACCTGTCCGAGCGTGGCCACGATCGGCTCGGTCGCCGGGAAGCCCTTCCCGTTCAGCGTGAAGCCGAGCGGCCCGTCGTTGATGACCATGGCGTAGTCAATGTCCGAGTCGGGATCCGCCGCGTCATCGGGGTCGGTGATGATCAGTGCGCCGAGGAGGCCGAGCGGCACCTGGCGCTGTGCCATGAAGTGGCTGTGGTACATGTTGCTGCCGGCGTTTCGGATCGTGAACTCGTAGGTGAAGCTCTCGCCGGGCATGACCGCGGGCTGGCTGATGACCGGCACGCCGTCCATCGCGTTGGGGATCAGCATGCCGTGGAAGTGGATGGTGGTCGGAGCCGGCAGCTCGTTGTGAAGGACGATCCGGACCCGGTCGCCAATCTCGGCCCGGAGCTCCGGGCCGGGGACCATGCCGTTGTAGCCCCAGGCCTCGACGAGCTTGCCAGGCTCCGTCTCCCACTGGAACACCGAAGCCGTGAGCTCCCATTCCTTCGTTCCGTCGGCAAGGATCGTCGGCGCCAGCGGCACGCCACCCTTGCCGGCGGTCTTGGCCGGGAAGGCGGCGGTGCGAGCGGCGTCGTGGTCGCGCATCTCCTCGGCCGTCAAGGCATGCGACGGGTGCGGCGCTTCCTCGTCGCCGATCGCAACCGAACCGGTCATGCCCGCGTCTTCGTGCCCCGGCACCGAGCAGTGGAAGGCAAGCCCGCCGGCCGGGATCGTCACCGTGCCAGTCGCGGTCTGGTGGGCATCGGCCGTGATGACCGTGCCGTCGTGGAAGGTCAGGTCGTGGAGCACCCCGCCGTCATTGATGAGGCGCACGGTGTAGTCGCCCGGCTGAGCGACGGAGACGGCGCGCGGTTCGAAGCCCAGGTCGAACGCATGGATCTCGATCACGCCGGCTGGTCCGCTCGATGCCGTCGGCAGCGGCGTGGGCAGGTCGGTCCCCGCCGCGGGTCGGATACCGAGCACGATGGCCGCCAGCACCAGCGTGCCGGCGAAGAGCGATCCCATCATGGCAAAAGCCGCGAAATAGGCCAGGGCGCGTCGCATCGGAGTCCTCGGAGTGGAGTTGTTCATCACACCGTGCCGCCGCGGCGGTGCGTGGCGGGAGGGCCGAACGGCCGGTTCGGCAGGGGCCATTGGGAGGGTTGGCGCCGGCTACGACCCGATCGAGGGTCCGAGCAGCAGCGGCATCCCGAGGCGATTGCCGTACAGCGGCCGGAAGCGGTCGGTGCTGTACATCGTCTCGACATCCACGTGGCGCGGGCCGAGCGCGGGATCCGGCAGCGGGGCGTGCGAGTACTTGCCATCGCGGATGGCGACCATCCGCCCGTTCGTGCCCTTGGCGAGGAGGTCCACCGCCACGTTGGCGAACGTGGTCGCGACCATCTGGTCGAGCGCGTCGGGATCGCCGCTGCGCAGGTCGTAGGTCAGGTCGGAGTGCACCGTCTCGACCCCGGTTCGTCGGTGCAGCTCCTCCGCCAGGACAGATCCCACATCGACCGGGCGGCGATGGCCGTAGGCATCCGGCTCGCCGTACTCCTCGAGCGTGCCGCCGACCCACGAGGCACCCTCAGACGCGATGACGAGCGAGTAGCGACTCGGGTTCGCGGCACGATCCTCCGCCAGCAGCACGGCCAGTCGATCCAGGTCGAATGGCGCCTCGGGGATGACGCAGCGCGTGCTGGTGACGTAGGCCGCGTACCAGGCGGTGTAGCCGCTGTTGCGTCCGAAGATGCGGAAGACGCCGATGCGCTCGTGGCTGCCGAGCGTGGTCCGCTGCCGGTTGATGAGCTCCTTGGCCCGCGTCACCGCCGTCGAGAATCCGACGCAGTACTCGGTCCCCTGCACGTCGTTGTCCATCGTCTTGGGGATGGCGACCAGCGGAACGCCCTCGCGCGACAACCGGTCGGCATATCCGAGCGTGTCGTCGCCACCGATCGCCACCAGGTGGGTGAGGCCAAGGCGCTCGATATTCTCGAGCACGACCGGGGTCAGGTCATAGCGACCCTCGGCGGTCTCCATGCCCGGGAGTCGGGCGGTGTCGAGGCCCTCCGGAAGGTAATCGGGCTTCATCCGCGCCGGGTTGGTGCGCGACGTGTGGAGGATCGTCCCGCCGGTGCGGTCGATGGTTCGCGTGCTCTCCCGGCTGAGGCGCACCACGAACTCGGCGTCGGATTCGCCGGCAGGTCCAACGTGAGTCAGCCCTCGCCAGCCGCGCCGGATCCCGATCGTCTCCCAGCCGACCTCCCAGCCGCGATAGACGACGCTCTTGATGATGGAGTTGAGCCCGGGCACGTCGCCGCCGCCGGTGAGGATCCCGATCCGCGTCATGCCCACATCATGGCGCGCGGCGAGGCGCCGCGTCTGGCCCCCGACGCCGGCCACCCCTTGCCCCGGGGGCCGATTTCGGGCACAATAAGCGTCCCCCGCCGCGGCCCACGCGGTCCCCTGTTTTTCAGGATTGAGATGACTACGACCACGACGAACGAACGACGCTACGTGACCTGGCGCCTCCCGGACCGGCAGTTCTCCAAGGTCCACCTGCAGCGCGATCCGGAGCAGACGATCTGCGGTCGGACCCTGCCGCGAGCGACCGGCTCGCCGCAGCCGCCGATCCCCGACGCGGCCATGTGCCAGGAGTGCGCGGCCTCCGGGGCCTGAGCCTCACGGCCCGCGCGCTCGTCTCCGGACGATGTGCGGTCGATTCGCGCAGCCGCGGTCGGCCGACGAGCTGGCGCGCATCTTCCACGCCCGCCCCGCGGCGGACGTCCCCGGCGATCGATTCAACGTGGCCCCGACCGATGAGGTCGCGGCCGTCGTCGAGCATCACGGCGAGCGCACCATCGATGCCTTTCGCTGGGGCCTGGTCCCCTTCTTCGCCGGTACCGCCAAGGGTGCCGCGCGCCTGATCAACGCCCGCAGCGAGACGGTCGAGACCTCCCCGGCCTTCCGGACCGCGTACGCCCGGCGCCGCTGCATCATCCCGGCCGACGCCTTCTACGAGTGGCGCCGCGAGCGCGACCCGGTGACCGGGCGCGTGATCCGATCGCATCCATTCGCCGTGCGGCGCACCGATGGCGAGCCGCTCGCGTTCGCCGGGCTGTGGTCCATCTGGCGCAATCCCGATACCGCGGCCCGCCTCTACACCTGCTCGATCCTGACGACCGATCCGAATGAGCTCGTGGCACGAATCCACAATCGGATGCCGGTCGTCCTCGACCCGACCGACTGGGACTCGTGGCTGAACGAGACGACCCCGCCCGCCGAGCTGCGGTCGCTGCTGCGCCCCGCGCCGGCGGAGTCCCTCGACGCGTACGCCGTCTCGCCGGCGGTCAACAACGTGCGGAGCGAGGGGGCCGAGCTGCTCGCTCCCCTCTCCCGCTGGAGCGACGGGGTGTGATCCTGCGCATCCCGGCCGACGCGATGGTCGTGCTCATCGGGCCGAGCGGGTCCGGCAAGAGCACCTTCGCCGCTCGGCACTTCGCGCCGACCGAGATCCTGTCGTCGGACGCGCTGCGAGCGATGGTCGCGGACGACGCCTCGGACCAGACGGCGACCGATGCAGCCTTCGAGCTGCTGCACACCGCCCTCGCCATGCGCCTCGCCCGACGGCGCCTCACCGTGGTGGACGCCACCAGCGTCGAGGGATGGGCACGGGAGCGGCTGCTGGCGGTGGCGCGCCGGTTCGGCCGCCGAGCAGCCGCCATCGTCTTCAACCTGCCGCTCGCCACCTGCCTCGAGCGGAACGCGGCGCGCACCGATCGACGTCTGCCGCCGGCCGCAATCCGGCGCCAGCACGCACGCATGCGTGACTCGCTCGCCCGGCTGGCCGGCGAGGGCTTCGACCCGGTCCTGGTGCTCGCCTCGGGGGAAGAGGTGGAGGCGCTCAGCCTGGAGCGGACCGGCCCCTAGAGCTCCGTGGTGGTTGCGACCGCGACGTCCCGGACGTAGTGGATGTCCGGCGCCCAGGCCTGCGCCAGGATGACGTGGAACTCGGCGCGAGCTCGGCCGTGCGGCAGGTCGATCGTCGGCAGCCAGGCGCCGACCGCGTCGGCACGGAACGAATGCGCCTTCAGCGGCCCGCCGAAGAGCCCTGGCCCCTCCTGGAGGAGGCCACGCCAGACCACGATCTCGTCGTGATGCCCGCCGCGGACGGTGACCGTGGAGACGATGCGGAGCTCGAGTCGCACCTCCTGCACCTCGCCCTTCCCCGCCATCTCCACGGTGAAGGCACCCTCGAACGGTGCGTCCAGCGAGATCGGGACCGGCTCGAGGCGGATCTGTGCGGGGAGCGCGTCGAGGTTGACCGGCGCCTCCTCGAAGAGCCCGTACTGCCCGGTGTCGATCACCCCCGCCCGCAGCATGGCGGTTGGCTGTGCGACATGGACCGCCTCCTCCATGCGAGGGTCGAGGCCCATCGGCACGTCAATGTTCGCCTCGAGGGTCCAGTCGCAGCGCAGCGCGTCGCCCTCAAAGGTCGCGGGGCCCAGACCGGGCACTTCGAAGGTGCAGTGCCACGTGACCGGCTGGCCGGCCACGACGCGCTGGGCGCCACCCAGCTGGACCTCCAGCCGGGCCAGCTCCTGGATCCCCGTCTTGGTCACGCGGCGAGCGCTGCTGCCGCTGCCTTCCGTTCGGCTGTACCGGTAGCGCTCGCGGCAGCGGAGCACAGCGTGCATGCCGCGCGCATCGAGGTCCCGCTCCGGCGTGTAGGTGATGCTGACCCGCACCGGACGCCCGGGGAGCAGGACCGCGGGGTCGATCTGGAACGCCCACCCTGGGTCGCTCACGGTCGATCGCTCACCGGCGAGGCCCCTCCTGGATCCGGACAACGAAATATCCCGAAGGAACTGCGCCCGATGCCGCGGTGCGAGACCGCCACATCAGTACCGGAACGCTTGATGCAATCTCGTGATCCGGTATCGCTGCCCCTTCGGGACGACCAGAGAATAGCCCGCGTCCAATGGGACCAGCAAGCCCAGTTATCCCCGAGTTTTCAGGACCGATTCGTCCTTTTCCACAAGGCTTCCCCAAACCTCATCGGGTCCTGCCCTCGGCCGGCGGCATCGTGTTGTCGATCATCAGCGAGCGGGCCGCGAGAGAGCCATCGACCCGCCGCTCGATCTGGGCCGGCATGCCGGGCAGCTCCTTGGCGAACCAGAAGCGGAGCTCGGCATCGGGCGCCATGACGGTGTAGAGCCAGCAGTCGAACTCGCCGAATGGCAGTGCCAGCCGGACCTCCTCCACGGTCGTCGCGTCCGCCGGCTGGGAGGCGTGGCGCTGGAGGTCGAGCCAGCTGGCGCGGCCGAGACTCGCCTCGCCGAGCGGAGTGCCGTCGGCATCGGTCGACTGCAACTCCTGGACAGACGCCTCGGCATCGACCTCGGTGAAGATGATCCGCCGGAAGGTCGGCTCCTCCCCGGCGCTCTCCTCACTGAGACGAATGACTCGGCCAGCGGGACAGCCGTCACGGATCTGTGCAGCGCTGAACGGAGTGGGCAGGTGGTCAGGTCGCAGTCGATGCGATTCGGGTGGCAGTGCCATGCTCGCCAAGCCTAGCGCAGCTCTCCCAGGAACTCCGCCATCAGGTCCGCGATCACGGCCGGCGCCTCGGCCGCGACCGAGTGGCCGGCTCCGGGCAATGCGACGTATCGCGCGCCGGGGATCCGTGCCGCGACCGAGCGCGTGATCTCCGGCAGCACGACCTGGTCCTCCAGCGGCCCGATCACCAGGGTCGGCGCCGCGATCCGCCCGAGGTCGAGGTGGGACGAGGTGGCGTGTTCGGCCACGAACCGATCCAGGAAGGCGCCCGTGCCTGGCAGCCGGAGCGGCTCCACGTACCCGCGTGCCAGCTCGCCGGCCCTGACCCCCGCGGCGCGCGCGGCGATCCGCTGGGCGCGCCGCACGGCGATCCGGGCAAGCCACGGGAACCTGATCCCAAGGCGCAGGCCGGCCGTGCCGAGCCACAGCGTTCGGCTCGGGTCGACGGTCGCGACCAGCACCATCCGATCGACGCGCTCCGGATGAGCCACGGCCAGCCGCTGCGCAAGCCCACCGCCCCATGACTGGCCGGCAACGTGCGCGGTCGGCCATCCGAGGGCATCGAAGACCGCGGGGAGCCGCTCCGCATACGCGTCTCCGGTGAGCGGCCGGACCGGGTATCGCGTGCTCCAGCCGAAACCGACCGCATCCACCGCGACCATCTGGAACTGCCCGTCCAACCGGTCCATCACGCCTCGCCACGCCTGGGCGTTGGACGCGTAGCCGTGGAGCAACAGCAGGCGCGGCCCGCTGTCACCACGCGACACCGCGTGCACCCGCTCGCCGTCGAGGTCCAGGTATCGGCTCGTGCCCCACGAGAGGTGCGGGAGTGGCGGATCGCGGTGCGCATCGGTCACGCCGTCAGGGTAGCGCGCAACCCGTTGCGGACCAGCAGCGACGGTAGAATCGAACGCCCGCAGGAGGCGACCCGATGTCCGACAGCAACCAGGCGTCCGGGTCCGGCACGAAGGCCGATCCGTGGAGGCTCAAGACCCCCACCGGCACCTCGTCGTATGAGATGTACCGCGACGAGACGCTCGACCCGCCCGCGATCGTGTGCCAGGTCGGCACCACCCAGCTTCGCTACGACATCCGCGCCATCGAGGACCTGCACGCGATGCTGAAGGCCCACGGCGACTGGATGCCGCTGGGCAGCGCCGACGAGCAGAAGGAGGCGGCCGACGGGACCGTCGAGGCATGGGGCCGATCGCCGAGCAACCCGGTCGGCGGCTGGTACGGCCTGAAGAAGGGCCTCCGCGGCCGCTTCGCGATGTACATGCCTCCCCTGCTTGAGGCACTGGGGCTGGCCGAGGTCGAGCACAACCCCAAGAACAACCGGATGCGGGCGCTCTGAACCGTCGGATGGCCGCCACTCATCACCTGCTCCACGCGGGCTACTGCCACGACGACGGCGTGGCGAGCAGCGTCAGCCTCGTCCTCGATGGCGAGGCCACGATCGTGATCGACCCGGGGATGGTGGCGGACCCCGAGCTGATCCTCGCCCCGCTCCGCGACCTGGGCGTGGAGCCGGGTGACGTGACGCAAATCGTGGTCACCCATCACCACCCCGACCACACGATCAACGTTGGCCTCTTCCCGGACGCCGAGGTGGTCGACTTCTGGGCGCGGTACCGCGGCGACCAGTGGCTGGACCACGAGGGGGACGGCCACCACGTCAGCGAGCACACCCGGTTGATCCTGACGCCCGGCCACACCGATGAGGACGCGACGCTCCTGGTCGAGACCGACGGCGGGGTGGTGGCCTGCACCCACGCCTGGTGGCGCGGCGACCGGACGCCCGAGATCGACCCGCTGGCGGATGACCAGGTTGCGCTGGAGGCGAGCCGTGCCCGCATCCTGGCCGAGGCCGACATCGTCGTCCCCGGTCACGGCGAGGCCTTTGCGACCGGGCGGAGATGAGGGAACCTTCATCGGCCCTTCACGCGCGCGTGGCGCACCTCCCGTAGACTTCGACGCATGTTCAGCTTCGGTCACAAGTCCACCATGCCCGATCCGGCCGACGCGCTCCGCGGCCGGGCCGAGCCCCTCCCCACCGCCGAGCGCCACTTCGTCAATGCACAGCCACTGAAGGGCCCGTATCCCGAGGGCTCGGAGATCATCGACTTCGCGCTCGGCTGCTTCTGGGGCGCCGAGAAGGACTTCTGGCAGGTGCCCGGCGTGATCGTCACCGCCGTCGGCTACCAGGGGGGCTTCACTCCGAACGCCACCTACAACGAGGTCTGCTCGGGCCGCACCGGGCACGCAGAGAGCGTGCGCGTCGTCTACGACCCGACGAAGGTGAGCCTGGAGGAGCTCCTCCGTGTCTTCTGGGAGCACCATGACCCGACGCAGGGCTATCGCCAGGGAAACGACATGGGAACCCAGTACCGCTCAGCCATCTACCCCCACACCGATGCCCAGCGTGCAGCCGCCGAGGCGTCGCGTGCGATGTACCAGGCCGAGCTGACCAAGGCCGGGTACGGGGCCATCACCACCGAGATCGTCGATGCGCCGGAGTTCTTCTTCGCCGAGGACTACCACCAGCAGTACCTGGCCAAGAACCCGAACGGCTACTGTCCCGTCCACGCTACTGGCGTGAAGTTCGCAGGACCGATCCAGCAGATGCAGCAGGTCTAGCGGCGGGCGTTCCGCCCGGGAGACGGTGAAGGGGCCCTCGGGCCCCTTCGGCTGGTCGCTCGCCTACTTCTTCTTGGCCGACGCGGCCTTCTTGGCGGCTGGCTTCTTGGCCGCTGGCTTCTTGGCCGGCGCGGCCTTCTTGGCAGCTGGCTTGGCGGCGGCCTTCACCGGGGCCTTGGCAGCTGGCTTCTTGGCCGCTGGCTTCTTGGCCGCTGGCTTGGCAGTCGGTTTCTTGGCGGCAGGCTTCTTGGCAGCTGGCTTCTTGGCCGCGGCCGCGGCCTTGGTGTGGTGACTCACGGCTCGGCTCCCTCTGGCGATTGGGCTCGACGCTCGCAGTCTAGGCAGGTGCCGCGACCGGCGTCCCGCAGTTCGCGCAGAACTTGGCCCCCTCCGCCAGGTCGGCGGCACAGTTCGTGCACTTGTTCTGGCCAGTCGGGTGACCGCAGTTCGAGCAGAACTTCTCAGAGCCCACCGGCTTGCCGCAGTTGGTGCAGACGGTTGCCCTGGCGGTGAGATCGCCGGTGAAGATCTGCTCGCCCTGCATCGCCTGCCGCATCTGCTGGACCTCTACCTGGGCGCGCTCCGCCTCCATCTCCGCCGCGAGCTTTGGCGCATCGGCAATGCAGAGGCCGCGCGCTTCGTTCCAGCAGCGGCTGTCGACCCAGCGCTGGTCGCGTGGACATTGGGTGAAGTTCGGCATCAGCTCGGCGGATGCCTTCTTGAGCGCCTCGTCGCGAGCGCCACGGTCCATGAAGTCCTTGGCGCCGCGTGCCGCGCCCTCGGCTCCCCACAGGCCGCCGATCAGGTTGCTCGCGCCGCCGAGGAGCGAGCTGGCGCTGCCGAGTGCCGAACGCTCGAACTCGCTGCGGTAGCCGCTGCCGCAGATGTCGCAGACGAACTCGAACTGGTACCCGTTCTCGTCCGACAGATCGCGGTAGTTGTTAGTGAACGGCGTGAAGCCTGCCATCTCAGCTCTCCCGATCGCAGCAGGCCGGCCTCCCGCCGGCTCGGGGGATCACCTCACGGCCGATCCGCGGCCCGATCCTACAATCGTTGGCCACGGACCGATAGACCTCTACGCGACAGGTGCGATGTCGTCATCCTCACGCTCCACCAGGATCGTGCAGCGGGTCGCCAGGGCGGCGATCGCGCCGATGGCGGCGAAGATCGGCAGCAGCGCCGCCCCGATCACGCCGAAGGTGAGCGGGATCTCGACCAGCGTCCGCCCCTCCTCGTTCTTGATGATCAGGCGCCGGACGTTGCCCTCGTGGATCAGCTCCTTTGCCTTGGCAAGCAGCTCATCGCCGCTGATGCTGAACTCCTCGGTGCGGGGCGGTGCTTCGGTCTGCATCGGTTCAACTCCTGTACGGATGTTCCATCGGCCTTCACCTTGCCGGCTCGGGAGTTGCCTGTCACCGGCCGAAGGTCACGAAGTCGAGCTGACGACCATCCGGTAACGCAGCTCGACGAACTCCACGCCATCGAACGCCCGGTGCCGATCCGTCCCGTCCGGTCGCCAACCGGCGATCTCGTAGATCCGTCGCGGGCGATGGTTCTCCGCCGCCGTCCACAGCGTGGCGTCGCGGAAGCGCGCCTCGCTGAACGCATGCATCGCCGCCCCCAGGAGCGCGCGGCCCGCACCACGCCCCCAGCTGGCCGGATCGACGAAGAATCCATCCAGCTCGCCTGTCTCCGCGGCAGCGTCCGCGTCGCCTGACGGACGCGTCACGGCGAAGCCGACCGGGTCGCTCCCCACCTCGACGATCAGGACCCGCGTCCGCGGATCGGTGGTCGCGATGGCGGCGGCCCATCGGTCCGGGAACGGAAGCTCCTCGAGCACGCTCGGGGGCAGGATGTGGCCCCACGCCGCGACGCCTGCGTCGTGCTTGATGGCCATCATCCTCGCAAGGTCGTCGGGGCACGCCGAACGGACGAGCAGGTCCACGCCGCAAGCCTAGTTGACAGTCGGCGCCGTGGCGGTACAATGCGTGGCATGGTACTAGGCGAGGCACGTAAGCCGTTCACGGAGCTGCGGCGCGGGGTGGCCGAGTACTGCGTCCTCGCCGTCCTGCGCGACGCCGAGTCGTACGCCTTCGACATCGTGCGCGTCCTGGCGCAGGCGGGGGGCCTCGTGACCAGCGAAGGAACGATCTATCCCCTGCTGGCGAGGCTGCGTCGCGACAACCTGGTGACAACCTCGTGGCGCGAGTCAGACGCGGGACCGCCGCGCCGCTACTACCGGCTGACACGCGAGGGGCAGGCAGCGCTCGAGACGTTCGTCGCGGACTGGACCAGCTTCCGGGACGCGGTCGATGCGGTCCTCATCGGATTCAACGAAGGAGTGGCTTGAGGTGGATGCTGAAGCGCTCGTGAACGACTACCTGGGTCGGCTCGATGCCGCCGCCGGGTCCCTTCCCGCGAGCCGGCGTGCGGAGCTTGCCGGTGAGGTGCGGCAGCACATCGAGATGGCGCTCACCGAGGCCGGGGGCCGCGACGAGGTCACCGTGCGGAACGTCCTCGATCGGCTCGGCCCGCCCGATGAGATCGTCGACGCGGAGCGAGACCCGGACGAGAAGCCGCCGGCCTGGACGATCCCGATGCCAGGAGCGGTTGCCGGGCGCTCCGGCTGGGGAGGGACCGAGATCGTCGCCGTCCTGCTCCTCACGGTCGGCGCCGTGTTCCTGCCGATCATCGGCCCGCTGCTGGGCCTGATCTTCGTCTGGGCGTCAACCCAATGGACGCCGCGACAGAAGTCGATCGCGACCGCCATCGTGGTGGTCCTGGCGATGCTGCCGGTCATCCTGTTGCTCGGCGTGCGGGCGATGTGACCGTCGCGTCGGGCAACGTCGGACCCAAGCACGAACGGAGAGAATTCATGGACGTCGCGCTTCCCCTGCTCATCATCCCGCTGGCCGGGATCCTCGCGGCCGTGTACCTGGTTGTCGTCCTGCTCCGGCGCAAGGGCTGAAAGGCGTCAGGCCGTGCGAATCTCCATGTAGGCGGCCCCGCTGACGTCGATCAGCGTGCGCGTCGGCGTTCGGACGATCCGCACCACGACGTCCCGGCAGATGCAGCAGCGCAACGTGATGCCGGGGCCCTGGGTCCAGGCCAGCAGCGTGCCCATCTGGCCGACGTTGCCGCAGTGGGCGCAGCGATGGACCGTCGCGGTCATCTCGAAGCCGAACAGCTCCGCCAGCTCGCCCGCGACCGCGTTGGCGTCCAGCATCATCGGCTCGTCCATCGGATGCCTCCCTTCAGCTCGTCGGCCCGAAGCGCTCGGTGCGCACCTGTGCCGGTGGCACGCCCAGCTCCACCAACCCGTTGGCCGCGGCCTCGACCAGGAGCGTCGGGCCGCAGATGTAGACCAGCGGCGCCGGCCCGGCGGCCGCGATCGCCTCGCTCAGCATCGGGCGATCGATCCGGCGGTCATAGCCCGTCCATCCTGCCGGCTGCGAGCGTGTCAGCGTCTGGATCACCCGCAGGCCGGTATCGGCGGCAGCCAGCGCGGCCAGCTCGTCCCGATAGATGACGTCGTCAAAGTTGCGTGACGAATAGAGCAGAACCGCCGGCGGCCGAGGATCGGCCGATGCGCGCTCCCGCAGCATGGCCATCAACGGAACCACGCCGGACCCACCGGCGACCAGCAGCAACGGTCCGCCGAAGGCCGGCTCCCAGACGAAATAGCCGCCGATGGGGCCGCGCACCTCGACCTTGTCCCCCACCGCGACCGTGTCGTGGAAGTAGGGCGAGACCTCGCCATCGGCGATCTTCTCGATGGTCAGGTCCACCTCGCCGCTCCGCGATGGGGGCGATGCGATGGAGTACGAGCGCTGGGCCTGGTAGCCGTCCGCCGCTGTCAGTCGCACGTCGTAGTGCTGGCCGGCCCGGTGCGGTCGCCAGCTCGGCAGCTCGAGCGTGAACGAGGTCACCTCCGCCGTCTCGACGCGGATGGCGGTGACGGTGGAGATCTGCCAGGCGAGCGGCTCGGGCATCGGACTGGTGTTCCTCAGTCGCCGGAGTAGCGCTCTTCGCGCCAGGGGTCGCCGCGGTTGTGGTAGCCAAGCGACTCCCAGAACCCCGGCTCGTCCTCCTCGCGCAGCTGGAGCCCGCGGACCCATTTGGCGCTCTTCCACAGGTAGAGATGCGGGACGACCAGGCGGGCCGGGCCGCCATGCGCCGGCTCGAGCGGCGATCCGTCGTACTGCCAGGCGACGAAGGCCTGGTTGTTGAGCAGGTCGGTCAGCGGCAGGTTGGTCGTGTAGCCGCCATACGAGTGCGCCGTCACGAACCGCGCCCGTGGCTCGATCTCGACCGCGCCCAGCAGGTCGTCGAGGCTGACGCCGTGCCAGCTGGTGTCCAGCTTGGTCCACTTGGTGACGCAGCTGATGTCGACCAGCCAGTCACGTGACGGCAGCGCGGTGAACTCCTGCCAGCTCCACCGCATCGGCGCCTTGACCAGCCCGGTGATGGTGAACTCCCAGCTGTCGAGCGGCACCTGCGGCGTCGGGCCTGCTGAGAGGACGGGGAATCCCTCGGTCAGGTACTGGCCCGGCGGTACGCGGCCGGCACCGTCACCCGCTTCGCGGGCGCGTCCGACGAAGCCGCGCGAGACGAATCGGTCGGTCATTTCAATGGGCAGGATATCCGGCTAGCATGGGCCGATGAAGGGCGATCGAGTCGAGGCTGTGGTGGACACCGGCCAGGGGACGCAGACCTTCGAGATCGAGGCCACGCGCGCCGGCCGTCGGATCGAGGTGACCACCAGCCGAGGCGTGGTCGAGGTCAGCGAGGTGACCCGCGGCGGCACCCCGGTGCGCACGGGACGCTTCATGTCGAGCCGCCTGATCGCCCTCGTCGAGCATCCCGCGCACGAGGGGCGTGAATCAAAGGTGGACGTGCAGACCCGGCGACGAATCACCAAGGCGGGCGACGGGCTCTAAGGGTCCTGCTTGCCTTTTCGGCGCGATGTGGTACGGTGGCCAGACAACGCCCCGAACGCGGGGCACATACACCGCGGCATCGACGTTCACTCCTTTTCTCACGGCTTTACGGCGAGACAGGATCGCTGAGGCCGCACGAGAAGGAGTTTTTTTGTACACACCATCCACCTATTCAGACAAGATCCTGAGCTGCGTCGACTGCAACCAGGAGTTCGTCTTCGCCGCGACTGACCAGCAGTTCTACGCGGAGAAGGAATTCAGCGAGCCACGCCGCTGCGCATCCTGCCGCGCAGCCCGCAAGGCAGCTCGTGGCGACAGCGGCGGCTCCGGCTACGGCGGCGGCTCCAGCTACGGCGGGGGCGGCGGCTCCAGCTACGGCGGGGGCCAGCGCGAGATGTTCACCGCAACCTGCGATGGCTGCGGCGGCGAGGCTCGCGTCCCGTTCCGTCCGACCGGCTCCAAGCCCGTCTACTGCAGCAACTGCTTCAGCACGCGGCGCTAGTCCGCACAGCGACCCGAGGCCCGGCGAGAAATCGCCGGGCCTCTTCGTTTTCCGCCACGATGGCGGAACCGCCCCTGGGCGGCCGGTGTACGAGTGGCAGAGGTGGAGGGCCGTCCACTGACTGAAAGCGAATGGATCGAACGGGCGCGACGCGGCGATGCGTCGGCCTTCGAGGAGCTCGTGCGCCAACACCAGGAGATCGCGTTCCGGACCGCCTACCTGGTCGTCGGCGATGCCGATGAGGCCCGGGACGCGGCGCAGGATGGATTCCTCCGCGCACATGCGGCGCTGGGCCGCTTCCGACCCGGCGCCGAATTTCGACCATGGCTGCTGCGGATCGTGGCGAATGTCGCCCGCAACAGAAGGCGGAGCGCCTCGCGCCGCGCCGACCTGGCGCTGCGCGCGTTCCGCGACGCAGCCTCGGGCGATGCGGCCCCATCGCCCGAGGTGCTGCTCCTTGCCGAAGAGCGGCGGAGCGAGCTGCTGGCGGCGATCAACCGCCTGCAGGTCGAGGATCGGCTGATCATCACCCTGCGCTGGTTCCTCGAGCTGAACGAGGAGGAGATGGCGGGCGTCCTCGACTGCCCGCGGGGCACCGTCAAATCGAGGCTGTCGCGAGCAACCGCCCGGCTCCGATCCGTCCTGGGGGAGGCCGGCGATGATTGACGACCTTCGGACGCTCGACGAGCGGCTGCTCGACCTCGGCACGTCCATCGCATTCCCACCCACGCCGCCCCTGTCCGCGATGGTCGCCGATCGGCTCCGGCAGCCGGTTCGCCGGTGGGGCACGGCGCGCCCGATCGGACGCGGGCTGGCGCTGGCTGTGGCGGCCACGGTGCTGCTGGTCGGGATCGCAGCCGCGTTCGGGCTCGGCCTCGGCGGCCTCCGGCTGACCTTCGGCCCAGCTTCCTTCTCACCCGCTCCGTCGCTCCTGGTGGGGCCGGGCCTCGGCGAGCCCACCTCCCTCGGCGAGGCTCGCGAGCACGTGCAATTCGCGTTGCGGGTTCCGGAGCTGGCCGAGCTCGACGATCCGGATCTCGTCTACCTGGCCGATCCACCGGCCGGCGGAGCCGCGACGCTCCTGTACGGCGAGCGGGCAGGCTTCCCGCCTGATTCACGAACGGGGATCGGCCTGATCGTGACCCAGTTCCGCGCCGACATCGGTCCTGAGCTGTTCGAGAAGCTCATCGATTCCGGGGTGCGGGTCACCGCGACCGAGGTGAATAGCGGCGCAGCGTGGTGGATTGCCGGCGGTGTTCACTTCTTCTTCTACCGCGACGCCACCGGCAGGGTCGTCGAGACGACCGTGCGCCTGGCGAGCGACACCCTCATCTGGGAGGAGGATGGGGTCACGCATCGAGTGGAGGGTGCGCCGTCGCTGGCGGACGCGATCCGCGTCGCGGAGTCGCTCCGCTAGCAGGAGGTCAGCAGGCCGGAGAGCATTTCGAGGGCCGACTGGACTTCTGACGCAACCCCGGGGCAACCGAAGCCGATGCCGCGGCGTCCTTGCGGCATGAAAGCGATGATCCTGATGCTGCTGCTGTCCGGCTGTTCCCTCCTCTCCGGCAGCGGCACGACCTCCCTCGACGGCGAATGGCTGCTCCAGGCGGGCACGAACCAGGGCCAGGCGGTCCCGATCGTGGCGGGCAGCAAGATCACCCTGAAGATCGACGGCAACCAGGCCGGCGGCTCCGCCGCCTGCAACCTGTACGGAGGCACCATCCAGGTCAACGGCAGCTCGATCGCCATCAGCGCCCTGTCGATGACGGAGATGGCGTGCCAGGAGAACGTGATGGCCTCCGAATCTGCCTATCTCGCCGCCCTGCCACGCGCGACGATGGCGGCTCGGAGCGGGAACGGCCTCCTCCTGACAGGTCCGCAGGTCGAGCTGCGCTTCACCCTCGTCCCCGAGGTTGCCAACGCGAACGTCGTCGGGACCACCTGGCTCCTCGAGTCGCTCATCACCGGTGAGGCGGTCTCGTCTACGGTTGGCGAGCGGGTGACCCTCCAGCTGAGCGGCGACGGCCGGCTCACGGCCTCGACCGGCTGCCGGGACGTGACGGGGAGCTACTCGATCTCCGACGGGCAGGTGCAGGTGACCCTCGATCCGTACGACACCATCGGCTGCGCCGCGGAGGTCGGCGACCAGGACGAACACATCCTCGAGGTGCTCTCTCACGGCTTCGGGATCAGCGTCGACGGCGACCGCCTGACCCTGACGGCCGGCGACAAGGGGATCGGCTACCGCGCCGAGCGCTAGGGCGAGGCGCCAGACTGGCTGCTGGCCGCCGAGGTTGGTGGACGAGGACCCACGTAGCGCACGCCGATGGTTGAGACGGCGATCGTGATCGCAACCGCGCTGAGCATGGCTGCGTAAAGGGGCCGCTCGATCACCCCGGCCGCCAGGCCCACCGACGCGAGCACGAAGCTGAACTCCCCCACCTGCCCCAGGCCCACCGCCAGCTGCCAGGGGCGCGCGGCCAAACGCGTCAGCCGCGCAAGCACATAGGCGACGAGGATCTTGCCGACCAGGACCACCGCCAGCAGCAGCGCGAGCCAGCCGAGGCCGCGCACGAGCTCGTCGGGATCGATCAGTGACCCGATCGAGACGAAGAAGAGGACCGCGAACAGGTCGCGGAACGGGAGAAGACGCCGACGGGCCTCGTCGGCGGCGTGGCTCTCGGTGATGGTGAGCCCCGCCACGAAGGCCGCCAGCGCCATCGGCACGCCGAAGAGGACGCCACCCACGCCGGCGATGGCCAGTCCGCTCGCGACCGCCACGATCAGGAAGAGGTCGTGCTCGGCGTGGAGCGCCCCGAGCGCGCGCGGCAGGATCCAGGCTGTCGCGACTGCCGTCGCTACGAACGCCGCGATGCCAGCCAGCGCGAGCAGCGGCGAGCGCGAAGGAGCACCCATCGCGGCGATCACGAATGCTGCCAGGAGCACACCGGTCAGATCCTGCAGCACGCTCCAGCCCAGCAGGCCGTGCTCGGTCGCCCGGTCGGTGCGACGGCGGCTGCTCTTCGTGATGTTCACGATGACCACGCTCGAGGAGAGAGCCAGGCACAGCCCGATCAGGAGAGCGCCCACCAGCGTGAGCCCGGCCCAGAGGGCGACGGCGGCGCCGATGGCGGTCGTGAGCAGCGTCTGCAGCGGCGCGGCGTAGAACAGCCCGCGCTGTTCGCGGCGAAGGCGCATGACGTCGATCTCGATGCCGACCTCGAAGAGGAGCAGGATGACCCCGATGTCCGCCAGCACGTGCAGCTGCTCGCGATGGACGATGAAGCCCGGCGTGAAGGGCGAGACGGCGACACCGACCACCAGATAGCCGATCACCGCCGGGAGGCCAACTCGCCGGGCCAGGTACCCCGCCGCAGCGGCGGCCAGGAGCAGTCCGCCAATCTCGGCGATGATCGGCGCGGTCAGCTCCATCGGCGAAGGATACCGGTCGCTAGGCCGGTTCCTGGATCAGCCCGTCCCGCATGTGGATGATGCGATCGCAGAACGCGCCCACCTCGGCGTCGTGCGTAACGAGCAGCAGTGTCTGGCCGCGCTCCTGGTTGAACCGGCGAAGGAGGGCGAGGACCTCGTGGCTGTGCTCGCTGTCCAGGTTGCCGGTCGGCTCGTCCGCGAGCAGGAGCTTCGGCTTGTTCACGAGCGACCGCGCGATCGCGACCCGCTGCTGCTCCCCGCCGGAAAGCTCCATCGGACGATGGTCGGCACGCTCGGCCAGCCCTACCCAGCCGAGCGCCTCGGTTGCGCCGGCCATCGCCGCGCGACGGGAGGTGCCCGCGTACTCGCCGGCCAGGGCCACGTTTTCGACGGCGGTGAGGGTCGGCACCAGGTTGTAGGACTGGAAGACGAAGCCCATCGTGTCCGCCCGCATGCGGGTGCGCGTCTTCTCGGACATCGAGGTGACCTCGACGCCGCCGATGCGCAGCTCGGCGGGGGGACCGTCGTTACCGTCGGGCGCGTGGAGGAGGCCCAGGATGTGCATAAGCGTGCTCTTGCCGGAGCCCGATGGACCCATTAGCGCCACCATCTCGCCCTGGTCGATCCTGAGATCGACGCCGCGCAGCGCCTCGACCTGGTTGCGGCGGCTGAGCCGATAGGTCTTGCGCAGGTTGCGCCCCTCCAGGAGCGCCGTCTTCGCCTCCATCACTCGTACCGCAGCGCTTCGACCGGGTCGAGGCGCGCTGCGCTCCAGGCGGGGATGACGCCGGCCAGCATGCCGAGGATCGTCGAGAACGCGACCGCGAAGATGGCGGTCCCCGGCGTCAGGTCGAAAAGGATCGTTCCCGAATCCCGTCCGGCCTCGTTCGCCAGGACCACGACGATGGCTCCGAGGCCCAGGCCGAGCAGTCCCCCGATGAGCCCGATCACCGCGGCCTCGGTCACCAGCTCGCGGATGATCCGGCGTCGCGAGCCGCCGATGGCTCGCTTGATGCCGATCTCGCGCGTCCGCTCCGCAACCGACATGGCCATCGTGTTGATGACCGAAAGCCCACCGACGACGAGGCTGATGATCGCGACCCCGATGATGATCGCGTTGAAGATGGCGGTCGCGGAACCGACTTGCTCGTCGAACTCGGCCCCGGTAAGGGTCTTCGTGTTGTCGACGCGCTCCTCGATCAACGCAGCCAGTGCCGCCGGATCGGTCCCGGAGTCGGGGAAGACGACCACCTGGCTGATCAGCTCCTCCGCTGGGATGGCTTCCTGCACCGCCGCCGGCAGCGTCTTGTGGAAGAGCACCTGGGCGGATTCGAGCGGAACGAAGACCGACGAGTCGGGCGCGGTGAGGGTTGGCTCCAGGATTCCGACCACCTCGAACCGCTCGCCGCGCATTTCGATTGTGTCGCCGATGCCGGCCTTCAGCTGTCGCGCCATGTCGCTCCCCAGCAGGATCCTCCGATGGCCCTCGTCGTCGGCTGTGAGCAGACGACCCTGCGCCGCCCTGAGCTCGAACGTCTCGTTGCCTTCGTCCGACCCGTCAACGAGGCCGACGATTGTCTGCGCGCCGCCGAAGGCGTTCGCCTCGGGGTCGAAGATCATCTGGACCTCGGGCGCGGCCGCGGCCACCCCATCCAGGTCGCGGATCTGATCGGCGACGTCGATGTTCATCGGCGTCAGGCCGATCCCAACCGCCAGGTTGGAGGCATCCGTCACCAGGATCTTGCCTTCGAAGTACTGGCTCCCGCCGGCGACCAGGGCGTTGATCTTGTTGGCCATCGAGCTGAAGACGACCAGCGCCCAGATCCCGATGGTGATGCCCAGGATCGTGAGCGTCGTCCGCAGCTTGCGGCGCGAGAGTTGGCGCAGCAGGCGCATCGGTACCTCAATAAAGGGGTCCGCCTCAGGCCGGCGGAGGTGTGAAGCCTAGCGTGTTGACGAGTGGCGCATCACGACGAGTCGATCCGCCGCAGATTCCGCGCCCCACATCGCACCCGATGCGGACCAGCCACTAAATTGGAGATTGAGTCGAACGACGGCAACTGCCGCTCATTGGGTGTGGGGGCTGCCGACTGACTCAACGCAGGAGACGAGCGCATGACTGTCCCATCGACACTGGGTTCCGCGACCTTCCAGCGGCCGGTCTCGCGGGTGGTGGTCGACCTGCTCGGGCCCCCGATCGGCGCAGTGCTCTTCCTCGGCATTGCCTGGCTGCTGGTCAGCGGCACGATCCGCCCGGGTGACGGCGACCCGCTCGCCGCCTTCGCTGCGCGGTTCATAGCCCCGCTCTTCTTCGGCGCCTTCGGGCTGCTCATGGCCGCCGGGATCCCCGCTGCGTGGCGGCGTGGCATGAACCGGGCCGTGCTCCGGATTGGGCCTGACGGGATGTGGACGCCGGAGATGGGCCAGCTCGGCTGGGACGAGATCGCCGAGGTCCGCCTCGAGTCGGTCCGCGGCTTCGGCGGCGGCGATCACGAGGAGTCAGGCACCTCCGCGACGATCGGCTCCGTCACCATCGGCCAGGCCGATCGGTCCGAGATCCCCATGTCCACCTACGGGCGCCTCGGGATCGTCCCCCGGGACCCGGCACGCAGCCAGCAGGTCCGACGCAGCCTGGCATGGCGGATGACCGGCGGCCTCCTGGACGCCGCGCGGTCACTGCGACCGGCAGCGGGCGTCCAGTCGCTCGACGACCTGGCCCCGTTCGGCGTGTACGCCTACGACATCGGCGGTGCGCTTGGCCCAGCGGTCGCCGCTGTCGAGCGCTATCGCGAAGTCAAGGGCGCAGCGTCTGGCTGAGCTCGTCGACCCAGGCCTCGAGGCGCGGCAGGTGCTCGGCGAGATGATCCGGCCCCGCCTTCCGAAGCCAGAATTCAGCCGCCGGCGTGATTTCGCTGAGCTCCGCCCAGGCCCGTCGCAGCTCGGCGCGGGCGGAGGCGGCCTGCAGGTGGACCACGTTCAAGGGGACGTCGCGCATCGCTGCCAGGAACCGCTCATTCTCCGCGTCGATGTCGAGCTCGCCCTCGCGGTAGGTACCAGCTGCGATGCGCCGGAGCATCTGGGCACCCTCCGCCATCCACGTGCCCAGATGGGCGATCGCGTCCTTGGCAGTCCAGCCCTCGCGAAAGTAGCCGGGGACCTCGGCGATCTCCGGTGTGATGCGGTACATCACCGCGTGCAGGCGCTCCCACGCCTCCGCCTCGCCCTCGGGATCCCGGGAATTCGCTGCCGGCCGCGTATGCACGACCGGGATGATAGACCCGCAACCCCGGGCTAGCGGAGCGGCCGCCTCCCCACCACACGGACCAGACGGCGGCGCCACAGGAAAGCCTTCTCGGGCAGCTCGCCCATGCGTCCCAATGCCCTCCTTCGCAGCTCCCCGCGCGTCTCGCGGTCCAGGCCGGCGAAGAGCTCCCGGTCAATCCAGTGCTCGAGGAGGTCGAGATAGTCCCCGGCAGTGAACCGATGCTCCAGCCAGACGTCCGATGCCCGGACCTGGCGGAAGCCCGCGCGTCGGAACTCGGCCGCCGCGGCCGGCGCCGAGGTGTACGGATGGACGTCGCGCTCGTCTGACGGCGGGATGATCTGGAGCTCGTCGACGGCATCGGCGAAGGCGTCTTCGGGCTCGAACGACGGATCCTCGGCGTGCCAGGTGACGCAGGAAAAGCGCCCGCCCGGACGGAGGACCCGCCGCACCTCCCGGAGCGCGGCGGCCCGGTTCGGCACGAGCTGCACCACGAACGAGGAGACCGCGACATCGACGCTCGCATCTGCCAGCGGCATGCGGTCAGCGCTCGCTGTGATGGTGCGCAGCCGGCCTGCACCTGCGGACGACCGGCTGGCGGCATCGGCCGCGATCTCGAGCATCCGGCCAGATGGATCGATCGCGGTCACGCGCGCACCGGGCCACCGCTCGAGGGCGATCAGTGCGAGCACCCCGGTCCCACTCCCGACATCGAGGAGCTCGAACCCGCGAGGGTCGCCAACGGGCACATCCACCGAATCGAGTACCTGGATTGCTGCCGGCGCGATGACGGGACCCCACCAGTCGCGGTAGGCGTCGGCGAACTCGTCGAAGATGCGCTCGGCCTCTTCAGCTTCCATGGCGTCCTCGGAGCATCGACCGATGCTAACGCTTGCAACCCGGCGAAGGTGCCCTACCATCCGACCGATGCCTGACGAAGCGCCCGCCGTCCATATCCGCCGCGACCAGTTCCACCTTGCCTGGGACCGCTCGATCGAGCCGATCGCGACCGTCGCCAGCGGCGACATGGTGGAGATCGACGCCCTCGACGCCTCCGGCGGCCAGATCACCAGGGACTCGACCGTGGCGGACCTCGCGACGCTCGACTTCTCACGCGTCGACCAGGTGAACGGGCCGGTCGCGGTGGAGGGTGCCGAGCCCGGCGACACGCTGGAGATCGAGCTGCTCGAGTTCGCGCCCGCGGATTGGGGCTGGACCGCCAACATCCCCGGCTTCGGCCTCCTGGCGGAGGACTTCACCGAGGCCGCCTTGAGCATCAGCCGCCTCTCGAACGGCATGGCCGACTTCATGCCCGGCGTGCACATCCCCCTTGCCCCGTTCTGCGGTGAGCTTGGGGTCGCCCCGCCGACCGAGGGCGCCCACTCCACAATTCCGCCGGACGTGTTCGGCGGGAACATGGACACCCGGCACCTGACGGCCGGGACGAAGCTCTTCCTGCCGGTCTTCGCGGCTGGTGGCCGCTTTTCACTGGGTGACGGCCACGCCGCCCAGGGCGACGGCGAGGTGTGCGGCACCGCCATCGAGACGCCGATGCGCGCGCGGGTGCGCCTGACGGTGCGCAAGGACCTGCACGTCACGGCGCCCGAATTCCTGACTCCGGGTCCGCTGGCGCGCGGCACCAACACCGGCCCGTACTACGCGACGGACGGCGTCGGGCCCGACCTGATGGCGGCCGCGCGCGACGCCGTGCGGCGCATGATCGACTACCTCGGCCGCGAGCACGGCCTCAGCGCGATCGACGCCTACCTGCTGTGCAGCGTCGCGTGCGACCTCAAGATCAGCGAGATCGTGGACATGCCGAACTGGATCGTCACGTCCTACTGCCCCCTCTCGATCTTCGGTTAGTCGCCGGCGGATCTAGTCGCTGGGCCCATCCCCGCCGTAGA